>Ga0154020_10004627_pt1 | contig 16384 bp, 18 predicted proteins | sample Klosneuvirus_201_FD_109709 | JGI IMG/M metagenome (GOLD analysis project Ga0154020, IMG submission 109709) | Active sludge microbial communities from wastewater, Klosterneuburg, Austria - Klosneuvirus_20160825_MG | ecosystem: Engineered > WWTP > Aerobic digester > Activated sludge | place...
CGAGGCTCCACCAGCGCGAGCGGCGGTCGTACCAGCACGGTCACCAGCAGCAACGAGGCGGCCGGGATCTTTGGACAGCTCCAGGCCATTCACCGCGTCGCTTCGCAGATGGACGTCTCGACCTACCTCGAGAAGAACGCGGAGCTCGCCGCCAAGCACGTGGAGCGCTTCTGCGAGGAGGCCCGCAAGGCGCCACGGCCCTATGCACCGAGCACGCGCAGCGAGGACGCGGCGACCTTCCTCGCGCCCCGCATCGACTGGGCCACCGAGCCGCCGATCGAGGGGACGCTGCACCTGCCGGCCTCGATCACCCAGCTCCTCAGCGCGGAGGGCTGGGAGGAGAAGATCGCCGATCTCGATCTCTCGGGCCTGGAGCCCCGCTGGCTCGCGGAGCTCTTGCCCTTCGACTACTGGGAGCTGACGACCGCAGGCCCTCCCTCCGGGCTCGCTCCGGGAGCCGACTTCGGCAGTACGCTGCCGCTGTACCCCTTCTTCGTGCACTGGACGAAGCTCCGCTTTGCGCGGGCCTTTCGCTTCGGCGACTTCCTCGAGGCCAGCCGCGAGGTGCGGCACCTCGCCGACCTGCTCAACACGCAGAACGTGGTGCTGGCCCAGGTGATCGCGGCGATCCTCCTGAAGGTCGAGGAGCGCGCCTTCTTGGTCGCGACCCGGCGTGGGCTCAGCGTTCCGGGCTGGGCCCCGGCGGGGACGGCCGAAGATCTCGATCGTCTGCGCCGCATCGACCGGGTCTCCTATGCGTTCTTTTTGCCCGGGGTGAGCGAGAAGGTCATGGCGCGCGCGCTCGAATGCACCCCGGCCCGCTGCACCGCCATCACCGAAGGTGCCTGGTCACACGCGACGGTCGGGGACCTCTCCTCCTACGACACGCGCGAGGGTTTTGGACGAATCGTCGAGGAGAGCGGGTGCCAGGGACCGCTCCTGACCAAGATCCGGGCCAGCCAGACGTTCAGCCTACATGAGGCCCACGTGCAGTATGAGGGGCCCTCCCCGATCCTCCGCGAGTTTGGGGAATGACGCAGCGCGCTGAGATCCTCGCGCTCGGACGCGCGTTCCTAGGTCCATGCACGGTTCGCGTCGCCCCCTCCTCCCTCCGAGCCAGGTGACCCGCGCCCTCTTTGGGCTGGCGGGGACCGCCCTCGCGGGGGCTCTGGTGATCGACCACTTCCGCGCTGCGCCCGCTGTTGCCCCCGAACCGATCTACTCCGCGCCTCCGCGCCTCGAGGAGCCGCCGCGCGCGGAGGAGCCGGTGAGACGCGCTGTGCCCTTCGTGGTGGGGAACGAGCTGCCCGAGGCGAGCCCCCCCGCCAAGCCGCAGACCACGAAGCCGCGCCATGCCCCGCCGGCGCCGCGGCCCCAGAAGTTCGTCTGTGGGCCCTGCGGAATGGGGTAGCATCTTCGGATGCGCACGGCGGAGGCATCGCGGCAACGCCCGCTCGTCGGCTTGTCGCTGATGCCGGACGCGCACTTTCTGGCGCTGCTGCGGCCCCTGCTCGAGCGCGGCGCGATCGAGGCCGTCGAGTGGACCATCGACTTCTCCTTCGAAGAGGAGGGGCCCGCCGAGCTCCTCGACTTCTGCGCAGAGAGCGATCGCCTGTTCGGCCACGGCGTCGGCTACTCGCCGCTGTCGGCCCGCCGCTCCCAACATCAGGAGCGCTGGCTCGCGGCGGCCAAGGAGGCTACGCGGCGTCGCCGCTATCGGCGCCTCTCGGAGCACTTCGGCTTTCTTCGCGCGCCGCCGTTTCGCTCCGGACCGCCGTTGCCCATGCCCTTCACCAAGGACGTGCTCCGCATCGGTCAGGATCGGCTCAAGCGCTTGGCTGACGCCACCGGCGTTCCGGTCGGGCTCGAGAACCTGGCGCTGGCCTTCAGCCGCGAGGACGCGCTTCGCCACGGGGAGTTCCTCGACGCCCTGCTCGAACCAGTGGATGGCTTCCTCTGCCTCGATCTCCACAACCTCTATTGCCAGCAGCACAACTTCGCCCTGGGCCCCGAGCTCCTGGCGAGCTACCCCCTGGACCGGGTGCGGGTGCTGCACGTCTCGGGCGGCTCGTTCTCCCAGCCCTCGATGACGGAGGCCGGTCAGCTCTTTCGCCGTGACACCCATGACTCGGAGGTCCCCCGCGAGGTCTTCGCGCTGCTGCCCGCGGCGCTGGCGGCGGCCCCGAACGTCGAGCTGATCATGCTGGAGCGCCTCAGCGAGTCGCTGGAGAGCCCGCACGATCTGGAGCGCGACCTCGAGGCGCTGCACGCGATCTTGGACGAGGAGGAGGCCCTATGAGCGAGGACTGGCCCGAGGACGCCGCGCTCGCCGAGCTCCAAGCCGTGATGTTCGAGGTGCTGGCCCGCGGAGGCTCGGCCGAGGAGGCCGCGCGGGCCCTGCATGATCCCGCGCTGGCAGCCTGGGTCAGGAGCGCCGATCCGAGGGCCTGGGAGGTCGCGGCGCTGCTCGTCGCCAAGTGGGGCCGTCGCGAAGAAGATTGACCTGCTCGCTGGGATCGGGTGCTCTGTAGCGGTGCGGCTCTATTCCTCAGTGCTGCTCCTGTCGGTGGCCTTCGGGGCCTCCGCGCAGGATCGCGTCAAGGCTGATCGCCCAGTGGAGATGACCGCCAAGGGCGGCCTGAGCGTGAACCTCAAGGCGCAGACCGGCCACGCCAAGGGCGACGTCATCATCCGGCGCGATGACGTCGTGGTGTGCTGTGACGAAGCGGACGCCAACTTCGCGGGCAACAAGGTCCAGCGGGTGGAGTGCCGCGGCCGGGTGGTGATCGTGCGGCCCGACGGCACCTGGGCCCGCGCCGATCTGGCGGTCTTCGAGGCCGCGACCGACAAGATCACGCTCTCCGGGGGAGCGATCGTGCGCTCCGCAGAGGGCGCCCTCGACGGCGAGCACATCGTCTACGAGATCTCGACCGACAAGCTCGTGGTCGAGGGGAAGAAGAGCAGCTTTCGCTTCAACCCCCAAGGTTCGCCCGGCCAGCCTGAGCGCAAGTGCCCGCCTCCCTGAGCTTGACCCTCATCGCGCGGCCTGCTCGGGTGAGCTTCGGTGTCGCTCGAGGCCGTCGATCTCGTGAAGAGCTACCGCGGCCGCCGGGTGGTCGATCGGGTCTCCTTCCGCGTCGACGCCGGTGAGGTGGTCGGGCTCCTCGGCCCCAACGGCGCTGGCAAGACCACCTCCTTCAACATGGCCGTGGGCCTGGTGCGGCCCGAGGCCGGCTCGGTGAAGGTGGGCGGCCAGGACCTGGGCGACGCCCCCATGCATGTGCGGGCGCGGGCCGGACTGGGCTATTTGCCCCAGGAGGCCTCGGTCTTTCGGCGCCTCAGCGTGGAGGACAACCTCCTGGCGGTGCTGGAGCTCCAAAAGAGCCTCAGCCGGCAGGCCCAGCGGGATCGGGCCCAGGCCCTGCTCACCGAGTTCGATCTGGCGCGCCTGTCGAGCTCGCTCGGCGACCAGCTCTCGGGCGGTGAGCGCCGCCGCCTGGAGATCGCGCGCTGTTTGGCGATGGACCCGCGCATCGTGCTCCTCGATGAGCCCTTCGCCGGCGTGGATCCCATCGCGGTGGCCGAGCTGCAGGGCCTGATCGGCCGCCTCAGGGCGCGGGGCATCGGCGTGCTCATCACCGACCATAACGTGCGCGAGACGCTGGGCATCTGCACGCGGGCGTACATCATCGTGGCCGGCCGCGTGGTCGAGCACGGCACCAAGGAGCAGATCGCGGCCAGCGAGGTGGCGCGCGCGTCCTATCTGGGGGCCGGCTTCGCGCTGTAGCGGCGCGCGCGAGGCCTGCGGGCTGCCTCAGGCTGAGGCCCGAGGCAACTGCGGGAATGGTAGGCCTGAGCCCGTTACCGGCGGGATGAACCCGCCCGCGGGCGCCATCTCCGCTGTGCGCGTGGAGACACTCGGGAAAAACTCGTGCCATGGGGCTAAAATCTGGCGCCCGCAGGGCCTCTCTCGTTTGATCGGACTCTCTGCTGAGGTATACAGGGGATCGCGATGTCACTTGAGCTCAAGCAAAGTCTCAACCTCAAGCTGACCCAACAGCTCGTCATGACCCCCCAGCTGCAGCAGGCGATCCGCCTGCTCCAGCTCAACCGGATGGAGCTCATCGACGCGATTCACGCCGAGATGGAGCAGAATCCGGTCCTCGAGGAAGAGGTCCGCCAAGAGCAGGAGATCGCCGAGCAAGAGGCTCAGATCCAGGGCGCGGAGCCCCCCAAGCTCGACGCCGAGATGCCCGCCGATACCGAGAAGCAGGCCGAGGTCAGCGCCGACAACTCGAGCAGCAACGAGATCGACTGGGAGCAGTGGCTCGACTCCTACAACTCGGCGCCCCCGATGCCGGGCGGCGTGCGGCGCGACAGCGAAGAGCTCCCCACCCTCGAGCAGACGCTCACCAAGTCAGAGACGTTGTTCGACCATCTGCAGTGGCAGCTCAACATCACGAGCATGGTCGATGACGACAAGTCCATCGCCCTGGAGATCATCGGCGCGCTCGATGAGAGCGGCTTCCTCCCGGGCGAGCGCCCCCTCGAGGACATCGCGATCCGCCTCCACGTCTCGGTGGACCATGTGGAGCGCGTCCTCCTGGCCGTTCAGACCCTGGACCCGGTCGGGGTCGCCGCGCGGTCCCTCGAAGAGTGCCTGCGGATCCAGATCCGCCACTTTGGCATCAAGAACCCCCTGGTCGAGCGCATGATTTGCGAGTTCATGCCCGACCTCGAGAAGCGCAACTTCGCCGCCATCGCCAAGAAGGCCGAGGTGAGCATCGAAGAAGTCGCCGACGCCATGAAGGTGATCCAGGGCCTGGACCCTCGCCCCGCGCGCAATTTTGGCGGCGACAAGTCGATTTACATCACGCCCGACCTTTACGTGCACAAGATCGGCGACGAGTACGTGATTGTGGCCAACGAAGACGGTATGCCGATGCTCAGAGTGTCGCGCTACTACAAGGCCGCCCTCTCCAATGGCATGAACGGCGAGGCCAAGAGCTACGTTCAAGAGAAGCTCCGCTCCGCGCAGTGGCTCATCCGTTCGATCCACCAGCGCCAGCGCACGATCTACCGCGTGATGGAGTCGATCCTGAAGTTCCAGCGGGACTTCTTCGACCGGGGCATCGATCACTTGAAGCCGCTGATCCTTCGGGACGTCGCCGAAGACATCAGCATGCACGAGTCCACGATCTCCCGGGTCACCTCCAACAAATACGTGCACACGCCGCGGGGAATCTTCGAGCTCAAGTACTTCTTCAATAGCTCGATCGCCCGCAATGACAGCGAAGACGACGTCGCCAGCATCGCGGTCAAGAATCGCATCAAGCACATCATTTCCAATGAGAACGCGAAGCGCCCGCTCTCGGATCAAGCGATCGTCGAGCTCCTGGCCAAGGAGAACATCGACATCGCCCGCCGGACCGTCGCGAAGTATCGCGAGAGCATGAACATCCTGTCTTCTTCCAAGCGGAAGAAGATCATGTGAGGTGAAGAGCAATGAAGATCTCGGTGACGTTCCGACACATGAACTCGACCGAAGCGCTGCGCGCGTATGCGGAGGAGAAGATCAGCAAGGTCGCGAAGCTTCTGAATGATACTTGCGAGGCGCACGTCGTCCTTTCTGTTGAACGGCACGTCCACTACTGCCACGTCGAGCTCCTGACCGGCGGGGCCTTCCGGGTCCGTGCGGACGAGAAGTCCGAGGACATGTATCAATCGATCGATCTGGCCAGCGACAAGCTCGCCAAGCAGGTGAAGCGCTACCGCGAGAAGGTGCGTGACCACCGGGGCATTGAGTCCCGCAGTCGCGAGCTGCCCCACCAGGTCTTCAAGGCGCCGGCGCGTCACGAGGACGGGGACGAAGAGCTGGCGATGGAGAAGCCGCACGTGCTCCGCACGGAGACCATCACCGCGCGGACCATGTCGGTCGACGACGCGCTGATCAAGATGGACCTCCTCAACTCGGACTTCCTCGTGTTCACGGACCAGAAGAACAACCAGGTCAGCGTGATGTATCGGATGCCCGACGGTAGCTACGGTCTGATCGAGGCGCGGCAGCCTGAAGGGGCCTGAGCGCTCCCTCCGTGAACCCCGCTATCCGAAGCGGCCTTACAACCGGCTCAGGTTCCGGCTCGCGGGACCGATAATTGTGGTCAAGGCTTTGGCCTGGAGGTAGCTTCCGCCTATGCGGCTCGTCGATATCCTGTCGGAGGACCTCGTCGTCCCCACGGTGACGTCGGTCGATCGCGAAGGCCTTCTCAAGGAGGTCGTCGAGCGCATCGCGCATGCAAGGCCCGATGTGGACCAAGCCTCTGCGCTTCGCGTCCTCGTGGAGCGTGAGCGCATTGGCTCGACGGGTGTGGGGAATGGCTTCGCGATCCCGCACGGAAAGCTCCCCAACCTGCGTGGAATGGTGGCCTGTTTCGCCCGCAGCGTTCCGGGGGTCGAGTTCAACTCCTTGGATCGACAGCCCGCTCACCTGTTTTTGGTGCTCTTGGCCCCTGAGGGAGCCGCCGGCCTCCACCTGAAAGCGCTCGCTCGAGCCTCTCGCCTCTTCAAAGATACGGACTTTCGAGCGAGGCTGCTCTCAGAGGGGAGCGCGCCCGAGCTGTGGTCGATCATCCGCGCAGAGGATGCGCGGCTGGCCAAGCTCGAGTGCTGAGCTGATGCACGAGGTCAGGGTCAAGGAGTTCATCGAGCTGGTCAAAGGTCCCCTCGGGCTCGAGGTCTGTGCCGGAATGGGCACCGACGCCGACCGCCCGATCCGCGTGGCGCGTATCCAAAAACCTGGGCTCGCCTTGGCCGGCTATTCCGCCTTCGTGCACCCCGATCGGGTGCAGGTGCTGGGGCAGACCGAGATCTCCTATCTTTCCTCCCTGGGCGCGCTCGAGCGCGCTCGCGCCGTGTCGACGCTGACGGCGCTGAATTTGGCCTGCCTCTTGGTCACCAAGGGCTTGGCGATCCCCAAGGAACTGCTCGCTGGCTGTGACCAGACCAACACTCCGCTGCTCCGTACGCGCCTGGTCTCCTCGGAGGCGATCCGCAAGGTCCTCGCCTACCTCGACGATCTCCTATCGCCCCGCACCAGCGTCCACGGGGTCTTGGTCGACGTGAACGGCGTGGGCGTCTTGATGACCGGCCTCTCCGGGGTGGGAAAGAGCGAGTGCGCCCTCGAGCTCGTGCTGCGCGGCCACCGCTTGGTCGCCGACGATGTGGTCGAGATCCGGCGGCGCGGCGAAGATCTGGTCGGTCAGGCCTCGGACCTGATCAAGAACCTCATCGAGATCCGTGGCCTCGGTATCCTCAACGTCGCCGATCTCTACGGTGTCACGGCCACCCGCGATCACAAGCGGATCGAGCTGCACGTCGAGCTCGAGGAGTGGCGCGCCGACCGGGCCTACGATCGCACGGGCCTCGATGAGCGACGCTACGATCTCTTGGGCGCTACCCTCACCTCGCTGCTGGTGCCGGTAAAACCAGGGCGAAACAGCGCTGCCATCGTGGAGGTCGCGGTCCGCAACTTCCTGATCCGGGTGCGCGGCCACCACGCCGCCTTCGACCTCAAGGAGCGCATGGATCGCGAGCTGGCCCGGGCCGACATCGAGCTGGGCGAAGCCGACCGCGAGCGGGTGACCGAGGTGCTGGAGGCGGACTCCGAGGGCACCGGCGATCTGCCGAGCCTCCGCAGCGCGGCCATCTTGGCCGAGGCGCTCGATCACATCGAGGATGAGGTGGAGTAGATGCGGATCGTCGTAGTCACGGGCATGAGCGGCTCGGGCAAGTCGGTCGCTCTCCGCGCGCTCGAGGACGCCGGGTACTACGCGATCGACAACCTGCCGATCGCCCTGTTCGACAAGCTCATCGACCTCTCCACCTTCGGGAAAGACGAGCTGGCCAAGCTGGCCTTGGTCGTGGACACCCGCGACGCCCAAAATCTCGGCCTCATTCCCAGCGCGCTCGAGAACGCTCGGGGCGAGGGGCACGAGGTGGAGGTCATCTTCCTCGACGCCTCCGACGCCGCGCTCGAGCGCCGCTTCTCGGAGACCCGCCGCCGCCACCCCCTGGACGAAGGCGCGACCGTCAAAGAGGCCATCGATCGCGACCGTGCGCTCCTCGAGCCGCTGCGGGCGAGCGCCACGCGGATCATCGACACCAGCTCGATGTCGATCCACGAGCTGCGGCGAGAGGTGACCAAGCTGGTCAGCGGCAGCGCCCACGCGATGCCGCTCGGGCTCACGGTGGTCTCCTTTGGCTATCGTCAGGGCCTGCCCAGCGAGGCCGATCTGGTCTTCGACGTACGTTTTCTCCCGAATCCGTTCTTCGTCGAGGCCCTGCGCCCGCTGACCGGCGAGGACGAGGCCTGCGCCAGCTATGTGCTGGAACGCCCAGAAACGCAGGCTTTCTTGGGGCACCTGTACCCGATGCTGCGTTTTTTGCTCCCGCAGTTTGAGTTCGAGGGGAAGGCGTACCTCACGATCGCCTTCGGCTGCACGGGTGGACAACACCGCTCGGTGGCGATCGCCCGGACCGTCTCGGAGTGGCTCCAGAAGGAAGGCCGCGAGGTTCGCCTGCGGCACCGCGATGTCCGTAAGGCCCACGCTCACGGAGGCCCTCCGTCCCGCGCGCCCGCGGAACCGACCTGATGTCGGAGGAGTCTCCGAGCGCTCCGGTGGGTTGGCTCGGCTTCTTGGTCGAGCAGGCGCGCCTCTCCATCGCCTCCTCCCGCGAGTTGGCGACCGCGGTAGGCGCGGACCAATCGCTCGCTCCCGAGGCCCTGGGACGGGTCGTGCGGGTCCGGCGTGGGACAGCGATCTGCTATGCGACGCTGGGCCTGGTCTTGCCGTTTTGCGGCACAGCCGCCCTGATCGCGCGGTATTGGTGGACCCCAGAGGCCCTCGCGGACCCGTGGACCCTCGGAATCACGGCCCTCTTGTCGGTTTTTGGGCTGGCCTTGGGTTTTCGGCTGACCTCCTTGCTCGGGCTCTTCTTGGCCTCGGTCTTGGTGCGGCTGTACGTGCGTTCCCTCGAGAAATGACCTCGGATAGACTGCGCCCCTCGTGATCGGTCTCGTCCTCGTCGGCCATGGCGAACTCGCCCGGGTCTTGCTGGATACCGCGACGGAGATCGTCGGGCCCATCGAGCCCGCGATCGCCCTGTCGGTGGGCCGTCACGAGAACTTGAAGGATGTAGAGGATCGCATCCGCGAGGCGGTGGCCAAGGTCAACCGCGGCGCGGGGGTGCTGGTACTAGCAGATATGTTCGGAGGCACTGCCTCCAACGTCGCGCTCCAGCTCCTCGGCGATCTGCCCATCGAGATCGTCACCGGCTTCAGCCTCCCGATGCTCCTCAAGCTGAGCACGGCGATGAAGCCGGCCAGCGATCTGGCGGCGCTCTCGCAGCTCCTGAAGGCCTATGGGCAAAAGCATGTGCTCGTCGCCAGCGAGATGCTGAGAGGACGGGAGGTCTAGAACGCGTGCGGCTTCCGGCACCTCGGCACTTTCGCGTCGATCCGCGGTTCATTCATGCCACCACGATGACCAGCTGGGTGCCGACCCTCGGCGCCAAGGTCCTCTTGGTCGTCGACTCGGCCGCGGCCCAAGATCCGCGGCGGCGGGCAATCCTCGAGGCCTCGGCCATGGGCGCCGCGGAGGTTCGTTTTGCCAATGAGGCGGCGGCCAAGGAGATGCTCGGCCGTATCTCTCCCGATGACGTGGTGCTGGTGATCTTCGCGTCGCTGGAGGGCGTGGAGAAGGCCTGCGAATACGGCCTCGAGCTCAAGCGCCTCACCATCGGACACCTCCCGGCGGCCGCGGGGCGCGTCGCGCTCCATCCCGCCGTGCACATCGGGCCCGCCGATCGGCAGGTCATCGAGCGGCTCAGCGCCACCGGGATGGAGATCGTGGTGCAGCCGCTGCCCTCGGACAAAGTCCTTCCGGCGCCGCGGGCCACGCACTCCCTCCCTCCCGCGACGACGCTCACGCCGGGGCGGGTCGAGGCCAAGCTGCGGGTGGTGAACGCCAAGGGGCTGCACCTGCGGGCAGCGCACCAGCTGGCGCAGCTGGCCGGCGGGCTTCCCTGCGAGGTGACGATCGGCTCGCCAGGCTCGATGGTGAACGGCAAGAGCCTGCTGGGCATCACGACCTTGGGCGCGACCTGCGGGACCCTGCTCGAGGTCGTCATTGAAGGTCCGGGCGCCGATGCGTCGTTTCAAGCGGTCGAGCGTCTTTTCGAGTCGGGCTTTGGTGAGGGCTCGGATTGGGCGGGTGGTGATTCGTGACGACCGAGACCTTCAATGGGCTGGGCGTGTGCCCGGGCTTCTCCTTCGGGAAGGTGCAGATCGTCGACCGGCGGCGGGTCAGCGTCCCGCGCTACCGGCTGCGCACCGGAAAGAGTGAGGCCGAGCTCGATCGCTTCGAGCAAGCGGTGGCCGCCTCGGAGAAGCAGCTGGTCGAGCTCCGCGACAAGGCGGCCCGCACCTCGATGAAGGAGGTCGAGGCGCTCCTCGATGCCCATGGCACGATCCTGCGGGACAAGGCCCTGCACGAGGCCACCCGCGACCTCATTCGGACCGAGCAGATCAACGCCGAGTGGGCCCTCTCCAAGGTCGTCAAGAAGATCCGCGACATGTTCGACGGCCTAGATGAGGACTACTTCCGCGAGCGGCGCAGCGACGTCGACGTGGTGGTGGATCGGCTGTTGCGCAACTTGGTGGGCGCCGAGACCGAGCTGCTCATGAACCTCTCGCCGGACTGCATCGTGGTGGCCTACGATCTGTCCCCGGCCGATACCGTGGCCCTGGCGCGCTATTCGGTGAAGGGCTTCGTCACCGAGACCGGCGGCCGCACCTCGCACATCGCCATCTTCGCCCGCTCGATGAACATCCCCGCGGTGGTCGGGGTGCACGGGATCGTGGAGCGCGCCGGCACCGGTGATCGCATCGTCGTCGATGGTGCGGCGGGCGTGGTGGTGCTGCGCCCCTCACCTGCCGCGCAGACTCGGTTTCGCGCCGCGGAGCGCCGCCGGGTCAAAGAAGAGGCAGCGCTCCTCGCCGATCGCCACCTCCCGGCCGAGACCAAAGACGGTGTTCGGCTCACCCTGCTCGGCAACATCGAGGTCGCCGAGGAGATCGACGCGGTGATCGCCAACGGAGGGGAGGGCATCGGCCTCTTCCGCACCGAGTTTTTGGTGATCGAGCGGCGCCGCATGCCCAACCACGAGGAGCACCTCGCCGAGTACAAGAACGTCGTCAAGGCGATGGCGGGCAAGACCGTCACCATCCGCACCATCGACATCGGCGGCGACAAGTACGTGCGGGCCAACGACAGCGGTGGTCGCGCCGTGACCGGGGCCAATCCGGCCCTCGGAATGCGGGCGATCCGCTACAGCCTGCGCGATGTCCCGGCCTTCAAGGCCCAGCTCAAGGCCGTCTTGGAGGCCAGCGCGGAGGGCAGCGTGCGGCTCCTCTTGCCGCTCGTGACCACCATCGAGGAGGTGCGGCAGGCCCGGGCGATCCTCGAGGAGGTGCGGGCTGAGCTAGTGGCCGAAGGGAAGCCCTTCGATCCAGCGATGCCCTTCGGCGTCATGATCGAGACCCCCGCCGCGGTGATGATGGCGGGCCCCTTGGCGCGCGAGGTGGATTTTTTCTCCGTCGGCACCAATGACCTCATCCAATACGCCTTCGCCGTCGATCGCCGAAACGACGACGTGGCCTACTTGTATCAGCCGGCCGCGCCCGCGGTCGTGCGGATGCTGAAGATGGTCGCGGACGCGGCGCAGGCGGCTTCGATCCCGGTGACGGTGTGCGGGGAGATGGCGGCCGACCCGTTCCACGTGCCGCTGTTGCTCGGGCTCGGCATCCGCAGCCTCTCCATGTCCGCGCTGTCGATCCCGCTGGTGAAGCGCCTGCTGAGGCGGGCGTCGTACCAAGACGCGGTGGCGATGGTCGAACGCGTGCTCCAAGCGAGCACGGTGCAAGAGGTGGAGATCGAGCTGGCGAAGGCCCTCGAGATCTGGTGACGGGACTACGGCGAAGCGGACGGGGACGGAAGCGCGGAGGGCTTGGGCGCCGGCGGCGCGACCTGCTCGCCCAACTTCATCAGCGCCTCTGACGCGACGAACTCGCCCGTCTTCTTGATGTCGAAGGCCAAGATCGCCGAGGTCTTGGGGTGGAGGATCCGCGCGCCGGCCAGCCGCTGCTTTGATTTGAGGACCTCGCCGAGCTTCTTCACCGCCGCAGTCCGGTCTCCCGCGCGCATCCGGAGCCAGGCCTGCTCGTCGAGGACGCCCATCCACTTGCCCTCGACCGTCACCGCGCTTGACAGCGGAAATACCGCGCCCTCGTCCTCGAAGTCGGCGCTCTTGATGGGGTCCATGAGCTCCAGCGCGGTGATGACGCTGACCGCGATAAACGCCGCGGTGACCACTCGGAGTACCATGCTCCGACGGCCGAAGCCGAGCAGTCCCCACTTGCGCAGCCGGGCCTCCTGCTTGGTGTCGGTCGGGCTGGTGAACGACTCCCGCGGCTTGGGCGCCTCGGGATGCTCCGACGGACGGGTCGACGTCGGACCGTAGGTCTCCACCGGCAGTGTGCTGGCCTGCTTCTCCAGCATGTCGCGCTTCTCGGCCGAGAGCGTCCAGGCCGGCTCCACCAACTGGACGCCGATCCGGGCCAGCCACTTTCGAAAGCGGGCCGCGGCCTGATAGATGTGCTCTTCCGTTACGCCTTCGAGCTCGCTGAGCGCTTCGTAGACCGGCGCGAAGAAGAAGTGCTGTCCGTCGAAGAGCGTGCGAAAGCGCGAGCCGATGAAGTAGCTGAGCTGCGGTGCGCTGATCGCTCCGCCTGCCTCGGTGCTCTTCACGGCGCCGATCAGGGTGGAGATGATCCGCCGCTGATCCTCGTCTTTGATCTCCGCCAGGATCTGGGCGGACATCGGCGTGGGCTCGTACTCGGTCGCGATATCCGGCAGCGGGGTCAGCGCGCCCAGGGGCAGAGGGATCGGCTCGAGGCCCAGGTCCCCGCTGGGATCGCTGCTCATCGGCTCGGCGTGCGCGATCACCAAGCCAGAGTCGGCGAGGTCTGCCGACAGCATGGCCAGGTCCGGCGCATAGGGCTCTCCTGGGGGTAAGGACGGCTTCTTGCTCAGCTCGACCAGCTTGGGCGGGGGTCGGGGCTGGGGCCGAGGGCTCGGCGGGGGGCTTTGGGCGGGGCTGTGGGTCGGGAGTGGGCTCCCCGGTCGGGCCAACTTCTGGTCGAAGGAGGCGGCCAAGGCCCGCCGATCCGAGGCGGACAGGGTTGCCAGCTCCGGCGGGAGCCGCACCTCAAAACCGAGGCGCTCGCCCGCCTCCGTGAACTTTATGAACAGGCCAGCCAGCGCATCAGGCCCGTGGGACTGGATTAAAGGCCCCCAGAGCAAGGCCAGATCCATGGTGTTGCCGGCGCAGAGCACCGGGTAGTTGGCGTTCAAAGTCATGAAGAACGCCTTGGGATCGATCCGGTCCGCGAGGGGGCTGGCCCGGACCAGCCCGGTCAGGGTGGTGAGGACAGCCTTCTTCCGGTCTTGCTGCGCTTGTTCCGACAAGCGACTGGAGCCTAGACCGTTTGCCGGGTTGGCAGCAACCGGGCCAGGCCATTGACCGCAGCTTGGGGCTGGTGGTAACCACCGCGTTTTAGGCGACTTCGCCGGGAGCACTCAATGATCAAGGATTATGTCTTCACCTCAGAATCGGTCTCCGAAGGCCATCCGGACAAGATCTCGGATCAGGTATCGGATTCGATCCTCGACGCGATGCTGAAGGGGGACAAAGGTTCCCGGGTCGCCGTAGAGACCATGTGCATGACGGGCTTGGTGGTCGTCGGCGGCGAGGTCACCTCGAAGAGCATCGTCGACATCCAGGACCTGGTTCGATCGGTCATCAAGGAGATCGGCTACAACGACTCCGAGATGGGTTTTGACTACCGCTCCTGCGGCATCATCAACTGCATCAACAAACAGTCCCCCGATATTGCGATGGGCGTCGACAAGGCCGAAATGGGCGCCGGCGACCAGGGTATGATGTTCGGCTACGCGGTGGACGAGACGCCGGAGCTGATGCCCATGCCGATCAGCTACGCCCACGGCCTCATGCGCAAGCTCACCGAGGTCCGTAAGAACGGCAAGCTCAAGTTCCTGCGCCCCGACTCCAAGGGCCAGGTCACCGTGCGCTACGAGAACGGCCGTCCGGCCGAGGTCACCACCGTGGTGCTCTCCTCGCAGCACACCCCCGAAGCCACCAACGAGACCATCCGCGAGGGCCTCATCGAAGAGGTCATCAAGAAGGTCATCCCGGCGGCCCAGCTCTCCAAGAACGTCGTCTACCACATCAACCCCACGGGTCGATTCGTGGTCGGCGGACCGCACGGCGACACCGGCCTGACCGGCCGCAAGATCATCGTCGACACCTACGGCGGCATGGGCCGTCACGGTGGCGGCGCCTTCTCCGGCAAGGATCCCTCCAAGGTCGATCGTTCGGCCGCGTACATGGCGCGCTACATCGCCAAGAACGTCGTCGCCTCGGGCGCTGCTCGTCGCGTCGAGGTGCAGCTCGCCTACGCGATCGGCGTGGCGGCTCCGGTCTCGGTGCTGGTCGACACCTTCGGCACGGGCACGGTGGACGAGGCCAAGATCTCGGACGTGGTGAAGAAGATCTTCACCATGACCCCCCGCGGGATCATCGAGACCTTCGACCTCCAGCGGCCCATCTATCAGGCGACCGCCAGCGGCGGCCACTTCGGCCGCAGCGAGTTCCCCTGGGAGAAGACCGACAAGGCTCCCGAGCTCGCCGCCGCGCTGGGGCTCAAGAGCTGATGAAGGGAGTTGCGGCCTCGGCCGCGCTCCTCCTGGCGCTCGCCTGCACCGCTGCCGATGCAGGCGACGCCGCCCCCCACGGTCCGCAGATCCCGGTGACCATCACCACGGACGGGGGGGACGTCACCTTCCAAGCGGAGATCGCCGATACGCCGGAGGAGCGTCAGCTCGGGCTGATGCACCGCACCGCCATGCGCGAGAAGGACGGGATGATCTTCCTCTTCGCGCACGAGCAGCAGCTGGCGTTTTGGATGCGCAACACGCTCATCCCCCTCGACATGCTGTTCATCAAGGCCGACCACACGGTGCTGGGGATCGTCGAGAACGCCACGCCGAAGACCGACAGCCAGCGCAAGGTCAGCGGAGAGAGTCAGTTCGTGCTCGAGCTCAACGGCGGGGCCGCCAAGAAGTTCGGGCTCAAGGCTGGCCAACAAGTGAAGTTCTACGCGCCGCTGCCCGATCGGTAGCGACCGTCCTTCGACGCAGAGCGCATCCCCGCACCTTCGGGCACGGGAGGGCTATTCGCAGTTGGAAGCCACGAGGAGGGTGCCTTCCTCTGGATTCGTCGGGCAGATGCGTGCTGTCACTCGGGACGCTGACTTGCCTGCGTCATCGTCGAACAACTCCGCGACAACATAGGCGTCGGGCACAAATGACTGCAGCTCGAGCCGCCAACGCGGCCGCTCCATGGGACACAGTCCAAACGCACGTACGAGGTCGAGACTTAGTAGGGTGGAGCCTGGGACGGCGTCGTCGCTGCCGCCTAAGCTCACTCCGCCTTCGCTCTGGGGGGCATCGAAACCGATGACAAAGCTGATGCGCCTTGAAAACGGCAGCGACGAGGTCCGCGTGCAACTATCCGCCGCCTCGGTTCCGTTCTGGCCGCTCTGGATCCACAGCGCGTGGAGTTCGCCTTGCTGAACCGGGATGCGCTCGCTGATCTTCGTTCTGGTTCTGGCTGGTCCGAAAAAGGCCCGTCCGTTGAACTCCATCGCGGGCTCACAGCCGAGCGTTGAAACAAGTAGGAACGATGCTACGACCAGCGCGGGAGCTCGCGCAGGAGTGACGAGGCGTCCGCGTTCATGGCCCATACAGGAACCACGCCTGTGCAAAGCACATGCCGGGCGGTCCTCCCGAGGACTGCAGCCATCCTGTCGGCCGGCGCCCAATCGTATGTTGGCTCCGCGGCCACAGAGCCGCCAGATGAACAAACGAACGACGAAACAGGAAGTGGCGAACGTTTGTGTGCCGCCTAGATCGGCGGCCGGTGCATCTTGAGATCCGACACCATCCGCTCCGTCGCGGTGATGATCTCTCTGAGCGGCGCCGCGAAGCCCTCCGCGCTCGAGAACCGCTGACCCGGCTCCGCCGCGATGGACTTGAGCACGATCTCCTCCAGCATCGGCGGGACCGAAGGCGACATCTCCCGCAGCGACCGCGGCCGCTTCGAGCGGTCCAGCTTCTCAAAGGGCAGCTTCCCGCTCAGCATCTCGTAAAGCGATACGCCGACGGCGAAGAGATCGGACCGAGCA
>Ga0154020_10004628_pt1 | contig 16379 bp, 15 predicted proteins | sample Klosneuvirus_201_FD_109709 | JGI IMG/M metagenome (GOLD analysis project Ga0154020, IMG submission 109709) | Active sludge microbial communities from wastewater, Klosterneuburg, Austria - Klosneuvirus_20160825_MG | ecosystem: Engineered > WWTP > Aerobic digester > Activated sludge | place...
ACATTTTCCGGAAAGCAGAAAATCGGGGCCCTTAGCTCATTCGGTTAGAGCAACAGACTCATAATCTGTGGGTGGCTGGTTCGATTCCAGCAGGGCCCACATTGAAAAGCCGGTGTCAGTTCCGAAGATAGTTTTCAGAATAATCCTGATCACAATCCCGGACCAGACACCGGCGGTTTTTTGATTGATGATTGTTGAGTGATTGCTGATTGCTGATTGTTGATTGTTGATTGCTGATTGTTGATTGCTGATTGCTGATTGCTGATTGCTGATTGCTGATTGCTGATTGTTCCAACCTGCAATTTAACCAACCTGACTCATACTTATTCTCTTTTAAATACTATTCGTGTATTCGTGGCAAAAAAAAACACTAGCCAATCACAAACCTCCGGACATTTAAATACTATTCGTGCATTCGTGGCATTCCAACTCCATCCCTGACATCTGAAAAAAATCAATAACTTGCATGAAAATAATACCCCTATGAAAAAGGTAATTCTTCTCCTTTGTCTTCTTTCGGTTTTTACTTCCCAGGCGCAGCAAAGCACATCGGAACCGACACCTTCAACTACGTCATCAACGAAGATGAGTCTGTCCAAAATCACGCATCGGCAGGATGGCTTAGTGGTCAATTTCACATCGGACGGTTGGCTTGAGATACCGAGTTCTATTACCAACAAACCCTTTAGTTCCCGCGGGTTTAGTTTTTATTTCCTTGTTCCAAGAATGAATAAGCAAGAGACTTTTGGCATTGCTTATGGTATCGGCTTGAGTTCACAAAATTTCAGCAGTGATGCATACTTCAATGATGTTACGAATCCTGCAAAAACATACATTCACCCACTCCCTGACAGTGTCGATTACGACATCAATAAATTATCGCTCAATTACCTTGATCTTGCCCTGGAATTTCGAATTCATTCGAAGGAAAATGAGAGTCACAAACGTTTTAAACTAAGCCTGGGTGTGAAAGGTGGCTGGCTCTTTCAAGATCATACGAAATACAAGGACGAGGATATGAAATCCAAATCGTACAATCTGGATCACCTCAATGCATTCCAATACGGTCTCACGGCTCGTATGGGTTATAGCAAATTGGGAGTAAATGGATATTATGCTTTGTCAGGAATTTTCGAAAAAGACAAAGGTCCGGATCTCGTACCTTTTTCAATTGGTATTTCATTCACACCCTGATCGAAAATAGAAATGTACTTTGAACGGAATCCTGAAACAGGGTTCCGTTTTTTTTTCATTCAAATGCTAAGGATCAGGTATTCGCAGAAGAAGCCTAGAAAAAACCCGGCGTAAATCTGCAGCGGTTGATGTGCTCCCAATGTGAGCCGTGCTGATCCCAGCAATCCGGAAAGTACGAGGCAAAAAAGAATCGGAATTCTCAAGTCAACGAGCATAAAAGCAGAAAGTCCGAAAAATGTCCCGACAATACCACCGATTCCGATCATGTGGATACTTATTTTCCATTTCAGGTTAATAATTACCGCAAGAACCACAGAAGCGGCAGCACCAAGAATCAACAAGTCGAAAATTTTTGGAAGCATAAGCTTGCGCATCATGTAATAGGCAATCAGCATCAGGATGGCATTGCTTATAAACGGAATAATTCGTTCTTCTTTCTTTTCCATTTCAAAAGAATGGATCCAACCTCTTTTCAGAAGAAAATAGGAGATGGCCAATGGAAGAATCAAGGTGTTTAGAAAAACAATTGAATACAATGCAAGTTTTTCTTTTGGCTGAGTAGTATAGGCAAAGTAGGTGCTGAAATGAAGCAGAAAGTACAAAGCATATCCCGGCATTAAAACAGGATGCAAAACAATTGAGAGAACTTTTGCGAACGTGCGGTTCATAATTCTTTGCGGAGACGGGCTACCGGGATGTCAAGCATTTCGCGGTATTTAGCCACAGTTCTTCGTGCAATATTATATCCTTTGTCATTCAAAATTTTAGTAAGCGCATCATCCGTCAGCGGCTTGCGTTTGTCTTCTGATCCGATGCAATCGCTTAAAATTTGTTTTACTTCTTTGCTGGACACTTCTTCACCGCTATCCGTTTGTAATCCTTCCGAGAAAAAGCTTTTGAGTAAGAAAGTCCCAAAAGGTGTTTGTACGTATTTACTGTTGGCGACACGTGAGACGGTGGAAATATCCATTCCTATTTTTTCAGCAATATCACGCAGCACCATTTTTTTTAATTTCCGAGTGTCTCCTTCAATGAAATATTCCATCTGGTATTCCATGATCGTGCGCATCGTTTCGAACAACGTGTGTTGTCTTTGTTTGAGTGCATCAATGAACCATTTTGCTGAGTCCAATTTTTGTTTTACAAACTGAATGGCATCACGGTTGGCTTTCGCATGCTTTTTATCCTTGCTGTAATGATCCATCATTTCTTTGTAATCACGACTGATACGCATCTCCGGAGCATTGCGGGAATTCAGAGTGAGCTCCAGCTTGCCGTCAGTATTCGTAATGATAAAATCAGGGATCACATGTTCAACAGAGCGTTGGCCCTGGCTCATGGTATTGCCCGGCCGTGGATTTAATTTCAAAATTTCCCCAATCGCTTTTTTCAGATCTTCCTCAGTAATTTCCGGTTCACGGGCTATTTTTTCATAGTGCTTTTTAGAAAACTCGTCGAAATGTCCCTGAAGAATTTTCATTGCCAGTTGAACAGAGTCACGGGAAGCGTCCCTTCTATGCAATTGCAATAAAAGACATTCTTGCAGGGAGCGTGCCCCGATGCCCGGAGGATCCAGGCTCTGTATTTTTTTCAGGATGTGTTCGAGCTCCTCGGGTTGGGTAGATATATTTTGTGCAAAAACCAGGTCATCGACAACGGCTGATAATTCTCTGCGGATATAGCCATCATCATCAAGGCTCCCTACCAATTGTTCAGCGATGTGATATTCTCTGTCATCCAAATCCAGCTGGTACAATTGCGAGAGCAACTGATCCTGGAAATTGGACTGAGCACTCATCGGAATCTCTCTGCGTTCATCATCCGGAGAAGAATTATTGACAGATGTTTTGTAATCCGGAACTTCATCATCATCCATGTATTCATCAAGACTGATTTCTTCTTCCCTTTCACTCAATTCTTCGTCATCATCCGTGTCGATCTTTTCATCTTCATCGGTAGAGTATTCATCTTCGTCAGTCTCTGCACCTTCTTCCAGAGCCGGGTTTTCCTGCATTTCTTCTTTGATTCGCTGCTCCAGACTGGCTACAGGAATTTGCAGCAATTTCATCAGCTGAATCTGCTGTGGAGAAAGTTTTTGAAGTAATTTTTGATGTAATCCCTGCCTTAATGAACTCATACGGAAATCGAAATTAATGGAGACAATAACCGGTTACAAAAATAGAAAGAAAAGGGAGTGAGAAGCGATGCTTGATCAATTATGCCAGATCCAGCCGCTTTGTTGTTTTTCGGTTAAACTATCCAGCAAAGCCAATGCAGCCGTGCGATTCGGGAATCCGTTGTAACACACATAAAAAGCCTTTCCCTGATCAATAATTCTGGCTTCAGGATAACCATTTTGTTGAAGTTTGCTCACAAAATCATTGGCATTTTCAGGAATTCTGAAAACTCCGGCGATAACATAAAAGCTGGGCTGGGGCTGAGTTGCATGAATGATTTCCGGTGCAGTCACCGCAGGATGATGATCGATCTCTTCTTCTTGTGGAATTGTGGAAGCGGGTGCAGTGCTCGCAACATACACCGTTTCAATATGTGTAACGTTTGGTGCCGGTGGTGTAATCGTTAGTTCCTGAGAATGAAGGCCTGTATCAGTAAGGATTTTTTTCAGGCTTTCTTTATCAAAAGGACTTATTGTTGTCAGGGAAGCAGGTCGTGGAGCGACTAAGTAGAGATTCAGTGAAAACCAGGCAAGTGCACCTGCAACAGTAATCACACCGAGGTATCGCTGTGCATTTTTTCTTTTCTTACCAAGTGTCCTGCCTGTATCTTTCAGCGATGGACGCAATTCGGATTTTTCTTTCTGTCGAAGTACAGGAGCTTGCGTTTTTTCTCTCTCTATCGGAGCAAAAGGTACTGGACTTAATCCGAATGAATCTTTTAAATAATTGACCTGGCGAAATGGCTCAAATTGAATATTGCGTTCGCTATCATAAACCAAGGTGCCAACACGTTCAACAATTACTTTTTTTCCATCACTCAGTTTGGAAAAACATTCGTTGACATACTGTTCAATCCGAATGCGAGCTTCAGAATAAGAGACTTGTTCAAATTCCACAAGATGATTTGCAAGCAATCCATCATTCTGACGCAGGTAAATATTGAAAGCGACTTTCCTGAACGGAGGATCGATGATTTGTCGTGCAACATGGATTCGCGAAGGATTTTGAGATGCAAGAAAACCTCCAAGCGAAGGCACAATCACACAATCGTGATCGTAGAGCAATGCGCTGATATGGGAATCAATTGAATTCAAACCAAGGTCCTGATCGACGAATGTAGGATAAAATCAGGCTTGGAAAAAAAATTATTTCAAAAAGAATGAAAATGATACGGTTAAAAACTCACCCTCTTAATTTGTCAAGCAAATGATTCAGATGTTTCATTTCCTGTTCGTCGAGCTGGGAAAAAAAACCGTCAAAAGTGATGTCTTCTTTGTCGATCACTTTTAACAATTCCAGACCTTTCTGAGTAATAATAACATCGCAAGCACGACGGTCAGATTCATTGGTATTTCGTTCGATCAATCCTTTCGTGCGTAATTTTTCCACAATACGCGAAGCATCACTCATCTTGTCCAGCATCCGTTCCCGAAGCAGTTTGATATTTGCCGGGTTCGGATGTTGTCCACGCAGGATTCTCATGATGTTGAATTGCTGGGAGGTGAGCCCGAACTTTTTCATCACATTATTGTGAAAATTGTTAATCCAATTGAAAGTGAAAATGATGTTTACTCCCAATTTATGGGCCTCCGAACGAAAATTCTTTTGGACAATCTCATCTTCAAGTTTCATAGGTGTAAGTTGCATTTAAGAGGCTGAATTTAAGGTACAAAAAACATATAAAAAATTAATAATGAATGAAAATAGGGTTTTATTTCATTGGAACTTCAACAATCAGGATTTCTGAGGGTTCTTCTGCATGAATTTCAAATTTTTGGGTTTCCCAGAGACCCAAAGCATCCCGGCGACCGAGTTCTTGCTCGTCGATTTTTAATTTCCCCTTGATCACCATGATATAAGCACCATTTCCTTCTTTATTCATTGTGTACTCTAAAGACTTTCCGGCATCAAGTTGACTCAAGGATAAAGCAGCATCCTGGTGAATGTATAATTCATCATTCTTTTTAAATCCGGATGCCACCAGTTGAATTTTATTCTTCCGTTCATTCGGATCAAATGTTTTCTGATCGTAACGTGGTGCAATACCATTTTCCTTCGGGAAAACCCACAGTTGAAACAAATTGGTTTTCTCAGTCGGAGATGGATTGAATTCAGAATGCAATACTCCGGTTCCTGCACTCATTACCTGCACATCTCCCGGACGAATGATCGATCCGTTGCCCATGTTGTCACGGTGTTCCAGCGCTCCTTCCAGGATGATGGTGATAATTTCCATATCGTTGTGAGGATGTGTTCCAAACCCTTGTCCGCCCGCTACAATGTCGTCGTTTAAGACACGCAACATTCCAAAATGAACTTTTGCCGGATCGTACCAGGAAGCGAAACTAAAACTGTGGTGCGCATTGAGCCATCCATGATCAGCATGGCCACGGTCACTCGCAGGGTGAAATATTGTTTTCATAGCTTTTGAATTAATGTTGTTGTAAAGAATGACCGGAACCAAATTTAGAAGAAAATACAAATTCATCGATCGATTTTCGAACCCGGGGATTGCTTTCACGGAGTCGGAGAGGTTCGGGAAGAAGCTCAGCATTGCCGGGGTAACCAACAAGGATAATACTGATGGGTTCATATCCTTCCGGGATGGAGAAAAATTCTCGTGACTTAGCACTGTCAAATCCTCCCATTTGATGCAAAGACAAACCCATTGATGTGGCTTGCACAGAGAGATTTCCTACTGCCAGGCCAACATCGTACAGTGCATGACGGTTCACACGATTGTCGTGACTCGTAAACATTTTTGCCAGGGTAAGAATCAATACACTTCCATTCTTTGCCCATGAACGGTTTGAGGGCGATAACAGTTCGAGCATCTGCTGGAATTCAGTTTCGTTTTCCCTACGTGCTATGACGAATCTCCACGGCTGTTCATTAAAAGCAGAAGGTGCCCAGCGGGCAGCTTCAAATAAGAGGTAGAGCGTTTCGTCCTCAATTGGCCGTGGATCAAAAGCGCGGATGCTTCTGCGGTCAACAAGGAAAGAATGTACCGGAGTTTTTGGGCTTGACATTTTTTTTGAAAACAATTTGAAATTGATCAGGATTCGGAATGGTTGTTTTTATTTTGGTTCGAGTGTAAACGACAATGCACCTGAAGGACAGGCTTTGACTTGCCGGATTATTTCATCTTTGCTTGCGCCTTCCGGTCGGATCCATGGACGAACTTGCGGATCAAAGACTTCGGGTAAACCACGGAAACAAATTGTTGAATGAATACAAACGTGGGGTTTCCAGATAACAGTAAGATCTTCCTTGACATAATGTTTCGTAATTTCTTTCATGGTGAATAGTATTATAGTACAGGGAATGCTTGTATTTCTATTGGACCTGTTAATGTTTTATGGACAGGACATTTGTCTGCGATGAGGAGAAGCCTGCTTTTCTGAACATCATCCAGGTTTCCTTCCAGAGATATGTCCTTATAAATAATTGTTTTTTCAACACCATCTGCAATCAGCTTTTCAAGGTTCAGACGAATCGTTACTTTTTGCAAATCCCATTCCTTTCTGTTTGCATACATCCGCAGAGTGATGGCGGTACAGGTTCCAAGTGAAGCCAGGAACAATTGATGAGCTGTTGGTCCAACATCAGCACCGCCCTTTTCAACCGGCTCATCTCCGTAAAATTGCAAACGGCCGGTATCGACACTCGTGGCATATAATTCTCCGGCATTAACAACAACAATTGGCAATTCGAATTTCATCATGAATTTATGTGTTCGGAAGGAGAGACTGATTAATTTTTTTCTTCACAACAGAAACCAATGCGGAATCAGTGTGATGTTAGTTTAAAGACGGATGCGGCAGCATGAAGGAGAGGTTGTGATGAAACATAAGTTCCGAAATTTCAGGCCGCATAAATCGGATCAAGGGAAGTTCGCTCAGCACATGAATAACATCGACCTCTGATTCTGCTTCAAGAGTCACCCAGAGTCGGGTTCTGTCGGCAGCCACCGAATAGGTGAGAATGACTCCTTTGCTCATCAATCGGTTTACCGTTGAACGTTGCAATGGAATGAGTGAAAGAAATTCCTGTGAGAATTCTTCCGGGAGTCTTGAACTTACGATGAATTGTTTCATAGGATGAGATAAAAAAACCGGCAGGCCACACAATGCAGCTTGCCGGTCTATTCACACGCTTCGTTTATTATTGTTTGATGAGGATCGCATTGATTATAAATTCAACATTGTCTCCAACTACTGCTTCTCCGGTTGCGGCAGCATTCGCATATTTTAATCCATAATCTTTACGGTTGATAGTACCGCTGGCTTTGAATCCGGCTTTTACATTACCCCAAGGATCTGTTACAGTACCGCCATACACCAATGGAATTTCTACATTTTTGGTAACGTCACGAACTGTAAGTGTTCCGGAAAGCATGAATTTATTGTTTCCCAAACTTTTTATTCCCTTACTCACGAAAGTAATTTTAGGGAATTTATCAGCATTAAAAAAATCATCGGACATCAAATGCTTGTCACGCATGTCATTTTCTGTACTGATGGAATTGACATCTGCAGAAACACTTAATTGAAGGTCGCTGAAATCTCCTTTTGTAGACGTGAATGTTCCGTCAAATTTTTTAAATTCTCCATCAACATCTGAAATCACCAGATATTTTGCTGTGAAGTTGATTTTCGAATGGGATGGATCCAATTTCCAATTTTGTGCATAAGTGCTCAGCGAAATTGTGATGGCGGATGCTAACAAGAGTATTTTTTTCATTGTGGTTGGTTTTTTAATTTTTTATACTGGATATGTTTTGGTCTTGAATTATGATGCAAATATATGTCACAACAATAGATGTTGCAACATATAATTTAAGAAAATGGATAAGTAACTCAAATTGAGCAAATTAAATTTTCTATCTGATACTCAGGATTTTTAAAACCGTCGGATTCCTATTGCATGCCGGGCTTCCTTAAGGGTTGCAGAAGCGCTTTCGCGGGCCTTTTCAGCGCCCTTACTGGCAATTTTGTGAATTTCAGCCTCATCACCTGCGAGGGCATTGATTTTTTCTCGAAAAGGAGCAGTGAAAAGGATCATGTCTTCAGCGAGTTGTTTTTTCATATCGCCGTAACGGATCTGTATAGTATTGTATTTCTCTTCAAAAAAGGCCAGAGTTTCAGGGCTTGAGACAAGTTCCATCAAAGAAAAAATATTCTTTATAACATCCGGTTTCGCCTGATGTTCAGAGGTAGGACCGCTATCAGTCACTGCACGCATTACTTTCTTTCGAATCACATCCGGGGAATCGGATAAAAAGATCGCGTTGCCTTCCCCTTCACTTTTTCCCATTTTTCCGGAACCGTCGAGACCAGGAACTTTGACAAGTTGTGTTCCGTAATTAAAGGCATACGGTTCAGGAAAAAGTTCAGTATGATACAAGCGATTGAAACGGTTACCAAAAGTTCTTGCCATTTCCAGATGTTGTTCCTGATCTTTTCCCACCGGCACTTTGTGCGCACGATGAATGAGAATATCTGCTGCCATTAGCACAGGATAGGTGAGCAAACCGCCATTAATATTATCCGGTTGTTGACGGATTTTGTCTTTGAAAGAAGTACAGCGCTCCAATTCCCCGACATATGCATTCATGTTGAGTAGCAGGTAAAGCTCTGCAATTTCAGGAAGATCACTTTGAATATAGAGGGTAGCAGCATCCGGATCCAATCCGCAGGCGAGGTATTCCACCAAAACCTGTTTTACATTCATGTGTAAATCGGCAGGAGTCGGATGTGTTGTGAGTGAATGATAATCAGCAATAAAAAAATAGCATGTGTATTCGTGCTGCATCCGAATAAAATTCTTGATTGCGCCGAAATAATTTCCAAGATGCAGGTTCCCGGTACTGCGTATTCCACTGACTACGATTTCTTTCATCGTGTAAAAGTAAGAAAATACTTTTTAGTGAAGAGTGAAGAGTGAATGGTGAAGAGTATGGCCACGCTACACCTTTTATCATTTACTCTTCACCGAAGAATTCGTGCATTCTTTATCATTCCAATAATTTTAATGGAAGCAAGGAAATAAAGCGATCCTATACTCTTTACTCTTCACCATTCACCATTCACTCTTTCCTTCAAATTCCTTATATTCGCATACCAATTCAAAACACAATGAGTTCCAAGCTGAAAACGTTAGAAGGAAAAATAGAGGAAGCCAAATTAGGCGGAGGAAAAAAGCGAATTGAAGCCCAACATAAGAAAGGAAAACTCACAGCACGTGAACGTTTGCATTTTTTACTTGATGATGGAAGCTTTGAGGAAATCGGAATGCTCGTTACACATCGTGCTACTGATTTTGGAATGGAAAACGAGAAGTATCTTGGTGATGGGGTGATAACCGGTTATGGAACCATCAATGGAAGAATGGTGTACGTCTTTGCACAGGATTTTACAGTTTTTGGTGGATCCCTCTCGGAAACACATGCAAAAAAGATTTGTCGTGTGATGGATCTTGCAATGCAAAATGGTGCACCGATCATCGGTCTCAATGATTCCGGTGGTGCACGAATACAGGAAGGTGTTGTTTCGCTGGGAGGTTATGCAGATATTTTTTACAGGAACACATTGGCATCCGGTGTGATTCCGCAGATTTCTGCAATCATGGGACCCTGCGCCGGGGGAGCTGTTTACTCTCCGGCAATTACAGATTTCATCATGATGGTTGAGAATAATTCCTACATGTTTGTCACTGGTCCAAATGTGGTGAAAACAGTGACACATGAAGATGTGACTTCCGAAGAACTTGGAGGAGCAATAACACATGCGACAAAATCAGGAGTTACTCATTTTACTTGCGGAAACGGAGTGGAATTAATCAATAAGTTGAGAAACCTGATGAGCTATATTCCTCAGAACTGCGAAGAGCAAGCTCCTTCTGTTTTTTATGAACCTGCTGATGAATCCAGGCCCGTGTTGGATTCATTGATTCCGGAAACACCGAATCAACCCTATGACATGCATGAAGTCATTCAATCGGTTACAGATACTGACAGTTTTCTCGAAGTGCATAAAGATTTTGCAGAAAATATCATCGTTGGATTTGCACGACTCGCAGGGAAAAGTATTGGTATTGTCGCGAATCAACCGGCGCATCTGGCCGGAGTTCTCGATATTCATGCATCCACCAAAGCAGCACGGTTTGTTCGTTTCTGTGATTGCTTCAATATTCCCTTATTGGTATTTGAAGATGTTCCAGGTTTTCTTCCCGGTACGGATCAGGAATGGAACGGAATCATTACCAATGGAGCAAAACTCCTTTTTGCATTCTGTGAAGCTACTGTGCCTCGCATCACTGTGATTACACGCAAAGCATACGGAGGCGCATACGATGTGATGAACTCTAAACACATTGGCGCGGATATGAATTATGCCTGGCCCACCGCGGAAATTGCTGTCATGGGAGCAAAAGGTGCAGCTGAAATTATTTTCAAGAAAGAAATTTCCGAAGCCAAAGATCCCGAACAAAAACTCAAAGAGAAAGAAGCTGAATACATCGAACTTTTTGCAAACCCTTACAAAGCAGCAGAACACGGATATGTCGATGAAGTTATCAAACCTTCGGATACCCGGAAGAAATTAATCACGGCATTCCGCATGCTTGAAAATAAAGTGGCCAAACTTCCACGGAAGAAACACGGAAATATTCCTTTATGATTTTTTTTAAAAGCAGGATAGGTCCTTCGATAGAAAAACGAACCGAATGAAAATCGCTTTACTCTCACTAGTACTGTTTTTTTCAAATCAGGTACTTGTTCTGGCACAGGAGCAACAGGATTCGAACATTAGCATATTCTCCGTGCAGGATGTGAATGTACAACTTGGCTTTATAACCGGAGGAAATACCCGATTGTCTTTGGAAGAGTTTAAATTATTTGCCCCAAAATCAGAGTTGTTAAACAATGAACTCTGGGAAAAATCAGATCGAAGGGGATTGATGGTGTCAGTGAAAGGACTGTTTTCAATGCAGATGGGAATTCATTTCGGCGACAAACAAAAAATGAAATACAAATCGAATCCATTTCTGCGACTCGGTTTTACTTACTACTCCGGAATGAGTTTTGCCGGAGATTTTGAGCTGAAGGAAAGACATTCTTCCGATACACTTCAATCCGGACAAACGGGTCAGCAAATTTTAATTGATTCCATCACCAATTCCACTCTGCGATGCCGCTATCGTTTGCAACAATTGAGACTGGATGCATCCTTGATTTTCAGAACGAACCCGGCAGCACGATGGTCATTGTATACCGGAATCGGAATGACCGGTGGCCTTTCAATAAAAGCAAGTACCGATATTGATTACACCAGAAGTTCTTCAACGGAAATAATTTATTCTGATGGGACAAGCAATTCTCATCATACCTACGACGAGCGTTATGAATCTGAAGTTTTCATTAATGAAAATATTTCTGCTTTTTCAGTTTACCTGCCGATGGGCATTGATTTCAGAATGGGGAGAAAAAAAGAATTCTGGAAACGCTTGCACTTGTTTTATGAAATAAGGCCGGGTATTGATTTCATTAAAATTCCGGAGCTGGGTAATTTTTCAAACGGAAGTTTTCAAAATGGTTTCGGTTTAAAGGTTTCCTGGAACTAATACATTCAGAATTCCATTTCAGATTGTTTGGAACCAAGCGGATTTTTTACATATATATAGGAGTGCGTTCAGAGAACAAATAAATGTGCAGCAAATTGCGTACAGCGATTCAAAATGCTGAATGTCAGCAGTTTTGTAAAAAAATCTGGTTTTCTCCCCTTTTTTAATCCTTAAGATCAAACCTTTTTTTCCAATTTCTGTAAAAATAGTCTCAAAACAGGAATTTCCCGAAAACTGGAATTTCAAAAATCCTGAACAGAAAATACCCTAAATGAAAAACCCAAGGCAGATCCGGATTTTTGTAGTAGAAGACAATGATTTCTACAGAGAACTTTTGAAATACAACATCACCCTCAATCCGGATTATGAAGTCAGCACATTTTCTTCCGGAAAGGAAATGCTGGAGAATTTATACAAGCAACCGCACATCATCACACTTGATTTTTCCTTGCCGGATTTCAATGGAGATGAATTACTCAAACGAATAAAATCTCAGCATCCGGAAGTCCCGGTAATTGTCGTTTCAAATCAGGAGAATGTGAGAACTGCTGTGGAGTTACTTCGTGCAGGTGCCTACGATTACATTACCAAAGACGAAGACACGCGGGATCATTTGTTGCACACCATCCAAAACATTTGCAAACAAATAGAATTAAGTAATGAGGTTAATCTTCTCAAAGAAGAGCTGGGTAAGAAATACGAATTCGGAAATGTAATTCAGGGAAATAGCCCGGCCATTCGCCAGGTTTTTGGAATGATGGAAAAAGCGGCGGGTTCAGGAATTACAGTTTCCATCAGTGGAGAAACGGGCACTGGAAAAGAACTTGTTGCAAAAGCGATCCACTATCATTCTCCCAGAAAATCAAAACCCTTTGTAGCAGTGAATGTCGCTGCAATTCCTTCAGAACTTTTGGAAAGCGAATTATTCGGACACGAGAAGGGGTCATTTACCGGTGCAATGGCTACACGCGCCGGAAAATTTGAAGAGGCAGATGGAGGTACATTGTTCCTCGATGAAATCGGAGAAATGGATTTTGCATTGCAGGCTAAATTGCTCCGCATTTTACAAGAACGTGAGATCTCCCGAGTAGGTTCGAACAAAGTGATTAAAATAGATGTGCGTGTCATCATTGCAACACACAAGAATCTCCAGGAAGAAGTACGGAAAGGTACATTCCGAGAGGACTTGTACTATCGATTACTTGGTATTCCAATCTCTCTCCCTCCATTGAGAGAACGCGGTCATGATATTTTAGTCATCGCAAAACACCTGCTTGATGTTTTTTGCAAAGACAACAAGATGCAAAAACTGAGCTTCTCACCGGAGGCGCAAGACAAACTGGTACGTTATTATTATCCTGGCAATGTACGCGAATTGAAAGCGATCGTGGAGCTGAGTGCTGTGATGTCTTCCGGAAATACTATCGAATCTGGTGACGTCCGTATTGAAAACACAAACTCCATGCAAGCATTGGCATTCGAGGAGACAACTCTGGAAGAATACACAATGCGGATTATCGGTCATTTCCTGGAAAAGTATGATAACAATGTTGTATTGGTTGCAAAGAAACTCGGCGTTGGAAAATCAACCATTTACAGATATCTGAAAGAAAATAAATTGCAATTGATGATTTAAATTGTAATTATAATTTTATGCTGTTCTTTTTTTAAGAATATATTCAATCCTATTTTAAAAATTCACTGGCCCCCCTCAGATCAAAATATTAATATGAGTCAACGCTCACTGCTTCAGTTTCTGCTTGAGGAAAACGAACACAATTCCGTAAAGAATAATAAAACCACGGAACTGCTTACTCAGCATTTTATCACATCGATTGCAAATGACCCGGGTGCAGTTGCTCAGCAAGTGGTAGATCTGTTGTTGAATACCAGCAGCAGATTGGAGGAATACAAAAGAAATCTAAGCTCTCAAAACAAGATTCTTGAGAAAAATGCAGAGGACCTTATTGTCGTAAATTCGAAACTGGAACAGGAAACAGTAAGGCAGCGAAATATTTTACGAAATCTCCGGAATACAGCGACAATGCTCGCCAGTTATTCCAATAAGGATGTTTCCATTGAAGACTCCAACATCGAACTGCTCACTGAGCTTGTCGAACAACTCATCCAAAAACGCGAGCAAGACCGAATGTTGCTGGTGGAAAGTCAGTCCAAATACAGCTCTCTTGTCGAGCAAATGAAATTGATCGTCTTCCAAACTGATGAATCCGGTTGCTTTACTTTTTTAAACAAAGCCTGGGCTGATTTACTTGGATATACTATCGACAGTTCACTCGGAAAAAGTGTCATGAGTTTTGTTCACAAGGACGACCGGGAAAAGATTGTTCTTCTGTTAAATGATTTTACCAGGAATCGCAATCAGGAATGCAGTCTTCGGATTCAATTTTTAAATATCCATGGTGAATCCATGTACCTTGATTTCGATGCTAAAATAAGTTATGATGGTGTGAATCCAGTGGGTTTTTCCGGTACCATGAATGATTCAACGCGTGAACACCATGCTACTCAGGAGCTGATATCGCAAAAGAATTTTTACGAAAATATATTGAACGAATTGCCGGCAGATATAGCCGTAATGACTCCCGACAGAAGATATGTTTTTGTTAACCCGGCGGCTGTGAAAGATCCGGTAGTAAGAGAATGGATTATTGGAAAAAATATTTCCGAATATTGTGTTCACCGTAATCGCGATATGTCCATTGCAGAATTGCGGGAACGAAGCATCGATAAGTCGATCCTGAAAAAGAAGTCTGACGATGTGGAGGAAGAATTCCTCATGGAAGAAGGAAATGTGAGATATCATTTGCGCAGGCATTCGCCTGTCTTTGATGAGAACGGGATGCTTAAAAACATCATTGGTTATGGTATTGACATCACAGAACAAAAAGAAGCACAGCAGAAATTAGCAGTTACAGCATCCCGCCTCACAACATTGTTAAGGAGTATGAATTCCGGAATCGTGGTGAAGGACCAGAACAGACGCACTGTTGTTGCGAATGAAAAATTCTGTGAATTATTCGGGATTGAATCAGATCCTGCAGAATTACAAGGGATGGATGTTGTCGAGTCCTCAAGACAACTCAAACAATTAGCAAAAGATCCGGATGGATTTGAAGATAGGATTAACGAAATTCTTCGCAGGCAGGAAGTTGTCTTGCAGGAACAGATAGAATTTTCGGATGGTCGAATTATGGAACGTGATTTTGTTCCCATCCTGGTGGACGGAAAGACGTATCTCGGGCATCTTTGGCAATACCGTGATATCACACATCGTTTGCAATTGGATTCACAACTGAAGGAGGCGAAAGAAACAGCAGAACAATCTCTGCATGCGAAGGAACAGTTCCTGGCAAATATGAGTCATGAAATCCGCACCCCGATGAATGCTATTCTTGGGATGAGTAACCTGCTCCTGAAAACAGAACTAACGCCGAAACAAAATCAGTACCTCGAAGCGATTCACAACAGTTCCAAGAACTTGTTAGTGATCATTAATGACATCCTTGATTTCAGTAAAATCGAAGCCGGAAAACTGGAACTTGAAAAGGTTGGGTTCAGGATGAAGCGGTTGATCACATCCACTCTCGATTCCTTCCTCTATTCAGCTGCGGAAAAATCCCTGTCATTGAATTATGAAATAAAGGATCTAGACGAACCAGTTCTTCTTGGTGATCCCGTGAGAATGTCGCAGATTATCATTAATCTGGTGAGCAATGCAATCAAGTTCACAGAACAAGGCGGCATCAATGTTATCGTTAAGAAAATCGCGGAGAAAAATGACCAGGTGAGTGTGCAAATCAGTGTAATGGATACCGGCATTGGAATTCCTGAGGATAAACTGAACTCAATATTCGACAGCTTTACGCAAGCAGATGTGGGCGTGAGTCGTAAGTATGGTGGTACCGGACTCGGTTTGTCCATTAGCAAAAAGCTCGTTGAAATACAGGGCGGAAAGATCGAAGTGCAAAGTCGGGTGAACATGGGAACTTCATTCATATTCGAACTGACTTTTGAACGCGGTACAGTTCTGGATCTGCACGAAGAAAAGAATGTAGAGATCCGTCAGCTCAAATCCGGTTCCGTTCGCGTACTCCTTGCAGAGGACCACGAATACAACCAAATGTATGCATCGTCACTGATGAAAGACTGGGGTTTCGAAATTGATGTAGCGAAAAACGGAAAAATCGCTATTGACATGCTCATCGCTAAATCGTACGACATCATTTTAATGGACGTACAAATGCCGGTGATGAGTGGAATCGGTGCGACAAAATTCATTCGCACTAAATTACCTGAGCCACAGCGAGGCATTCCAATTATCGCAATGACTGCCAATGCAATTAAAGGGGACCAGGAAAATTGTAT
>Ga0154020_10004629_pt1 | contig 16374 bp, 9 predicted proteins | sample Klosneuvirus_201_FD_109709 | JGI IMG/M metagenome (GOLD analysis project Ga0154020, IMG submission 109709) | Active sludge microbial communities from wastewater, Klosterneuburg, Austria - Klosneuvirus_20160825_MG | ecosystem: Engineered > WWTP > Aerobic digester > Activated sludge | place...
GAAAGATAACTGGGGAGCTAAAGTGAAATTTACATTTTCTAAAGGGCCAATCAATTGGTATGCACAAGCATCTTCAATGGGGTTAGTAGCTAATGGAGGTGGCGATAATACTAGAACATTTACGGGATGGAGATTAAAGGACAACGGTAGTGGCAACCAAAATAATTTCCTCACTGGACTGACATATACCATTAAAAATTTTCAAATAGCGCCAAACTTTTTATGGCAAAAACCAATTGTTGGACCAGTTCCTGCTGCAGTACAGGCTCCAGGTAGATTAAGAAATATAATAGACGATCCTTTTGCAGTTAGAGCCAACAGAGAAACCATAGGAAGTGAGTTATTAATAACATATGATCCTACTCCAGCTACCTGGATGTATGAATGGAATAATGATGAAGTTGAAGATGCGAAATTCGCCTTCAATGTTGATTTTATATATCGTTATTTACCAACTACTCAGGACGCCGCAATTGGATTTACCGATAAAAGAGCTTTATTCTCCTTTCCCGCTTCGGCTCCTGCACAAAATTTATGGGAAGTAAATACTCGTATCGTTTCCAAATTAAATCCATCGTTTGGTTTAATAGCAAATCTTTTTGCAGGAAACGCACAGGCAAATGGAAGTGACGCAAGACTAATTCACAGATATGGTGGAGATGTAAGAGTTATTCATAAAAAAATGAAATATGTATTCACCGGAAAGGTAAATGACTGGGGTCCTTTTGACTATTACAGAGATTTCAATTTAACATTCCCGCTTCAATTTGTTTTAGATGTGTCTACCACATTGGGTAAACCTAATTGGTTTATTTTACCAAATACCAGAATAGGAATTCAGGGAACATGGAGGTCGTTAGATCAATACTCTCCAAGGTATACACCAACAAATACATTTATACCTAATACTTTTCCTCCTCAGCCAGTATTTAGTCCCGTAGGATTTCCTAATGGTTCAGAGTGGGAGATAAGAACATATATTAAACTGGATATTGGAAAATAAAAATATTATATATGAAAATCATAAATCGTAAATTATTTAAGTTCATTTTCTCTTTTGGGTTGGTAGTTTTATTATTCCCAGCTTGCCAAAGAGAACATTCAGATAATATTTCTTTTGCTACGTTTCCAACAACAGCTTATGTATTTAATGATGGACCTGTAGGCTTGGGAACAAATTTCTATTTCCCTTATGCACCCGATGCAAATAATCCTGTTGGTTCGAAAGCCAATGCCTGGTCGGTCGATAATACAACAGCTTATCTTGGAACTTCATCTATGCGTATTGATGTGCCAAGTGGAAATGATGTAACAGGAAATTATGCAGGGGCAATTTTAAGAGTTGATGGAGTTAATTCTGGTAGAAATTTAACCGGATATGATGCATTAACATTTTGGGCAAAAGGTTCTACTACAGGAGCTATAACTGAGATTGGTTTTGGGGAAGATTTTGGTGCAAATAAATTTATGGCTACTGTTAACAACCTTTTACTATCTACCAATTGGACAAAATATATTATCCCAATTCCCGATCCCTCTAAACTAATACAGGAAAGAGGAATGTTAAGATATGCTATTGGAGGTATTGGAGTTGATAGGTTAGGTTTTACTTTGTGGATAGATGAATTAAAGTTTGAAAAATTAGGAACCTTAGGACAGATCCGTCCAACAATTTTCAATGGAGCTGATTTAGTTCAAAGTAGTTTTAATGGAACTACCATTCCGATTACTGGCTTAACTGAAACATTTAATTTAGGGAATGGTGGTGATCAAACAGTTATTCCAGCACCTTCTTATTTTAGTTTTGTTTCTTCAAAACCATTTGTTGCATCTGTAAGCGAATTAGGTATTGTAACAGTAAACAATGCCGGAACCGCTACCATTACCGCATCTATAAATGGTGTACCGGCTAAAGGTTCTTTAACTATCACTTCGGCTGGTACTTTTCCAAAAGCTCCTCAGCAAGTGCCGTTGCCATTAGCCAATAATGTTCGTTCCATTTTTAGTGATTTATTTACTAACGTAAATGTTGATACTTATAATGGAAATTTTGGCGGTTCAACTACACAAACTGCTGTTTTGACTATCGGGAACGACCGTGTATTATATAACACCAATGTTAATTATGCTGGTATACAATTTCAAACTCCAACCGTTGATGCAACAAATCAGACTTTTCTTCACTTAAATGTTTTTCCAAATTCAACCGGAAGTCCTTCTGCATTAACATTTAGTATTAGAGATAGGGGAGCTAACGGAATGTTAGAAACAGATCCAAATACAGGTAATCCTATTGGTGATGATAAACAAATTAACTATACCATACCTTCTAATCAGCTAGTAGTTGGTCAATGGTTAACAATAGACATTCCTTTGACTGGTGATATTTTGAATCAGAAAAATAATTTGGCTCAAATTACTTTTTCGGGCAACATAAATTTCTATCTGGATAATATTTATTTCTATAAACCCTGATGCTCAATAGTATAAATTAAAAATAAACAGTATGATTATTAAAAATAAAATAAGAGTAAAGCCGAAACTTTTTTTATTACCAGCTATAACGGCATTACTTTTTACAATGTCTGGTTGTAAAAAAGATGTAACACAAACAGTAACAACTTTTTCGAATCTGGTTATTAGTGATGAGTTTAGTATTGATGGAGCTCCTGCTGCTGCTTTATGGTCGTATGAAATAGGAAGGGGGCCTTTTAATGATGGTTGGGGCAATAATGAATTGGAATATTATACAAGCAGACCAAATAATGTGAAAGTTGTAAATGGTAATTTAGAATTAACCGCCATTAAAGAAAGTTATTTGGGTTCTCAATACACTTCGGGCCGAATTATTACCCGTGGAAAATTTGAACAAGCTTATGGTCGATATGAAGCTAGAATTAAATTGCCTGCCGGACAAGGAATATGGCCAGCTTTCTGGTTAATAGGTGCAAATCATGCGATAGGAAATGGACCAGGTGTTGTATGGCCGCAATGTGGTGAAATCGACATAATGGAAAACAGAGGGCAAGAGCCAACCAAAATTCAAGGAACTGTTCATGGACTTGGGTATTCAGGAGCGAATGCTATTACTAAAACTTATTCCCTTCCTAATGACAGGTTCGATAATAACTTTCATGTTTTTGGAATTGAATGGGGGCCTGAGTATATCAACTTTTATGTAGATGACAAACTATATAACCAAATTACTCCTGCTAAGGTAACTGGCCAATGGGTATTTGATCATCCTTTCTACATTATTTTAAATTTAGCAGTAGGTGGAAATTATGTAGGAAACCCAAATGCAGCAACTTCATTTCCACAAACCATGTTTGTTGATTATGTAAGAGTTTATCAAAAATAATTTTAAATTTTAAAATATAGAAAGATGAAATATTTAATTAAAACAATAATGCTCATTGCTCCTATTTTAGGGATTGTCTATTTAATAGGATGTACAAAAGTGAATGATGCTAATGAAAAATTTCCTCAAATCATTGCAGACTTTACAAGTCAAGTTGATGTCGCAACAGGAACGGTAACTTTTGTAAGTACTTCAAAAAACGGAAATAATTATTTCTGGAATTTTGGAGATAATATAACGTCTACTCAGGAAAATCCAATTCATAGCTATACAAGGGACGGCAATTACTCAATCACATTGCAGGTAAGTAATGCTGCTGGTGCTATTGCAAGTATAACTAAGACTATAAATATTGTAATCCCTATAATGTTAATGCCAGTTTCGCTTCCAATAACATTTGATGCAGTAACGGTGGACTATGCTAATAATTTTATAACCACTAGTTTGCCAGTAACGTTAGTTACTAATCCTCAACTTTCAGGATCTAATACCGCAGCTACAAAAGTTGCAAGAATAGTGAATGCAGGAGTAGCTGGTGAAAATTTTGGTATAAAATTGAATCCAGGTGTTGATATCACAACACAAAAAAGTTTTACAGTACAAATTTTTTCAACAGTTGCCATCCCTGTAGGTATACAACTGAGTGGTGGAGCTACTCCTAATCCACAGAATACACAAGTACATGGAGGAACAGGTTGGGAAAAATTAACCTTTACAGTTGGTGGTACCGGAACCTACACTAATTTATTTTTAAACTTTGGTGCTGGTACTACTGCAGGTACATTTTTTATAGATGATATCATGCAAGTGGCAACTGTAGCTCCAACTACTCCTCCAACAAATGCTCCAACTCCAACTAGAAGTCAGGCAGATGTTTTATCAATTTATAGCGATGCTTATACACCGCTTACTCCTACTCCTAATTACTTCCCTAATTGGGGTCAATCTACAGTTGTATCACAAATAAATATTGGAACTAATAATATTTTGAAATATGCGAATTTCAATTATGAAGGAACTGAATTTGCAGCACAAAACTTATCAAGTTATGGTTTTGTACATATTGATGTGTGGACACCCAATGCCACTGAATTGAAATTTACTCCGATTGGTGGTGGAGAAACTTTAGTTAATTTAACTCCTCTAGTTGTCGGACAATGGAATAGTTATGACATACCATTATCATCATTTACTGCAGTTAATTTTGCCTCAGTTGCCCAGCTAAAGTTTGATGGTCAGGGTGGTCTAAACCCTTCAACAGTTTTTCTTGATAATATATATTTTTATAGAACAGCGCCACCGCCACCTCCGCCTTTTAATGGTGGAATGATAATTAATGGCGATTTTGAAGCAGCTACAAGTACACCTTGGACTGAAGGTGTTGGACCAACTTTAGCTCCAGTAGTTTCAATGGGGGGAAATAAATATTATTCTAAAAATGTTACTGTAGTTGGAAATCCGTATGATGTAAATCTTAGTCAAACAGGTTTAAATATTGTTTCGGGTTCTACTTATAATTTAACATTCGATGCATGGTCTTCAGTTAACAGGCCTATTATTGCTGGTATAGGTTTAAGTGGTGGTTCTTTTGCAAATAATACTCAAACAGTGAATATTACTCCTACACGAACTACTTATACATTAGCTACTTTAACTGCAAATGGATTTGGTGATCCCAATTCCCGTGCTATTTTTGATATAGGAGCTGCATTAGGGGTGGTAAACATTGATAATGTTTCATTAGTACTTGTTCCTCCTGGAGGCGGTGGCGGTGGCGGTGGATGTAGCGGTACTTTTGTAGCGGCTCCAACTTTTCCGGTAGATTTTCAAGGCTGCCAAACATTTCTTGCTAGCCAAAACTTTGGAAACGGAATTACATCTTCAATTGCTGCAAATCCATCAGCAACTGGTATTAATACTTCGAGTTTTGCTTTAAAAGTTGAAAAGCCAGCAGGCTCAGAATTCTTCGCAGGTATTCAAAATACATTTGCAAGTAGTTTTGACTTTACCAAAACATTTAGCATGCAAGTTTATTCTACCAAGGCTCCTGTCACTTTCAGGTTTGAGGCAGTTAATGATCCTCAACCACCAGGTTCGGGTAACCCTGGTCCTCAATTTGTTACAATAACAACGGCAAATACATGGGTGCCTGTTTCATTCCAGTTTACCGGTATTCCACCAAGTAATACAGGTTGTAATAGATTAGTTATTAAACCAGATAATGCTGTAGGCGATCCTCCAATAACTGTAAGTGGCACTTACTACATAGACAATATCAGATTACAGTAAATAGTTTTATTAGGTCGTTTAAATCTTAAATTAATATTTAATAAAGTGGTTGAGTTAATTACTCAATCACTTTATTAAAGTTATTAAGAACGGCACTTAAAAATTTTGAACATGAATGAGGAAATTTCCCATCCAAAAGGAATAGAATACATTCAGATTAAAAATGAAAATTTTTATAAAATAAAAAATGTGGGTGCTATTCGCCCTTTTTTTATGAGTATTGTAAGTGACTCCAACCATTGGATGTTCATTTCAAGTAATGGTGGAATTTCTGCCGGCAGAAAAAATTCGGAATACGCATTATTCCCGTATTATACAGAAGATAAAATAACCGACTCTGCAGAGCAAACTGGAAGCAAAACTATTTTTCAGGTATTAATCAATTCCAAAAAATATATCTGGGAGCCCTTTTCTGTAAGAAGCGAAAGCGAATTCCGTTGCGAGAGAAATGTGTATAAGAGCCGATATGGAAATAAAGTAATATTTGAAGAAATAAATTATGACCTCGGTATTGGTTTTCAGTATGAGTGGAATTCAAGTAATCTGTTTGGGTTTGTAAGAATTGCAAAACTGATTAATCATTCGTCAAATACAATTGAAGTAAAACTAATTGACGGGCTACAGAATATTTTACCTTATGGTGTTGGCAGCGATTTGCAGAACTCGACAAGTAACCTGGCCGATGCTTATAAAAGAACAGAACTTATTCCAGATTGCGGATTGGGAATATTTGCACTCAGTGCAATCATCGTAGATAAAGCTGAACCTAGCGAAGCTTTAAAAGCAAATGTGGCCTGGTCGTTAGGTTTTAATAAGACAACGTATTTACTCTCCTCAGCACAACTCTCCTCATTTCGTAAAGGTGGAAGCGTTCAGCAGGAAGAAGATGTAAAAGGGGCTAAAGGATTTTACTTTATTTACAGTGAAATTAAACTTGCTGCTAAAGAAGAAAAAGAATGGGTAATAGTTGCTAATGTTAACCAAAGTCAGGCAGCTGTAATCGAACTCGCAGAAAAAATAAAAAATAGCCCAACACTAAGTAAAGATGTTCTTGAGGATGTTGAAACAGGTACAAGAAACCTGATTGCTTTAACAGCTGCGTCAGATGGATTGCAATATACATCGGATAATTTGTCAGATACCCGCCATTACTCCAATGTATTGTTCAACATAATGCGGGGAGGAATTTTTGATGAAGGCTATACAATTTCAAAAAAAGACTTTGTCAATTATTTTCAAAAAGCAAGCGAACTTACTTTCAAAAAGAATGAACAGCTAATCTTGACTTTGGCTGAGCATTTTTCAATGTTTTCGCTAAAACAAAAAGCAGCTCAGATTGAGGATACAGATTTTATTCGCCTCGTTACTGAATACCTACCACTTAAATTCAGCAGAAGGCATGGTGATCCCAGCCGTCCATGGAACAGGTTTACCATAAATACCCGGAGTGAAATTGATGGCTCTAAAATTTTAGATTATGAAGGTAACTGGCGGGATATTTTTCAAAACTGGGAAGCCCTTGCATTCTCTTATCCTGCTTACATCGAAGGGATGATCTTCAAATTTTTGAATGCTTCTACGTTCGACGGATATAATCCTTACCGGGTTACCAAAGGTGGATTTGATTGGGAAACGATTGAGCCAGATAACCCCTGGTCCTACATCGGCTACTGGGGCGATCACCAGATTATTTATCTGCTCAAATTTTTAGAGTTTGCAAAAAGTCATTATCCGGAAATGCTTTCAGGTCTTTTAGCGAAAGAGTATTTTGTATATGCTAATGTGCCTTATAAGATAAAATCGTACAAGGATATTGCAACAAACCCTAAAGACACTATAGAGTATAATCATACTGCTGATGCGATTATTCGTAAACGAATGACAGCACAGGGAGCAGATGGTGCTTTATTATTTACCTCAAAGCAAAACCTTCATCATGTAAACTTAATGGAGAAGATACTGGCGACAGTATTGGCAAAACTTACCAATCTTGTTCCCGATGGAGGTATCTGGTTGAATACGCAACGGCCGGAGTGGAATGATGCGAATAATGCATTGGTTGGTAATGGGCTTTCAATGGTTACGTTATATTACCTGAGAAGATTCTTACAATTTTTTAAACAGCTTGTTGATTCTTCCAATGATTCAACATTTGCTTTGTCTGAAGAGGTAGCAGAATATTTTACTGCGGTTACGGAAGCCTTTGAAAAATATTCAACTCATTTGTCGGTCGGTTTAAATAATGGCCAGAAGAAAAAGATGCTGGATGAGTTAGGTGAAGCTTCCAGCCAGTTTAGAACATTGATATATAGCAAAGATTTTTCGGGTAGTAAAGCCGCTGTTTTAAAAGATAAAGTAAAAACGTTCATTGATACGGCACAGCAGTTTATTGAAAGCTCCATCAAGGCCAATAAAAGAAACGACGGATTGTATCATACCTACAATCTGTTAAGCTATGATGATAAGGAATTGAGTATTTCTTTCTTGAGTGAAATGCTGGAAGGGCAGGTGGCGGTGTTGAGTTCTGGCTTTTTATCTCCAAAAGAAAGTGTAGAGTTGCTGGATGCTTTAAAGGTAAGCTCTCTTTATCGGCAAGATCAGTATAGTTACATTTTATATCCCAATAAAGAACTGCCCGGATTTTTGCAAAAGAATAATGTTCCTAAACAAAAGGTAGAACCAATTGCATTGTTACAAAAGTTACTTGCTAATGATAATCGCAATATTATTGAAAAAGATATTCACGGAGTATTTCATTTCAACGGAAACATCAGAAATGCAAATGACCTGAGTGCGGCATTGGATAATTTGGAAATGCAATACCAGCAGTTAGTACAGCAGGATAAATCACAAGTGCTGCAAATATTTGAGGAAGTGTTTAACCACAAAGCATTTACCGGAAGGTCAGGAACTTTTTTTGCTTATGAAGGATTAGGGTCTATCTATTGGCATATGGTATCAAAATTGTTGCAGTCGGTGCAGGAATCCTATTTCCAGGCTGTGCTGCAACAAGCCGATGCAAAAATATTACAACAATTGCAAGATCATTATTACGAGATAAAAGAAGGAATTGGAGTACATAAATCACCAGAATTATACGGCGCATTCCCAACTGACCCTTATTCGCATACTCCTCTGGGTAAAGGAGCACAGCAGCCCGGTATGACAGGTCAGGTTAAAGAAGATATTATTAGCCGGATTGGTGAGCTTGGCGTTTTTGTAAAAGAAGGTCAACTGTATTTTGATCCATGTTTATTGCGTAAGTCTGAGTTTCTTACAGAAAAGAGTGTTTTCGAATATGTAGATGTTAATCAGGAATCGCAGCAATTGATATTAGATGTTGGAACTCTTTGCTTCACTTGCTGTCAGGTACCAGTAGTGTATAAACTTTCATCAGAAAATAGTTTGAAAGTGTTCAATAAAGATAAAACGACTACAGTATTGCAATCATTGAAATTGGATTTGAAGACTAGTCAACAAATTTTTGAAAAAACGGGTGATGTTGTTCAGATTGAATTACAAATCATTAAATAAGGATTAATATAATATGAGATCTTCAATCGTATTAGCATTATTAACTGCGGCTGGTTTATTAATTGGCTTGTCATGTAATGATGCTGGTACAGTTAAAGATGAAGTTCAAAATAAAACCATTAAGGAAGTGACAGCAAAGGATATATTAGGCAACCCAGACTATATGGCAATATCATTTGGCGGATATCGGGACACAAGCCGGGATATTCAACCAACCATGGCGCAATTGAAGGAGGATATGAAAATCCTTGCTGCAATGAATATTAAGATGCTTCGCACTTACAATACAAAATTTGCTGAAGCAACAACTTTGTTGAATGCTATTAGTGAATTAAAAAAAGATGATCCTGGTTTTGAAATGTATGTGATGCTTGGCGCATGGATAGATTGTAAAAAAGCTTTTACTGGTCATCCCAAACACGATGAAGAAGACGCTGAAGCAAATGCTGAAGAAATTCAAAGGGCTGTTGATTTAGCAATCAAATATCCGGATATCGTAAAAGTAATTGCAGTAGGTAATGAAGCTATGGTTAAGTGGGCAGCCAGTTACTTTGTACAACCTTGGGTTATTTTGAAATGGGTGAATCACTTACAGGATTTAAAGAAAACTGGCAAACTACAAAAGGATTTATGGATAACAAGCTCTGACAATTTTGCTTCCTGGGGTGGAGGTGGTAATGAATACCATGTGGAGGATTTAACTAAATTGATCAAGGCAGTTGATTATGTTTCTATGCATACGTATCCCATGCATGACACACATTACAATCCTGCATTTTGGGGCAACTTCAACGGCGAAGAAAATTTTTCTACTAAAGAAAAAATTAGTGCTGCAATGACTCGTTCAATCGTCTATTCGAAAACACAGTACAACAATGTGGTCAATTATATTAAAAGTTTAGGAATTGAAAAACCTGTTCATATAGGTGAAACTGGTTGGGCAAGCTTTTCTAATGAGCATTATGGCGCAGAAGGTTCTGCAGCTACTGATGAGTATAAAGAAGGATTGTTTTATAAACTCATCAGAGAATGGACTAACAAGGAAAGAATAGCCTGTTTTTATTTTGAAGCCTTTGATGAAAAATGGAAAGATGCTCCTAACCCGGGAGGTTCAGAAAATCATTTTGGTTTATTTACTATTGATGGAAACGCCAAATATGCTTTATGGGACCTGGTAGATAAAGGCGTTTTTAAAGGATTGTCAAGAGCTGGCAATACAATAGAAAAAACATTTTCGGGTAGCGAGGAAGCTTTGATGAAAACTGTTGTACTACCACCTTTTAAAAATAAAATGGGGATGGGGCATTAAATAACATTTAATAAATGCTGCCAGATAATTATATAGTTATGGGAAGATTTAAATTATTTAATATTTTATTGCCAATACTATTTATGCTAAATGCTGTTAATTCAGAAGAGAAGTCGGAAGTTGAAATTTTTGAAACGGCTGCAAATGGCAATAAGCTAACGGCAGTGAAAACATCTGCTCAAGAAGAATCTTCAATAACGATTACATTATTTCCGGATGAAAAATTTCAAACGATAACAGGTTTTGGCGGATCGTTTACAGAAGCATCTGCTTCATTACTCAATAAGCTGAGTAAGGAAAACCGAAATAAAATTTTAGAAGCCTACTTTGGTGATACTGGTGCCCGTTATTCTTTAACCCGAACTCATATTAACTCCTGTGATTTTTCTTTAAGCAATTATTCTTATGCATCGGTAGAAGGCGATAAAGAATTGAAGAATTTTTCTATCCATGAAGACAAAGACGATATCATCCCCATGATAAAAGATGCTATGACTTTCTCTAAAGAGGGTTTTAAGATTGTTTCTTCTCCATGGACCGCACCACCCTGGATGAAGGATAACAACAAATGGGTAGGGGGAAAATTATTTCCGGAATATTATGATACCTGGGCTTTGTTCTTTTCAAAATATATTGATGCGTATAAAGCAGAGGGAATTGATATCTGGGGTTTAACTGTGGAAAACGAACCGCTGGGCAATGGTAACAATTGGGAGAGTATGCACTTCACAGCTGAAGAGATGACTCTTTTTGTACAGAAACATTTAGGTCCAAAACTAGAGGCTGATGGAAAAAGTAATGTAAAGATTTTAGGTTACGATCAAAACCGTGAACATTTAAAAGATTGGGTGGATGTAATGTATAAAGACGAAGCAACTTCTAAATATTTTGCCGGCACCGCTATACATTGGTATGCCAGCACTTTTGAAGTTTTTCCAGATGCATTACAATATGCACACAATAAATCACCCGGCAAGTACCTGATTCAATCTGAAGCATGTATAGATGCGGAGGTTCCCAAATGGCAGGATGATGTCTGGTATTGGAGCAAGGAAGCTACCGACTGGGGATGGGATTGGGCGCCGGAGCAAGACAAGCCGCTACATCCAAAATATGTTCCTGTTTATCGATATGCAAGGGATATAATCGGTTGCTTAAATAACTATGTGGATGGATGGATTGATTGGAATATGGTACTCGATAAACAAGGTGGCCCCAACTGGTTTAAAAACTGGTGTGTTGCACCTGTGATAGTTGATCCGGAAAAAGACGAAGTATATTTTACTCCTTTATATTATACATTGGCACATTTCAGCAAATTCATCAGGCCTGGTGCTGTAAGAGTTGGTTTTAATAATCCTGATAAAGAGCTGCTGGTAACAGCATGTCAAAATCCAGATAATTCATTTGCTGTAGTTGTTTTTAACCCTACAGATAATGATAAGCAAATAACATTATCACAGAATAATAAAAAAGTACATTTCAAAATTTCTTCGAAAGCAATTCAAACCATCGTTCTAAAAAAATAAAACAGATTGTTATGTCAAAGTATAAAACGAATCCAAAAGACAAAGTTCCAATCAAAGAGAAGTTGGCATTTGGAGCAGGGCATTTAGTAAATAATTTGTTGCCCGGTTCTTTAGGTGTATTTATGTTCTTTTTACTTACAGCTTTTGGAATGGATCCATTTTTAGCAGGGTTACTCGGAGGCTTACCCAGAATTTACGATGCTATTACTGATCCTATTATGGGATTCATTTCTGATAATACAAAATCAAGATGGGGCCGCAGAAGACCTTACATTTTTGCAGGTGCAATTTTGTGCGGAATCTTATTTGCAGTTTTATGGCAACTAAATCCAGCTAATTCACAGATGTATAACTTCTGGTATTTCCTTATTTTATCCTTGGTGTATTTAACGGCAAACACTATTTTTTCAACACCACTTATCGGACTTGGATATGAAATGTCTTCTGATTACAATGAACGTACAAGGTTAATGGCCTTTTCACAAACCATCGGGCAATTTGCGTGGATGATTGTTCCGTGGTTTTGGGTAATTATTGCAGACCCCAATATTTTTAATACACAGGCGGAAGGAGTAAGAAAACTTTCCATTATTGTTGGAGCTGCATGTATAGCATTGGGAGTTTTGCCTGCCATTTTCTGTAAAGAAATAGACCAAACGCATTTAGAAAACCGGGCGGAACTTTCTACAAAAAACATTTTTAAAAATTTGAAAGAGCTTTTTCGAAATATTGTTAAGATAACAAAAAACAAACCTTTCTTGCGGCTTTGTGGTGCCACCTTTCTGGTATTTAATGGTTTTCAAATGGTAGCATCATTCAGTTTTTTTATTATTGTGTTTTATATGTTTAATGGCGATTACGGATTGGCTGGAACATGGCCTGCCTGGTTTTCTACAATTACCGCATTTGCCACAGCATTTCTAGTAATACCTATTATTACAGTAATGGCCAACAAATTGGGTAAACGAAATGCCTTTATCATCTCCACTGCGCTTTCAATCATCGGTTATGCTTTAAAATGGTGGGGTTTCCAGCCAGGTAATCCTTGGATGATGTTTTTGCCGATTCCTTTTATTGCTTTTGGTTTAGGAGGTTTGTTTACACTAATGATGAGTATGACAGCTGATGTTTGTGATCTGGATGAATTAAGAAACGGAATGCCCCGGAAGGAAGGAACTTTTGGCGCCATTTATTGGTGGATGGTAAAATTGGGACAGGGTCTTGCATTGGTGTTAGGGGGATTGGTTTTAAAAGTAGTAGGGTTTGATCAAAATGTTTCTATTCAATCAGCATCAACTATTACAAACCTTCGCTTAGCAGATATTATTATACCTGTAGTTACAGCAGCATTAGCAATTTGGGTAATGTGGAATTACGACCTCTCAGAAGATAAGGCAAAGGAAATAAAAGCTGAGTTGATAAACAGAAGAGGCGAATTATAAAAACATAGAAATCGTATATCATGTCATATAGAAAAGAAAACATTTTTTCCAAACAATCCCAATCGGATGTTGATTACATTACCGGGGAATCAGAAGAAACATTAAATAATTTATTTGCTGAAATTTTAGAAACCGGAGTGTATGGTTTTTGCTTTAGCCTCTACGAAGATGGCCAAAAGCCCGGCGATATTATTTCTGAGGAGCAGGTTAGAAGAAGAATGAAAATTTTAAAACCACATACAAAATGGGTACGATCTTTTTCCTGTACCGAAGGAAATGAGTTTATACCGAAAGTGGCAAAAGAGTACGGATTAAAAACACTGGTAGGTGCATGGCTTGGAAATGATCCGGAAATTAATGAACGGGAAGTGGCAGGATTGATTAAGCTTGCTAAAGAGGGACTCGTAGATATTGCAGCAGTTGGAAATGAAGTGATGTACCGTAAAGATCTAACAGAAGATGAGTTGCTTGATTTTATTAATAAAGTGAAAGCTGAGCTTCCTGGTATTCCAGTTGGTTATGTAGATGCATACTACGAGTTTTCGCATCGCCGCCGAATTACAGATGCCTGTGATGTGATATTATGCAACTGCTATCCTTATTGGGAAGGATGCCCTTTCGAGTATTCATTGTCACATATGCAAAATATGTATAACCAGGCAAAGGATGCGGCTAATGGAAAGAAGGTGCTAATTACTGAAACTGGCTGGCCAAGTCAGGGCGAAGAGTTGAAAGGCGCCATGCCGGGTATGCAACAGGCAAGAGATTATTTTATCAATACACAACTGTGGTCAGCTAATGAAGAAATACCAGTTTTCTATTTTTCTTCGTTTGATGAAAGCTGGAAAACTGGAGCAGAGGGAACAGTAGGGGCTTATTGGGGAATATGGGATAAACAGGAAAAACTAAAGTTTTAGGATGAGCATTTTTGATGAGTATGGATTAGCGAAAGCAAAAGCAATTTGTTATTCAGGATTTAGAGACGGACAGCATCCCGGTGGCATATCACCTTCTTATGATGAAGTAAAAGAAGATTTGCTAATACTTCAAAACAACTGGAAGTATCTTCGTTTATATGATTGCGATCAGCATGCCGAAACCGTACTTCAGGTAATCTGCAATGAAGAATTAGATTTTAAAATAATGCAGGGTGCTTTTATTGAAGCGGAGATGAACAATTTTGGTTGTCCCTGGGGAGGCGGAGTATATACAGAAGAGCAGCTAGAAAAAAATCAGCATTCAAATCTGAGAAAAATTCACAAGCTGATAGAGCTTGCAAATAAGTATCCTGCTATCATCTTTTCATTATCTGTAGGAAATGAAGCTTGTGTTGACTGGACAGATCACTATGTATCCGTGGACCAGGTAATTACGTATACGAAAATGGTAAAGGAAAATACAAAACAGCCTGTTACTTTTTGCGAAAATTATGTACCATGGTTAAATAAGCTGAAACCACTTGCCGAAATAGTCGATTTTATTTCAATTCACACATATCCCGTATGGGAGTATAAACATATTCATGATGCTATCGGCTACACCATGGAAAACTATGATGTTGTTGCAAAATTATATCCCGAAAAACCTGTTGTGATAACAGAAGCAGGGTGGGCTACCAACTCCAATGGCAGAGGCATTAATCCTGAACATGTAAATGAAGAAAATCAGAAAACATATTTTGAAGATTTAATGCAGTGGTCAAATGAAAATAACATACTAACATTTTTCTTTGAAGCATTTGATGAAGCCTGGAAAGGCTCTCCCGATCCTAATGAACCAGAAAAGCATTGGGGGTTATATCATACAGACCGGTCGCCTAAAAGAGTCATGAAGGCTTAGATGTTATTAAGAAAGAATGCGTTTCGAATAGCAACTTCTTTTTAAGGATTATTATCAGATATTTCTCTTAAATGAAGTATTTCTCTGGCAAATTTTTCTGTTTCTTTCACCACCGATTGTACATCTTTTGATTTGATATAAGAACCAATTACATGGTCTCCAGTGTTGGGGAGTGCTACTTCTCTTTTTAAGCTATCTGCTGTACCAAGTTGCGAAAACATTCTTTTCATTGCAGAAACTTTTACCACAGGGTCTTGATGCTCTTCATCTTTATAGTAATACAAAAGCAAGGTTGGTTGATTTACTTTTTCAAAAGTTGACTTCTTCATCGTACTTTCTAATAGCTCTTCTAGCTGAACGGTTGATTCAATCCTATATCTATTATTCCAATACTGAGCATAAATAGCAGTGGTATCGGATGCTTTTCGGTAAGTCCCAGCAACTGCTTTGGCAATTTGTAAACCCCAATGATTATTTAGTAACCATGCTTTTGAATCATTGATTTCAATATTTGGAGATAGTAATATAAGACCAGCAATGTCTGGATATTCTGCTGCGAGTTTTAATGCTAATGTGCCACCGGTTGATGTAGCCATCAAAATCAATTTCTTTCCTAGTTTTTTCCCGATGGCATAGGCTTCTTTAGCGGAGTTCCATACCCCATCTGCTGTAAAATTCAATAAAGGTTCTGTTGTATCAATTCCATGTGCATCTAACCGGCTAAGAAATAAATTGCATCCGAACTTCTGTGCAAACTCATAATGCAATGGATCGCCTTCTTCCTGGCTGGCAGAAAAACCATGTAAATACACAACGGCATATTCAGTTTCGTTTTTTAGCGAATCGTTAAGCCATACAATTCTGGCTTCATTATCTGGTTTTATTTTATGCTTTACTTCGTTTTCGTTGATGTATTTCTCTAAAGCAACTAACCCTGAAGGTAGAGACGGAAGGTCTTTATTGTATTTTGGTGAGGCGGGTTTTGGCCCGAGGAAATAGACTATTATCAGCACTAAAGCGATGATGCCTAACCATTTGAGAAATTTCATAGCTTCAATTTTGCTAAAACTA
>Ga0154020_10004630_pt1 | contig 16373 bp, 14 predicted proteins | sample Klosneuvirus_201_FD_109709 | JGI IMG/M metagenome (GOLD analysis project Ga0154020, IMG submission 109709) | Active sludge microbial communities from wastewater, Klosterneuburg, Austria - Klosneuvirus_20160825_MG | ecosystem: Engineered > WWTP > Aerobic digester > Activated sludge | place...
CATGCGTGCTGCGTGGCGAAGCGAAGGCTGGTGGCCTTGGCAAGCCGCGCGGTGCGCGTGGCGGGCCTTCCGAGCGCCACCGTTTCAGATATGAATCAATGAGTTCGGCGACACCTGTCTGCGAGCGAATCTTTGTTGCGCTGCCTTTAAGGACGGCCAGTCCATCTGCGTCAGCGCGCCGCGATCTGCACGCAGACAGGTGTCGTGACGGTTGCGCTACTTGATCAGCGTTGCCCTAGTCGAGAAAAAGATCGGGCAGCAGGGGTTTCCCTGGCGAAACCGCGTAGCGGTCAAGATCGCGCACGCCCTGCGCCGCCAGCACTTCATCATCGATCAGGAACCCGCCGGTCTGCGCGCGGCTCGGCAGGGTCAGGATCGCATGGGCGGCATCGGCGACAATCTCCGGCGTGCGCGCATTCTCGGTGCTGACTCCGGGAATCATGTTCAATGCATCAGTCGCGATCACCGTGCGCGGCCACAGTGCATTGACCGCGATGCCGAGGTCGCGGAATTCGGCAGCCATGCCCAGCACGCACAGGCTCATGCCGTACTTGGCCATGGTGTAGGCCACATGCGGCGAAAACCACTTTGGATCCATCGACAGCGGCGGCGACAAGGTCAGGATGTGCGGGTTGGGGGCTTGCAACAGGTGCGGCAGGCACGCCTGGGAACAGAGGAAGGTACCGCGCGCATTGACCTGGTGCATGAGGTCGAAGCGTTTCATCGGCGTGTCCAACGTACCGCGCAGCCAGATCGCGCTGGCATTGTTGACGAGGATGTCGATGCCGCCGAATCGATCGACCGCCGCCGCAACGGCAGCACGTACACTTTCCTCTTCGCGGATATCGACCTGCAGCGGCAAGGCCTGGCCACCGGCCGCCTCGATTTCGGCGGCGGCGCTGTGAATCGTGCCGGGCAGTTTCGGATTGGCCACGGCACTCTTGGCGGCAATGACGATGTTGGCACCATCGCGTGCCGCGCGCGTGGCGATCGCCAGGCCGATTCCGCGCGAGGCGCCGGTGATGAACAGGGTCTTGCCTTTCAGGGTGCTCATGTCGATCTCCTTCAACCGCCCTGGAAGCGCGGCAGGTAGTGCATCAATTGCTTGAGCCGCTCGACGGGATCGGACATCTGCAGCAGCAGTTGCCGCTCCGTCTGCTCCAGTGCAAGCGCTTCGGCAAGCCGCCAGGCGACCCAGCTCGCGTCATCATAGCGGGCACGTTCGATGCGCGCGTATTCGCCACCGGCCTGCTCGTGGAAGCGTTCGAGGATGGTTGCCAGCAGGCCGCATTCGGCGGGAACCGCTTGCGGCTCGCCTTCCTCGATCCATTCGACCTGCGCATGGATCAGGCCGTTGTCGCGTACGCGCGTGTGCTGCACGCGGAAGCGACGCTCGCCGCGGGCGAGAATGCCGAGCAGACCATCGGCCTGGACATTGAAATCGACAATGCGGGCGCATGTTCCCACCGCGGCTGGCGTCGCCGGGTCGTCGACCTCGCCACCTTCAAGGATGAGGCAGACGCCAAATCCCGAGTCGTTGCGCGCGCAATCGCGGATCATGTCGAGATAGCGGGGCTCGAAGATGCGCAGGCTGAGCGTGCCTTGCGGAAACAGGGCCGAGGACAGCGGAAACAGCGGCAGGTCGAATCCGCTCATGCCGCGATCAAGCCTTCAGTCGATCCGCGAACCGACGCGGCGCCGATTCGAATCCGCCATTCGACATGAAGACGACGTGGTCACCTGGCCGGGTCGCTGCGTGCAGGGCATCCAGCAATGCATCGACATCGGCGACGGCCTGCGCGCGACCGTCGAGTTGCGCGATCACCTTGTCGGCGTCCCACGGCAATTCCGGGCGACGCAGCAGGAATACCCGATCGGCTCCGCTGAGCGACGGCGCCAGTTGCGCGGCATGCGCGCCAAGGCGCATGGAGTTGGAGCGCGGCTCGATGGCGACAAGGATGCGCGCATTGCCGACCTTTGCGCGCAGGCCGGCCAGGGTGGTCTCGATCGCGGTCGGGTGATGGGCAAAATCATCGTAGACGACGACACCGGCATGCTTGGCAATCTGCTCCATGCGCCGCTTGACGCTGCGGAACTCCGCGAATGCCGCCAGCACGCTTGCCGGATCCGCGCCGAGTGCCTGCACGGCGGCCAGCGCGGCGAGCGCGTTCATGACATTGTGCCGGCCGAGCAGCGGCCAGTGGATTGTTCCGATCAGGCATCCGCGATGCGTGACCTCGAACACCGAGCCGTCCGCCTCGAGCAGGCGTGCACGCCAGTCGCCGGTGTCCATGCCGAAACTTTCGACACGCGACCAGCAGCCCATCGCCAGCACTTCGGCCAGGTGCGCATCCTCGGCATTGACGATGATCAGGCCGTTGCCGGGAATGATGCGCAGCAGATGATGGAACTGGCGCTGGATTGCCGCGACATCGGGAAAGATGTCGGCATGGTCGAACTCGAGGTTGTTGAGGATGGCGATTGATGGGCGGTAATGGACGAACTTCGAGCGCTTGTCGAAAAACGCGGTGTCGTATTCATCGGCCTCGATGACAAACGGTGCACCGGCTCCCAGACGTGCCGAAACCGGGAAATTGCCGGGCACGCCGCCAATCAGGAATCCCGGATCAAGTCCGGCCGCCTCCAGCAACCAGGCGATCAGCGAGGTGGTCGTGGTCTTGCCGTGGGTGCCGGCCACGGCGACCACGCGGCGCGGGCCCAGCAACTGCTCGCCCAGCCATTGCGGGCCGGAGATGTAAGCGAGGCGCCGGTCGAGCACATGTTCGACGGCGGCATTGCCTCGCGACAACGCGTTGCCGACGATGACCTGATCGGTGTCGGCGGAAATGTTGTCGGCCGTGTAGGCGGACTTGAGCGTGATGCCGAGCGCTTCAAGCTGGGTGCTCATGGGCGGATAGACATTGCTGTCGCTGCCCTCGACGTCGTGGCCCAATTCGCGCGCCAAAGCGGCGATGCCACCCATGAAGGTGCCGCAGATTCCGAGGATATGGAGTTTCATCGCGCCAGTTTAGGACAACGTCGGTCAGGGGGTAGCGACAAAGAGGACCCGGCTGAGGGCGAAATCCGCGACCGACCAGGCCAGCGCCAGCGCAAACCCGAGCCAGAACGGTGCTTCGATGGCCTGGCGGACATTGTGCGCATCCACGGCGATCTTCCAGACGAGTACGCCAAGGCCCAGCCAGGCAACGAGGATCTGCTGCGGACTGAGCACCGCCTCGGCACCGTCCGGCTTGCCGAACAACCAGGCCAGCGGAACGATGACGATCGAAAAGATCATCGCGCAGCCGACCAGGGCGATTGCCGTCTGCACGAAGCGGGCAAGCATGCCGCGGATGCCCAGTGCGATCCAGCACAGGGCCAGCAACAGGGAAGTCGAGAACAGGCTGCGCGCGAGTGCGTTGTCGCCGATATCGAGCAGGTTTGCCGAGCTCAGGTCGAGGATGACGCTGGCGACGAGCATGCCGATCAGCAAGCCGGGCTTGTGCGGAAGATCCTGCGGGCCACCGCGGAAGCGGCAAAGGTTGATGATCTGGCCAATCAATTCCGACATCAGTGCTGGCAACTCAAGTCCGCACCTCGCGACACGGGTTGCCAGCGCACCACACAGGGCCCGTGGACAGGCCGACGCCCGGCATCGACATCAAGCTGGCAGCGCCTTGCGGATGCGCTGGAAGACCTCATCGAGCTCGCCAACCCCGTCAACCGTGACCAGCTTGCCGATCTCGGCAAAGTGGTCGGCCACCGGCGCAGTCTGCTCGGCATACACGCGCAGCCGTGCGCGTACCGTTTCCGGCGTGTCATCGAGGCGACCCTCGGCCGCCGCTCGACCGGCGATGCGCTCGACGATCAGTTCATTCGGGACTTCGAGCTTGACCGCGACATCAAGCGGCTGGCCGAGGCGTTCGAGCAGCGCTTCGAGCGCGGCACACTGGGCGACATTGCGTGGATAGCCATCAAGGATGAAACCCGCCTTGGCATCGACCTGCGCCACGCGCTCCTCGAGCATGCCGAGGACGATGTCGTCGGAGACCAGGCCGCCGGCATCCATCACCGACTTTGCCTGCATGCCCAGCGGCGTCCCGGCCTTGACCGCGGCACGCAGCAGGTCGCCCGTGGATACATGCGGGATTCCCAAGGTGTCACGGAGTCTGGCCGCCTGGGTGCCTTTGCCCGAGCCGGGCGCGCCGAGTAGCACGAGTCGCATACAGTTCCTTGAAGTGATGCGCACGCGCGGAAATCCGTTGACGCTGCGCTAGACTTTGAGCGGTTGAATCCAGCGTAAAGCTATCCGCTGGAGGCATTTCAGTCAAACGTTCACACTGCCCCATTCCCTGTCACCAAGGAGCCTCCTCGATGCAAGGCAACCTGCTCTATGCGCAGTCCGGCGGCGTCACCGCCGTCATCAACGCCAGCGCCTGTGCGGTCATTGAAACCGCACGCAAACACAAGGTTCGCGTTTACGCGGCGCGCAACGGCATCATTGGTGCGCTGCGCGAAGAACTCATCGACACCTCGAAAGAATCCGCCAGCGCGATCGCGGCATTGCGCCACACTCCCGGCGGCGCGTTTGGCTCTTGCCGCTTCAAGCTCAAGTCGATCGAGCAGAGTCGCCCGCAGTACGAGCGCCTGATCGAGGTCCTGCGTGCCCATGACATCCGCTGGTTTCTCTACAACGGCGGCAACGATTCGGCGGACACCGCCAACAAGATATCGCAGATCGGCAAGGCGCTTGGCCATGATGTCAAGGTGATCGGTGTGCCGAAAACCGTCGACAATGATCTGGCCGTGACCGATTGCTGCCCCGGTTTTGGTTCGGTGGCCAAGTACACGGCGGTGTCGGTGCTCGAGGCGAGTCTGGATGTCGCCTCGATGGCGGAATCCTCGACCAAGGTCTTCGTCATGGAGGTAATGGGTCGTCACGCGGGCTGGATCGCCGCTGCCGCCGGGCTTGCCGGAAAAACCGCCGATGACGCCCCGCACATCATCCTGTTCCCGGAAATCCCGTTCGACGAGGAAGCCTTCCTGGCACGGGTCAAGGCTACCGTCGAGCGGGTTGGCTGGTGCACCGTGGTCGTCTCCGAAGGCGTGCGCAACAAGGACGGCAAGTTTCTCTCCGAAGTCGGCACGCGCGATGCCTTCGGCCACGCCCAGCTCGGCGGCGTCGCCCCGCTGCTGGCCGACCTGGTCAAGCAGAAGCTCGGCTACAAATACCACTGGGCCCTGCCCGACTACCTGCAACGCTCGGCCCGTCATATCGCCTCGAAGACGGATGTCGAGCAGGCTTACGCGGTCGGCAAGGCAGCTGTCGAATACGCGCTCGCCGGAAAGAATGCGGTGATGCCGGTGATCGTGCGCAGCTCCGATGCGCCATATCGCTGGAAGATCGAGCCGGCCGCGTTGAGCAAGGTGGCCAACCACGAGAAGATCCTGCCCAAGAGCTACATCCGCCGCGATGGCTACGGCATCACCGAGGCCGCGCGCCGTTATCTGGAGCCGCTGATCCGCGGCGAGGATCCGCCACCCTCGGGCAAGGATGGCCTGCCGAAGTACGTGCGCCTGAAAAACGTGGCAGTCAAGCAGAAGCTTGCCGCATACAACATAAATGACAAATAGAATTGTTTCCTGAAAACCGCACAATGCAGCGCACGCACGCGGGTGACAGCGACACCATGGTCGGGCCGATCGGGGTTTGGCTGCTGGTGTCGCTGGGGTTCTGCATTTCCCTGGCCTTGCTCTATCCGGGCCATTATCCGTTCGATTCCGCCTATCAATACTGGCAGGCCCGCAGCGGCGAGTTTTCCAACATCACGCCGGTGCCCATGATCGGTCTCTGGTCCGTGCTGCTTGCCGCCTTTGGAAATCCGGCCAGCCTGCTGTGCCTGAACCTCGGCATGTTCTGGGCCGGCATGGGCTGGTGCCTTGCTGCCAGGAAGTTCTCGTTCGGCTGGCTCCTGGTCGTGGTGCTGGCTGGCGGCCTGAGTCCGCTGGTACTCGTGCAGATGGCGCATCTCCTTTCCGATGCACACATGACGGCCGTGCTCGTGCTTGCCGCGGGATTGCTCGCAAGGCATCGCCCCGGCCGGTCACGTGCGGGCATCTGCATGGCCCTCGCCTTGATCGTCTACGCGGGTTGCATCCGGCAGAACTCCCTAGTCGCGGTGATTCCGCTGGGTGCAGCCGCGACGTGGATTCTGTCGACGATGGCCACCTCGCGATATCGCCTCGTGCTTGCCGGCGCCCTTGCAACCGCCCTGATCGGCATGATCGCAAGCATCGCTTTCGATCGAGCCCTCGCAGATGAACGCCGTCCCTTGTGGCCCATGCTGGCGCTGTGGGATCTGGCCGCCATGTCGGTGGCCACGGACCAGCTGCTGCTGCCGCCCTTCACCCATGGCCCGGGACTGGACGTGCAGGAACTTCGCGACAGCGGGGCCTTCGATGCCGCCTCCGTGACGCACTTGTTCGTCCGCTCGCGCTCAGGCGTCGGCAGCGGATTGGTGCGCCCCTATCCCGCCGCGCAACAACGGGAGCTGGCCGCCGCCTGGTGGTCGGCGGTCCGCGAGCATCCGCGCGAATACCTTGCACATCGATTGAGGACGACCCAACTGGTGTTCGGCAGGCACGATGGGGCGACTGCAGGGCTGGCCTATTACACCGATCGCTCCAGCTACCGCGACAATCCGCCATTGCCGGAAATCCTCAATCCACGCGCCCATCAAGGGTTGCTCGATCTGGCGGCGCGCCTGCGACCGACCTGGGTCTTCAGTGCTTGGCCATACCTGCTGGCCCATCTCGGCGTGCTGATCCTCGCCTGGCGAGGCCGTCAGGATCCACGGGCGGCGCTGGTTCTTGGCGTGACTTCCAGCGCGCTCGTATATGCCGCCAGCTTCATCATCCTTGCACCGAGCGCGGAGCTGCGCTTCGTGACCTGGCCGATTGTTTCCGCAACGCTGGCCATTGCGCTGTGGTTTGCGCCAATGCCGGCCCGGCACCCGGACGCACGGTCGGGCGGGGCACCTGGATCAGGCCCGGCGCGGCCCGCCGCGGGTTGATCGCGGCGGCAAGGTGGTCTCGACCCACTCCTGCTCTCGCCCGCGCCCGAAGCACCGGCATGCACTCGAATCCGCATCGCCACCGCGCCTCCGCCGGATGCTGCAGCGCAAGGCTGTGATGGCCGCGCAGGCACGGCTATACTCGACCGGTTAGGGATGCCCTGATCCCTGCCTCGTTCCGGCCAAGAATGGAAGGAGGCATGCGCATCACGAGCATCCATGGTGGGGTTTTCAGTGGTCCTTTTCCTTTGCTTGCCTGCTCCCTGGGAGGAATGATGTTGCAGCAACATGGTTTACTGTTTTCATTGATTTGCGCGGGTGTCGCCCTTCTCTATGGCGCATGGTCGATCCGCTGGATCCTCTCCAAGCCGGCCGGAAACGAGCGCATGCAGGAGATCGCCGCGGCGATCCAGCTGGGTGCGCGGGCCTACCTCAACCGCCAGTACATGACGATTTCGGTTGTCGGCGTGGTCCTTTTCCTTGCGATCGGACTTGCCCTGAACTGGCTGACGGCGATCGGCTTCGCCATCGGCGCCATCCTCTCCGGCCTCGCCGGCTATATCGGCATGAACGTCTCGGTCCGAGCCAACGTGCGCACCGCCGAAGCGGCACGCAGCGGCATCGCCGCAGCTCTGGCAGTGGCCTTTCGCGGCGGTGCGATCACCGGAATGCTCGTGGTCGGCCTCGGCCTGCTGGGCGTCGCCGGCTATTTCGTCCTGCTGGCGAAGCTGGGCTACGCCTCCGATGAGGCCCTGCATGCGCTGATCGGCCTGGCCTTCGGATCATCGCTGATCTCGATCTTCGCCCGCCTCGGCGGCGGCATCTTCACCAAGGGTGCGGACGTCGGCGCGGATCTGGTCGGCAAGGTTGAAGCCGGAATCCCCGAGGACGATCCGCGCAACCCGGCGGTGATCGCCGACAACGTCGGTGACAACGTCGGCGACTGCGCCGGCATGGCCGCCGACCTGTTCGAAACCTATGCGGTGACCCTGATCGCGACCATGCTGCTCGGCGGCGTCATGTTTGCCGGCAACCCGAATGCAGTGCTGTATCCGATCGTGCTTGGCGGCGTTTCCATCCTTGCCTCGATCATCGGCACGTTCTTCGTCAGGACCAGCGAAGGCGGCAAGATCATGAATGCCCTGTACAAGGGAGTCATCGTCTCGGCCGTGCTCTCGGCGATTGCCTTCTGGTTCGTCACCCACGAACTCTTTCCGACCGGCCTCGATGTCGGCAACGGCGTCGGCATTTCCGCGAACAGCATCTTCTACTGCTCGCTGGTTGGCCTGATCCTGACCGGCGCCATGGTCGTAATCACCGAGTACTACACGGCCACCGAATATGGCCCGGTTCGCCATATCGCCCAGGCATCGACCACCGGACATGCAACCAACATCATTGCCGGCATCGGAATTTCGATGAAGTCGACGGCATGGCCGGTGCTTTCCGTGTGCGTGGCGATCTGGGCTGCCTACTTCTTTGGCGGCCTGTACGGCATTGCCGTCGCCGCTACGGCGATGCTGTCGATGACCGGCATGATTGTCGCCCTCGATGCCTACGGCCCGATCACCGACAACGCCGGCGGCATCGCCGAGATGGCCGAGCTGCCAAGCGAAGTGCGTGCCGTGACGGATCCGCTGGATGCAGTCGGCAACACGACCAAGGCAGTGACCAAGGGCTACGCGATCGGTTCGGCCGGCCTCGCCGCGCTGGTGCTGTTTGCCGATTACACGCACAAGCTCGCCGTGGAACACCCCGACAACATCTACACCTTCGACATCTCCAACCACTACGTGATCATCGGCCTGCTCATCGGCGGCCTGATTCCGTACCTGTTCGGCGCCATGGCGATGGAGGCAGTCGGTCGCGCGGCTGGCAGCGTGGTCGAGGAAGTGCGCCGCCAGTTCCGCGAGATCAAGGGCATCATGGAAGGCACGACCAAGCCCGACTATTCGCGTGCAGTCGACCTGCTGACCAAATCGGCAATCAAGGAAATGATGGTTCCGTCGCTGCTGCCCGTGCTCGTGCCGGTGATTGTCGGTTTCGGCATCGGCTGGATTGCCGGTCCGATGGCCGGCGCCCAGGCCCTGGGTGGCGTGCTCATCGGCACCATCGTCACCGGCCTTTTCGTGGCGATCTCGATGACCACCGGCGGCGGCGCCTGGGACAATGCCAAGAAGTACATCGAGGATGGCAACTTCGGCGGCAAGGGTTCCGAAGCGCACAAGGCCGCCGTCACCGGCGACACCGTCGGCGACCCGTACAAGGACACTGCCGGCCCGGCCGTGAATCCGCTGATCAAGATCATCAACATCGTCGCCCTGTTGCTGGTGCCGCTGCTCTGATGTGCTGATTGCATGGCTTCATCCGCACAAGAAAAACCCCCGGATTCCGGGGGTTTTTTCTGAACTCAAGTACCACCCGGGAAACCCGCGCCGCTCGTCCCGCCTGAGCAAGAGAAGCCTTCAGGCCGCAGTCGACCGCTTTCCTCAGGCGCACGATGCTCGACACCGCGTTGCGACAAGAGGATCGCCCGCTCAGGGCTTTCGCGAAACCAGCCCGCGCAACTTGCCCATCGCATCACCTAGGCGATTGAAGCGCGCACCCAGTCCGTATTCGCGCTTGAGCATCGCGATGTCTTCCTGTTGACGCGAGGCGATCTGCGACTCCCAACGCCGCTTGACCTCATCGTGATGGACGCGGGCGCGCAATTGGCTGCGGTAATCCTCGGGCAGCACTTCGCGCAGCAGTTCGGTCGGCTCGCGCATCAGGTAGCGGCCTATTTGATCGTACAGCGCCTCGCTGACCTGATCCGGCGCAACCGTCTTCACCGCCGTGGCGAAGTCGTCGAAATTCGTGAAGCTCATGCGCAACTGGCCAGTCGCGGCATCGGCGCTGAATACGGCGGTCAGCGGCACGCGACCCTTCGCCTTGAAGGTTGCCCCGACGATTTCACCAGACGCATCCTTGCTCGCCGCCAAAGGCGCACCCAGGCGATGGCGCTGGAACAGCGCCGAAACGGCTCGCACACGCGCCGAGCCCTCGACCTGCACGTTCGGGCATTCCGAACTCGCCACGGTGGCAAAGAATGCCAGGGTGATTTCCCTGGAAGACGGCTGGCGCGCCTCGCGAACGTCGTATTCGTGCTCGACATAGGCCACGACATCACCGTAGCCGGCCAGCGCATGGCGGATGGCGATCTTCGGCTGCAGTTGCCTGAGCTTGGCCACCAGTTCGGTGAGATAGGCGAACAACTTGCCCATGGCCGGCTCCAGCGCCGTGCGATACGCTGTCTCGCGCGCAGCCTTCAGTGCAGCCGCGTCGTCGTCGTTCGACTTGCGCCGTTGCGCTTCACTTTCAAGTTCGTCCAGCAATCCCACGATCTGCCCCCTGCCGATGGCGTACAGCCTGCTGCGGAATCTTCGCCCGCGACCATGTGGTGCAAGGTGTCCGCCTGCCGCATCCGCCCGTGGACGATAGCCCCGACCCATCAGCGAAGCAAGATTCAAGGCCGTACCGCTGCAAGCCGAGCCTGCGGGCGTTGCCCACCCACGGCGCCCGGATTACCGGAATACTGAGGCCAGCCCCGATACAATCACCGGTTCCCATGCCGCCACCTACTCCGTCCATGCACGCAGCAGCCGAATCAATACTTGTCCTTGGCTCGGCCGGCTTCATCGGTTCCGCCCTGTGCACGCACCTGGCAAGACAGAGCCATAAGGTCCACGCACTCGGCCGCTCGCAGGCCGACGGCACCCAGGCCGGCATCGTCCACATGCGCGGCTCGATCGAGGATCGCCACCTGCTCCGCGAGGCGTTGGGTCGGTGCAATCGGGTTGTCTATGCCGCATCGATGACGACGCCCGGCGTTTCGGCACGGGATCCTTCGCTGGAGGTACTTGGCAACCTGCTGCCGCTTACGCGCCTGCTCGAATGTGCCGCCGAGTTCCCCGGGCGTCGCATCGTCTACCTGTCATCGGGGGGTGCCATCTACGGTGATGATGCGGCCAATGCAGCCGAGTCCAGGCCACTGCGCCCGCGCTCCTACTACGGCGCCGGCAAGGCGGCCGCCGAGGCTTTCCTGCACGCCGCCGTGGCAACGACCGACTGGTCGGCGGTCATGTTGCGACCGAGCAATCTCTATGGCCCGGGTCAGCGTGTGACCAAGGGATTCGCCATCGTGCCGACCATGTTCGATCGCGCCAGCGACGGCAAGGCATTCCAGATCTGGGGCGATGGCTCGACCGTTCGCGACTATTGCTACATCGATGACCTTCTCGAAGCCGTGACCGCCGCGTTGTTCTCACCACTGCAGCGCCCAGTCAATGTGTACAATGTATCCAGTGGCCAGACGGCATCCATCCTCGAACTGATCGAAGCCTGCCAGGTCGCCAGCGGTCGCAGCATAAACGTGGAGTTCCAACCGGCGCGTGGCGTCGACGTGGCCTGTGTATCACCTTCTCATCAGCTGATCGCCGACGAGCTGGGCTGGCAGGCGCGTGTCGATCTCGCCAGCGGATTGCGAAGGACCTGGGCTTGGCACCAATCATCAACGCTTGCCTGACCCACCCATCGAGACCTCGCCAAATGTTTCATCCAAGCATGCCCCCTGAAATCGACGTCACCGTGGTCGTACCCGTGTTCGGCGGCAGCGACGCCCTGGCAGAACTGCATCAGCGCCTTGCCGCCAGCATGACGAAAGCCGGATTGTCCTGGGAGCTGATCCTCGTCGATGATCGCGGACGCCCGCAATCGTGGCCCGCGATCCGCTCACTGGCGAACAATTTTCAGGAAGTGATCGGCCTGCGCCTGAGCCGCAATTTCGGCCAGCATGCCGCGACGATCTGCGGCATCGAGCACGCGCGTGGGCGCTGGATCATCACCATGGACGATGATCTTGAGCACCCGCCGGAGGCTATTGCGTCGATGCTCGAAGCCGGCAGCGACGAAACGCCATTGGTCTACGGCTTGTTTCCGCAACGTACCCATACGGGCGTGCGCAACCTCAGCTCGGAGCTCATGCGCTGGACCCTCAAGCGCGCGTTTCCCGAACTCAATGAACACTACTCGTCGTTCCGCGCCATCCATGCTCCGCTCGCCCGCCAACTGACCGGATTCCGCCTTGCCCGGCCCTACATCGACGGCATGCTGTCCTGGATGACTTCGTCCGCAACAACCGTTGAAGTCACTCACGGCGAGCGCCGGCACGGCGAAAGTGCCTACACCTGGCGCAAGCTCATCTCGCACGCGGTCAATATCTTCGTCACCTTTTCGCATCTGCCCCTGCGCATCGCCAGCTACGGCGGTGCGGCGATCGCGGCAATCAGCTTCCTCTACATGATGTACGTCGTGTATGGCTACTTCAGCGGCCATATCACCAACCCCGGCTACACCTCGCTGATGTCGGTCATCCTGTTCGCCTGTGGCATCCAGTTGCTGATCCTCGGCGTGCTTGGCGAGTATCTCGGTCGGCTGATGGGGGCGACGTACCGCAAGCCGGTGTATCTGGTGGACACAAAGCTGAGCTCCCGTGTGCTGCCCGGTTCGGATGAAACCTTGTGAATCCCGAACCTGCTTCACGCGACGACGCAGAGCCGAGTGACCGCGCACACCGGCATCGGAAAATGGCGGGAGAGTTCCTGCGCTTCCTGGTCATGGGTGGCAGCAACACGATAGTTGCCTATGCGATCTATTTATTGCTGCTGCAATGGATGCGCTACGAAATCGCCTACTCGATCGGTTACGCGGTCGGCATCGTAATGGCCTACGTATTGAGCACAGCGTTCGTTTTCCGCAAGCCGATGAGCACGCGCTCGGCGCTGCGATTTCCGTTGGTCTATCTGGCCCAGTTCCTGATCAGCCTGGGATTGCTTCGCCTTGCCGTAGAGGTGATCCACATCCCGCAATGGCTGGCGCTCGGGTTTGCCGTAGTTCTGACCATTCCGGTGACCTTCCTCTTGTCACGCTGGGTTCTCCACTCCGGCTGATCCACCGCCTACCGGGCGACGTGCACAAACGACGTACTGGGCACCGAGCGGCAACCATCGAAGCAAGCGATCAAACCGGCGTGCCCACGGCCGATCAGACGGCATGAAGAACAGATAACGCCGCGTGACCATCTCGAAACCCTGTTTTTGCAGCAATTTGCAAACCTTGCCGGCCCTCAGCAACACCGCATCGTGATCAAACGGACAGCGCCAGACCGCCCAGCGTGTCATTGGATTGACCGGATTGTGCTCATACACCGCGAACAGGCCACCCGGCTTGGTCACCCGCCAGGCTTCAGCGACAAACGCGGGCCATTGATCGGGTGGCACATGGTGCATGACGCAAACCGTGCTGCAGAAATCAAATCGTTCCGAATCGAACGGGAGCGAGTCTCATGCTGAACGCGATATTCAACTTTCGCATTGGCCTCCCGGGCAATCTCGATTGCGTCGACCGACACATCAACGCCGACAAGGCTGCCAACGTCGTCGACAATCAAGGGATGCGACACCCCGATGCCGCAGCCAATGTCCAGACACGTCGCCTGCATTGCGGGGATGCTCGATTCAACGCGCAGCAAATCAAGCAGGTCAGCGGCCTTTCCGCGCGCGAACATGTCCAAGTCCAATCCGGAAAACGCGATGGACTCGTTGACATCTTGCCGATAATTGGAAGGGAATCTCCCCGAGGCCCAGCGATTTTCACTCATTGTCTTCGTGTGCCGGTTCTTTGCAAAATGGACTGCTTGAACGAAACTACCCGTTGGGGCAATGCCAAGCATATCCAATTTCCACTGATCCGATTGAAAGGAGTTTTTGATTGAGCACTTCAAATTCCGACTTTCAAGTCGAACTCAACCGGTTGTGGCGGTGGTTGGGTGTACTCGTCTGGATCTCTGTCGCCATGGCAACCCTCGTGCATTTCCACGATCGACTGTACTCGACAAGCATCGACGTCGGATTGCACGGCACCTTGGTTGCTCGGCTCATGGAAAGCTCGAACCTGCCGACCGTCGACGAAAACCTGGGGATGATGGCGACTTATCCACGCATTGCCCATGGCATCGCCGCTGCGGTAGGAGCGGAAGTCGATTCGGCTCTGGAAGGCATGCAATATATTGCCTATCTCTCCGTCTTCCTGCTGTGGTCGGCGATTGGATTCGCCTTTCTTCGACTTCCGCCTCGAACCCGTCTCATTGCGTTCAGCGCATTGGCCATGCTGCTACTGGCGAATCGACAATGGTTCGGGCTGGAAATTTTCGGCAGCGAAATGGTTGCCACCTACTTCTACGCGCACTTTGTCGCACAGGCGCTCGCGCTGTGCCTGCTTGTTTGCGCCTTACAACTGGAATGGCGCAAGCCTGATTCAATCGAACACCTCCTCGTTCTCGGGCTGGGCGGCGCACTGCTCACCAGCGTCCACCTGTTGCCTGCAATTGAATTGATTGGAACTCTCGGTGTGCTGCTGCTGTTGAGTGCAATAACCGACTCCAGGGAAAAGCGAACACAAAGATTGCTCGCCGGGGCTGGCATCACCCTTTTCAGCCTCGGCCTGATGGTGGTCAATCCTGATTTCCTTGCCATGTACCGGGTCAGCTCCAACAACGGACTGATGCTGCTGAGATACATTCACAGTATCCGCAGCATGTCCGCGCTGGCTGTCGGAGTCGCCTTGCTTTCGCTTGGCCTAATCGCTCTCTGGTGGCGAAAGCAGAAAGGGGCAGTCACTTACGAAGGGCTCCTGCTCAAGTATTTCGGTGCGTTCGGTTTGGCGATTTCCGGCTTGTGCGTGATCCAGATCGCACTTCTTGTCGGCCTCTCGAAAGGCTCTGAGTACGCGTGCTTCAAATACGCCACCGCCCTCCAGTCGATGCTTGTATTCGATTTCATTCTACTTGTTGCGCAACTCGGAAAGGATCGCCTCCAAAGCACTGGCAGCGGTCCCGGCGTCTTCGCCCCGAGCGGCTTGGCACTGCTGGCTTGCCTGTGTGTATTCTCCAATGGGAGCTTCATCCTCACAGGGAAGATCGTCTCGGCCGAACGTGAGGCCCGGGCGTTCGCGAAATCGGCTGGACTACCTGCTCCCGGCACCCATGATTTCGCCATCGGCATTGCCGAAATCGGCGGTATCGGCAACTACCTCGTTTCACGTTTCTCCCTGGTTGCGCCCGCGCTGGACGACTCGTTTGAAATCCTTCAGGGGAAATTCCCGAAAGATGCAACGAGGATCAACCGCATACTGAGCAGCAGCGGCTCGGACCCGTGGGACACGAAAGACTGCCGCCGAGGCACCGCTGGTTCGCTGATCGTACTGGATGGTGATTGCGCCTACGCTGGATTCACGACTCTCAACTGCGGCGGCGTGATCGAGTTTGCTTCCAGAGGTGCTCTTGACAAGGCCATCAGCGGACTCTCAAAGGCTGAAGTGAATGGGCGATGGAGCGAAGGGTCGACCGCTACGCTGACCTGCAAGACCGACGGGAATTACCCGCGCATGGCCTATCTTCAGGCCACCGGACTGGTTACCGAAACACACCGCCAACGCATGACCGTACGTGTCAACTCAGGGGACCCGCAAAGCGTTGAGTTCAACGCCCAATCACCCTCGCAACGAGTGGGAATAGCACTCCCCCGGGTCCCATCCGCACAATTGGTTTTCCACTTCTCGTTTCCAGATGCGATCGCTCCGAACGCGCTAGGGGTAAATAGCGATCTTCGAACGCTTGGCGTCTTCATGTATTCGTTGAGCTTCGCAGATGATTGAATACCTGGTTCGTTAACCAACGCCACGTTGCACAAGTTATTCGTTTCCCCTGGTCGAACCACCCGCAACAGGTGACCACTACGGGGAACGTAAGACAGCCTTTGGCTAGACTCGTCAATCTTCTCCAGCCGATCGATCAAACCCCGCACCAAAGATCTCTGGCGATAACCCGACCAGGAATGGAACCTCCAGGCTCGCTCCGCTGAGCTCCCGACGACCGTCCGGAAACTGCTGCATCAACGCAACCCTGAGCTTGCTCGCGCCAGAAGGAGCTTCAGGCAACTTGATCTGAGTCGAACGGGTTTCACCTGGAAAAATTGCGCAAGGAAGCGGGATTTCCACGGAAGAAGTGGCCGAGTGGCTTTCTGCACCACGGATTCACGTGAATGCCAGCGCAATGGGTGCCACACCCTGGCCAGCAAGCACCTGGGTGTTGGCGCTCGTTGAAAACTGACCATCTCTGCTCGTTGAAAATTGACCAGGGATGAAGGCCGGGGAGAGCTCCCTCGGCGTGGTCGGAGTGTAACTCCGAGCGTGGGTCGGAGGGGA
>Ga0154020_10004631_pt1 | contig 16369 bp, 23 predicted proteins | sample Klosneuvirus_201_FD_109709 | JGI IMG/M metagenome (GOLD analysis project Ga0154020, IMG submission 109709) | Active sludge microbial communities from wastewater, Klosterneuburg, Austria - Klosneuvirus_20160825_MG | ecosystem: Engineered > WWTP > Aerobic digester > Activated sludge | place...
AAATGATGAAAAAACTTTAAAATAAATATGCATCAATTGAATTATGAGAAAAATAACATTTCCATCGATGTTCTGACGAGACAGGGAGGGTGACCTTTGACCTTATAGCCGCGCTGGAGAAAAAGGCGGACGAGATGCGCTCCGATGAAGCCCGTCACGCCCGTCACGCACACTACGCGACCATTACCGATGGTAGATATATTATTATGATTCCCTTGCATTATCTGCGCTAACTTCGGAGCCGGCGCAGCCATCGGAAAAAAGAGAATGAATCCCAGTTTTCCCGCACGACTATTAATAATTATGCGGCCACCTTTGTGACTCAGGTGAGGAGGAGGTATTATAACGACCAAACATTCTATTTCTTACAATGCACACACTAACATTGAACTAAATGCAATGCAACCTCCTGTACCACACGCCCTCAGCGATCGTGGTGCGTGCGGAGCATGTGGACCACCCTGGCAACCGCTCGCACGAGTCGAGGCGCGTGGAGGAGAAAGGCGGCAACGTGGCCTCCTGGCGCCATCTCGAGCTCGGCGTGGCGGGTCGCATGGAAGTCGCGGACAGTGTTGAACATGGTCAACTGTGAGTCGAGTGTCACAAAGTGATCGTCAGGACACGAGATTTGGTGGAAGAAGAGTCGCCGCGAGTGAGTCCTTTTGGAGGCGATGCGGTGCGCGATGCTGGGGATGTCGAAGCGATGGAAGAGGCGGAAGAGGCGTCGCTGAGCATCTCCTCCAAGAGCATCCCAGGCGACCGTGGAGGAGAAGAGACCGCCGAGGAAGGAGGGAGCGGGAGAGTGAGGAGGCACGAGACTCACTGCACCGAGGTCACACGTGGCTAGCACAGCCGTCAGCGATGCAACCAGGCCGCCAAAGCTTAACCCCGCCACCACAAACGGCCCTATGACGAGAACGCATGCATTAGATCATCACAACTCCTCACAGAGATAACATAAGTTAAGCCAACCTTGAAAGCCGTAATGGCGTTGGAGGTGCTGCAGGAGTGCGATGGCCTCCCAGCTCGCAGAGAAGCCTTGCTGACCAGCATGGACTGCTTCAAGCATGGCTGCGGATCTTTGACCCTCCGATCGCCTAGCGCCACAGAAAGGCACCTGCACAATCACTGACACCACGCCATGCTCCTTGAGCAGCGGCATCGCATAGGACTTGCGGCGCGAGTCGAAGGTCTCGTCGCCATAGGGAGGGAAGAGCAAACATAAGGCAGTGTCTTTGGGAATCGACTCCAACCGTCGCCCACTCGGCAGCACCACCTGAAAGTCAACTGTCGCCACTGGTCCTCGCAGAAACTGAGAGGCGGGACTCAGAAAGTGTCCATCTCCTAGAGCACACCCTTCCGTCTCGCGATAGAGAAGTTCCACGGTGTGCAGCATGGCGGTGGGGGCCTCGGAAGACACTGCGAATGCATGCATCATTTGATCACATAAGCCAATGTCACCAACTCCATGCCGGAAGTTCTCAGGAGATCGATGGCGCAGCAACGAGACGACCAGGTCGAGGCTTCCAAGCAGTGGTGAGCGGAAGGCCACCACAACAGCCAGCACTCCCATAACCAATAGATAATTCGAATAGAGAATGACCAACCGCAAGAATGGGAGGAGGTGGAGGCGCAGGGTCGAGCTGAATGCGGGGACAAGGAGGAGGAGGAGGCCGAGGCCGAGGAGGAGTTGCTTCGATCGGCCTTTCGCCCTCGAAGCGACGCTGAGCAGCGCCCGCACCCCTGCCGAGATCATCCCAACAATTCGCAGATAATATCAAATATAAAATATAATCATAGGAAGAACCAGGGAGGTGCGGGTGCAACCGAGCAGAATAACCATGCGACGGCGGACAGGAGATCGCTCACGGCTGATCGGATCGTTTGTGCATGTTCATTGGTGTCCCTGCATCAGTGTCTGTCGGCTATCCTGGCTATTGTACAGCCCCTTATAACCTCTGCGCATCGTCTACAAAAATATCGTTCGTTTTGGTAAGAATGGCAATACATGGAGGAGAGTGATTTTACATTTTACAAGCGGGCTCGTTTCGGGGGATCATCAGTTCTAGATATCGCTCTTCGACTGCAGAGAGGTGACCTTGGAGTCGCCTTCAGCAGTAGCGCTAGTGGTACCCTCTCTCGTCTTGAGCTTGACCTCCTTCTGCGTCTCCGGCCTCTTCACAGACTAAACCAAAGCCCTCATCAGTGAGGTGCAATACGTGGACATGAACCAAGAGGAAAACCTTCTCCTTGCGCTTGACAAAATCTGAGGAGATGCCGTAGAGATGCAATAGGAAGCCAGCGGGGATGCACTCGATGATGAGGAAGAAGATGACGACGCCGATTGGCGTATAAATACCCGGCAAGAGGACCGAGAGCACCAGATTGATGGCCTGCGCGAAGAGTGAGACAGCGCACACCGCTGACACCAGGATGAGCTAAGAGGATCACATAAGATTAAGTTCATTACAACATCGACCGAGTAGAGAGGAAATTGCCTTGAGAGTCTTGCGGCGATTGGCACTCTTATCGGCGGTGACGGCGCCCGACATGCGAATGACATTCATGATCTTCACACCGTAGAAGATGAACAAGATGCCGACGAGGACGCACACCACCAAGAAGAACGCCTAGGAGCACTTTGCGTCAGCAATCGAAAAGATAAATCAAAATAAATCGAGATTATGGAATACCTTGTAGATGAGGGCGATCACCGTCTTGGCTCCATTTGTATCCGACGTGACGAGGGACTGACCGCAGTTGAGCTGAACAAGGGGTCAATCAAGAAAGTACCTCCAACAAGAAGTGATGACGAGGCACCTCCACAACGGAGTCCGGGATGGCAAAGAAGAGAGCGAGCAAGGCAATGAACATGGCATAGATAAGCACGTTGAAGCCGATGATGATTGGTCGCAAGCGATTCTCACCGCTTCCGGCACTCATCGTGAACTGAAAGGTCACAGGTGAGGAAAAAGAAACGAGCAATTGCAATCGGAATAGCATACATGGTAAATCTCGGCCCAGCGGATGACGGTAAGCGAGAAGATGGTGAGGAAGAAGAGCGCGGGCAAGTCAGCAAAGACCGTCGAGAGGCCAGTGAGACTCTCCAGGGCTCCAAAAGGGACGACCAACATGTACACAACGCGGTCTACATAGCGCAATAACATCACATGAAAGCAAACAGTAAATACCAAGGTAAAGTGCGAGTACCACTCAAGAAGAGGGTGAGGAAGATGATGGCCAGCTTGGGCAGGTCAAAGTAAGGCAACGTGTCTTGACCCTGCTTGTCCTTCGCCCATCGAATCGTATGGAGAACCAACTACAACAAGATCATCATCGACAACAATAGTTGACACAAGTGACTGGATTGAGAAAAACACGAGAGGGAAAGAAATCAGACCTGGTAGACGGAGTAGACAAGAAGTGCGAAATAAACCGCGGCGGCGATGAACATGAGTGAAACTTCGGCGGTGCTCCACGTGTCGAAGTACTGCACATTGTCGGCATTCTCCATGAACCTGCATTCAACAAAAAATCAGTCCATATACCAACCAACCACCCATAGCGTGCAGGGAGAAAGTAAGATACGTGGCAAGAAAAAAGACTTGGCCATTCGCGGAGATGTTGATGCAGATCTCACTCGAGTCGATGGGCATGTGGATGCCATAGTTTGTGAAGTTCGACAGGTCTGTCGAGACCATCTGAAGAAAATACATCAAAGGGAAAAGGTAACATTTGAAAGAGAAGGAAATTTGCATAAGGCATACAAAATCCAGATAGCCGTGGGTGTGGAGATCGGAGGCGGTCCGTGGATCGACGGTTACTTTGATACATGCCTTGATGGGCTCATCAACGAGCTGGCAGCCCTTGCAGGTGAAACCGACGCCATCTTGGATGATCTGCGACACCACGATTCCTATGTGCAAACAATTTAGAATCTGCGAATATTAAAAAACCTTCTCGTAAGAACCGAGGAAATACTAAAAATTACCATTATCGTTCTCGAAGTACAAGAGCTCGCCTTTGTGGACTTGGGTCGACTTGATCTGCGTCGAGCTGATCGAGACCTTCTTCACGCTCGCGAATTGAGCGATGGGCACCGAGGTGATGTCAATGGTGATGCATCGAGAGGTGACATTAGCTGCGATGAGAAAAGATGGAAGATTATGACATGAATATTGAGATAAAGGAAGCCAAGACGCGCACCCTTGGCGGTGAAGTTCATCACCTCCATGCGAACGGCCGCGCTCTCGTAAGTCGAATTCACGCCATTGCAAGGGCTAGAAAATGAATTGTTCAAAAAGACAAAGACAAACAAACAATGATTGGATGAAGAAAACTAAAATACCCAAAGGTGCCGGAGATACTCTTGAGGTAGCCAGTGAGGCCAGCTTGGCACTCCTTGGTGTCGGCGGAGATGCCGCCACAGCTACAGGCAATGATCTCGAGCTGATCTTTCGTTTGACCATACAAACAATTCAAGGCATTCTAAAATCAAAGCATCAAGATATGGCACCGAGGACACGAAAGAAAGGGAGAAGAACTCACCTGGTAAACAGAGGCGAGGTTAGCTTGCTGGAGGCCCCCGAGGAGGTCGCTCCACAGCTTCGAGTTGATCGTTCCTTTCCAAACGGGTTTCGTGACACCACGCTTCTGAATCCAAACCAAGTCGGTCCACTGATTCGGACTGTAGATGGCACCCTAAGAGATCCCATGAATCTCCAAGCAAATTCCAAATAGAGAAAAATCGTACCGACTCCCACTTATAGAAGGGAACCCAAGTGCGATTGGCACAAGTAGTGCATGTCGCCTGGTTCATAGCATTGTATCCACGAGGAGGACCAATTGTGGTACCAAGAGTCTAACAAAGAGGACATCGATCAATCGAGGATCGCACTGGGGCGATAAGGAATGAGTCGCACCTCAGGGACGCCGACATAGGTATCATCGCGACAGATCCCAGTCGACTCGCACTCAGCTTCACTGCTAGCCGAACCGTTGATCCAAACGCCAGAGCCATTCGTTGCCAGAGCACAAACCGAGCTTGTCAATCCCTAGCAAAGGGGGAGACGTTAATGATTCAGGAAGATAATGATTCAGGAAATCGATGTTGAGCAAGGGGAGATCGCCGCACCGAGATCGAGTGGATTAGGCAGCCAGCGGGGGTCCAATAGAGATGCTCACGAGACACTTTATCGGAGAGATATGGATCGCATCCTTGATTACCATCCGAGTCAGGGATCAAGGGAAGAAGGCATCCTGATTTGCTCGTACACGTAAACATGTTTCTATAAAGGGCAATGAGAGCTAGAAATGCAATTTCATAGAAAGGTGAATAGTGTTAATCGCGTACTTGCAAGAATCGGGATCGGAGCAGTTGGACGGTTTCGGCGACAGATTGTCGCATGCGGTACAAGCTCTCTCTTGGTACTGACAAGAGAGTTGCGTTTCATAGGTGGAGTTGGGAAGGCAATAGCCATACCGCTCGCAAGCACCTTTCAGCGATTGCTTAGTCGCGTTCACCCAGATATTCGGCTGAAAGGAACAAATGAAGTGAGAAAAGTAATCAGGGCCGAGAATTGACCAAGGGCGATACAATCGAGTCCTGAGAATATGTGCCGCCCTCCCCGTTACAGATTGCCACAGCACTCAAGGTGCTAACGTCATATTTTGACGGGATGATGTACGCCTCGCAGAAGCTGTTAGTCACAATGGTCCTACAGCAAAAAACAACATATACATATTTTATCTATATCTATATATGAGCAAAAGATGAAAGAAACAGCGAGATTAGTACGTAGTGACCCACTGTCGGACAACAATAGATGAATGACCAGCGCCGCTGCATGTGAGTTGGTTGTACGATGGCAGAACGCAAATAGGTCGTGCGCAGCTTTTGAATGGCCCAGTATACGAACCTGTCCAGACCGTACAGGCCGCCATACAGGTCGTCGGAGTTCGCGACACCGTGGCAGCAGAGGCACAACGAAAGATGTCGGGGCGCAGAGGGTTGTATGACCAGTTACCGTTACCGCTAACTGGACAGAGCTGCCGCTGTTGATCAATCTAGGAAAGGAAGACATCAGAAAAAGAGATGATCATGAAGGAGAGGAGTAGCAGGTGTACATCGGTGGTGAGGAGAAAGAGAGGCTTGATGCAGAGACCAGGGAACGGGGGAGAGACCAACTGATTGAAGCGCTCATAGGGAATCGCGCAAAAACCGTCCGTCTCATTCGTTGCAGCCGACAATGAATCAGGAGAAAGAGGCTTCGCCAATGATTCATCCAGACAATTGGCTATGAGAAATGCAGTTAAATGCAAAAGACAGCGAGAAAAAGAGTGCAGAGTGAACAGTACCCAATGTACAACTCGTTTTGTTGCTGATCTCGCATGGATTCCAATTGCAGATACCAGGGACGGCATTGCAAGCGGTAAGGTTCGCTGCGTTGCCCCAAATCGCTCCAGACCTGGGATCGACGCATCGATTGTCGACGATGAGCGACAAGAGCTTATCATTGCGAGTGGTGCCATTTCCATGCAGATTCACCGTGTCACCAAGAGCGAGGTAGGCGTAGGTATGGACTTTTTGAAGCTCCGCGAAGAGACACTAACAATGCGGCAATGTTTAAGAGGATATTCATAAAAAAATAAGAAAAGGGGTCATACGTCTGCAAAGATAAGACGGCGCTCGGTCTCAGTGTAGTTGGTGGATTGGGAGGTGGTGGAGCAATAGCGAGATCCAGATACCGAGTACTGCTCAAGGCAATAATTGGGCTCCACGCAATCGGCATCTGACTCGCACGGGAGGCGACATTGGAACGGTGCAGAATATCCGCAGGTACTACCTTTGACTATCGATGAACAGACAGAGGCACTGCCGTCAATAAGACTGCAAACTGTGCCGAATATAGAAGCCTATCATCACAAAAACCATCAAAGGAGAGGAAAAAGATCCATCGGGGAGAACGAATAAGCACATAGCAATAAGGGAAAGGGTCCTTGAATTGCTGGCTCGTTTGAATATCAGAGGTCAGCGAAGATAAGCACGAGGGCACGCTACTCGCCAAACCAGCATATTCACTCAAGATGGGCTGCGTCAAACTGGACATCAAATGGAAGGGACCAGAGTAAAGAAGGTATCGTGCTGATTACCTGAGTGCAAGAAGGCAAGACACAGTCGGCATTGGCCAAAGTGTAATTGGGGTTGGGGATAAACTTGGTTGTGGGAACCTCGACAGTCGCTTTGATGCAACACATCGAGTTTTGGAGTCTACGACCAATTTGACAAACTAGTCTCACTTGGATGACGAAAGAAAGGAGAAAGCATACGCCTCATTGCAGCAAGGGTTGTTGCGGAACTCCAGCGAAGTCTGATCCAGCGTTGAGCATATGTCATAGGTCGCGTTCTCGCCGCTCGGAACTTCCAGAAGGAAAGAATCGGTGAAGTTCTTGCAAGCAGTCCAGGCGTCGCTCAAAGCGAAGAGCGAGGCCTAAATTGGATTGCTATGAGTGAACAAAGGTAGGGAGAAGAGATTCTAGCGTACCAGATAGACGACATAAACCGATTCTTCAGAGGAAACACCATCAAGGCTAGCCAGCGAGTCCACCAAGTTTTCGTACGCTAAGACGAAATGAGGTCCCAATTTTTATCACGAAAGCAACGACGAATACAAATTACCAGTCTTGGCTTCTTTGAACTCAAGATATTCACATTTCGGTTGGTATCGTTGAATTGGAGGGATGGTAGCCTCATCGATCGTTTCATCGGCATCGTTCACCAAGCTGTTCACCTAGAAAAAACTCTAAGCGATTACACGAAGTGATGGGAACAAGTTGTACAATAAGATGACACTGCGGATCCAACATGGTGTCCAAGACCTTATGGTCCTTGTCCAAGTAACCCACGTAAGGGTAAGGCACCTGGACGTGAAGCGATTGTTTAAAGAAAGATTGAAACAAAGAACAATAGCGAATCGTAATCCATTACTTGGCTGCTCTCTGGCACGTATTCGGTCAGGAAAGCGACGCTCAGCGTGTTCGCGACAATTTTCGTGTCAAAGTCGATTGCCGGATTCGAGCTCATGGCCGACAACCTGTCAACAATGACATCACACACAACAAAAACACAACTTGATGTCATGCAAGAGATCAAGAGATCGCACAAAAGACTGGTAAAGAGGGTTCGGACCGGGTCTTCCCAAGAAGGGATGAGATTCGCGCGGCAACCATAGGTCAAGTTAGCAGAAATGTCAGAAAAATCCGTAGAGAAAGGCAAATCGCAGGAGTAATTCCGCCCATCATCACAGGCAATGTAAGGCGGACCTAGAAACTGGCTTGGACAACTAAATTTAGCAAAAAGGAGGTTGTTTTCTCTCTACCTATGATGAACTTGATAATTGGCGCGAAGTTTTCAATCGGCAATCGCGAGAGGCTCTCTAAACAACATCGATTAGCCAATTATTCTTCATAGCAATCAAACAGTGAAAATACCAAAGGCGTACCAGGAATTTTTATGATAACAGGGAGATCGGTTTCGCGTCGGTGAATGACCTCGACCAAGATGATACCATCCGACGAAATGTTACGAAGCTAAAAGAAGTACCACAATTGAGGTTCATACAAATTCGAAGAAGCGTCTGAAAGGGTCTACCATTTCACATTCCAGATAAGCAGCCACTTGAAAAGCGCTGTCACCGTTCGTGGCGTATACATGGATTTCAACGACATTGATCGGAAAAGTGTTTGGATAGAAGACGATGCCTCCATTACACGTTTCTATGAAAGAATGACTTCCAAAAAAGAAGGATGATACAACAATCAACAGTTCCCGTACGAAAGTTGGTCAAGTTCATCAGAAAGTATATCTCGCTGTATTCCGCACCAGATGTCGTATCATAAGCAGGCAAATTCATGGAAAACGATCTGAGAAATACAAATCCCTTAGAGACCACGGAAAAAATAGCGCACGTGGAAGGAAGAAAGGTGTACGCGTGATCGAGGCAGAAAGGGTACTTCTCACTGCCGTCCCCGAGCGCGCTGGAAGTGCAATTTGCGAGCCTCGCATCAATCACTAGAAAAGATAATGAAATCAGAATTAACTCTCAGCGAGCGAGCATGGCAAAGCGGAGGCGAACGGTTAGGCTTGTAAGACGTGGAAACAGGAGAGAAGTAGAGGCTCTGGTCGAAAGTCGCGGTCACGGTGAGGGCTTTGACCTTCGCACCGCCAAATTCGAATTGTTGCTCACGAGCATCATATCGAGAGATCTTTGGCGCGACGGCAATCGCTGACGAAGCGAAGAGGGAAAGGACGAGAAGGTACAGCAAGCTCGACCGTTGGAAAGGAAAAAAGGGACCATCGGCCGGACGAAGACGAGCCATTGTTGCAGGTCTCCTGAAAATCCAAGCAATTAGAAAATAATTCAATTAAGAATAAATAGAAATCGTGGGATTAACGTGCAGGAAAGTGTCGTTAAAATAACGACGCGAGCTGTTTTGGACAAAAACTACCAGCTAGCCACGTTCGCTCAACGAGCCATGACAAAATGGGGATTGCACAATTTCAAATTTATAGAAGATAATACGATATATATAATCATCTGGCGTTTATACCTTTGAAAATCGAGATATCTCAGGGAAGAGAAGATCTCGAAGAACAAATGGGCATCCATTCGAAGACCGAGATCACATGTCAGATCAAAAACGCTGTCGAGACATGAAAGATTGCCGAACCACACCAAGGGCAGCAAGATGATGAGCTGACAAAATGAACGGAAAAAGGGAAATAAAATATTAATATAAACAACCAACCGAGCAACGAAGGCCGCGAGGGAGCAGGAACTGGGAGATGGGTAGCACATTCAAGTCTCGAAGGTACAGCGACCGCTAAAACAAAACTCAACAAACCCAATAAAACCACTTGTGTCCTTGGTAGGGCAATCAGGAAGACGCAAATGAGCACACGCAAAAGACACAGAGGGAATCGGAGGTCCCATGGCAGTGAGGAATCTGTAAACATCGACGACACTGAGCGCACCTTTGCGAGGCGGCACGCGTCCCAAAGGGTTAAAATACTAACCAAAAAAGCGGGGAGATTTCATTCACAGCAGGAGAAACGATATAATCCACACGCGAGCACATCAAATTCACCACATCGGAATCTATAACTGAAAGACACTTGTCAACCTGAACGCTATCTATATCTCGAGATGCAATCACACAGCATAATCCTCTTCTAAATGATCTTCTTGCTGCGGTAGTAGGCGAGAATCTCCTCGAAGGCATCGCGGCTCGAAAAGGGCGGTTGGTAACCCAGCACTTGGACTGCTTTGGACTGGTTGAAGTAGTATTCCTGAACAACATGCGCCAGGGCCGCCCGATTAAAATTTAACAATTCCCATCGATAGTAGCCGCAGAAATAATGGAAGAGGCCCTCGCTGAGGAGCGCCACAGAGTACGCTAGCGCATACGGCACGAGGTTGAGCTTCCTCCCCTTGCCCTCCAAAGCAAGGAAGCCGTTCCAAAATTCGATGATGTCATGCGGCTCGCCGTCGCCCATATAATAAGCGTGGCCTGAAGCAGTAGCGGGCGAGTCGATGAGCTTGCGGGACAACAAGGCGAGGCCGTACGCCGCGTTCTTCACATAGCACCAGCATTGCTTTCCACCACGCGGGGCTCCTGGGAACTCGCCCTTGACGATTTTCTCAGCAATCATTCGATCTTCAATTCCATATAAGCCTGGAAACCTGACAACGGCAGTGGAAAAATGCGCAGAGTTGGCTTCGAGGATCAGCTTCTCGGCTTCGACCTTAGATGTGGCATAGATGGAAACAGGGTCCGAAGGGACAGGGTCGCTTTCCTTCGCCTTCCTGGTGGGGCGAGATTTCGAACAGAGAATCGCCGCACTTGATATCCCAATGAATGAACTCACACGAGCGTCGTAAGATGCATTCAACATCACCGCCGTGCCGACAACGTTCACCGAGTGAATAAGTTCAGGGCGAGGTGCCAGGCTCACAATACCAGCGCAGTGGATGACCGAGTCGAAGCCCTCCAACCGCTTTGCCATCAGCGCTATGTTCTCCTCGGATGAATCTGAAATGTTGAATTTGAAGAACGGGATCGCCTGGTGGGCTCCTTGAGGAGGAAAGAGGTCAACGACGAGGAGATCTGAGGGAGGCATGGTCTGGAGGAGTTCGTCGAGAAGGCACTTGCCGAGAAAGCCCGACCCGCCTGTCACAGCAACACGTCTCTTCCCACCTGAATTCCTCGATTTTATATTCGGATTCGTATTAACAGGAGATTTCCAGTGGAGATGAGGGAGCGGTGGAAGCGGACCGCTTCGAGAGAAAGGCCAAGAGCGAGTGACATAGCGAAATCCAAAGTGAATCGCTCCAAGCAGCACGGCGAGCGCCGCCAGAACCGACAGCACTGCCATCCAACTAATCCCTATTTAAGGATTCAATATTACAATCTAGGAATTTGAAAATTTGAGCGAGGGACCCTCGTACGCTCGTAATGAGACAATGACGAAAAGGTGGATACTTGCGATCGGCCGATCGGCGATCGTCATTCCCTGTTTCCCTGGCGCAAGAGGAACATGGAGGCGACCATGGACCTCCTGGATCTCCCAAAAGAGGTAATGATATTTAAGGACATTGATTTTTCTGCGTCTGGGCGCTCTTTGGAGGAACAAAGAGGAGCCGAGTGGTCGATGCACTGTCCAAAAAGCGTTCCCCAGTCTCGCCTGTGTTCGCTTATCACGATGGCTTTCATTCCGAATATATCGCCGTTAAATTATTTTAATACAATTTTAATGACTGAAGCATAACATTACTCAGAGCTCGCCTCGAGGAGCCATTGATCGAGGCTCGACCGAATTTTAGTCTTCGCCCCCAACACCTCGGCCTTTTTTTAACAATACTGTACTCATCGCCATTTCTCTTTGTAATCAAAAAGATGCTCCTCGAAATTTGCGAGCGGATGTCTCCGGTAAACCTTGTGCCTCTGATGCTCTCCTGCAAGCTCTTCCACTCCCTCGGCTCCGAAGAAAAGATCTGGGCTGCCGTCTATGAGAGGGTTCGCTCGATCTTCTCTTCATTATTTTCTCGATCCTCCCCCCCCCTTTTTTGTCTGCCGCAATTCGCTGAATTTTAAGTTATTCTTAGTGCATGCCAGTCAGCTGTGAGCGGATCTTATGCTTCAAAAATGCTCTCGCGTATTGGAAGGTTCGTCTTTTCTCAGCGGCTTCTCCTCTGCTTCGCTCATCGCCTTTAGTTCTCTGCATTGTCGAGCATGAAATTCCTTTACGAATACGTCAAGGTAAGCGAGCATGCCGAGGGGATACACCACATTATGTCCGTTCTCGTTCCTTTTCAGCTTCGTTCCCTCTATTTTGATCTCATTTTTATCAAGGAGAGAACCTGATTTGACAATGAGGACATTGCGGTTGAATCAGAACAGCGAGCTGGTTGTCGTCGCCGGGTTGCGAGTTGTTCGCAGACAAGTCTACTATTACATTTGTATCGTGTCGTCAGATCCACCGTTTTATAGATAAAATAATCTTCTAATTTTTTCTTAGCATCTCCTGAAGAAGTGGCAACGAGGGTCCGCCAAACGCAGAAGTTTCTCGTCGATGGTGGGGGCATTAATTTTTGTGAAGCATGTATTAAGGCTTACTCAGACAATGAAGCCGTTTGCTTTGCCGCATTCAAAGCCATTAAAAATCTTTGCTTGGAGCAAGGTATCCCTCCCTCTATAGAGTGATCATCTTCTGATCTTTTTCTCATTCCTTCACATTACAGACTTGACTCCTTATCACTCCTTCCCGAAAACGCTCATGACCGCTCTCCAGCATCCAAAACTCCAACAAAGCGTCGAAGTTTTTACTGTTCGCCATCCTTCGGAATCCTTCTTGCTTTGTTTTTTTTACCTTCTACTTCTCGAATCGAGTTGTCTCTTATTATTAGGCCGGATACGATGTATTGGCAGAGTGGGCGGCTCGGGGCGGGACCGCGATAACAGATGCTGGCATCATCACCGAGACCATTAATTCGTTTAATTCCAGCTCAAATTTATTGCTAAGCTACATCGGGAATAAGCAAAAATTCAAAGACAATCCAGAGGGCGCTCCAGTGGAAGAAGAACCTCCTTTCAAGATCCTCGCCTTGCCAATTCACTTCCTATCCTTATGCATGAGTGCGCCTGATCTCCCCATCACATTATTTCTTTATATGCGTTCATTTTGGTATCTTTAGATATGAGCGATGAGTTATTCGAAAACGAGCATCTCGTTATAATGCGCGTCCAGGATCTGATGCGCTTGGACCTGTCGCTCCTTTCCGAAGATGCCATGAGTGAGTACCTCTGCAATTGCATCGGCCTCGTCGCAGCGCTCTGCGATGTCGATAGTGCGTCTATCCCATCGCTTTGCCCCCTCCTCTCTCATATGATTTTCTGCCCGTAGCGACACACGTGGATGACCTAGATGCAGATTTGTGGATTGAGAAGCTCTTCCCCATCATGGAGAAATACAAGGACAAGCGCGTCGACATCTGCGGCGATTGCGCTCTTCTCCTCATGGACCTCATGACGTCAAAGGGTGCGACCCTTGAAGCATTTTTAATGCACTCAGTTCAATTGATGTGTCATTGCTTTTTTGTAGAGGATATTCAGAGGCTGCTGCTGGTCTTGGTGTTCATACTACGGGAGAAGTATACCCCAGAGGACATTGAAGTGTACCCAATGGCATACGCAGTGATTACCGAGTGTTTCGGTTCGACATTCTTTCTATTTTTTTCTCGTGTACCTGAACTCTTTCATTACCGCTTTCCATGACAGAAGAATATCGGGAGTTTTTGCTGAAGAATGGAGTGATGGAGGCGATCGAACATATTGCGCAGATACGCGCCCAGTGGGAGGTACGGCTGGTGTACACTGATTGCTCATTTTCGACGACTTCCACTTTTCATTCAGCAAGCGAACGAGTATCTAGAAATCTTGGCCAAGAAACTTGGTGTAGTTCTTCACCCTAAGAAGCTGTCCAAAGGCGATAATGCGATGGACAAAGGTGGTTCTCAAGCCGACGACCCCGAGGTGGCAGAGCACCAAGAGGAAGACGGCGTCGGCGAAAATGTTGACTAGGTGATGGCCATCTCATGCGTCCCAGTAGCTCCAAGGGAGATGGATCATGCAATTATTCAATCTCTCTCCAGTGAGAACTGGTCCTCATCGATAAGTTGTATTATATCAGTCAAAATCTTCCGCAGAGAGTCCTTATTGAGAATTCGAGCCACCGCTCGTGACAGAAGGCGAGGCGAGGGTCTTGGAACCTGGGTTGCGCTCCTGGGGAGGCGAGGCGACGTTCTTGTCAGAGGAACAAGCAAGAACCTGTCGAAGCAAGTCGACGAGCTAAACATCAAGAAATAAGTCGGAGCGCTAAGAAAGGAGGCGGTCGCATGAAAGGGGGAGAGCACCGAGATCACTCCCACAATCTCAAAGGCATCTTGAACGACGTAGAGTCGGTGAACACCAGTGTCAATAAACTTGCGGAAAACCTAACGAATAATTTCGCTCACACGAAGAAGGGGGAGGCATCGAAAGAATTCACGGACCATGCGGAGGTCGTCCGAAGGGCGGACGAAAATGGGATTGTAGCCGAAGATGGGATGAGGAGGGACGAGCTTCATATAAGACTCGACTGACTCGGTCAACTTGGTGAACAAGGCGGTATCAAATCCTAACAGCAGAGCCCGTCAGCTATAAGAGGTTTACAAATCTTGGAGGCGAGGAGAGATCACCAATGGACTTGAGATCAGTGGCACTGAGGTTTCCGTAGAGCTTGTCCTGGTCGGTAACAACGGCCACGGCGCTGACACCCTTCTCCTACAACACAGCAAAAACTGAGGATATCTCTCAAATCATCAAAAATCTCTCTGACCTTCATCAAAGCAAAGGCGTCTTTGGCCTTCTGAGAGACCTTCACGCGGTGAACCACATTCTTGTAGCCGAGCTGAAAGTCTCGGACACTGAAGAGACCTTGTTGAGAAAAGAAGTAAGCAAATAATGGAGCAGAGAAGATGGGGGAAAGGCAAACCAAAATCGTTCTCGTCAATGAACTTGTGGAGCGCGCGAATGACGTCAAACTGCGCTAGCAAACCGACGGTCTCTCCGCCACGGTTCACAATTGGCACGCGGTGGAGGTCGCCAAAATCGATCTGTTTATAACAACGAATTATTATGAATTTAGAAAGAACGTCGAATTCATCACGCACCATCGCGTTGATGGCCGTCCACATGGAAGCGTCGTTGGAGATTTTGAGAATAGAATCGCGGCCGCTCAAATTCAAAATATCACCGACCTTCTTAAACTTGAATTCCTTATTGATAAAAGAAAACACTTCTTGAGGTCGAAACAAACGGAAAAAAGAGACAAACAACACGAACCTCGTAGCGGGTAAGCTCGTCGTAGCCCTTACGGACGATCTCTTGATCAATCTACGACAACATAATTATTTCGGACGCAATTTCAAAAAAAAAGGACGAGAATAGCAAGGCACCTTGAGCAAAAAGTGCATGACATCGATGATGTCAATGAAGCCGACCTGCACCTCGTTGCCGTCGAAAACAGGCAGCGAGAGCACCTACCGAGGTAAATTCCAATAAGACCGCGAGGGAGTTAAAAATAAAAAATTCAATTTAGTTTGGCGAGCAAAAAGGACGAAAGCCGTACCTTGTGGTCGATCATGGCCTTGAAAGCCGTTGGGAGGAACTCGCTCGCCTTCACCGCAATGATGGCATGGTCGGTCTAAACAAGATCACTATCAATTTCCTCAATATAATATGGAATGTGATTCGGTAGAACAGCGGGAGCGGCATCGACTGGAGCAGAGGGGGACGGTGGAGTGCACCGATTGATTTTCATGAACACGAGGCGCCGATCGGCTTACGGCGAGGCACACGCTTTCCTCAGAGAAAACATCCAGAAAAATGTACAAAATTGGGTGGAAGTAGATGAAGGAAGAGAGGAGGTGGGGAGAATGAGAGAATGGCGCACAAGGATGTCGGTGACTTTCGTCGACCTGAGCAGATTTTCCAGCTCTTGATCGTAGACGGGGATCGTCAGGTCCTTGAACTCGCTCATCCTCTCGTAGTTCTCTCGAAGAATAATATCGATGATGGTCTGCGGCCTTCGGGCCTGGACGAGAGGCCATGCGCGACGGAGCATCAAAACATCCGCAACTGTCGGCTTGTTGCAGCCATGACCATGTTTCAGTCCTCAGGCTTGCCACTCGAATCGTCTTTCGACTCCTGTACGGTAGGGTCATATCGCAGACCCTGTCGTATCGGTCTGGTAATAAGACAGCATTTGGAT
>Ga0154020_10004632_pt1 | contig 16364 bp, 15 predicted proteins | sample Klosneuvirus_201_FD_109709 | JGI IMG/M metagenome (GOLD analysis project Ga0154020, IMG submission 109709) | Active sludge microbial communities from wastewater, Klosterneuburg, Austria - Klosneuvirus_20160825_MG | ecosystem: Engineered > WWTP > Aerobic digester > Activated sludge | place...
CGCCCAGATGCTGCTCGCGGAGAAGGAGAAGTTCCGCGACCTCGAGCGCTCCTACGCGAGCCAGCACCTCGACCGCCTCGCCGGCCAGTCCGTGCAGTCGATCGAGACGAGCTCGCTGCACCTGGACATCATCAGCGACATGCGGCGCATCAACTCGTTCTTCTGCTCCACCGCCTACGCGATCCTCGAGCAGGCGGGGCAGCTTCGCAAGAGCCGGCTGCGCTCGGGCTCCGCGACGGGCGAGTCGACGGGAAACTACGCCAAGGACGCACTGGCCCCGGGACCCAAGTAGCCGGTCGCCGTCAGGCGCGACCCGGCAGGGCCCGGCGCGCCGAGTTCCACTGCAGGACGAGCACCAGCCCCAGCAGGCCGAGACCGACCGCGTCGGTGACCGGGCCCGGCTTGATGAGCAGGAGCGAGGCCACGCAGAGCGCCAGCCGCTGCCAGAGCAGCAGCGGCGCGAGCAGAAAGCCGTAGAGCGAGGCGGCGAGCGCCATCACGCCGATCACCGCGGTGGCGGTGGCAAGCGCGATGGTGCCCCAGTCGCCGATCGCGAGCAGCGCCGGCTCGTAGACGAACATGAACGGGATGAGGAAGCCCGCGGCGGCGATGCGCATCGCCTCGAGGCCCGAGCGCCACATGTTGGCCCCCGCGAGGGCGGCCGCGGCGAACACCGCGAGCGCCACCGGGGGCGTGATCGCGGAGAGCACGGCGAAGTAGAGCGCGAACATGTGCGCCGCCGGCGTGACGACCCCCAGCTTCACCAGCGCGGGCACCAGGAGCGAGACCATCACGATGTAGGCCGGCGTCGTGGGCATGCCCATGCCGAGCACGATTCCCGCGACCGCCGTGAGCATCAGGGCGAGAAGCAGGCTGTTCTGGGCGAGCGCGATCACGATCTGCGTGAACGTGATCCCGAGCCCGGTGAGCGAGATCACGCCGATCACGATGCCGGCGCACGCGCAGGCCATGGCCACGGACAGCGCGTCGCGCGAGCCGCCTTCCAGCGCCTCCACGACCGTGCGCCAGGAAAGGTCCACGCGCGTCGAGCGGCGCAGGAACGCCACGGGCAGCGTGGAGAGCGCGCCGGCCAGCGCGCACAGCGGCGCGCTGTAGGACATCGCCATCCCGAAGAGCACGATCAGGATCGGGATGAAGAGGTGGCCGCGCTCGCGCATCACCGTGCCCAGGCGCGGGCACTCGCTCTTCGGCACGCCGTGCAGCCCCACGCGCTTGGCCTCGAAGTGCACCGCGAAGAAGAGCGCCACGTAGAAGAGCAGCGCCGGGATCCACGCCCAGACGGTGACCTGGAAGTAGCTCACGGCCAGGAATTCCGCCATCACGAAGGCGGCCGCGCCCATGATCGGCGGCATGATCTGCCCGCCCGTGGAGGCCGTCGATTCCACCGCGGCCGCGAAGGCCGGCCGGAAACCGGTCTTCTTCATGAGCGGGATGGTGATCGGGCCGTCGACCATCACGTTGGCGACCGCGCTGCCCGAGATCGTGCCGAAGAGGCTGGAGCTCACGATCGCCACCTTGCCCGGCCCGCCCGCCGTGTGCCCGGTGAGGGAAAGGGCGAAATCCATGAAGAGGCGTCCCGTGCCGCTCTTTTCCATGAAGGAGCCGAAGAGCACGAAGACGATCACGTAGGAGGCCGACACGCCCAGCGTGGAGCCGAAGATGCCGTCGGTGGAAAGGTACATCTGCTCGAGGAGCGCCGGCAGCTTCACGCCCCCCCAGGTGAGGGCGTAGCCGAGGAAGACCATGGCGGTGACGGGAAGCGCCCAGCCGATCATGCGCCGCGAGGCGTCCAGCACGAGCACGACCGTGAGCACCGCCATCGCCTTGTCCCACGCGGTGAGCTCGTCGATGTAGATGATGCGGTTCACGATCGAGTCGTAGGTCACGAAGATGTAGCCGACCGCGACCGCGGAAGCGACGACGAAGGCGAGATCCAGCCAGAGGAGCCGGCGCGGCCCCTCGCGGCGCAACACCGGGACGTAGAGAAAGACCAGGACCAGCGCGAACAGCAGGTGCGTGCCGCGGAAGATCATCGCCTCGGGCGGGGCCGAGGCGGCGAACCACATGTGGTAGAGCGACATCGCGATCGCGATGCCGCCCGCCACGCGCCGGATGACCGTGCCCAAGGGCACGAGCCCCGTGGACGACCCGTCCCTACATCGCCCCGACTTCCTTGTAGTACTTCACCGCGCCGGGATGAAGGGCACGCCGATGTCCTGCGCCATCGACTTGGGCGTGAGCCCGGACATCGCCTTGTTGATCGCGGCCATGTCGCCCACGTTGGCCGCCATCGCCTTCACCATCTGGTACACCTGCTGCTCCGGCATGGCGCAGGAGACCACGAGGTGGGCCGAGTAGATGATGACCGGCACTTCCTTGTCCTGCTTCGGGTAGGTTCCCGCCGGGATCGCGCCCTTGGCGTAGCCGGGGTTCATCTTGCGCATGGCCGCCACGATGTCGTCGGTGACCGGCACCATCCTGATGTCGCGCCCCGCGGCCACGTCCATCACCGAGGAGGCCGGGATGGTCGTGCCGAGCGTGAACACCTGCGCGTGCCCGTCCTTCAGCAGCGACGCGGCATCGGTGTAGCTGTTCACGAAGCTCACCTTGGCGCTCTGGTAGCTGAGTCCCACGGCCTCCAGGATCTGCTGCGAGATGAGTTCGGCCGTGTTGCCCTTGGGCTGCACGGCGATGCTCTTGCCCTTGAGGTCGGCGATGCCGTTCACGCCGCTGTCGGCGAGCGCCACCACCTGGAAGTACTGCGGGTAGAGGTTCGCGAGCTGGCAGGCCTTGGTCACCTTCTGCTTGAACGAGCCGCGCCCCTGGACGCCGTCGACGGACGTGATGCTGTTGCCGAATCCCACGTCGGCCTTGCCCTCGTCCACGCCGCGGACGTTCGCGATGCCCGCGCCGGGCAGGGTCTGCACCTGCAGGCCGGGTATCGCCTTCTCCCACATGTTCTTCAGGGCGCCGCCCAGCGGCACCCACACGCCGCCCTGCGGGCCGGTCATCAGGCGAACCGCGTCTGCTTGCGCGGCGCCGGCGGCGAGCGCCGCGGAAATGGCAATGGCCAGGGAAAGCTTGCGAGTCATCTGGATCTCCTCCGGTTGTCGGGAATGTCGTCCCGTGTGCGTTCCGGGACTTGGCCGCGCGAGTATCGCACAGGGCGCGACGCGGGCGCATTGAGCCGGGGTGGCGCGGTGGCGGCGGCGGCAGGCGGCTACACTGTCGACTTTCCGAGGAGGTCCCCCGTGAAAAGGAAAACCCCCGACGCTTCCCGTGACGCAGCCGCCGTCGACGCCGTGCGCCGGTCGCCGCAGGGCAAGGTGAAGGTCGCCGTCTCCGACATCGACGGCATCCTGCGCGGCAAGTACCTGCACAAGGACAAGTTCCTCGCCGCGGTCGAGGGCGGCTTCGGCTTCTGCGACGTGGTGTTCGGCTGGGACTCGGGCGACCAGTGCTACGACAACACGAAGCTCACCGGTTGGCAGCACGGGTTTCCCGACGCACAGGTGCGCCTGGACCTGGGCACGCACCGCAGCGTCCCGTGGGACGGCGGCGTGCCCTTCTTCCTCGGCCATTTCGTGCGCGCGGACGGCTCGCCGCTGCCCATCTGCCCGCGGCAGGTGCTGCGCCGCGTCCTCGCGCGCGCCGCGAAGATGGGCTTCACGGTCATGGTGGGCGCGGAGTTCGAGTTCTTCAATTTCGCCGAGACGCCGAAGACCTGGGACGCGAAGCAGGGCGTGGCGCCGGAGCCGATCACCCCGGGCATGTTCGGCTATTCGCTGTTGCGCGCGAACGCGAACCGCGACTACTTCAACGCGCTGATGGACGAGCTGGCCGCCTTCGGCGTGCCGATCGAGGGCCTGCACACGGAAACGGGCCCCGGCGTCTACGAGGCCGCCATCGCCTTCTCGGAAGCGCTCGAGGCCGCCGACCGCGCGATCCTCTTCAAGGCGGGCGCGAAGGAGATCGGCGCGCGCTACGGGATCATGCCGTCCTTCATGGCGAAGTGGAGCGCGAAGTACCCCGGCTGCTCCGGCCACCTGCACCAGAGCCTCTCCGACGGGAAGAAGAACCTCTTCCACGACCCGAAGGGCCGCCACCGCGGCATGTCCGCGCTCTTCGAGAGCTACCTCGCCGGGCAGGTCGACTCCCTCATGGGCCTGGCGCCGATGTTCTGGCCGACGGTGAACTCCTACAAGCGGCTGGTGGACGGCTTCTGGGCGCCGGTGAAGCCCACCTGGGGCGTGGACAACCGGACCGCGAGCTTCCGCGTGATTCCGGGAAGCCCGAAATCCACGCGGCTGGAGACGCGCTGCCCGGGCGCGGACATGAACCCCTACCTCGCGGCCGCGGCCGTGATCGCCTCGGGACTGCACGGCGTCGAGCGGGCGATGAAGCTGCGCGCGAAGCCCATCCACGGCACCAACGAGGGCGCCGAGGGCGTCGAGCGGGCGCCGCGCACCCTGATCGAGACCACGCGCGCCTTCCGGCAATCGAGCGTCGCCCGCGACTGGTTCGGCGACGATTTCGTCGATCACTTCGCGGCCACCCGCGAATGGGAATGGCGGCAATGGCTCGATGCCGTGACCGACTGGGAGTTGAAGCGCTACTTCGAGATCATCTGAACGGGGAGCGCCGCCGGGCGCCACCGCGCCGCTTCCGCGATCCAGGCGAGGGGCCGCTCCACCACGGTCTGCGGATCGCCGGAGAACACGCGCCCTTCCTCGGCGTCGAGGCAGATCGTCTCGCCTTCGTGGAGCGTGCGCGAGCCCAGCCGGATGCTGCGCGTGGCGAGGTCGATGCGAAGCACGGCGCAGCCGACCAGGCAGACCTTGCCCAGCTGGCGGGCCACGACGGCGGCGTGGGAGGTTCGCCCGCCGCGCGCGGTGAGCAGTCCGGCCGCCAGCGCGATGCCCGCGATGTCGTCCGTGCTCGCCTCCGCCCTCACCAGGATCGCGGCGCGGCCTTTCGCCGCCAGCCGCTCGCAGGCCTTCGGGTCGAGCGCGATCGCCCCGGCCACCGTCCCGATGCTGGCGGGCTGCGCCCGCGCAAGCGCCTCGGCGCCGGTCACGTCGAGGCGGCGACGCTCGATCCGCTCGAGGTCCAGGCCGTCCAGCCTCCCGAGCGCCAGCGCCGGGGACGTGATGCCACCTGCCACCTGCTCCACGGCGATGCGAAGCGCGGCCCAGGGCGTGCGCTTGGCGGCGCGCGATTGCAGCAGGAAGAGCCGGCCCTCCTGCACGGTGAATTCGAACTCCTGGGCGTCGCCGAAGAGCGCCTCCAGGCTGCGGCACGCCTCGGCCAGGCGCTGCGCCACTTCCGGCAGGGCTTGCGGCAGGCGATGCGTATCGGTGATCGCGTGCCGGCCCGAGACCACGTCCTCGCCCTGCGCGTTGAACAGGAAGTCGAGGTAGGGGCTGTTCTCGCCGGTGGATGGGTCGCGCGTGAACCCCACGCCGGATCCCGACGTGCCGCCGGCGTTGCCGAACACCATCCGCTGCACCGTGACCGCGGTTCCCAGGTCCTCCGGGAGCCGCTGCAAGCGGCGGTATTCGACCGCCCTTCTCGACTGCCACGACGACAGCACGGCGATCGCGGCGCGCTCGAGCTGCTCGCGCGGATCCTGCGGGAAGTCCTCGCCGGCGAGTTCGGCGTAGAGATCCAGGCTCGCCCGCGAAAGCGACGCGAGGCTCTCGAAATCGAGATCGCGCGGGCCGGCCGCGCCCGCGCGCGCCACGGCCTCGGCCGCGAGCGCCTCGAACGGCGCCGGCGGGACGCCGTGCACGACGTTCGCGAATTGCTGCACGAGGCGCCGGTAGCAATCCCACACCAACCGGGGATTGCCGGTGAAGCGAAGGAGCCCGCGCGCCGTCCGGTCGCACAGGCCGATGTTCAGGATCGTGTCCATCATCCCGGGCATCGAGACCGTGGCCCCGGAACGAACCGACACCAGGAGCGGCTTTCTCTCGCCGCCGAAGGCGAGGCCGCTGGCGCCCTCGAGCGCGCGCAGGCCCTCGCCCAACACCTCCCGGACAGCCGTTCGCGCAGCGCCGGGGTCGGCCCGCGCGAGGCCGCTCCATCCGGTCCCCAGGACGAAGGCGGGCGGCACCGGCAGCCCCGCGCCGGCCATGCACGCGAGATTGGCCGCCTTGAATCCCATCTGCGACGCATCGCCCGGGATCGCTCCCGCGAGCGCCAGCCCGATCGCGTGCACGCTCCTCGCGTCGCCGGCGACGTTCATTCGACCACCATCTCGCCCAGCACGTAGTCGCGAAGCTCGATCCCGGTGTGCATGAGCGCGTCGTTGGCGGATTCCAGGTTGCGCGCGCACTCGATGAAGCCGAAGAGCGCGCCGAAGCCGCCGGCGTGCGCTGGCACCAGGCCCTTGGCCGCGCGATGGACCTCGTCGCTTCGCTGCTCGAGCGTCATGATCCGGTGGATCGCCTCGAGGAAGTCATGCGTGTCCTCGCGCGGGCTGCCGCGGTGCAGCGTGCGCGCCGTCTCCACCGCCTTGAGGTATTCCTGCACGCTCTCGACGGCGAACGCCGCGAGCGGCCGAAGCGCCGCGTGGAGCTCCGCCGCGGCCGCCTCCGGAGGCGTGAGGGCAAGGTGGAAGGCGGCATCCTCGAGTTCGTCGGCGATGTCGTCGGCGGACTCGATCAGGGTGCGGAAGAACTGCGAGCGCTCCGAACGCCGCGCATCCGTCCGGGCCTGGTTCACCAGGTCATCGGCGCGTCGCTCCCAGTCCTTGGCGCGGCGCGCGTTGGCGGCGAACGCCTCGCCCGCCTCGGGCCTGCCCGCCACCAGCAGCGCGTCCCGGATGCCGGAAGCGATCTCCAGCGCGAAAGAGGCGTGCTCCGCGGCGAGATCGAGGGCATGTTCCTGGGCGCTGTGGAAGTAGTTCACCAGCTCGGCGCGCACCTCGTCGCGCACGAGGCCTTCCGGACGGCCCTGGGCGAAGCCCTGCGAGCAGATGCGAAGCACCGAGCGCATGAAGCGCACCGCCGGTTCCCGGCCCAACACGTCATCGAGGCGCGCGCCGAAGGAGGTCGGCGTGCGCGCCACGAACGCCAGCGCATCGAAGACCATCTGCTCGCCGCCGGCGCGCAGGAACGCCATGTGCCCGTAGTCCTTCTCCGCGGCCCACCTGAGGAGGTTGCCCACCTCGCCCTTGGGCAGCAGCAGTCGCAGGCGCTTCCTCGCGCGGTTCCAGTCGATCAGGAAGACCAGCCGCGAACCCAGGAAGGCGAGATGCTCGTCGAGCGCCTCCGTCGACGCCGCCGTGTGGTTTCCCACGCACAGGTGGTAGATGCCGTCCTCCATGCGCTGGTCGGTGCGCGAGAGCGTGTCCTCCCAGTCCACCGGCCGCCCCTCGAACAGGCCCTGGAAGAAGAGCAGGCGCTGCAGGTGCACGTCGGTATAGGTCACCGTGACGCGAAGCCGGTCGACGTGGACCACGAGCACGTGCGCGTCGGTGGTGCCGATATCGTTCTGGATGACGAGCCGCCCTCCCGATCGCGTGGCCGTCGTGCCCAGGCCGGGGTGGTCGAACTTGAGCGCCCGCGTGCCGTTGAGGCCCTTCATGAAGGCCGCCACGCGCAACCTGTCGTCGCCGGCGATGCCGTAGACCGACGCGCCGTCCACCGACTCCGAGGCGATCTCGACTTGCAGCGCATTGAGCGCCTTGTGCATTTCCATCACCAGCCGGTGAAGGCTGTCGGCGCCGTCACCGCCGGCCGCCGTCAGGGCCGCGATCTGCCCGCCGGTGATCCGATCGCCTTCCTCGCACCACGGTTCGCGCGAGAGCGCACGAAGCCGCTCGGCGAAGCCACCCGCTTCGGGACTCCCGGCGGCGGCAATCGGCGCGAGCATCGCGCTCGACTCGGCGTGCATCTGCGCGCACAGCCTGTCGACGCCCGGAATCCAGTACCGGCCGTCGCTCTCCCGGGTCGTGTTCGCCACCATGTCGTCCATGCCCTCGGCGGCGAGGCCGGCGGCCTCGCGCTCCGCGCGCAGCTCGGCCACCGGCGCCCCGGGATGGTCCCCGTGGCCCTGCGCAACCTGCAGCAGCGTGAAGAGATACTTGGCGCGGTCGTTGGCCGAGAGCCCCTCGTTCAGCAGCGCCGGAAGACGCAGGCCATCCTCGCCCAGCGCCTCGACGATCCGCGACTTTTCCATTCTCTCGACATTGCCCAGGGAATTTTCACTCTAGGCGCTTCGTGTGACGGCGTCATGTCATGGATCAACGGGTCGCCATCGCGAGCCATTCCGGTGCATCATGGCGGCCTCTCGCAAGCCTGCCGGCCCCCCGGCGCCGCGCTCTCGCATACGCCCGGACGCAACCCGCCATGACCCTTTCCCGCTTCTCCTTTCCCACGACCGTCCACTTCGGCTCCGGCGCGCGGCGCCTGGTCGACGACTACCTCCGCCAGCAGGGCGTCGCCCGCCCGCTGATCGTGACCGACCGCGGGCTCGCCGCGCTGCCGATGCTCGCCGAGTTCCGCTCGCTGCTGCCCGGCGTGGCGGTCGAGGTCTTCGCCGGCGTGCACGGCAATCCGGCGCGCGCGCAGGTCGCCGCCGGCGTCGAGGCCTACCGGGCGCACCGCGCCGACGCCGTCATCGGCTTCGGCGGCGGCGCCGCGCTCGACGTGGCCAAGGCCGTGGCCCTCATGGCGGTGCACGAGGGCGACGTGCTCGAGTACGCCTGGGATCACCCGCAGGCGCGCGCGATCGTGAATGCGCTGCCGCATTTCGTGGCGCTCCCCACCACCAGCGGAACCGGGAGCGAAGTGGGCCGCTCGAGCGTGATCTCCCATGACGAGACGCACGTGAAGAAGATCATCTTTTCCCCGGCGCTCCTCGCGAAGGCGGTCTTCGCCGATCCGGACCTGACGCTGGCACTGCCGCCCGGCATTACCGCGGCCACGGGGCTCGATGCGCTCACCCACAACGTCGAGAGCTTCCTCTCGCCGGCCTACCACCCGATGTGCGACGGCATCGCGCTCGAGGGCGCGCGGATCGCCGCGCGCGCGCTGCCGCTCGCCGTGCGCGAGCCCGGCAAGCTCGCCGCCCGCGCCGACATGATGATGGCGTCCCTCATGGGCGCCGTCGCCTTCCAGAAGGACCTGGGCGCCGTGCATTCCTGCGCCCATGCGCTGGGCACGGTCGCCGACATGCACCATGGCCTCGCCAACGGGATCATGATCGACCACGTGATGCGCTTCAACGCGGACGCGGCCGGGGAGAAGATGGCGGAGCTGGCACGGGTCTGCGGCGCCGGCGCCACCGCGGGCGATTTCGTCGCCTGGCTCGCCCGGCTGAAGCGCGAGATCGGCATTCCCGCGAGGCTCGGCGAGGCGGGCATCACCGCGAAACAGGTGCCGGCGCTGGTCGACGTCGCGGTGAAGGACACCTGCCACCTGACCAACCCGAAGCCCTGCTCCGCGGACGACTTTGGCCGGATCTTCGCCAACGCGATATAGTTTTGCCATGGAACCGCTCAAGATCGGGCTTTCCGCGCGGCTGCTGTACCCGGATCCGCGCCGGGATTTCCTGCCCACGAAGACCGTCCAGTACCTCGAGCAGTCGGTCGCCAACTGGGTCATGTCCGGCGAGGTGCTCGCGTTCATGATCCCGGAGCTGAGCCTTGCCTCGCCGCACCTGCCCGCCAACGTGGCCGTGCGCGACTACGTCGACGCCCTGGACGGCCTGCTCCTCCAGGGCGGCAACGACATCGCGCCCGAGACCTACGGCGAGACGCCGCTCAACCCCGCCTGGGCGGGCGACGCGATCCGCGACCGCTACGAGATCGCCCTCTTCGAGGAGTTCGTGCGCCAGGGCAAGCCCGTGTTCGGCGTCTGCCGCGGCTGCCAGCTCATCAACGTGGCCCTGGGCGGCACCCTCTACCAGGACATCGAGACGCAACTGCCGGGCAAGCTCTCGCACCGCGACGACACGCAGTACGACAAGGTGATCCACAGCACGCGGATCCTGGAGAACACGTGGCTCGCGAGCATGTACCCCTCGGCAACCGTCGTGCGCACGAACTCCATCCACCACCAGGCCGTGAAGGAGCTGGGGCGCGACCTGGTCGTCGAGGCGAGGAGCGAGCCCGACGAGATCATCGAGGCGGTGCGCTGGGAGGGCGAGAGCTTCGTCCTCGGCGTGCAGTGGCACCCCGAATTCATGAAGCCCGGCGATTCCGACCTGCTGGACGGCAAGCCCATGCTCGACGCCTTCCTGTGCGCGAGCGCCGATCGCAAGCTGACCGGGATGTCCTCGCCGGTGCAGGCCGCGAAGGCCGCGTGAAGGCGCGGCGGGCGCACCCATGCCCACGCTGAAGATCGTCAATCCCGCCAACGGCCGGCCCGTGGCCGCCCTGCCCGCCGACGACTTGCGCAGCGTGAAGGCGAAGTTCGCGGCCGCCCGCGACGCCCAGCCCCTCTGGGCCGGCCTCTCGATGAAGCAGCGCGTGGCGACGATCGCCAGGTTCCGCGCGGCGCTGGTCGCGCAGGCCGAGGAACTCGCGGCCATCCTCACCACCGAGGTCGGCAAGCCCATCGCGCAGTCGCGAAACGAGCTGAAGGGCGTGATCGCCCGCCTCGATTTCTTCATTGCCGAGGCCGCGCGCACCCTTCGCCCGCGGAATGTCTCCGGCGCGGACCCGGGCGCGGTGCGCGAGGTGATCGGCCGCGCGCCCCTGGGGGTCGTCGCGAACATCTCGGCGTGGAACTATCCCTACTTCGTCGGCGCGAACGTCTTCGTGCCCGCGCTCGCGGCCGGCAACGCGGTCCTCTACAAGCCCTCGGAGTTCGCGACCCTCACGGGGCTCGCCATCGCGCGCCTGCTGCACGCGAGCGGCGTGCCCGACGACGTGTTCATTCCCCTGGTCGGGGCGGGCGAGGTCGGCGCCGCGCTGGTGCGCCAGCCCGTGGACGGCGTCTTCTTCACCGGCTCCTTCGCCACCGGGCAGCGGATCGCGCGGGCCGTGGGCCACCGGATGATCCGCCTGCAGCTCGAGCTGGGCGGCAAGGACCCGGTGTACGTCCGCGAGGACGTGGACGTGGCCGCCGCCGCGGCCGGCATCGCCGATGGCGCGTTCTACAACACCGGCCAGAGCTGCTGCTCGGTCGAGCGGATCTACGTGCAGGAATCGATCCTCGAGCCCTTCCTCGCCGCCTTCGTGAAGGAGGTGAAGGGCTTTCGCCTCGGCGACCCGCAGTCGGACGCCACCTACCTCGGCCCGCTCACGCGCGCCCCGCAGCTGAAGGTGCTCGAGCGCCAGGTCGCCGACGCGCGCAGGAAGGGCGCGAGGATCCTCACCGGCGGCAAGCGCGTGAAGGCGAAGGGCAACTGGTTCGAGCCCACGGTGCTCGCCGGCGTCGACCACACCATGGCGGTGATGCGCGAGGAGACCTTCGGCCCGGTGATCGGGATCATGGCCGTGGCGGGCGACGACGAGGCCGTGCGGCTCATGAACGACACCGACTACGGCCTGACGGCCGGCGTCTACACGAAGAACGCCGCGCGCGCGCGGGCAATCCTTTCCCGGGTGCGGGCAGGCTCGGTCTACTGGAACTGCTGCGACCGGGTGAGTCCGCGGCTGCCCTGGTCGGGCGTGGGCCATTCGGGCATCGGCCTCACCCTGTCCACCGAAGGCATCGTGGCCTTCACGCGGCCGAAGGCCTGGCACCTGCGCAACCCGTGACCCCGGAGAACGACATGAAGCCCACTTTCCTCGCCGCCTTCCTCGCCGCCGGCCTCGCGCTGCTCGCCCTGCCCGCCCCCGGGCAGGACCGCGAATCCCACGACTATCGCGAAGGCTACCGCCGCGGCTACGACGACGGCTTCGCGAGCGGCTACCGCAAGGGGCTCGCGGAATCGTCGCGCCCGGCGCCGCCCGCCGCCGCGCCCGCGCCCCCGCGGCCCACCGGCCCCATCACCGTCTCCACGGCCTACTACGGCACCTCGTCGAGGAGCTGCGACGCCACGCGCTGGGTCGCCCGGCGGGTGAACGGGCGGCGCACCGCCAGCCTCGAGGTCACCAACGACATGTGCGGCGATCCGGCGCGCGGCGATCGCAAGGAACTCGAGGTCACCTACGTCTGCGGCAGCTTCGCGAAGACGGCGTCGGCCCACGAGCACCGCACGCTCTACCTCGACTGCACGAACTGAGCGCCGGTCGTGGAGAGCGAGTTCGCTGCCTTCGTCCGCACCGCGCTCGTGACGCTCGCCGCCCTCCTGCCGATCACCAACCCGCCGGGCAACGCGCCGATCTTCCTCGCGTTGACGGGCGGCATGACCGAGACCGAGCGGCGCGCCACGGCGTGGCGCATCGGGCTCAACTGCCTCGTGCTGCTCGTGGCCGCGGCCTTCGTCGGCTCCCACGTGCTCGCGTTCTTCGACATCTCGCTGCCCGTGGTTCGCGTGGGCGGCGGCCTGCTCGTCGCGGCAACCGCCTGGCGACTGCTCGCGGCCGAGGGCGAGGCGGGCGGCGATTCCCCGGATGCCTCGAAGCTCGCCACCGGGCGTGAGGGCGCGGGGCGCGCCTTCTATCCGCTGTCCTTTCCGATCACCGTCGGGCCGGGATCGATCTCCATCGCGATCACCCTGGGCGCGAGCCTTCCGCACCGGGGCGTGCCGCTGCTTACCTCTTCCGCGGGGCTGGTGGTCGGGATCTGGGCCGCCGCGGGCGCGATCTGGCTCGCCTACCGGTATGCCTCGCACCTCGTGCGCCTGCTGGGCGCCTCGGGCACGGCGGTCTTCCTGCGGCTCTCGGCGTTCATCCTGCTCTGCATCGGCGTGCAGATCTGCTGGGACGGCCTGGCCGAACTGCTCGCGCCGTGGCGTCCCGTCCGGTGATGCGCGAGGCGCGGCGATGAACCTGCAAGGCAGGGTGGCGGTGGTCACCGGCGGGGCCGGCTCCCTCGGGCTCGCCGCGGTGCGCGCGCTGCTCGAGGACGAGGCGCGCGTGGCGCTGGTGGACCTCGACGCCCTGCGCCTGGACACGCTCTCCCGGTTCCTGCGCGGCGAGCGCATCGTCATCGCCGCCGACGTGACCGACCCGGCGGCGGTGCGCGCGGCGCACGATCGCGTGCGGGCCGAGCTCGGTCCCGTGGACATCCTCGTGAATGCCGCCGGTTCCTCCTCCGGCAGTCTCGTGGAGGCCACCGACGAGGCCGCCTGGCGGCGCGTCATCGGCGCGCGGGCCGACGGCACCTTCCTGTGGTCGCGCGCGGTCCTGCCGGACATGATGGCGCGCGGCTGGGGACGGATCGTGAACCTGGGCAGCCACGGCGAGCCCTCGGCGATGCGGGGCACCGCCGACGCCGCGGCGGCCGGGGCGGTGGCTTCGCTCACCGGCGCCCTCGCGCGCGAGGGCGCGCCGCGGGGAGTCACCGTGAACGCGATCGCGCCGGCCTTCGTGCGCTCCCCCGGGACCACCGAGTTTCTCACCGAGGCGCAGCGCCGCCAGGTGCTCGCGACGATACCCGCGGGCCGCTTCGGGGAACCCGAGGAGTTCGCCCACGCCGTGCGCTTCTTCGCCTCGCCGCAGGCCGGATTCGTCACCGGCGCGGTCCTCGGTCTCGACGGTGGCCTGCACCTGGGCTGAGCGCCGGGGCGCGGACACGGTGCCGTTTTCTTGATCTCCTTCAAATTCCCCGCGAGCGCTCGCCGGTAGATTGGCTCCTCGATTCCGGAGGGGCGATGCCAGACCCGAAGACCGCGACGCCAGGCGTTCCGTCACCGCGGGATGCGCTGGGTCAATGCCACCAGTGCTTCGGGCACATGCTCGACCGGCTCGAGGCGCTCGCCCGCCTCCTCGCCGACGGCGAGCCGGAATCGGCCGAAGCCGACGAGCCTTCGATCGCGCAGGCGCTGGTCGCGGACCTGGACGAGGCGCTGTCCGTGCACACCCTCGACGAGGAAAGGGACGTGTTCCCGGCGCTGCTCACCGCCGCGGACTCACCGTCGCGCCGCGCCCAGGCATTCGAGCTGGTGTCCTCCCTGCTGGTCGAGCACCGCGAGCTGGCCGAGCTCTGGCATGCGCTGCGCGTCCCGCTGCTCGCGCTCGGCAGCGGCGTCGCGGTCGCCTTTCCCGGGGGCACCGCCGCCGACTTCCTGGTTCGCGCGCGCCGCCACCTCGATCGCGAGAAGGTGGAGCTCGCCGAACTCATGGGCGTGCTCGATCCGGCGACGTCCCGGGAGATCTCGCTTTCGCTCGTCTCGCGCCACGAAGGGGCCTGCCCGCGCTTCCAGGATTGCCCGCGCAAGTCCTAGGGCCGCGGGAACGTTTCGACCGGCCTCCAGGGGCCCCGGCGTGACCGTGAGGCGAAGGCGGAATTCCCGCTCGTCCTAGCGCAACGACCTCGCGAGCCACAGCGCGGCGGTGAGCACCACGACCGCGCCGCCCTGGTGCGCGGTTCCGAGGCCGACCGGCACCGCCATCAGCAGCGTCGCGATGCCGAGCCCCACCTGCGCCAGCGTGACACCGGCGAGCGTGCCCGCCGCGATCTTCGCTTCCCGGGCCGCTTCCCGCGAGGCGAGCACGCGCCACGCGAGGATCCAGGCGCCCGCGAGCACGACAAGCGCCAGCGTGCGGTGGACGAACTGCACCGTGGCCATGTTGTAGCCGAAATTGCGCCACCACGGCTCGATCAGCAGGATCTCGGGCGGGATCCAGTGGCCGTTCATGAGCGGCCAGGTGTTGTAGGCGAATCCGGCGCGGATGCCGGCCACGAAACCGCCGGTCAACGCGAGCGCGAGCACGAGGGCGGCGAAGGCGAGCCCCGCGCGCCGAAGCGCCGCCGGGGCGCCCGAGGGCGAAGGCCGCAGGATCCCATGGGCCACCCAGAACATGGCCGCGTGGATGGCGAGCGCGAGTCCCAGGTGCGCCGTGAGCCGGAACTGGCTCACCTGCGGATCGGCCACCAGCCCGCTCTTCACCATGTACCAGCCCATGCCGCCCTGCAGGCCGCCCAGCGCAAAGATGCCCGCGAGCTTGAAGGCGAGCGGGCGGTCCAGGCGCCCGCGCATCCAGAACCAGAGGAAGGGCAGCAGGAAGGCCACGCCGATCACCCGCCCGAGGAGGCGGTGGAAATACTCCCACCAGAAGATCGACTTGAAGCCCTCCACCCCCATGTCGTGGTTGCGCAGGCGGAATTCCGGCGTGCGCTTGTACTTCTCGAAGGTCTCGCTCCACTGCGTCTCGTTCAACGGCGGGAGCGTGCCCACCAGGGGCTGCCATTCGACGATCGACAGCCCGGAATGGGTGAGCCGCGTGGCCCCGCCCACGACCACCATCGCGAAGACGAGCGCGCAGCAGGCGAGCAGCCAAGCGGCCACGGCGCGGGGTCCTCCCGCGCGGGCCTTCGGTCCACCGGTGCTGGCGGGCGTTGCGGCGTTCACGGCCTGCATTCTAGCCGCCGGCGCGCAAGCGCGCGCCGGGGCCCGCGGCGCCAAAGCCGGTTTTCTTGAACCGGTTCAATTTTTTCCCCGGGCCGGGTGCCTAGCATACCCCCGGTGACGTGCCGAACCTCGCGGCCCACGCCCATTCAGGAGGAGTCCCCATGAGCCAGGTACCCACCGCGCACGGCCCGGCGAACGACGACGACCCGGACGACGAGCCGATCCCGATGATGCAGAGCCTCATCGACAACCCGTTCCTGCTGCTGTTCCTCGGCGTCGCGATGCCCACCGTCCTCTACATCGTCTGGGGCGTGATGGAAATCGTCGGCATCCCGCTCGCCAAATAAGAATCCCACTTCCCCGAGGCCCCCATGAGCGCCATTGAACCTCCCGTCGAACGCATCTGGTGGAAGCAGCCCCTGGACCGCGTCGAAGGCACGTGGATCGTCATCGCCTTCGTGTGGTGCATGGTCATGTTCTTCATGATGCCGTACTGGCACATCTACGGTAAGCAGAACCTGTCCAACGAGGCCTACCGCTCCTCGCCCGAGGCGTTCCGCGCCAAGGCGCAGGCGATGGTGGACAAGTACACCGTGCGCACCGTGACCGAGCAGAACATCCCGGTCGTGCATCCCGTGCCCGGCTCCGACGTCTACCTCGTGGCGCAGCTCTGGCAGTGGTGGCCGGTGCTGGAGCTGGAGGAAGGCGAGACCTACCGCCTGCACATCATGTCGACCGACTGGCTGCACGGCTTCTCGCTGCAGCCCGAGAACATCAACATCCAGGTGCACCCCGGCTACGAGCACGTCGTGACGATGACGCCCACGAAGGAAGGCACGTACTCGATCATCTGCAACGAATACTGCGGCATCAATCACCACACGATGGCAAGCAAGCTCTACGTCGTGAAGCCGAAGAAAGGGTAGGGA
>Ga0154020_10004633_pt1 | contig 16364 bp, 20 predicted proteins | sample Klosneuvirus_201_FD_109709 | JGI IMG/M metagenome (GOLD analysis project Ga0154020, IMG submission 109709) | Active sludge microbial communities from wastewater, Klosterneuburg, Austria - Klosneuvirus_20160825_MG | ecosystem: Engineered > WWTP > Aerobic digester > Activated sludge | place...
CGGGGCAGCGCCGTCGCTGCGTCGATCCCGGCCCCGAAGAGCCCTCGCGCTCGAGCTGCAGCGGACACGGCTTCCGCACCCTCGACCGCGCCAGCGCCCGCACGCGCCAGGGCCGCTGTCTCCCCGGCGGCAACACCGCGCGCGAGCCCGCGGGCCCCCGCCGAGGTACCTCCGGACGCGAGGAGCGGAAGCACGAGACCGGCGGCGCCGCCGATCCCGGACGCGAGCGGGTTCGCTTCCTCGACGTCGCGGAGGTATGCCTTCGTCTTCTCGTGCGCCTCCGGCCAGAAGTGCGGATCCACGAGATCGGCGACGATCCCTTTCCCCGCGCCGAGCAAAAGCTGATTCCCGGCCTCGATGCCTGCCGCGGCGAGGGTGCCCCCGACCCCGCCGAGATCGTCGAGCCGCTTCTCGCGTTGCGCCTGGGCGGTGCCCTTGACGCTCGCGGTGAAACTCGTCTCGAGCGCGCGCCCCGCTTGGTCCGCCGGAAGGAATTCCGTCTTGCCACCGACTGCGACCGGGACCGATTCGCCATCGACGAAACCGAGCTTGCCGGAGAGGTAGAGGTCGCGCGCCTGCGCCGCCGGAACGGCGACGATCTCGCCGTCCGGCGTGGCCATCGTGACGGTCGGGGGCGCCGGCGCGGGGGCTTCGGGCATCAGCGCTGCCCCACCGGGACCGCGCCCCACTGCCGGAGAGCGTTCTCGCGCATCGCGAGTTCGCTCCCCTCCAGGGCCTTGATCACCTCAGGTCCACCCGTGAAGCTGCCCACGTTTTTCAGGTGGCGCTCCATCTCCGGGTCACGCACCACGCCCTGTTCCGTCGCCTTCGATTCCTGATACTTGTACGCCTCTGCGTACTGAGCGAAGAGACCCGGATTCCACGCTCGCGTACCATAGTGCGTCGCCTCCGTGGCCATCTTCTGCCGAAGGGTCGACATCGTGTCGAGCGCGCGCATCGCATCGCGCGCCTTCGCGCCCTCCGCGGGGCTCGTCACGTTCGTCATCTGGAACGTGTTCCCGCCGAACACGACCCGTTCCGGCAGGTGTCCGCCGGTCGCATCCTTCGCGGCCTTCGCGGCGTCCGCCGCGACGTCTCCGCGCAGCTTCACGCCGCTCCCGGCCATCTCGCGGATCGCCTTCGCCTCTTCGATCATCGCCTTGAGGTTCGGGCCGCTGTACCCGCCCGCGCTCGCCGGGATGACCTTCGATTGCGTGCTCTCGCTTCCGCGCTGCGCATCCTCGATGGTCGCGCGCCGCTGTAGCTGCTCTTTCCGGATACGCGCGAGGAGCTGGTTTCCATGGATTTCGGCCTTCTCGCTGTTCGCGATCTTCACCTTGCGCGCGATGTCGTGCTCCACGGCCTGGTAGGCCGCGTGCTCCGCCGCGGCGGTCGCTGCAAGCTCGGACCCGGTCGCATCGAGCACCTTGCGATAGGCGAATTGGATATCGCTCTTCGCCGCGCGCCCCTGCGCCAGGTCCTCTTTCTGCGCCTCGATGTCGCGCGCCACGCTCGCTTGGATCGTGTCGTTGACGAGGTTCGGCCCGCGACCGACCGCGCTTCCGATGGCCCCGAGTGCGAGCGCGATCGCAAGCCCGACTTGCTCGCTCGTGTTCTTGCTTTTCCAGAAGCGGTCGGGGTCGATGCCCTTCGCGAGTTTCTTGTCGATCTCCTGGGATTGCGTATCGAGATCTTTCAGCGCATCGCGATTCCGCAGGTGGATCGCTTCGCGCTGCCCCGCGAATTGCGCCGTGTACCCGGCGCGCTGCTGCTCGGCGTCCGCGTCGGCCTGGGCAAGCTCGGCGTCGATCGCGCTCTTTCGCATCTCGCCGCCCGCGACGCCGTACGTCCCGTACTTCCGCGCCCACTCGTCGCCCTTGCGCTGCTCGCCTTCGACGATCGCGCCCTTGACCGCCTCGTACCGGTCCCGCACCTGGACACTGCGCGCGTCCGCCGCGGCTACCCGCGCTTCGTAGGCGGCCCTCTGCTCCTTCTCCCACGCGTCCAGCACCTCTCCGGGTGCGTTCTTCGGGGGCCCCATGCGCGGGGGCAGCATCGTCGCGAGCACGGCGGGTGAGTACCCCTTCGCCATGGCATCGGCCTGGACCGACTGCGCCCACGCATCGAGATCCTTCCCCGCGAGCGGCTTCCCGCCCTTCCCCGGGGGCGGCGCGAAGAGGTCTTTCACCTCGGCGGTCGTGATCGTCGGGATCGGCTGCTGCAGCTCGGCGGGGAGCTTGAACGGCGCCGCGCCCGACTCGATGGCTTCGAGCTCACGCACGGTGTCGTCGGTCGGACCGAGTCGCCGCTCTCGCCCGACTGACACGCGCTGTTCTCGTTCCTTGGTCGGGGGCGTGTACCCCCCGCCGCGCGCGAGCTGGGCGAGCCGGCGTTTGCGCAGCCCGAGCTCGAGCCCCTCCGCTTCCGAGAGCCCCGACGTGTCCGGGGGCGCGATCCCACCGGGCATCGCGGGTGCCGCGCCGCCTGCGCCAGGCGAGGCCATGCGGACCCGCGCCGGCTCGACGCGGGGCACGGCGGGGGCCGGAGGCGGGGCGCCCTGCGGGGCCATCCCGTTCGCGTAGGGGACCGCGCCCGCCGGGGGCTCCGGGGGGAGCGCCTTCGGGGCGAACGGGTCGGAAGCCGCCGCGGCCTGCTGCGCGGGGCTGTACTCGGGCTGTGCCACGATCGGCGCCGGAGGCTCCGCCGGGGCGAGCCTCAGGGGCTCGTCCGCGGGCCCCTGCAGGTCGACCGTCCCCGGAGGCGGGGCGACGCCACCGGCCGCCGCCCCGAGGGCCGCCACGCGACGCAGGACGGCCGGCGTGGGGGGCAGGGTGACCGTTTGCCCCGTCGCGCTGTCTGCGAAGTCGTACGCGCCGTCCTCGCGCGCCTGGAAGGTGTCGTAGGGCATGGTCAGAATCCCGGGTTGTTGATGCCGCCGGCGCCGTACGAGTCAGCGCCGTAGTACCCCCCGCCGCCCGCGCCGTAGCCCCCGGGGGAGCCCGCGCCGCCGCCCTTGAACCACCCGCTGGACACGCCTGCGCCGAGCACTTGCCCGCCCGCGCCGATCATGCCTCCCATGAGGCCGGCGCTGCGCGCAGCCGCGGCCTGCTGCGCAGCGCTGTTCGCGTTCAGCACGGCCACCTGGCCCTGCATTTGGAGGTTCGCGTTCTGCCCCGCCGCCTGCATTGCCGCTTGCTGCTCTTGGATCGACGAATGGAGCAGCCCCATCGAGCGTGCGTCGTTGAGCTGCCGGCTCTGCAGCTCGGTACCGGTGATCAACTGCTGCTTCCCGACGTCCTGCCCGCGCGCCTGGAAGTCGCCCGCCCGCATCGCGTTGTACAGCGCGCCCGCTTCCTGCCGCGCCTGCGTCATCTCCTGTGCGCGGAGCTGTGACGCCTGCGCGTTGACCGCCTGCCCCTGCGTCGCGGCCGCGCGCTGCGCCGCAGCCTGCGCAGCGATGCCCGCGCCCGCGCCTCCCCGCGCGCTCGCAGCGACGTTCAGAGCTTGCTGTGTGGACGACTGCAACCCCTGCTGAAGCTGCATTTGCGCGACGCTGGGAACCTGCCCATTCATCGCATCCTCGAGGCGCTGTCCGAGCGCCTCTTGCCGCTGCCGCGCCTGTAGCTGCCGCTCGTAATCGGCCTTCTCTTGCGACCAGTCGAACGCCGGCCCCTTCCGCGCGTCTGCCGCCGCCCGCTCGCCCTTGTAGTCCGTGCCCGTGTGCCCGTACTCGATCGGCGTGAACCCGGGGACCGACTGCTCCCCGACCGGGTTCCCCTGGTCGTCCAGCATCCCGCCGATCTTCCCACCGACGTAGGAGCCGATCATCCCGCCGCCGATCACGCCCACGGGGCCGAGGGGTGCCCCGAGCATCCCGCCGCCCACGCCGCCCGCGATCCCGCCTGCCGTTCCGAAGAGTCCCATGTGATCACCCTTTGTTCGTGGTGGGGAGACGGGCCCCCGCTGGTTTCACCGCAAGCTCAAATTGAAGCGCCGCGAGCTCGTACCCGTCAGGGCTCACGGTGGACGTTCCGACGGGGGAATCATAGATCCGCACCCGGAGAGCGCTCGACTTCTGCCGCGCAATGTGCGCCTGGACGCGCTCGACAGGGAGCCCCTCGATCGGGGCGACGAGCCCGGCCGACCACGACACCGATTGCACGATTGCCGGATCGTAGTCGACGCTCAGGTCCGCGTGCAGCACGTGCGCTGAGAGCTTCTCCCCGGTGACCGTCATCCGGCGTACACGCTGGAATCCGGAAATCCCGCCCACGTGGATCCATGGCGTCTCGATCGTCATTGGGAAAAACTCCCCTGCGTCGGTACCCGTCTCCGTTGGGTCGGATTCGACCATCAAACCGGAATAGGACGTGGCCTGTACCCACTTGCCGCGCCAGAGGGTGAACGCGCGGGCGGACGTTGGCGACGGCGCCGGAGGGTCTCCGCCGGAACGGCCGTAAGCGACCTCGGTTGTCCACGCGTTCATGTGCCAATCGAACACGACATAGCGGTTGACGCTTGTTCCGTAGTCCAAAAGGAACTTGACGCGTTGCCTGGCGCTGTCGACCACGGCGCGGAACACGGTTGCCCCTCGCGTTTCGTCCTGCACCGGCGCCCCGATGTCTTCTACCACCAGGCCCGCGTTGATGACGCGAAGCCCGTTCGCACTCTGAAAGATGCACCCGCCGGGGTAGACAACGACCGATCGCCCGTCCACGCACCCCGTGTCCGCCGTAACCAGGTAAGGTCCGGCGAACGATCCCGCGTTGCCGGTGTCGTTCGGCCCTTGCCCCGATACGTAGTAAATGCGGCTCCGCGTGAACACGACGAGCTTGTCGGATAGAGACGCAAGCGCCGTGATTCCGTCCGGGGAGTCGCTAAGGGACAGGGTCAGCTGCTCGTTGAAGCCCGGGGCCTCACCTTCAATCAGGATCTTGGAGAACCACAGCAGCGTGCCGCATCCAACCCAGACGCGCCCGCCGTGGACGCAAACCGCTTGCGCCGTCTCGACGGGGGAGTTTCCGAGCGTGCCGCCATCCGTGTAGACGAAACCAAACTTCAGCGCGACGAGCCCAGCGTCGGAAAGAACGTCCTTGTACGTGACGGTGTTTACCGTCTTGTCATTGATGATAGCGTCAACCTCAGAAGCCTTTGGCGGTGTCAGTCGGTAGAAGAGCTCGCCCGCGTTCGTCGTCCGGAAGAGCGCCACGGTGACGTCCCGCATTTCGCCGTCGGCGTCGTTTCCGCGACGCGTGAGGCACAGCGTCGTGATGTCGATGTCGACGGCATCGTTCGGCCCGGGGACCGTGATGCTGACGGGTAGACACGGCTCCGACCGATGAAGGTTGCCGGCTCGGTCGGTCCATTCGTAGCAGGCCACGTAGAGGTACGTCCCCGCTGCCATGCCGCCCCCGCCGAGGTCCGGCCTGAGGTTCAACGCGGGCGCCGCCGCAAAGCTCGTCTCTACGTCCGAAAGGCCGTCGTACGAACCGAGGTAGGCCCCGGTGTGGAGGAGGCACCCGCGCGCTTCCGCGGGCTGCCCGCGAAAGCTGGCCTGCGAGCGCGCAAAGTCGAGTCGCGCGGCCGCAACCGTTGCCGTGCTCACGGTCTGCACGGCCGCCCCGTTGTACAGCTCGAGCGCGCATTCCAGCGTCGTATCGCCAGAGAGGACCATCGAGCCATAGGGCTGCTTTGTGATCGCCGCGGCAAGCGGACCAAGGAGGGAACCGAGCCGCGTAAGGATCCCCTCCAGGGTGCCGAGGTACGGGGCGTCTCCAGGCCTGTCGAGGCACACGAGACACACGGTATTGCCTGCCGCTCCGACGCGCACGACGCTGGCCAGCGCGAACACGCGCCCCTGGTACGGGTACGGGCGAGAGAGCAGGGTAGCATTTACGCTTGAGAAGATCGGCCCGAGGAGAACGCCCGCAGTGTCGCACGCCTGGGCGAAGGTCGAGCCAGTGACGCCGGCCGAGACGCCGTTCCAAACCGCCGTCACGCGCCCGTTGCCGTCGATGCATCCGGCGACGCGCACGCCGGACGCGCCCGCATCGAACACCACACCCGTTCCGCCGCCGGGGTCGGGGTACACGACACCTTCAACCCCGTTCCCGGCGTCGAAGATCACGGCCTTCCCAACCCCCGAACGGGCGCACACGGAGAGGGAAGCCACGACCCCGCCCGTGAGGATGGCGCTCGACGTCAGGACAGCACCGGTATCGTCCCGTTCCTCGAATTGAATCGTACCGGGGGCTGCTGCGTCCACATACGCCACAACGAACCGCGCGGGGTCGTTCGTGAACGGTGCCGCGTCGAACCTGTCGAGCGTTGCCGGGATTCCCGGAAGAAGAATCGTCGTGGTGACGAAAGACGTGGTGTCGATCAGATGGAGGTGCAGCGGGCCCGGCCCCCACACGGTTGCGCTGTAGTTTCCCAGGGCGAAGTGCGCGAACGTCAGGGGCGCCTGCGTCGCGATCTTCCGGTCATTCACGACAACGGCGCCGGTCCGCACGTCTTCCAAACGGGTCACAAGCACGGTCGACCCGGTAACGCTCGTGTCGTCGTCGTAAACCGCCCACGCGTACGAACGGATCCCCGTGTCCGCGATGGCCACCTGAGGGTGCACGGCGCCCACGTAGGGGCTCGCCACTGGAACGACCACGGCGCTGGCGGCGCACACGTCTCCCTTGTCCGCCCACGCACCCGCCTGCGGCGAGTAGCTGTACACGTGCGGCAGCCCATCGGACGCCCCGGCCGTCGCGAGGAGCTCCCCGGCAACGGTCGAATCGATCCATGACGGGAGAGCGATCCATCCGGCCGGGTCGATCACGCCCGAGGCAAGCGCCGTGTGCCCGGGGCGCTTCGTGAACGCCCCGCGCGCGTTGATCAACGCGTTCTCAGCGCGGAGCCACCGGCCGTCAGGCGGCAGGTAGCGCGCGTCGATGTCCTGCTGAAGGCCGGACATCGGGGAGATTTCGAGTTGCTGGATCTCGAGCGGCATCACCATACCCACACGTCCGCGCGCCCGGAGGCCGCGGAAACAAGGGTGAGCCGCTTGTCATCCGTCGGGGTCCCCTCGTACACGCCAGCGGCGATAGGGGCCCCTACGGGGCGAGAGATCATCCATCCCGAAAGCTGCCGTCCGAGCCCATGGATCACGGTTACGGTCCCGACCGAGAAGACCACACCGGGGATCCGGCGCGCGCGAGCGAGCTCGCTCGTCACGGCCGGCGCTGCGTCTTCGGTGACCTGCCGAACGGCTGTATCCACCTTCGCGTCGCCGGTCAGCGGGACGCGGGGCGGGGGGGCCGCTGGAGGGGAGCCGCGGCGCGGGGCGCTCATACCCGCCACCGGCGCCGGTAGCCGCCCATGCGGGCGCGCGCGAGCTCACGCACCGCCCCGCGCACGTCCGTCACCTGTTCGGGCATCCCTTGATCACGCTGCCCGGCGAGCGACCGGATCCGCGCCTCGACGCGCGCGCATTCCTCCGCGGCGCCGGACCAGTCCGATTCCTCCTTCTTCAGCCACTTCCGAGCGAGATCCCACGCGATCCACTCCTCCCATCCGTTGACGCCGTCGTACCAATTGTCGTGGGTAGGGTCCGGGTCCGTGTTCAGGATCGGAATGAACCGGTAGGTGACCTGGAACGCCACGCGAGGAATCGGGAGCAGCTCGATCTTTGCCACGGGGGCCTGGCCAACCAGGCCGGGGATCCCGAGGTCTCCCGTGAGGCGATACCGCGTATCCTCCGGCTGTGCGTAGCCTAGGATCCCGTCCGAGAGCAGTCCGGCAACGTCACGCTCCATGAACGGCGAGAGCGCCACGACACCGGGGACCGTGCTCGTCACGACATAGACCCCGAGGAGCGAAAGGAAGAGGCTCGACAGCGAGTAGAGCTTCGTCCCCGGAACCGTGGTGAAGCTCTGCTCGCGCGTCGCGTAAGCCTGGCCGAATGCCTCGCGAAGCATGTCCATGAGCGCCTGCGCGCTCGCATCGCATTCCTCCACGGCTTCCGCCGTCGAGACGAACGTGGAATTCTCCATGTTCGCTCGACGGCGAGCCTTTGCGATGATGGCGTTTCGCGAGACCCCGGCCATGCGTCAGCCCTCGTCCTCTTCCTCGCGTCCGCAGCACGCGACGAAATTCTCGAGGGCCATCGCGACAGCGGACATGTCGAGCCGATCGGGCTTTAGCCCGAGCGCATCCACGAGCGTCCGCGCCGCATCCTCCATGTCGGAAGGCTCGTCCGTCTCTTCGGCCTCGACCTCTTCGCCCTTCCCGTCCTTCGACGGTCCGAGCGCGATCATGAGCCCGCCGCCCTTCACGTTGCCACCGTCGAGTTGCGGACCGTCAGGGCGAAACTGACTGTCTCGTCCGCCGTTGGGTCGAACGGCGCGCCCGCCATGTCGACCACGACGAACTCGATCCGCCGAAGGTCGACATCCGAGAGCGAGCCATACTCGCTCATGAGGACGACGCTCGGAACGACCGTGCCCGTGTCCGAGTAGACGGTTCCTTCGAGCTTGACGAAATCGGTGGGCCAGTTTTCCTTGAACTTGATCCGATACCCGCCCACACCGGAGCGCGAGACGGATTCGACGGCTTCGCTTCCAGCTTCAAGCGTCGGCGCGCCCACGCCGTTGAAGCGGATTCGACCTAGCAGGGTGACGATGAAATCCTTGGAGACCATCGCCGCCCGCTGGCGCGTTTTCGTTCCCATGTGATTCTCCTTTCGAGAGAGGGATCCCCGCCGGTTGCCCGGCGGGGTACCGCTCAGAACGTGACGCGGACGACGTGCAGCGGCTCGCGCACGCGGAACTGGCCTCGGTAGCCGACGCGGAATTCGATCGCGTCGGCCGTTGCTTCGCGAAGGATCCCCTTGTTGTCCAGGGCGCCGTACTCGAGGAACCGCGGCGCCTTGCCGAGCGTGCGCAGCTCGAGCACGTCGAGCTTGACGAGGTACGCGGTCCCCTTCGGGCAGTCGGGATCCGCGAAGACCTTGAGCGGCTGCGCGTTGCCCGTCCCGACGATCATGAACCCCTCGTACCCGACGGCTCCGCCGTCCGTGGACTTCTCGTAAATCCGCTCGGCCTTCGCGCCGAAGCCGATCGTGATGTCGCTCACGTCGTCCGGGTTCGCGAAGCAGTGCGTGAGCTTGCTTCCGCGGACGAACGCGTACGAGAGCGCCTTCTGCAGCGTCTGATCCTTCGGCCCGCCGCCGCCGTTGTACCGCTGCCCCGCGAGCCGCGTCGGCATCACGGATCGGTCGACGCCGAAGAAGTTGTCACCGGGGGCCGGCGCCGTCGCGGGGGCCCAATCGGAGAGCCCGGAAATCTTCTTGTTGTAGTCGCCGTCGACGAACAGGTAATCGCCGGCCGCGAAGCCCGCGATGCCGGCATCCCACGCCGCGGCTGCGGAGAGGGTTCCGGTGTCCTCGTCGATCGCCGTGATCTCGACCGCGCCAACGTTCTGCGCGCCCGTACCATCCGTGGACGAGCTGCCGATCTTCATCCCCACCGCGAAGTGCACGACGTCGAGCGGCTGGGCGAGCGTGAACGTCAGGGCCGCCGCGACGTACGTGCCGACGCGTCCGATCGTGCCGCTCTTCCCGCGGTACAGCGCTCCGGCGAGCGAGATCCCGATCGTCGTGAACATGCCGGCGATCTCGAACTCCAGACCCTCGGCCATCGTGTAGGGATCGCCCACCGCGGCCTCGAGGGCTTCGCCGTCGATGCTCCCGAGTCCGTAGTCGGAAACGCGGGTCAGCGTGAAGTCACGCTGCGCGTTCGGGTTCTTGTTCGCCTGCGCGTTGGCGAAGGTCGCGCTGCGGCCGTTGCCCTGGGAGAAGTTGACGGTCTGGACGTAGTTCTTCCCGCGGAAGGTGTCGTTCTTCGGAACGAGACCGAGAAGCGGGTGATTCTCGTACGCGAGAACCGCGACGCGCTTTTCGAAAACGGTCTTGAGGATCGGTGCGAAACTGGTCAGCGATGCATTGGTCATGGCGTCCTGTGGGGACGCGAGAGCGACCGATTACCGCGAAGCGCCGAGCCCTCGAATGGCTGCGGCCAATGCGGAAACGGTGCCCTCGCGAGTCGTGGCGGGCTGGGCGATCTGCGACCGCTCCTTTCCCGCTCCGTTCGTGAGAGTGCGAACACCGCCCCGCTTCGCGCGAGACTCGCCGGGGGATGCGCCCCGTTCGCCCGGCGTCGTGCTGCTCGGCACGCCGGCGCCTCGTTTCGCGAATCGCTTCGCCTCGCGCGCGTTGTACTCGCGCAGAATCTCTTCGTTCGTCGGGAGCCGATCCCACCCCTGGCCAGGGTGCGCGCGGTCCAGCCGCTGCAGCTCCGCGTGGATCTCGCGCCCGATCTCGATCGACGCCGCGACGAACGCGGGCCCCGGGAGCGCGAGCACCACGCGCCCGCTCGCGTCGTCCTTGTCGGCAAGGAACGGGTACTTTTCCGGGTCCGCCGCCTCCGTCAGGAACGCGCGCCGCTCGTGATCTGCCGCGGCTCGAGCGTGCTCGGCGCGCTGCTTCTCGTCGGCCTCGCGACGCGTCTTCTCGGCCGCTTCGATCTCCGCTCGAGCAGCCTGTCGCGCGCGCTCTTCCGGCGTGTCCTCGGCAAGGATCTGCTCGGTCAGCGCGTTGACGTCGATCCCGAGCCGACGGATCACCTCGCGCGGGCTCTTCCCGACGAGCCCCTTGATCTCGCGAAGCGCATCGAGCTCGGCTCGCTCCTCGCGCGTGAGGCCGATCCGCTGCTCTTCGGCGCGGAGCTCGGACATGCGCGCCTCGACCTTTTTCTGAGCCCGCGCCGCGCGCCGCGCGATCCCGCGGTATTTCTCGGTCCCGTCGGGCTTCGCGGGCTCGGCGGCCTTCGCGTCATCTTCGGCCGGAGGCTCGCCGTCGCCCCCCGCGGGCGCGTCCGGCTCGGCGTGCTCGGCGGGGGTCTCCTCGCCTCCGGCCTCGCGCCACGCGTCCACGATCGCGCCGCGGAGCTCCGTTGCGTCGCCCTTCGCGCTCGACTCCGCGCCGGCGCCCTCCGTGCTCGTGCTCGTCCCCTCGTCAGCCATCGGTCTGCCCCTTTCGTGCGATCCAATCCGCTTGCGCCTCGCGCACAGCAGTCGCGTCGTCCTCGCCGTCGAACAAGAACACCTGCCCCTTCGGGCAGAGGTGGTTTCGCCGGACCGGAAGCCCCCCGACCTCGTCCGGCGTGGTCGTGTCGCTGGGGTGAACGTGGAACGCCACCGGCTGCCCCTCGAACGCCTGCAGCGACTCGAGTAGCCGCCGCTCCGCGTCGAGCCGCGCCGTGCGCGTCTCCGGGTCCACCGTCGGGCGCGCCTCGACCGTGAGGGCCCGTGCGAGCGTCGCGGCCCCTGCGAGCATCCCGATCCTCATGCTGCCACCGGGGGCGCATCGAGCGCGGCAGGGGGGGCAGGCGGGGCGCCGTCCGCCGGGGGGGCGCCAGGGGGCGCGGGCATCATCGCTGCGGTGTTCGTGAGCCAGCCGCGAAGGAGCGCCATGCGCTCCTCGTCGAGATCGTCGACGATCGCGAGCTGGTACCGCAGCGTGCCCACCCTCATGCAAAGCGCGAGGTTCAAGATCGGCTCTGGCATGATCGTAGGGTCGAGATCGTCAAGCATCCGATCTATCAACGCGTCGATCGCGTCGCGCGGCGCCGTCGTCAGCTCGGACTCGCTCTCGATGTCCGGGAAATTCATCAACCGGAGAATCGTCTCCGGCCCCCATCCGAGCGCCTGGGCGAGACCGCTCGACACGAGCTCGGACAACTTCGCGAGCTTCCCGGTCGGGGTGTTCGGCAGCAGCGACGTCGGCCAGCGCTGCAGCACGTACCCGTCGTCCAACCGGAGATCCGACCACGCGATGCGCTCGGTCTTCCCCTTCGGGGAGCGGTAGACGACCTCGTAATCGGAATCGGCTTCAGCGAGCTCCTGACAGGTCTGCACCACGAGTGTACCGACGTCGACGGCGAGCCCTTCGTACTCTCGCGCCTGCGGCAGGTACGCCTTGCTCGTCGTGTCGTTGTACGTCTCGAGCGCCACGCCGGAAGCGTTCTTCAGCCCGGCCGGGATCTCCGCGCGCGCTGCCATCGACGACGTGCGCGCTCGCTCGAAGGCGCGCTGGTACTGGCGCTCGAGCCACGCGTACATCTCCGGCGCGACGGTCGCGGGAGTCATGAACACCGGCGGCGAGCCGGTGAATTCACCGATCGTCCCGATTCCGTTCTGGATATGCGCTTTGTTGATCTTCGCGCCGCGCTCGACCCACACCTGGAAGCCGGCCTGTTCGTGCGCGATGTCGATCGCGATGGCCGTCTTGTTCACGTTGTACTGAATGCCGACGAGCATTTCGCACACGCCGCGCCCGTAGAACCCGAACGGGCGACGAGACCAGCGCATCACGGCGATCGGAAAATTCGGGCGCGTCCACTCCTCGTCCACGAGCGTTGCGCCGTCGCACACGATGACATGCCGACCGTCCTCCGCGTCCGGGCCACTCGGCAGGTGCCACGACTCGATCACCACGAGCACGTCCGCGACGTACGTGCTGCGGATCGCCCACGGCCCCGAGGGCATCCCGGCCGCCTCGATCGCCGTCGCGTGCTCTGGCCAGAGCTCCGCGGCCTGCCCGCGGTCCATGTACTTGACCCGGTGCATCGAGCGAGGCTTGCGGTCGTACCCGTCTACCTCGTCAACGAGGATCTCCCACGGGTGGACGCGCTCGATCTGCACCTTTCCGTGCGCCGCGAACACGTGGACGAATCCGGTGCCGAACCGGATCGCGTCGTGGGCGCAATCGGGAAACGCTTCCCCATAGACGTCGCATTCCTGAAAGACGCCGTCGACGAATCGATTCGCTTTCTGGATTCGGCGGCGCATCTCGTACCCGCCGCCCACCGACAGAAACATGCACCGGGGCTGCGCTTGCGTGATCTCCGCGTGCAACGTGTCGCACACGGTTTCGACCACGTTCAGGCTGAGCGGTTCGAAGTCGAGCGCCGCCCACGCGTCGGCGCGGCTCCCAGGCGTGATCTCCGAAGCTGCCGAGTCCGTGCAGAGCGAAAGCGCGGTCTCGTAACGGTCGAATTGCGACGTCAGATCCTCACGGATCTTCGTCACCAGCGGCCACACCGCACCGGCAGCATCGGCGGTCTTCCAGAACCGCACGTCGCTCGGCGGGCCGAACACGGACCACGTCGCGCCCTGCGTCACGACCTACCCCCGAACGGCAAGCGCTGGCGCTTCCCAGCTCCCGCGCGGTACAGCACGTCTTCGGGCACGCGATCGTCGTCGACGTCCGGGGGCGGCGCGGGGTGGCGCGCCGGCGCGGACGCCGGCGCGCGCGTGAGGTCGATCTCGAGCGAGCCGACGCGCAGCACGCCGACGCCACCGGCGCGCATCTCCGCCACGAGCCCCCGAAGAACGGCCGGCGTCACGCCGCGCACCGCGACGCTGCAGGCCGGGCACGGCGCGCCTGCGCCGCAGTCCTGACAGCGCCCATCGCTCACCGGAACCCCCGGGGGCCCTTAGCCGAGGGCCCCGGCGCCGCCGAGGGGTTGGGGTTGGGAACGGCGCCGGGACCTTCGCTCGCGGCCAGGACGGGAGGTTCCAGCTCGATCTCGCGGCCGGAGGCGTCGCGCCAGCGACGAACGCCGTGCTCCCGCATCCATCCGACTCGCTTGGTCTCCCATTCCTCTGGCACACTCTTGCACTGACACAGCATGTGCCAGTGTGTCAAGTGGCACAAACGAACGCCCCGGGACGGCCGCGATCTCACCCACGCCGTCCCGGGGCGTCGACTTCCGCCCGAGGAGACCCTAGTGTGCCACCTGTGCCGGTGTGCCGTCAAGCGCGCACCGACGGGCGATCGCGAGGCTCGGCATGCAGTCCGGGTGCACGTGGCAGAGCACGAGGCCACGACGGCAAGGCCTCTCGCGGCGTCGCATGAAGAGGTCGGAACCGATGCCGATCAGCGGCAGGAACGCCGCGCCGACGTCCGCGCAGTGGCCGATCCGATCCCCCACGGCGACCGTCCACGGGTGCACGCACCACCACGCGGACCAGCGGGACGCAGGGGTGTCGGGGAGCGCTGCCTTCAGGACCTTCTGCGCGGTCGTGAGCTTCACCCGTCCCCCTGACGACGCAGCTCGTCGAGCTCGGCGCGCGTGAGGTCGCCGGGCTCCGTGTCACCCGTCAGGATCTCGTCGAGGCCGCGGATCCAGTCCGAGGACCCGTACTCCACGTACGCGCGGGGCGTCGCATGCGCGTCGCAGACCGCGAACGGGAGCGCGTGCGGGAGCCCCGGCTCGTGCTCCTTGGTCGCCAGGTGAGGGCAGCCAGACACGCCGCACGGCGACACCTTGCGGGCCAGGATGCGCGCGATCAGCCGCTGCCGCTCCTCGAGGCGGGCGACGCGTTCCTCGAGCGTCACGGCTCCTCCAGCGCGGCGCGAGCTCGGCGCAGCATGCCGACCGTCACGCCGGTGTCATCGTAACGGAGCAAGGCCACGTCGGTGCCATCGTGGACGGCCGCGCGTAGGTGTCCCCAGCGCTCCGCCGTGAACGCATCGGCGAACGGCTGCAGCGCGGCGCGGAGCCGGTCGGCCCGGTCTCGTTCCGCGATCCGCTCCGCGTCGATGTTGTCGAACGCCCTGGCTTCCTCGTCCGTCACGGCATGCCACCCGTCGACGGCGCCGGCGTGCACCGGCAGACGATCCACCCGTCGACGATCTCGAGCCGTGCGCCCTCGTCACACGCGACGTCGTCCACGTCCGTCTCGCGGTGCGCTTCGTCACGGCACGTCGACGCGGCCGCCGCGGGCGCGCCGCCCGTGGTCTCGCCGCCGCACGACATCGCCACGCCGATCGCGACCCCGAGGAACGCAGCGCGCCTCACCGGCGCCCCCGGTAGCGGTAGCGCGCCAGCCACGGGTTCACGCGAGGCTTGCGAAGCCGACGATGCCCATCGTCGATCGCCCTCTCGATGTCAGGCCACGCCCCATAGGCTCCACCTGCCGCGACGATGTCCGCGTCGGTCAGCGTCACCACGATCCGATGCTCACCGCGCATCACGTCCCGGTGGACATCCATGCGACCGAGGCGCTTCACGATGAGCTCCGCGCGCGGAGCTCGTCGCGCTCGATCGCGACGGCCGCCGCCCAGAGGAGCACGCGCCCCAGATCGTGCGCCGTGAGGTCACACGCCCGCTCGCGCTCGATGTCGTGCGCGCACGCGTTCGCGCGCAGCGCGTCCCGTTCCGCGCGGAGCCGCTCGGCGTCCTCGCGAGCGCCGGCCGCTGCGCCCTTCGCGTCTGCGAGCTCGGCGCGGAGCCGGTCGATCTCTCCCGAGAGCTGATCGGCGCGGAGCCGCTGCAGCTCTTCCGCCGGGGACATCACGACGCACCGCCCTTCGCGGCGCGGAGATCGTCGCGTTCGCGGATGGCGTCGAGCGCGAACCGCAGGCGGTCGCACGTCTCGCGAAGCCGCTCGGGGTCGCACGTCTCGCGAAGCCGCTCGGCACGCGCTTCCGAGCGGTCGCGCGCATCGAGCTGCCTCGCGAGGTCGAGCGCCGCCCGCCGCGCGGCGACCGCTTCCGCCTGCGCCTCGTCCCTCTCGCGCACCAGCCGATCGATGTTCTCCGCCATCTGCTCTGCCCGCGTCTTCGCCTTCGCCTTCGGTGCCATTCTATCTATCCTCACTTCCGGCGTGTGTGTCCGCGCCATGCTCGCGAGGTCCGCCAAGCCCTCGCGTGCGCCTCATCCTCTGCAGCCTCTTCGGCGGCTTCCTCCGCCGCTCGAGCCTCCGGTGTGCCCCGCGCCGGCGCGCCAGGCGGGGGCGCCTCGACCGTGCGCAGCGCCCGCACGCACCGCGCGATCGCCGGGCCGAAATCCCCGTGCCGCCCGTCGCTCGTCCGCGCCCACTCGATGCGGATCCCCGCTGGCGTGAGCACGCGCCGCGCGCCGCGAAGGTCGTGCGCCACGTTCGCAGGCTCCGGCGGTAGCTCGAGATCGTGCAGCGCCAGCGCGAGCCGTAGCGCCTCGTACATCTCTCGGAGCTCGTCGCCCTGCGCCGCCCGTTCCACGAGCATCACACCCGTGTTCAGCTCGCGGGACAGCGCGCGCAGCGAGTCCGCCGCCCACTGATCGGTGAGCACCGTCGTGATCCCGTACGGGAGCACGCGCGCTGCGAGCTCCCGTAGGACCGTGGCGGGGTCGAGCGGGTTCCGCTGCGAGCCTTGCCACTCGTGCGCGAGCGCGAGCGACATCTTCGGCACGCCCTCGCACCATCGCTTCGTCCCCACGACGAGACACCAGCCGTTCCCGCGGGTCGCGGGATCCATTGCCGCGACG
>Ga0154020_10004634_pt1 | contig 16361 bp, 15 predicted proteins | sample Klosneuvirus_201_FD_109709 | JGI IMG/M metagenome (GOLD analysis project Ga0154020, IMG submission 109709) | Active sludge microbial communities from wastewater, Klosterneuburg, Austria - Klosneuvirus_20160825_MG | ecosystem: Engineered > WWTP > Aerobic digester > Activated sludge | place...
CCGAGATCAACGACATGTCCATCGAGATCAAGCAGCAACTGAAGCTCAGCCAGTCGCTGGTGATGACGCCTCAGCTGCAGCAAGCCATCAAGCTTCTGCAGCTCAACCGCATGGAACTGGTCGAATTGGTGCGGGAAGAGATGATGGAGAACCCCATCCTGGAAGATGGGGTGGACACCGCGTCCGAGCAGACCCGGGAGCAGCAGGCCGAGAACCAGGCCGAGGAGATGTCGGGCGAGACCGAGATGGCGCCCCCCGAGGCCCCCGGCGCCGCCAACACCGAGACCGAGGTCAAGGGTGACGCCCCCAGCGCGGTCACCGAGGTCGACTGGGAGAGCTACCTCGACAGCTACTCGGCCGGCAACGCGCCCTCGACCGGGCCGCGCTCGCAGAGCGAGGAGCTGCCCTCGCTCGAATCGACCCTGACCAAGAAGACCTCGCTGTTCGACCACCTGCAGTGGCAGCTCAGCATGATGCAGATCTCCGAGGAGGAGAACCGCGTCGGCATGGCCATCCTGGGCAACCTGGACCAGGACGGCTACCTCAAGGAGCCACCGCTCGAGGACATCGCCAACGAGTGCGAGGTCTCGGTCGAGCTGGCCGAGAGCGTCTTGAAGCGCATCCAGCTGTTCGACCCGGTCGGTGTGGCCGCGCGCACCTTGCAGGAGTGTCTGCTCATCCAGGCCCGCCATGCCGAGGTCGATGACGAGATCCTGGTGCGCATCATCACGCACCACCTGGGCAACCTCGAGAAGAAGAACTACGCCGCCATCGCCAAGGATCTCAAGGAGCCGGTCGAGGAGATCTACGAGGCCGCCAAGGCCCTGATGGAGTTCGACCCGCGCCCCGGTCGCCAGCACTCGACCGACGAGCCGCACTACATCACCCCGGACGTCTACATCCACAAGGTCGGCGACAAGTACTTCGTGGTCGCCAACGACGACGGCCTGCCCAAGCTCAAGATCTCGTCGTTCTACCGCTCGGCGCTGTCCGGGTCACCGCAGGCGCGCGAGTACATCCAGGACAAGCTGCGCTCGGCGCAGTGGCTGATCCGCTCGATCCAGCAGCGTCAGCGCACCATCGTCAAGGTCACCGAGAGCATCATCAAGTTCCAGCGCGAGTTCTTCGAGAAGGGCATCGCGCACCTGAAGCCGCTGATCCTGCGCGACGTCGCCGAGGACATCAGCATGCACGAGTCGACCATCTCGCGCGTGACGACCAACAAGTATGTGCACACGCCGCAGGGGATCTACGAGCTCAAGTTCTTCTTCAACAGCGGCATCAACCGCATCGCCGGCGAGGACGTCGCCTCCGAGGCGGTCAAGACCAAGATCAAGCAGCTGATCTCCGGTGAGAACACCAAGGTGCCGTACAGCGATCAGCGCCTGGTCGAGCTCTTGCGCGACCAGGACATCGACATCGCCCGGCGCACCGTGGCCAAGTACCGCGAGCAGCTGGGGATCTTGAGCTCGTCCAAGCGTCGCCAGGTGTTCTAGGGCGACCGGGCAGCGGGGCCGGGGAGGTGACTCCTGCATTTTCGGCTTTCGGCTGCAGGGCAGCGGGTGTAGGAACGCATCCATCGATTCGCGCGGACGTAAGAGACGTAGCAACGGAGGCTCGGACTATGCAGCTCTCGGTGACTTTCCGGCACATGGACTCGACCGACGCCCTCAAGGAGTACGCGAAGGACAAGGTCGAGCGGATCCGGAAGTACTTCCCGGACCCCATCTCGGCGCATGTCACGCTCTCGACCGAGCGCGGCTATCAGCACGCCGCTGATGTCCTCATCCAGCTGCACAACGGCCTGACCATCAAGGGGCACGAGGCGACCGAGGACATGTACTCGTCGATCGACCTGGTGATGGCCAAGATCGAGCGCCAGGTCCGGCGCTACAAGGAGAAGCTGCGCAGCCACCAGGGTCAGCAGCACCTGGGCGAGATCAAGGTCGCGCACCACGTGCTCGGCGACGCCAACGAGGCCACCGAGACCACGCCGGCGACCAATCCGTCCTTCCAGATCGTCACCACGTCCAAGGTCGCGGTGCAGCTCCTGGCCGTGGACGATGCCATCATGCAGCTCAACCTGGCCGGGGAGCAGTTCCTGGTGTTCCGGAACGCCAGCACCCACCAGGTGAACGTGGTATACCGACGTGAGGATGGGAACTACGGTCTGATCGAGACCAGTGGTGAGGACGCGGGCCAGGGGAAGAGCGGGCACTCGGCGGCGGCACGAGCGTAGAAAGAGGCAATCGGCGGGGCTCCTCGCCAGGCAGCGCGCCCATGAAGATCGTAGACTTCATTCGAGAAGATCTCGTCATCCCCGCCCTGGTCGGTCGGAGTAAAGCCGATGTCCTGGGTGAGCTGGCGGCCAAGCTGGCGTCCACCAGCACCCAGGTCTCGCAGGCCGACCTCCTGCGCGTGCTCTCCGAGCGCGAGCGGCTGGCGTCCACCGCCATCGGTGATGGCGTGGCCATCCCGCACGGCAAGCTGGACGCCGTCGGCCACCTGGTCGCGTGCATCGCGCGGGCCCCCGAGGGCGTCAACTTCGACGCCATCGACGGGCGGCCGACGCACATCTTCTTCGCCCTGGTGGCGCCGGAGAACTCGACCGGCGCGCACCTCAAGGCGCTGGCCCGCATCAGCCGCCTGTTCAAGGGTGATCCCGAGTTTCGCTCCAAGCTGCTGGCAGCGCAGACCGCGCCCGCCATCTACAAGCTGATCGCCGACGAGGACGCCAAGTACTGAGGGGCGAGCGGGGCCCATGTCCATGACCGTCACCGTGCTGCGCCTGGTGGAGGAGACGGCGAGTACGCTGTCCCTGACCTGTGTCGCGGGGCGGCGTGGCATCACGCGCGAGATCTCGGTGCCCCGGGTGCAGAAGCCTGGCCTGGCGCTGGCCGGGTTTCACCGCCTGGTGCACCCCGAGCGCGTCCAGGTCATCGGCAACACCGAGACCAGCTACCTGGCGACGCTGAGCCCGGAGGCGCGCTGGTCGGGCGTCGAGGGGCTGTGCGCGCTGATGCCGGCCTGTGTGGTGGTGATGCGCGCGCTGGCGGTGCCGCCCGAGCTGGCCGAGGCCGGCGAGCGGCATGGCGTCAGCGTGCTGACCTCGCCGCTGATGTCGTCGGTGTGCATCGATCGGCTGCAGAAGTACCTCGAGGACCAGCTGGCCCAGGTGACCTCGGTGCACGGCGTGCTGGTCGACGTGCTGGGGGTCGGGATCCTGCTGCTCGGCAAGAGCGGCATCGGCAAGAGCGAGGCGGCGCTGGACCTGGTGGTGCGCGGCCACCGCCTGGTGGCCGACGACATCGTCGACATCCGCAAGAAGCCGCCCGACACCATCTTCGGGCGCGGCAGCGACATCATCCGGCACCACATGGAGATCCGCGGCCTCGGCATCATCAACATCAAGGATCTGTTCGGCATCAGCGCGGTGCGCGACACCAAGAAGATCCAGCTGGTGGTCGAGCTGGTGGAGTGGGATCCCAAGCAGGAGTACGACCGCCTGGGGCTGGATGACCTGTCGTTCCGGGTCTTCGACATCGAGGTGCCCATGCTGCGGGTGCCGGTGCGGTCGGGGCGCAGCATCTCGTCGATCATCGAGGTCGCGGCGCGCAACCAGCTGCTCAAGTTCCAGGGCCACCACAGCGCGCGCGACTTCCAGGACCGCCTGAACCGCGCCATCGCCGAGTCACGCCCCGGGTCGCTGGGCCCGGTCGGCGACGAGGTCGAGTAGGGTGCGCATCGTGGTCGTCACCGGCATGTCGGGCGCCGGCAAGTCGACGGCGCTCAAGGCGCTGGAGGATCTCGGCTTCTATTGCGCCGACAACCTGCCGATGCCGCTGCTCAAGCAGTTCGTCGAGCTGCTCGGGCAGATCAAGAACCTGGCCAAGGTCGCGCTGGTGGTCGATGCCCGCGCGGGCGAGTTCCTGGGCGGCTTCCAGGCCGTGTTCGAGGCCATCCGCGGCGCCGGCCACACCGTCGAGGTGCTGTTCCTCGACGCCCCGGACCAGGTGCTGCTCAGGCGCTTCTCGGAGACCCGGCGCCGGCACCCGCTGGGCGGCGACGATCTGCGCAAGGGCATCGACGAGGAGCGCCGCCTGCTGGGCGGGCTGCACGACTATCCCGGGGCCGCGGTGGTCAACACCGACGGCCTCAACGTGCACCAGCTCAAGGGCATCGTGCAGGAGCGCTACGGCAAGCGCGAGGGCGCGCTGGGCATCACGCTGCTGTCGTTCGGCTTCAAGCTGGGGCTGCCGCCCGAGGCCGACGTGGTGTTCGACGTGCGCTTCCTGCCCAACCCGTACTTCGAGCCGACGCTGACCTCACGCACCGGCCTGGAGACCGAGGTGCAGGACTTCGTGCTGGGCAGCCCCGACGCCGAGGCCTTCCTGGGCCTGGCCGAGCGCATGCTGCGCTTCACGATTCCGCGCTACGAACGTGAGGGCAAGGCCTACCTGACCATCGCGATCGGCTGTACCGGGGGACGTCACCGGTCGGTGTCGATCGTGGAAGAGCTTGCGCGCCGCCTGGGAGCGGTGCACTCGATCACGGTGAGACATCGGGATCTGGAGCCGGCACCATGAGCACGACACCATGAGCACGATTGCAGTCAACCGGAGTGGGCGGGTCGGGGTCGTGCTGGTCATGCACGGAACAGCCGGCGGCGCGCTGGTCGACGCGGTGGCCGAGGTGCTGGGCAGCGCCGGGCGCGACCTCGACTGGGCGGTGGTCGATCACACCCAGGCCGAGTCGCGCGCCGCCCTGGCCGGCCGGGTCGCGGTGGCCAGCGCCGGGGTCGATGGTGGGGTCGGCTGGCTGTATGTCAGCGATCTGGTCGGCGCCACGCCGGGCAACGTCTGTGTCGACGCGGCGGCGCTGGCGCGCGCGGCGGGGCGGCCGGTGGACGTGCTGTTCGGCGTCAACCTGGCGATGCTGGTCAAGCTGGCGTCGCTGGATCGGGACCACCTGGCTCCGTCGGAGCTGGTGGCGGGCGCGCTGGAGACGGCGCGTCGCACGGTGCGCGCGCTGCGCGACACCGCATGTGGGGGTAGTGCCGAGGTGCTGGCCCAGGCCAGCGAGAGGACGCGGACGCAATGACGCCAAGCGACGACAGCGCAGAGGGCAGCTTCGACATCGTGAACGACCTCGGGCTGCACGCCCGCGCGGCGTCGCGCTTCGTGCAGGTCGCCAACGGCTTCAAGAGCGAGGTCCAGGTCGAGAAGGACGGCCAGACCGTCAACGGCAAGAGCATCATGGGGGTGCTCATGCTGGTGGCCTCCAAGGGCACCAAGATCAACGTGCGCACCAAGGGGGCCGACGCGGCGCCGGCCCTGGAGGCGTTGCGCGTCCTGACCGCCGACGGCTTCGGCGAGGGGAAAGGGAAGTAACAAGGGTGGGGGGAAGCTTGAGTCCAGAGGAGCGGCTAAGGGGGACCGGGGCGTCGGCGGGCATCGCCATCGGGCGTGCCTACATCGCCGACCGGCGCGCGCTGCGCGTCATGCATCGCCACGTCGAGGCCGAGGAGGTCGCCGCCGAGGTGACCCGGCTGCGCGACGCCATCGAGGTCGCCGACGGCGAGCTGGAGCGCGCCAAGCAGAAGCTCGAGGAGCGCCAGGGCGAGGACCACTTCCGCATCTTCGAGGCCCAGCAGCTCATCCTGCACGACGAGCACCTGGTCGACGAGACGGTGCGGCGCATCACCGCGGATCGCATCAACGCCGAGTGGGCGCTGGAGAAGACCGCCGAGCACATCCGCAAGGTCTTCGCCGCCATCGAGGACGACTACCTGCGCGCGCGCGGGGAGGACGTCACCTGGGTCATCCAGCGCATCATGCGCAGCCTGACCGGCGAGGTCGAGGTCGACCTGTCGCCGCCGCCCGACGCCATCGTGATCGCGCACGGGCTGTCGCCGGCCGACGTCGCCGGCCTGCGCCGCGCCGCCATCTCGGCCATCGTGACCGAGGAGGGCGGCGAGACCTCGCACACCGCGATCCTGGCGCGCGCCTTCGACATCCCGACCGTGGTCGGGGTCGAGGGTGTGATGTCCAAGGTCGGCACCGGCGACCTGGTCATCGTCGATGGCGACGGCGAGGTCATCATCCACCCCGGCGCCGAGGTGGTGAAGGAGTACCGCGGGCGCGCGCGGCGCCTGGCCGCGCTCGAGCAGGAGCTCCTCAAGGACCGCGACCTCGCCGGCGAGACCGAGGACGGCGTCCGCATGGGGCTGCTCGCCAACATCGAGCTGGCCGACGAGATCGAGAGCGCCATCAGCCACGGCGCCGAGGGCATTGGCCTGTATCGCACCGAGTTCCTGTTCATGAACCGGCCCGATCTGCCCACCGAGGAGGAGCACTACCACGTCGCCTGCTCGGTGCTCGACATGCTCAAGGGGCGCACCGCGACCTTCCGCACCTTCGACCTGGGCTCCGACAAGGTGGCCAGCTTCCGCAACGATCACCTCAAGGAGCAGAACCCGGCGCTGGGCATGCGCTCGATCCGGCTGTGCCTGACCGAGGAGGGCCGCCCGCTGTTCAAGGCCCAGCTGCGCGCCTATCTGCGCGCCGGGCTGCGCGGCAAGATCCGCATCATGTTCCCGATGATCTCGGGGCTCGACGAGCTGCGCGAGGCCAAGCGGGTGCTCGAGGAGGCGCGTCGCGAGCTCAACATGGAGGGCATCCCGTACGCGGAGAACCTGCCCGTGGGCGTCATGATCGAGATGCCCAGCGCGGCCATGACCGCCGACCTGCTGGCGCGCGAGTGCGACTTCTTCTCGCTGGGCACCAACGACCTCATCCAGTACTCGCTGGCCATCGACCGCGAGAACGAGCAGGTCAGCTACCTCTACACCCCGCTGCACCCGGCCATCCTGCGCCTCATCAAGGGGGTGGTGGACGCCGCGCACGCGCGCGGCATCCGGGTCACCATGTGTGGTGAGATGGCGGGCGAGCCGACCCTGGCGCTGCTGCTCTTGGGGCTTGGCCTCGATGAACTATCGATGAACCCGGCCTCGCTGCCGGTGGTCAAGCGCGTGCTGCGCGAGGCGACCTTCACCGAGGCGCGCCAGCTGACCGACGAGGTCATGGCGCTGTCCACCCAGGACGAGATCGAGCGCCACCTGCTGGCGAAGATGAGGGATCGTTTGCCCGACCAGGCGTAAGATGAAGCGCCATGGCGATGGAGCACGGCACCGCTGATCTTCCCGAGGGCATGCCGCAGGCGCAGGCCATGCAGTTCAGGTGTACCAACTGCGCCGCCGCGGTGGTCTGGGATCCCGGCGCCGACGCGCTGAAGTGTGACAACTGCGGTCACACCCAGAAGGTCGAGGACAGCGCCAAGCCGGTGGTCGAGTACGACTTCCGCGAGGGCATGGCCAAGGTCCAGACCATGGGCGCCCAGCACCTGACGCAGGGCGGCCACGAGGTCAAGTGCGACGAGTGCGGCGCCCAGACCGTGCTGGTGCAGGACAGCGGGCGCTGTCCGTTCTGCGACTCGCCCAAGGTGATCAACCACGCCTCGACCGAGGCGGTCATCGTCCCCGAGAGCCTGCTGCCGCACAAGGTCACCAGGGACGACTCCAAGGCGCTGTTTGGCAAGTGGGTCAAGAGCCGCTGGTTCGCGCCCGGTGACCTCAGCAAGCGCGCCAAGCTGGCCGGCATGGACGGCGTCTACCTGCCGTACTGGACCTACGACAGCGAGACCTACACGCAGTACCAGGGCATGCGCGGCGAGTACTACTGGGTCACGGTGACCTACCGCGACTCGCAGGGCAACACGCGCACGCGGTCGGAGCGGCGCACGCGCTGGTACCCGGCCTCGGGCACCGTGCACGTCAGCTTCGACGACGTGCTGGTGTGCGCGTCGAAGTCGCTGCCGCGCAAGCTGGTCGAGGAGCTGGAGCCGTGGGACATGGAGGCGCTGACGCCGTTCCATCCCGGCTATGTCTCGGGCTTCGTGGCCGAGCGCTACCAGATCGGCCTCGAGGAGGGCTTTCATCGCGCCGAGGAGCGCATGGATCCGGTCATCCGGAAGGCCATCCGCGCCGACATCGGCGGCGATGTGCAGCGCATCATCAGCACGCACACGATGCACCAGCACGTGACCTTCAAGCACCTCCTGTTGCCGGTGTGGATCTCGGCCTTCAAGTACAACAAGAAGACCTTCCGCATCATGGTCAACGCGCGCACCGGCGAGGTCCAGGGCGAGCGGCCGTGGAGCGCGTTCAAGATCATCGCGCTGATCCTGGTCTGCCTCGGCGCCATCGGCGGGGCGATCTATGCGCTGTCGAAGGGGTCGGAGCAGGACAGCGGTGGCGGCGGCACGCCGCAGCCGGGCGTCGTCGAGCCGGTGGTGGCGTCCCCGCCGCCCATCGATGACACGGGCACAGGCACAGGTACGGGCACCGACACGGATGCGGGGTCGGATGGCGGCGCTGCGCTGATCGAGAAGCATGGCGGCGCGGCGGCGTTCGATGTCGGGGGCTTCCTGCCCGATGGGCTGGAGATGGCCAAGGTGGCGGCGGCCGACAGCGCGCTGACCGCGATCGAGATCGAGGGTCTCGGGCCAGGCGGCAAGGTCGCGCTGGGGCGCGTGCAGCTGCGCTACCGGTCGCTGATCACGTCGAAGGAAGCCACCATGTGCCGGCAGACCATCAGCGTGCGCGAGCACTCGGCGCAGGCCTATGACGACTCCACGCTGCGCAAGCGGCAGGACTGCGAGGCCGCGCTGCTGGAGGGGCCGCACTGCACGCTGGCCGAGGTGCGCGCCCGGGCCGAGGCGCTGAAGGCTCCGGCGGATGGCGTGGCCGAGGTCGTGCTGCGCGCCAGGTCGAGCAAGACGCCCGACGTGGCGACCCGCGGCGAGTGGAGCTACGAGAGCGGGCGCTTCAAGAAGAAGTTCGCCGACGACTGCGGCGTCGCGCCGGAGCCCGAGGCGGTCGCGCCCAAGGCCAAGACCAAGGTGAAGAAGAAGAAGACGCGCTGAGGCTCAGCGCAGGTTCAGGAACGGCAGCACGGCGGCCAGCACCTCGGCCGGGCGCTCCTCGTTGCCGGCGTGGCCGCAGTCGGGGATGACCACCAGCTCGGCGCCCGGGATCTCGCTGGCCATGCGGCGGCCGTTCTCGACCGGGAACAGGCGCTCGTTCTCGCCCCAGATGACCAGCGTCGGGCAGCGGATGGCGCGCAGCGAGCGCTCGACCTCGCCGAGGTTCGACAGCGACACCAGGGTCGCGTGCAGGGCGTCCTTGCCGCCGGGGCGGCACATGCGCTCGTAGATGTAGTCGACCAGCTCGTCGGTGGCCAGCGCGGGGTCGCGGTAGACCTGGTCGCGAAAGTAGTTCTTGATGTCGCGCTTGCCGAACACGCCCTTGAACAGCAGCGGCCCGATGATGGGCGTCACCGCCAGGCGGTTCTGCAGGGACAGCGCGATGGGATAGCAGGCGGCGTCGAGCACCACCAGGCGCGGCACCCGCTCGGGGTTGCGCGCCGCGGTGTACAGCGCGATGGCGCCGCCCATCGAGTGGCCGAAGAGCGGCGCCTTCTCGATGCCCAGGGCGTCCATCACGCCGATCACGATCTCGCTGAAGCCGGCCACTCCGTAGGTGAAGTCGCGCGGGCGATCGCTCTCGCCATGGCCGGGCAGGTCGAGCGCGATGACGTCGAAGCCGGCGGCGGCCAGCGGCGCCAGCATGGCGCGCCACTCCCAGTGCGACACCAGGTAGCCGTGGATCAGCAGCAGCGGCGGGCGTGGCGCGGCCGGGGTGCTGGGCGCCGGGCGGTGCACGAAGATGCGGACGCCCGCGACCTCGACGAACTTGCCGGGCAGGGACATGTGTTAGCGGCAGACCCGGCCGGGGCCGTCGGGGATGGTGGTGCAGGTGCCGACCGTGCAGTCGAGGTTGCTGTCGCAGACGCGCTCGCACGACGAGAACTGCGGGCCGCCAGGGCCGGCGATGCCGTAGTACTTGACGCAGGTCTTGCCGTCGGCGCAGTCCTTGTCGCCCTTGCAGGTCAGGTGGTTGACCGGCTTCGGGGTCGGGGTCGGCTTGGGGGTCGGGGTCGGCGCGGGCGTCGCCACCGGCGCGCTGTCGGCGCCGCCCTTGTACCAGATGCACAGGCCCTCGACGCAGCCGCAGCTGCCCTTGGGCGGGGTCGGCACCACGTCGCAGGTGGTGTTGACCTGCTCGGCGGCGCAGACCTCGCCGGAGCAGCCGCTGGCCACGCAGTCGCCGTCGGCGCCGCAGGCGTTCTGGAAGCTGACGCCCTCGAAGCGATCGTAGGTGGCCGAGCCCGCGGTGAGCAGGGCGCTGCGCTCGCTGGTCGGCTCGGGCGAGGCGGTCGGCTCGGGTGAGGCGGTCGGCTCGGGCGTCGGCCCGGCGGCCTTGGGCGGCTTGCAGCCACACGACAGCGAGATCAGGGCCGCGGAGGCCAGGGCCACGGTGACAAGGACGGAGCGGGTGCGCGTCATGGCCAACGGGTATCACAGGGCGGGCGGGGTGCGCTACAGTCGCGGCGGATGACGCAGCGGCGCGGGTGGCTCGGGCTGGTCTGCGCGCTGGTGCTGGGGCTCTGGCTGGCGCGGCCTGCCGCGGCCAGCGATCCCCGCGTGGTCTGGCACACGCTGGAGTCGCCGCACTTCATCATCCACTACTACGATCCGCACCGCGCCGTCGCCTACCGGGTGGCGCGCCTGGCCGAGCGCGCCCACGCCGAGCTGGTCCCGGTCATGGCCACCGCGCCCGAGGCGCGCACCCACGTGGTGCTGACCGACGACACCGACAGCGAGAACGGCTCGGCCACGGTGCTGCCGTTCGAGCACGTCACCTTGTTCATCACCGCGCCCGACGCGACCTCGTCGCTGGGCGACTTCGACGACTACCTGTCCCTCCTGATCACGCACGAGTACACCCACATCCTGCACCTCGGCGACATGGGCAGCATCCCGCGCCTCATCAACGCCATCTTCGGGCGCCAGTGGTCGCCCAACTCGGTGGCGCCGAGCTGGTATGTCGAGGGGCTGGCGACCTACCAGGAGTCGGAGCGCACCTCGGCCGGGCGCATCCGCTCGGCGGCGTTCGAGGCCCTGCTGCGCACCGCCATCATCGAGGACAAGTTCCTGCGCCTCGATCAGATCACCAACAACCCCTACGAGTTCCCGCGCGGCACCACGCGCTACCTGTACGGCTCCAGCTTCGTGAAGTACCTGGCCGATCGCTTCGGCGATCCCGCGCTGGCCAAGTTCCACCACGCCTACGGCGCCGAGCCCATCCCGTTCGCGGTCAACCGGCTGGCGCGCCGCGTGTTCGGCAAGACCATGGTCGAGCTGTGGGACGAGTGGGCCGCGCACCTGCGCCGGCGCTACGCGGTCGAGCTCGACGAGGTGCGCGCGCGCGGGGTGCGCGTCGGGCGCGCGCTGACGGACAGCGGCGAGACCAACGCGTTCCCGCGCTATCGCGACGACGGCACCCTGGTCTGGCTGGAGAGCAACGGCTGGGACGCGCCGCGCTACGCCGCGCTGAGCGGCGGCGGCGGCAAGCCGCGCACCTTGTTCGCCGAGCTCGGCCAGTCGGGGCTGTCGTTCATCCCCGGCGGCGGTGGCAGCTTCGTGTACGAGCGCACCGCGCCGCACCGCAACCTGTACCTGTTCGAGGATCTGTTTCGCTATGACGCCGCCACCCGCTCGCGCGAGCGGCTGACCTTCGGCCTGCGCGCCAGCGAGCCCGACGTGTCGCCCGACGGCCAGCGCGTGGTCTGCGTGGTCAACCACAGCGGGCAGCGCAAGCTCGTGCTGCTCGACCTGGCGGCGGCGCAGCTGGCGGCGCGCGAGGGGCACAATCCGCCGCTCCAGGAGCTCCACACGCCGGGCCGCTTCGAGCAGGTCTATTCGCCGGCGTGGTCGCCCGACGGCAAGACCATCGCCTTCAGCCTGTGGAGCGCGGGCGGCTACCGCGACATCGCGCTGGTCGACGTGGCGACCCGGCAGGTGCGCACCCTGATGCACGATCGCGCGCAGGACCTGGCGCCGCGCTGGTCGCGCGACGGCCAAACAATTTTCTATGGGTCGGACCGCTCGGGCATTCACAACATCTATGCCCACGACGTCGCCAGCGGCGCCGTCCGCCAGGTCACCAACGTGCTGGGCGGCGCGCTGCAGCCCGAGCCCAGCCCGGATGGCCGCCACCTGGTCTATGTGTCGCAGGGCGCGCGCGGCACCGATCTGGCCGAGCTCGAGCTGACCCCGGCGAGCTGGCTCGACCCGGTGCCGCTGGTCGACGACCGCCCGCCGGCGCGGCTGCTGCCCGAGCTGCCCGGCGGCGACGAGAGCGACCCCACGCTGTCGAAGCCGCGCGACTACGACCCCTCCGACACCGTGCTGCCGCGGACCTGGACGGTGCGCCTGGGGCGTGACTCGTTCGGGCGCGCGCTGGGGCTGGCCACCGGCGGCGGCGACGTCCTCGGCCACCACAGCTATGCCGCCGACGCCAGCGTCGGCCTCAGCCGCGGCGATCTCGGCGGCTCGATGTTCTATGCCTATACACGGCTGTTTCCGCGCTTCGAGCTGTCGGCGCGCAAGAGCGTCTTCAAGGCCGGCGTGCGCGAGGACACAGACAGCAAGGCCATCGACGTCGACTACAGGGCGGTCAACCTCGGGGTGCGCATCCCGCTCGGCTTCGACGTCGACTACAGCCTGAGCACGGGCGCGGCCTTCGGCCTCGAGCGCTTCCGCAGCCTGTCCCCCGCGATCGACGCCAGCCTCGATGTGCTGGAGCCTGGCGAGCTCAGGCCGCGGCGCCCGGCGCTGGGTGATCGCGCCGGCCTCAACTTCTTCCTGGCCTACTCGACGGTGCGCGGGCGCAGCAAGGGGGTCGCGCTCAGCGAGGGCATGACCGCCGGCATCAACCTGGGCGTGCAGGCGCCCGAGCTGGGCAGCGACGCCGAGGCGGCCACCTTCACCTGGTCGTGGAACCAGTTCTTCCAGCTGCCCTGGGGCCATGGCCACGCCGCCTCGGTGCGCTACCAGGGTGGGCTGTCGTCGGTGCGCGGCGGCCCGGTCGGCGTGTTCTTCCTGGGCGGCGTGCCCGATCAGTCGATCGAGGACATCGTGCGCGCGCTGATCGAGAACCGCCGCATCGGCCCGCCGGCGCTGCACGGCTATCCCGGCGGCCTCATCTTCGGCGACCAGTACCACCTGCTCAACCTGGACTGGCGCTTTCCGGTGTGGAACGTGGAGCGCGGCGCGGCCACCCTGCCGGTGTACCTCGGGCGCATGCACGCGGCGCTGTTCGCCGACGTCGGCACCGCCTTCTTCGGGCCCTTCGATCGCGACTATCTGCGCAGCGCCATCGGCGTCGAGCTGCGCCAGGACCTGCAGCTGGGCTGGTACCTGGGCGCCACCCTGGTGGCCGGGCTGTCGCACGGCCTCGACAAGGGCGGCGTCAGCGACTTCTACACCCTGCTCAGCTTCCCTTTGTAGTCGCGCGCGCGCTGAGCAGCCGGTCGACGTTGTGCAGCAGGATGTCCTTGAAGAAGGGCTTGACGACATACTCGTCGGCGCCGATGTCGAGCCCCTTGGCGGCGTCCTGCACGCTGGTGTAGGCCGCGGTCATCATGATGACCGGCGTCGCGCGCGTGGCCGGGTCGGCCTTGATGCGCCGACAGACCTCGAAGCCGTCCAGCTTGGGCAGGTGCAGGTCGAGCAGTACCAGGTCGGGGTCGTGCTCGGCGACCGCGGCCAGCGCGGCCTCGCCATCGCCCCCGCTGACCACCGTGTGGCCCTGGTTCTCGAGGATCTTCGAGACCATGCGCACGATGTCCGGCTCGTCGTCGACCACCAGGATCTTGGCCATGCCCCCCTCTATTCGCGCTTGGTATCGTCGAGCAAGGAACGTACACAGGCCAGCGCAGTGGTGCTGTCCCACTGGCGCAGGTTCTCGAACCAGTACAGCACCCGGCCCTCGCGATCGATGAGGTAGGTGTCGGGGATCTTGGTGGTGCCCCAGGCCTTGCCGATGTTGCCGGCCTGCCCCGAGGGGTCGCGCAGGATGGTCATCCCGGTGCCCTTGGGGAAGAAGGCGCGGATCTTGTCCCACTCGGCCTCGTGGGCGACGCCGACGATCTCGAGGTCGGGCTCGTTGGCGAGCTGGGTGGTCATGCTCTCCAGCGAGGGCGTCTCCTCGACGCAGGGCGGGCACCAGGGCGCCCAGAAGTTCAGGAACACGACCTTGCCGCGGTAGGCCGACAGCTTGACCGGTTTGCCGTCGACGTCCTCGGCCACGAAGTCGGGCGCGCTGATGGGGAACTTGCCCAGGGCCTGGCTGATCGGGGTCGGCTTGAGCTGGCCGCAGGCGCGGGCCTTGGCGCGCACGGCCTCGGTCTCGATGTCGAGCTTGCGCTGGTGGATGGCGCCCAGGAACTGCCAGGTCAGGAAGCCCCCCAGTCCCAGCGCGATGACCGCCGGGATGAGGATGCGGACGAAGGCAGGGATGCCATTCACGCTGGAGGCAGTGTTGGGTGGGACCGGGGTGGCGCTCACGGGGTGTGCTCCAGCTTGCGCGCGAACTCGGCCGGATCGACGTGGTATTTGAAGGCCTTGCGGCCGCCGATGAAGATCACGGGGACCTCGTCGCTATAGGCCTCGACCAGGGCGGGATCGGTGTCGATGTCGACCTCGCGCACGGTGAAGGGGCGCGGCGCGCCGGGGGCCAGCGCGCTGATGGTGGCCTTGGCCTCGTCACACAGGTGGCAGTCCTGTCGCGAGTAGATGATGACGTCGATCACGGGCACGGTCACGGCTACAGCTTAGCACCCACCACGTCTGCGATGGCCTTCACCGACGTCATCAGCTTGGCGAAGTTGGCCGGGGTCAGGGACTGCGGGCCGTCGGACAGCGCCTGGGCCGGGTTGGGATGGACCTCGATCATGAGGCCATCGGCGCCCATGGCGACGGCGGCGCGGGCCAGCGCCGGGACCGAGCGCCAGTCGCCGGTGCCGTGCGAGGGGTCGACGATGATGGGCAAGTGGGTCAGCCGGCGCAGCAGCGGCAGCGAGCCGAGGTCGAGGGTGTTGCGCGTCATGGTCTCGAAGGTGCGGATGCCGCGCTCGCACAGGATGACCTGGTAGTTGCCGTTCTTGCAGATGTACTCGGCGGCCATCAGGAACTCTTGCAGGGTGGCGGCCATGCCGCGCTTGAGCAGGACCGGGCGCTTGATGGAGCCGACCGCCTCCAGCAGCGCGAAGTTCTGCATGTTGCGCGCGCCGACCTGGACCACGTCGACATGCTTGGCGAACAGGTCGACGTCGCGGGTGTCGATGATCTCGGTGACCACCGGCATGCCGGTCTCGGCGCGGGCCTGGGCCAAGAGCTGCAGGCCCTCGTCCTTCATGCCCTGGAACGAGTACGGCGAGGTGCGCGGCTTGTAGGCGCCGCCGCGGAAGAAGCGCGCGCCGGCCTTGCGGACCTCGCGCGCGGCGGTCATCAGCTGCTCGGGGGACTCGACCGCGCAGGGGCCGGCGATGACCCCGAAGTGGCCGCCGCCGATCTGGGCCGGCTGGTCGTCGGGGCCGGGCAGCGACACGATGGTGTCGTCGGGCTTGACCTCGCGCGAGACCAGCTTCCACGGCTTGGAGATCGGGATGGCCTCGCAGACGTCGGAGAAGCGTGCGAACAGCGCGGGCTCGAGCGCGCCGCTGTTGCCGGTGATGCCGATGGCGGTGCGCTGGGCGCCGGGGATCGGGTTGGGCGTGAGGTTGAGAGTCTTGATGTAGGCGACGACGCGGGAGGTGTCGGCCTCGGTGGCGTCCTTGTGCATCACGATCAGCATGATGCGGACGGTGTTAGCACAGGGGCCTAGAGTTCGTACATCGAGCTGCAGCTGCCCAGCTTGCCGGCGCCGCTGGAGACCGGGGCCTCCCAGCCAGCGCTGGTGCACTGGTACCAGATGCGGTCGGAGCGGGCCTGCACGCAGGTGCGCGGGGCGACGTCGCGGCCGAGGGTGGCGGAGGCGCACCAGCCGTAGCTGGCGGTGCAGCCGGTCTTGCCGGCGACCCAGGAGCCGCTGTCGCAGTGGTACCAGGCCTTGTCGGAGGCTGACTGCACGCAGGTGCCGTCGTTGACCATCTTGGCCAGGGTGGCCGAGTTGCAGGCGCCGCCGCCGCGCGGGGCGGGCGTCATGCCGGGGGCGCTGCCGCCGGGCGGGCCGGGGTCGGCGCCCCAGTACTCCCAGTGCCAGTTCTCCGACGGCACGGTGCGCTTGAAGCCCCAGCGCGCGCCGTTGTTGTTGAGCCAGCTCAGCACGCCGGAGGCCGAGGCGTTGAGGTCGAGGGCGTGGCCGCTCTGGTGGTTGGAGTAGCCCGGGCGCGCGGCCA
>Ga0154020_10004635_pt1 | contig 16358 bp, 16 predicted proteins | sample Klosneuvirus_201_FD_109709 | JGI IMG/M metagenome (GOLD analysis project Ga0154020, IMG submission 109709) | Active sludge microbial communities from wastewater, Klosterneuburg, Austria - Klosneuvirus_20160825_MG | ecosystem: Engineered > WWTP > Aerobic digester > Activated sludge | place...
ATCGGTGTGGTGTCGCTGCTGTCGTCGCTCTTGATTGCGCTGCTGTATCCCGTGGCGGTGCTCGGTGGTCGCGTGAAGCTGGGCGTATTTGCTCGCGCGATCCTGCCCGCGCAGGCCATGGCGTTCAGTGGTCGCTCGTCGTTGGCGTCATTGCCGGCGATGATCACGGCCTCACGCGACACGCTTGGACTGCCGCCGCAGATTGCGGGCTTTCTGATTCCGCTGTTGACGGCCACGTACCGCATTGGGGCCGGCGTGGGGCAGACGGTGCCGATCGTGTTCATCTCACACCTCTACGGCATTCCGCTCGGGCCTACGCAGCTCGCGACGATCGCACTCACGGCGGTTGTGGTTTCCTTCTCGGTGCCCGGGATTCCCGGGGGTACGATCATCGCCATGGTGCCCGTACTCATGGCCGCCGGACTGCCCATTGAAGGGGCGGGCATCATGCTGGGCGTCGACACCATCCCCGACATGTTCCGGACCACCGCCAACGTGACCGGCGACATGACGGCCGCCGTGGTGCTGGGGGCGCGCGAGAAGGATGAGCGTGTGGATGAGCGTGTGGATGAGGGTGTGTCGGAGGGCTGAGTGGCGCGAATGTATGGCTGGCGGCCGGACGCGCTGATCGCGAAGTTGGCCACGGTACACCTTCAGCATTCACCCGGTATCGATCCCATGCGCACCTCCCGCTTCGCCCTCGCGCTGTCTGCGCTTCTGCTGGTGTCTCCACTCGCCGCTCAACCGGCTGTCGATCGGGCGATGGTCGCCAAAATCCGCGCCGAAGGACTGCAACGCTCGCGGGTGATGGATTTCGAGACGTACATCGCCGACGTGCTCGGCGCACGACTCACCAACTCCCGCGACATGATCCGCGCGCAGCAGTGGCTGAAAGCGGAACTGGGCCGTATCGGACTCGTGAACGTCGCCGGCGAGCCGTACATGGACTACGGTGTCACGTGGGACAACGAGTATGCATCGCTGCACATGCGCGAGCCCGACTATGCGCCTCTCACCGCGTATCCGGTGGCCCATACGGCGGGCACCAACGGGCGTGTGGTGGCCGACGCGATGATCGTCGATCTGCAATCGCGCGCCGATCTGGCGACGTATCGCGGCAAGCTCGCGGGCAAAGCGGTGCTGATCACCCCACCCGCGGCGATTGATCTCGACCGGATGACGAACGGCGTGCCGAGGCTTTCCGATGAGGCGCTGCGCAAACTCCAGGAGACGGTGATCGCGCCAGTGCGTCCAGCGGCCGCACGCACGGTGCCCAACTCGAACGTGTTGAGCGCGGCGGAGAAGTGGGATTTTCTGAAAGCCGAAGGCGTGGCCGTGGTGCTCCAGTGCGAGAGCGGATGGCTGGGTGCCTGCCGCGCCTTCTCGCGTCCCACGTCGCGGCAAGACGGATGGTCGCGCGCCGGTGATCTGGCCACGCCGGCCGTGCTGGCCGTCAACCCGGAGCACTACAACCGGATGTACCGCATTCTCAAACTCGGCGTGCCGGTGAAAGTCGAGGCCGAGGTGCGCAACACGATTGGTGATGTGGTGATCAAAGCCGAGAACATCGTGGCTGAGTTGCCCGGCACCGACAAGGCCGACGAAGTGGTCATGTTGGGCGCGCACTTCGACACGTGGCACGGCAGCGGCAACGCGAGCGACAACTCGTCGGGCGTGGCCGTGGCGATGGAAGCGATGCGCATTTTGAAAGCGGTGGGCGCCAAGCCGCGACGCACGATCCGCATCGCACTCTGGTCGGGGGAAGAGCAGGGGCTGTTTGGCTCGCGCGCGTATGTCGCCGAACACTTTGGCAACCCGGGCGCCGGCTCGGGAAAACCGGCGGCCAGCAAGTTCTCCGTGTACTTCAACCAGGACTACGGCTCAGGGCAATATCGCGGCGTGTATTTGCAGGGGAACGAAAACGCGCGCGCGATGTTGTCGGCGTGGATGGAGCCGTTCCGCGATTTCGGGATGACGGTGGTGTCGAATCAGAGTGTGGGCAGCACGGATCATGTGCCATTCGATGACGTGGGGCTCCCCGGCATCCAGTTTCTTCAGGAATCGACGCCGGGGCAGGGCGGGCATTCCAATCTTGATCCGGTGGACGCCATTCAGCCGTTTGACCTCATGAAGAACGCTGTGGTGATGGCATCGTTTGTGTACCATGCGGCGATGGCGGAGACGGTCTTGCCGCGGAAGCGGTGAGCGGGGAGGACAGCCGCAGGCACTGCAGCGGTCTGTGCGACGAAACGATCCCACCTTCGAACTTGCGGTGATTCATCGATAGGCGTATCGTTGTACGAAACGTCTATCGATGAGGTTCACATGGCCGTCGTCACCGTGTCTCCGAAATTTCAGGTGGTCATTCCGCGCGAAATCCGGGAGGCGCTCGGATTGGAGCCGGGACAGAAGGTGCAGGTGCTCCAGTATCAGAATCGCGTCGAGTTCATACCGGTCCAGTCGATGCGCTCGATGCGCGGATTCCTCAAGGGCATCGATACGTCGGTCACCCGTGACCGAGATCGGGTGTGAATCTGATCGATTCGTCGGCATGGCTCGAGTATTTCGCCGGCGGGACCCAGGCGCGCCATGTGGCGGCGGCCATTGAGCGCATCGACCGACTGCTGGTGCCGACGATCGTGCTCACCGAGGTGACGCGGCGCGTCATGCAGCAACGCGACGAGGATGCCGCACTCCAGGTCGCGGCCGTCCTGCATCAGGGTCAAGTGGTTCCGCTCGACAGCGGCATTGCAGTCAGCGCGGCACACTACGGGGTCGCGCACAAGCTGCCACTGGCTGACAGTATCATCTTTGCGACGGCGCGGCAGTTCGATGCGACCATTTGGACGTTCGACGCCGACTTCAAGGATCTTCCGGGCGTGAAGTACTTCCCGAAGTCGAAGTAGCGCGGACAGCGCGCGGCGGCCGGCAACCATCCGCCGACGGCGTGGGTCGAATGCCAGATGTCCCGTCCGGCATGCCGTCCGGCACGGATGCGCTCACTTTGTACGCCCCCAATGCTGCCCACCCTCGCGGTATTGTTGCAGATCAGCGTCATGACCGGCCCCAAGCCGTGTGATCCAAAGACGCTTCCTGCAGGGGCACCACCGGATACCGTGTGCTCCGGGATCACCTCGCTCAACATCGGCGGCGTCGGGAGTGGCGGCAAGCGAGTTGGCGCGGCGCGCCACACGCCTGTCACCGAGGCGCACCGCGCGACGGCATATCGTGATGCAAACGCGCGCACCGTACTCCTGCGCGCCCGGTCTTCGCGCATGCAGCAGGACTCGGCGCTGGTCGGATACGATGTGCGCGCGCTGCAGCGCTTTTCGTTTGTGGTGTCGTTCTCCGGCCAGTAACGTACGGGCAACCTTCGTTCGGCCGGCGAAATTAAGCCCAGAGCGCAGCTCGAGTATTCCTATCGGCAGGCGCGGGGGGGACGCGCAGTCGGCCCTCGCCGATGTCCGACGCGACGAGGTACCTTCGAGTCGCGTCGCGGCTCGACAGAAGCAGGCGATGACGACGCTGTCGCTGGGTGGGCACGGACAACAACAGTCGAGGACTGCCAATGCACGACAGGCGATGCCCCGGACAGGTGGGAGGAAACTGGCGCACTCACCTTCGCTCGAGCAGCGCGAGCAAGAAGCGTACGGTGACCAGCTGCGCCACGTGCGTCGCGCTCGTGCTGTCCATCAGCGGTTCGCTGATCGGATGCACAGACAGAACTGCTGACTCCGGTGAGAACGACAACCGTTTGACCGGCATCGTGGATCATCATGTGCACGTGCTCGGCCCAGATATCGTGCGCGACTGGAAATCGGTCGGGGTCACATTCTCGCGACCAGACTCCATCTACTTGTCAGTTGCATCGCTACTGACGCGACATGGCGATTCGCTGGCTGCGGTCACGCTGGTTCCGATGAGCCATTTGTATGCCAATCCGGAGTTCGTTTCGGCATTGGCGATTGACAGCGCCGAGGTGCACCGCCGGGTGCGTCGCGAAAACGCCTGGGTCGCGGCTGAGGCGGCGCGATATCCGGGCAAAGCAACGGCTCTCTGTTCAGTGCCGGTGCTTGCGTCGTGGGCGCTCGCAGAGCTCGCGTGGTGTCGCGATTCACTGCGTGTGGCGGGAGTGAAGATTCACGTGGCCAGTTCGCAGGTCGACCTTCGCGACTCGGCACATCTGGATCGTCTCGCGGAGATTGCGTCGTTCGCCAGCGTGCACGACCTGCCGGTGCTCATGCACGTTGATCCCCAGCGCCGCGGTCATGATTCGACACACATCCGCGCACTGGCAGATCGCGTGTTTGCACCACATCCGGGGCTGGTCGTGATCATCGCACACTTGGGCGGAAGCGGCGGCTACGGCCCGTGGACACGAACGGTGTATCGGACGCTGCGTCAGTGGCTGCGCGAGACCGAGCGCGACACGCCTGCGCGGCGCGTCTACTTTGAACTCTCGGCAGTGGCGATTGAAGAAGCGTCAGAAGGAGTGTCGCCCATGACGGCCGACGAAGCAGTCCTTTTGCGAGAAGACCTCCGCCGAGACGGATTCGACCGTGTGCTCTTCGGGTCCGACTATCCCGTGTTCGATCCGATCCAAGGCGTTCGCGCACTCTCGAAGATCGTCGGACTCACGCCGGAAGAGGTGACAGCCGTGACGCGTCAGGCCGCGCCGTCGCCATCAAGCATCACCGCGAGATACCAGCCAAACAACACGACCAGCGGTGTGTCGCGATGAGACGTCGCCGACGGATGGATCACCACATTCGCCGAGCGCTTGAGAATCCCCGAGAGCTCGAACGCGACGAAAGGTGTGTCGTCATCGAGCAAGAACTCGAGGCGAGTGGTCCAGAAGTTCGTCGTCACTCGGAAGGAGGCGCCTGAGTCGAGTTCGAGTGTGCCGCCGCTATTCCACGTGTTGTCGCGAAATGCACCAATATCTGTGTCGCCGTTGCACTGGCGGATGGTCGCTCGCGTCTGAAGAAACCCCACCCGTTTGAAGGTCCAGCAGCCGTCGGCGCTTTCACCGGTTGCGAGTGTCCCAAAGATGGAGTGTCGTTCGAGGCGCCCGACCAAATCGTCGCCCGCATGGAGTTCACCATGCAGGCCGCTGACCGACTGTGTCCAGTGCAAACCACGTGCGGCCGCTTCGAGTATAGGTAGCATGTGCGGGGTGATCTGGAGGTTGTCGTTCGCTCCGCGCATCACGAGCGGAAATGCTCATCTGAAAGTCCGTCCCAGCCTTTCGGTGTCAAGTATGGGGACCGCACTCAGGCGAGATCCACATGCGTCTGTGCGGTGTGGCAGGAATCCGGACCGGACTCATGGCCCCACTGGCCTCGCCCTTGTGCGACGCCTGTCGTAACCTTTACAGATCTTCTCGCGGCACGGCACACTGCGTGGCCGCGCACGCTGAGTCTGCCACACTCCCGAACGAGCCCCACATCATGCGCTCTCCACGCCCGACGCGTGCAGCCCTGACGGTCTGTTCCGCGCTGGCCGCGTTCGCGGCAGCTTCGTCGCCGCTGGCTGCCCAGACCTTTCGATCAGCCGATCCCGTCATCCGCAAAATGTGGCAAGTCGGGATGACCGAATCGAAACTCGAGCCCATGGCGCAGGTCCTGGTCGATTCGATCGGTCCCAGACTCTCAGGATCACCAGGCTTCACCAGCGCTGTGACCTGGCTGCAGAATCAGTATGCCGCGCTCGGCATTCCGGCACGCAAGGAACAGTACGGCACCTGGCGCGGCTGGCAGCAGGGCGCGGTGCACATGCAACTCACCGCGCCGCGCGTGCAGAACCTGGACGTGGAGGTGCTGGCGTGGAGTCCGCCAACGCCGGGCGGCAAGGCGGTCGACGCCGAGGTGGTGGTAGTGCCGGCGCTGGCCGATGCGGCCGCAGCCACGGCGTGGCTCAAGGCCGTCAAGGGAAAGTTCGTGCTCACGAGTGCGCCCGAGTTGATGTGTCGCGCACCGCAGGAACTCGAGAAGTACGCGCGCGCCAGCACCATCGCGCAGCTCAACACCAAACGCGCCGACGCGCGCCGCGTAGCCACCGAGCGTTTCAACATGCTCGCCCCCGCCGGTGCCACGTTTGCACAACGCACGAACGCCATCTACGCCCGACTCGATTCGGCGGGTGTTGCCGGCATTGGAACGCTCAACTGGTCAGGCGGCTGGGGCGTCAACAAGGTCTTCGGCGCCGTGAGCGAAAAAGTGCCCAGCGTCGATGTGGGATGCGAGGACTACGGGCTGCTGTTCCGCCTGGCCAGCAACAATCAGGGCGCGCGCGTGCGCTTCACGGTGGAATCGCAGAGCACTGCGGCCGAGGTACCGATGTTCAACGTGGTCGCCGAGATCAAGGGCACCGAGTTGCCCAACGAATACGTGGTGTTGTCGGCACACCTCGACAGTTGGCACGGTGCCACCGGCGCAACGGACAACGGCACCGGCACGCTCACCATGCTCGAAGCGATGCGCATTTTGAAAGCGGCGTATCCCAATCCGCGTCGTACGATCATTGCCGGCCACTGGGGCGGTGAAGAGCAGGGCACCATCGGCTCGAAGGCATTCGCCGAAGACCACAAGGACGTCATGGACGGACTCCAGGTGGCGTTCAATCAGGACAACGGCACGTGGCGTGTGGAGATTCTCGAGGGTCAGGGCTTTCTCAAAGCCAGTCACAACCTCGCCGCGTGGGTGGCGCAGTTGCCCGCCGAGATGACTGACAGTGTCAAGCTGCAGGTGCCGGGGCCCCAGGCCAACTCCGGGAGCGATCACACCAGCTTTCTCTGCCGAGGAGCGCCGGCGTTCCGGTTGCAGTCGTCGTACAGCGAATATCGCCAGTATACGTGGCATACCAACCGCGACACGTTCGACAAGATCGTGTTTGACGATCTGAAGAACAACGCCACCATGGCGGCGATGCTCGCGTACGCGGCTTCAGAAGATCGGGAGCGCACAGCGCGCGACCAGGCGCTGCTGACGGGGCCGACTGGTGCGACCCGCGCGTGGCCGACGTGCGGGACGGCGAAACGGAGCTACAAGTGACCCACGTGCTGAGCTGACATCCGACTAACCTGTACCGCCTTGGGGGGCCACCGCTACTTCAGCGCAGAATCCACGGACACACCGAATCCGCCGCGGTGCTGGCGGGCTTTCTGCGCAGTGCGCCACCACTCGCGTAGGGTCGATCGGTGCGCACCCCGGGTTGCGGACGTCGACTGATCCGCAGTGTTCCGGTCAGCGTGGAACGTCTGGTCGTCGGCGTCAGATTGCGCACCATCACCACGCTGGTGTCGGTGGTGACGCAATGCAGTTGCTGCGCGCTCTCGCGACCGCGAGCGCAGTTCGCGCCGAGCACACCCATGCGCAGCGTCTGCTGATGTGCCGAGTCGGTGAAGAGTTGGATCTCGTGCAATCCCGTGGAAAACCGCCACGTGGCAAACTCTCCGGACACCAGCTGAATCGGCGCGACAAACTCCTGCTCGGGCAACAGTCCTCGCAGTGAATCCACCGATTCGATGACCGTGACAATCAGTCGTTTGTCGCAATCACCAATGCGCACATCGAGCCCCGTCACACCGCGACGCCGGGGATAGACGAGACTGTCCTTGAGCACGGCAATCGAGGTGTCGACGATCGCCGCGACGCCCGCCAGCAGTTCGACGGGCTCACCCTCCGGACCGATGGGCCACAGGCGATAGACCTGTGGCCCTTCGTGCAGGCGGAGCGACACACCGGATCCCCAGAAGCGAAGTCCCTGAATGGGGCGGCAGCGTACCAGCAGTTCGCGACGCACCGCGCCGATAGATGCTTCGACACGTGCATCGGCGCGCCGCGCGCAGGTGACCGTGCCCGAATCCGTGACGACCATGGTGTCTCCCGACAGCCACCGCCAGCGAACTCCGCGCGTCGATTGTTCGGAGCCCGAGGCGCCGAGCGCGCGAATCGGGAGCGATACGGGACGCATGTTGTTGACGACAACCGTATCGGACCGCACCGGCTCCAGCTGCGTCACCTTGCGGTCGGTGCACGCGCTCAGCAGCAGGAGCGCTGCGGTGCACGTCCGGGTGCGTCGGTGGAACGCACCGATCGACTCGGGCCGCACGCGGACACGCGCGTTAGGTGACAGGGCGCGCGCCATCGGGGAGCCGTTCGAGCGTCTCCACGAACAACCTCCAGAGGGCGTGCATTCGCTCAGGGGTATCGACGTACCCCGGGACGGACAATTCGAACGGATCGGCATCGGGCGTGGGGTCACCCAGGAGCGAGCTATCGTCGCGGCGGTGCAGTTGTCCTTCAAAATCGCGGAGATACCGTTCACGCAGCGGTGCGCTGGCGAAAAGCTCGCGCACCAGATCCGGCGTCTCGCCCTTGAGCACAAAGGCGTGGTCAAACGTGTCGTCGTCCACGTGAATGTCGAGCGCGCCAAACCAGTCCGCGACCGCCGATGCAAACGAGGCGCGCGACACGGAGAAGCGCTGCGCACGAGTGGCGGGCAGGAGCGCAGAGAATGTTGTGGAGAGCATGGGAATCATCACCTTCCCGGTCATAATCCAGGTGACGTTCCCCTCGATGCGCAGCGGACCGCGAGGATGTGGCACCTCGATGCGCGGCGCTTCAAGGCTGTCTGGTGCATGCCACGCCCCGCCAATATCTCGGGCAAAGGCTTCCCACACGTCGAGATGTTTTCCGCGGAGCGCGCGTTCGAGTTTCATGGCGTGAAGAGCGTGAACAGCGTGATGTCGGCGATCGGGGCCACGGAGACTCCAGCGCGGCGGCGAGAAGTCCCAGGCCGGGAAGGGTGCAGTGCGGTGAAGTTGGCCCGCGCCACCACCATTCGGCAATGAGGCCCCGGCGTCGTACATCGAGGCCTGCCGGGGAATCTCCGCTTGTTCTCAGACGAACTCGTGGCTAATACCCATGGGTTGCGCCGTTTTGTCCCGGCGCGACCGGAAGTGCCCACACTGTCCATTTTCCCGCGAGTTCCCATGCGCCGCCTCGTCACGCTCGTCTCTCTCGCTCTGTCGTCGGTCGCGTGCTCCTCGGGCAGTGGCGCCGACAAGGTGCCGCTTGGCGCCGCAGCCACGGACGGCGCGTCGCCAAATGTGTCGGCGTCCGCGGCATCATCCGGCCAATTCGGGCCCGCCGGCGATGCGCTCACCGGGACGGTGATCGAACAGCTCGTGGCCGCGCCGTACATGTACCTCAAACTCAAGACGGCCAACGGCGAGGTGTGGGCCGCGGTCAATCAGGCGCCGATCACCACGGGCACGCAGGTCACGCTCTACGGCGCGATCGAGATGCCGCAGTTCGAATCGAAGACACTCAATCGCACGTTCGACAAAGTGTACTTCGGATCGCTGGACAATCCCGGGTCCGCGTCCGCGATGCCCGGTGACGGCGCGGCGCCCGCTTCGATGGGTGCGCCGCCGGCCGTCGATGCCAACGTCGGCACGATCGCCAAAGCGACGGGCGCCGATGCACGCACGATCGCCGAAGTCTGGGCGCAGAAGGACGCGCTCGCTGGCAAGACGGTGACGATTCGCGGCAAAGTGGTGAAGTACAATCCCCAGGTGATGGGGAAGAACTGGATCCACCTGCAGGACGGTAGCGGCGACGCCGCGAAGGGCACACACGACATCACCGTGACTACCATGGACTCGGCCGAAATTGGTGCGACCATCACCATTACGGGGACGGTAGGCACCAACAAGGACTTCGGTGCGGGCTACACGTATGCCCTGATCGTCGAAGACGCGAAGGTCTCGACCAAGTAGGAGAACCGGGCGCGTCGCATGCGTTGCCGCATGTAGCTTTCCCGTATGCTGCGACTGATCTCGTCGTTCCTGATCCTGCTGCTCGGCGGCGCGACGACACCGGCGCGTGGCGCTCGGCCACGCGCATTCTTGCGCCCCCGGTGGCGCCAACCGTCCGATCACGAGGGCGCTGCGGATCGCGCGCTCGAGGCGCACGAGCGTCCACGCGCGCGTGCGCGGGCCACGCGGTGGAGCTGGCCGGGCGCGGTGGAGCTGATACACGAGACACGCACCGTGCATGTGCCAGGCACGTGGACGCTCGAGGACGCGCCGTTTCATCGCCTCGACGCCGGTGTGACAGCCTATGAGGCGCCACCGATTCCACCGCTCGCACACGACAGCGCCGCATGGGCCGCGCGCATGCGCACCGTGCTCTCGCTGCAGGAGCCTGGCACACGGCTACGTGTAGGCGACGCCGACGCAAGCGGCTGGCGAGCGATCGATGTCGCCGTGCCGACGCGTCCGCCCACGGTGGTCCACGTCGATCGGCAGGCCGTGGCCGCGCTGGTCGGTGGCGCGGCCACGATCCGACTCCGGATCGGCGCGTGATGCGGCTTCGTGTCCCCCGCGGACGTTAACCGTCGCTCACCGACACCGGAGAAACGCCGGCTGGTGGTTGTTGACCGATGCGGCGCGGTTGTTCGTAAAGACGTTGCGCACATCGTTCGGCAGATCGCGCGCGAGCAGGCGATCATACAAGGCGATATTTGCCACCTCGGCATCGTATGCCGCTGCGCAGGCCGCCGCCACCGACGCGAAGGTCGGTACCGTGTTGAGGTCCCATCGGTTCGCCGGTGCGGTCAGACCGTGCCGCTCAAAGATCGCGCGAACGGACGCGGAGTGCCGCTGCTCGGCGACCACGACGTTGAAGAAGGGGAGGACATTGCCGAAATCGGCGAGCACGCGCAGGTAAATCGTCTCGGCGTGATACTCGTCATTCAGGGCGGTATCGAGCGCCGCCGACACCACATTGGCAAGTGGGGCAGAGGGCGCGACTGAATCCGTGGAGTCACAGGCCGCCAAGGGGCCGAGGCTGGCCATTGTTGCCAGCAGGAGCACACGGGAGGAGCGTTTCACGATACACCTCAGCGTCACGAGGCCTCGCACCCGTCGCCTGTGACCGAGAGCGGGGGCGCTGACACATCGCGTGTCGCACTAAACATGCGGAAATGAGCATATAAGAATCTGTCAGGGATTTGCTGAAGTGCGGGCGTTGGGGCGGGCGGGCGTGGGGCCGAGCACAGGCGTTGCGCGGACGACGGTCTCGGTGCATTGTTGGGATGTGAAAATTCTCTTTCACTTGCGCGCGCTCTCTCGGTCGTGGATTCTTTAGTGAAAGAAACGTTTCTGACATGGTGGCGACCCTTCGTGCCGGGTCGGTTGTGCGCACTCGTCGTCGTGATGATGGTCACCGCGTTCGCGGACGCACCGTTGCTGAACGCGCAGGGACAGCGCGCATCGGTCGCGGACGTTGTCGTTGACGCGCGCGCGGGCACGCTCCTGCGCGTGTTTGCGGAGTGCAACGTGTGTGAAGAGGACTACCTCCGCCAGCAGCTGGCGTTTGTGAATCTGGTGCGCGACCGCATGCTTGCCGACGTCCATGTCCTGGTGACATCGCTGCCGTCCGGCGGGGGCGGCGAGCAGTTCAGCATCGAGCTCACGGGCCGCGTGCCGGGAGCGGCCGACACCACCCGTCGCAGCGACACGGTGCGGGTCACGCTGCGCGCCGACGCGACCGGCATCGAGCAGCGGGAGATCATTGTGCGCACCATCAAGATGGGTTTGCTGCCGTTCATGCGCGGGACAGCCTCGTGGGAACGACTGGACATTGTCGCGGTCGCTGAGGTGGCGCGCACACAGGGCACGGCGCGAGGCGAACGTGACCCGTGGGGCGGCTGGGTGTATCGCACAAACGGCAGCGGGTACATGGACGGCGACGACAACTACGCCAGTCAGCAGGCCAATCTCGATCTGTCTGCCAGCCGGATCGCCGATGGTCGCAAAGTGGTGCTCACCGCGTCCGGTGAGTACCGACGGGTGCGCTACACGCTCGAGGACGCTCGCGTTGTGGTGGCGCACCAGCGCAACTGGTCGGCGCAGGGACTCTGGGTGCACTCCATCACCGATCACATGTCGGCCGGCGCACTGGTGAGCGCGCGCTCGTCGCTCTTTGGCAACACCACACTGGCGACGCGTTCGGCGGCGGCCGTGGAATACAATCTGCTGCCCTATCGGGAGGCCACACAGCGACAGGCTGTCATGCTCTATTCGCTTGGTGTCCGCACCGCGCGGTATGTCGACACCACCATTTTCGGCCGTCTCCGCGAAACCCGTCCCGTTCACGCGCTCAGCATCACCAGCGAAGTACGCCAACGCTGGGGCGCCGTGTTCTTGGTGGGCGAAGCATCGCAGTATCTGCACGATCGGGAACGCTTTCGGATCGCCTTCGACGGTGGCTTCGATTGGCGCATCGCACGCGGCCTGACCATCGGCACCTTCGTGAGCTATGCGATAACGCGCGATCAGCTCAATATTCCCGGGACGAGACTGAGCGATGAGGATCGGCTGCTGCGGCTGCGCGAACTCAAGTCCGGCTCGCAGTTTCAACTCAACGTGTCGGCGTCGTACACCTTTGGGTCGTTGTTCAACAATGTGGTGAACCCGCGGATGCGGCGATTCTGACGCAGCCGAGGACCGCAGGGCACGTTTGTGGGCTGGTCCCTGGAGCCAAGCCGTGGCGACCGGGGTATTTCCCGGAGGAGGGCCAACTCCTCACTCACCCGACGCCCCAATGCGCCGTTCCTGTGCCTCTGCGTTCGCCGCGATCACCCCTCTGCTGGCGGGCGCGTGTGCCACATTCGCCACGGTCCGTTCGGCCGACGTGCGCCCAGGTCATTCCGTGGCCATGCACGCGTCCTACAGCACGCCGCCCGGCGATGTGGCGGGATGGTTCTGGTCGTACGACTGCGTGTCTCGATGCAGCTTCGCCACGCCGGGAATCGATCTGGGCTACACGTATGGATGGCGGCGGCCCGATAGCGTGCGCGCCGTGGCACTCGGCGTGGGCGTGAACAGCTTCTACCCGTACGTCGACGGCTACATGCAGTTGGCATCGGGGCAGCGGCCGTACGGGATTGGCGTGCGCGTCGGGCTGCCGGTGCAAAGCTGGCGCCAACATCAACTGTACGCGCGGTACGACATTCCGCTCAGCGAGCGGACGCGCCTGCTTGTGAATCCGGGCATTTTGCTGCACGAGGGACGAACGCCCAATGGCCAGACATCCGGGCACTTTGTCGGTTTTGTGCAGGGTGTCGGCCTCGAGGTCGGCGGCAGGAACGTGTCATGGACACCCGCCGTCGCCGTGGTGGCAGGACAGGCGCAGCGTAAGGACTACTTCGCACGACTGGGACCGGAACGCAGTGTGTTCGCGATGGCCTCGCTTGGATTTACGGTGCATCGGGCGCGTGCAACCGACTCCCGTTAATCGCGCGTCCGTCGCCGCGACCCAGCCCGGCAGAGATCGTGGCGACGGACTGTCGATTGAGCCCCCCTTCACCCGTCATTGGGATGTCCACCATCATTCATGACGACACCCACCGGACCTCCCCCGATGCGCTACGCACTTCTCATTCACTATCCACAGCCCGCCGTTTCGCAGGTCTCCGATGAGGAGATGAAGGCCGGCATGGCGGCGTTCCAGAGTTACGCGAAAGCGCTGCAGGACAGCGGCGTGCTGCTGTCCGCCGAAATTCTCGACACCGTCGCCAACGCCACCAGCGTGTCGGTGCGGCAAGGCAAACTGCATGTGCAGGACGGACCGTTCGCCGATACCAAGGAATCGTTCGCCGGCATCTTTGTGCTCGACGTGCCCGACCTCGATGCTGCACTGGCGTGGGCCGAACGATGCCCGGCGGCGCAGTGGGGGACGGTCGAGGTGCGTCCGTCCAAAGTGCGCGCCGTCAACGGTGTGTGGACCAACGCCTGAGTGACTGACGCGGTCCACCAACGGACGGAGGAGCTGGCCCGCATTGCGTACGGCCGGCTCCTCGCCCTGCTCGCGGCACAGTACGGCGACATCGACTATGCCGAAGACTGTCTCGCGGATGCCTTTGAGGCGGCGTTGCGGACCTGGCCCACCCGTGGTGTGCCGGAGAACCCGGAAGCATGGTTGCTGACCGCGGCGCGCAACAGCGCGCGTGATGTGCATCGCTCGTCGGCAACGCAGCGCACGGAATCGTATCTCGACACACGACATGGCGCCGTGCAGCACATCGAGCTGCAGTACACGGCCGACGACGTGCCGGACCGTCAACTGGCGCTGCTCTTTGTGTGCGCGCACCCGGCCATTGATCCCGCCGTACGTACACCGCTCATGCTGCAGACGGTGCTGGGTTTTGATGCCGAACACATCGCCGCCGCGTTTGTGGTGCCGCCATCGGCCATGGCGCAGCGGTTGGTGCGGGCCAAGCGCCGTATTCGGGAGGCGCGCATTCCGTTTGTGATTCCTGAGCGAGACCAGATGCGCGGCCGGCTGCCGTCGGTGCTCGAGGCGATATACGGTGCGTATTCGATAGACTTCGCCTTGGTGGCGGGAGAGGAGCGGCGGAAGGAACTGTCAGCGGAAGCGCTGTACCTGGCACGTTTGCTGGCCGAGCTCCTGCCCACCGAAGCCGAAGCACTCGGCCTGGCCGCGCTGTTGTCGTTGTCGATTGCCCGGCAACCCGCCCGTGGCGAGGGCGACGAGTATGTGCCGCTCAGTGAGCAGGACCCCGCACGCTGGAATCGCGAGTTGATTGCGAACGGTGAGCGCTACCTGCATCGGGCGCACGCGCTCGGCGACCCCGGCCGGTTTCAGATTGAAGCGGCGATTCAATCGGTGCATTGTGCGCGCGCCGTTACGGGCGCGACTGACTGGAGCGCGCTGCGCGCGCTGTACGCGGCGTTGGTGGAGCGCGCACCAACGATGGGCGCGCGTGTGGCGTTCGCCGCCGCGGTCGGCCGAGTGGATGGCGCGGCCGCGGGATTAGCCGTGCTCGATGCGATTGGCGACGAGCACGTTCAGCGATTTCAGCCGGCGTGGGCGACGCGCGCACATCTGCTGTTCGAGAGCGGCGATGTCGTCGCTGCCGCGGAAGCATATGTGCGCGCGATTTCGCTCACAACCGATGTAGCGGCACGACGCTATCTGGAAGCGCGGCTCGAACTGACCGAAACGAACATGCGCCAACAACGCACGGGAGCCTGAGCGAGAGGTCGCGGGCGAATGCAGATCTCGTCATGGCACCATTCACACGCGCTACACCCGGAAATACTTCACGTACTTGGCCACCATCGTGCCGCGGGTCGGCGTACGCCAGGGGATGCCGCGCTCGAGGCCAGTGGGCCACTGACTCGTCCACACCAGGTAGAGATCGGAGCCCGGCGATGACGTCCAGCGCGCCCGTGCGTTGACGGCTCCGCGCCTGGATTCGTTGTCCCACTGCGCAAACACGGTCGTGCTGAGGCGTGGGCTGGCCGCGTAGTCGAGACGCACCTGTGCCGTTTGGGCGACGAATCGACGTGTCACCGTGGCCTGGGCGAGCGACACGGCTGTGCGATTGTAGTCCACACTGATATTCACATGCGGCGCAAAGCGACCGCTCAGCGACGTACTCAATTCGGATCCTCGACCGGTGTAAAAACTGCCGCGCGCGTACGATGCGTCAACGCCGATCATGCGCGCGCTCGACGATTCGAACTGGACCTCCGCGGTATTCCACGCGTAACGTCCTGGTGCGATGGACACATCGTCGAAGAGATCGAACGGGTCGGTTGGCGCATCGTATTCGCGTTTGAGCTCGAAGGACAGTTCGTCGCCACTGTCGAATTCGACACCGAATGGCGTGGTGCTGATCGATCCGTTGGTGAGCCCCGTGAGCGGGCCACTGGTGCCCATGGTACGCACCAGATCGCCGTTGAGCAGACTGAACTTGAACTGGCGCACATGCATCGCGGCAAATGGTTTGCCAATGGCACCGAGTGCGTCGGGACGCGGCGTGAGTTCCGTCTGCCAGCTCAGACGCGTGACCCCGCGTTGCTGGACAAAGCCGAGGTCCGGTCGAAAGCCCTCTCCGACACGCTCAAAGCGAAGAGCGATGTCGGCGATGTCGTTGGGAAAGTCGATCATGCCACGCGCGTAGACCGGATCACCGCTGGTGGCGCTGCCATCAACGGCAGCCGCGCCGATGAACACCAGATTTTGATCACGCACGACGTACGGCAGATTGACGTCCAGCCCTCCGGCCGCCGTCTGCGCTTCGCCCTGTGGCGCGTGCAGCGTCCCCATGGCGCCGATATATCCGCGGCCGAGCACGTCGCGTTTGACGCGACCGACCACCGCAGTGGCCGGATCCTCGCCGCCGGTGTGCGTGGTGATCAGGCCAAGCTGCTGCGCACCGAGACGACCGGTGAGTCGGGCGCCCGCTTGCAGCGGAATCGGCGAACCGCCGCTGCCGAGCCCAATGCGCCGACTGTAAAACAGCTGCGTCTGCCCGCG
>Ga0154020_10004636_pt1 | contig 16358 bp, 15 predicted proteins | sample Klosneuvirus_201_FD_109709 | JGI IMG/M metagenome (GOLD analysis project Ga0154020, IMG submission 109709) | Active sludge microbial communities from wastewater, Klosterneuburg, Austria - Klosneuvirus_20160825_MG | ecosystem: Engineered > WWTP > Aerobic digester > Activated sludge | place...
CCGGGAGATTACGCGGCTGGGGATGCACCAACGAGCGCGTCTGGGCATCGGGTATCTCCCGCAAGAGGCTTCGGTTTTTCGAAAACTCACGGTGGCGGAGAACATCCTCGCGATCGCGGAGGCCATCGGGGTCCCGCGAAAGGACAGGTCCGCCCGGGTCGAACGTCATCTGACGGATCTCAATCTCGGCCACGTTGCCAAGCAGATGGCCTACACCCTGTCGGGCGGTGAACGGCGACGCCTCGAGATCGCCCGTGCACTCGTGACCGAACCCAAGTTTCTTTTCATGGACGAACCGTTCGCCGCGATTGATCCGATCTCCGTGGCCGAAGTTCAAAAGATCATTCGCCAACTGAAGTCGCGCGGCATCGGCGTCCTCATTACCGATCACAATGTGCGCGAAACCCTCCGCATCGTCGATCGGGCCTACTTGATCCACCAAGGGAAGGTTCTGGCTGAGGGCTCCGCCGACACGTTGATCCACGATCTCCAGGCACGCGAATTTTACCTCGGCAAGGACTTCAACCTCTAACGCGTCTCCGCACGAAAACGCGCTCGTCATGTGGACGGCGCTCGTTGTGCTCTCAACCCAGCCGCCCCGCCCATGCCCAAAGCCATCCACGGGATCACCGTCGCGCACTTTTTCCGGAGCTATCAGGAGAAACTCAAACTGGAGCTGATCACCGGCGACCGTGGGCTTCACCGCCTGATCCGTGAGGGATCCATCAACCGCCCCTCGCTCGCGCTCACCGGATTCTTCCGGTATTTCGCCAACAAGCGTATCCAGGTTCTCGGAGCCGCGGAGATGACCTACCTCAAGACCCTGACCCACGCGCGGCAGGTCGAAATCTTCACGGAAATGGTCGAGCGCCAGGTTCCCTGCCTCGTCCTCACGAGAAACTTCCATCCCACACGCTCGATGATCGAAATCGCTCTCGAGAAAAATCTTCCCGTGTTTCGCACTCCAATGATCACCATGAACTGGGTGAATCTCGGCACGCTTTGCATCGACAATGAATTCGCTCCCGCCTCCACCGAACACGCCACCACCCTCGATATCCGCGGCATCGGCGTGATGCTTCGGGGCAGTTCAGGCGTGGGCAAAAGTGAATGTGCCCTCGCCTTGATCGAACGCGGACACTCCCTCGTGGCCGACGATCTCACGGTGATCAAGCTGCTCGATGAGCGCGAACTGATGGCTTCAAGTCGCCCGCTCAACCACGGCTACATGGAGTGCCGCGGCATCGGCATCATCAATGTGGCCGAAATGTTCGGGGTGAAATCCATCCGCCTCGAAAAGCGGATCGACATGGTCGTGTCTCTGCACGAATGGCACCCTGAGGTCGTCGAGGAACGCACCGGGCTCGAGGAGAACCACTACGAAATCCTCGGACTGAAGATCCCCCATATCGAACTCTACGTCCGACCGGGACGCGACATGGCCCGTCTCGTCGAGGTGGCGGCGCTGACCCAGGCGTTGAAGAAGATGGGGCACGACCCAGCCAAGGACTTCAACGACCGGTTGATCGCCTTCATGACCCAGCAGTCGAAACAGACCGAAACCGTCTCCCTGCGTCCGCTTTCGGTCGACGACAGCCGCCACCCCCGCCCCTAGTTTTTCCGAGCACTGTCACCTGTTCCACCCTCATGAGTTCACCCGCACGGGCCGACGGACGTCGGCCGGATCAGCTCCGTCCCATCAGCTTTGAAGCCAACATCGCGCCTCACGCGACCGGCTCGGTTCTGGTTTCGTTCGGTTCCACGCGCGTCATCTGCGCCGCGACCATCGAGCCAAACGTCCCGACGTGGATGAAGCAGCAGGGCGTCAAGGGCGGCTGGCTGACCGCAGAGTATTCAATGCTCCCTTACTCAACCCTCGATCGCAAGCCGCGGGACATCTCCAAGGGAAAAATCGACGGTCGGACCGTGGAAATCCAGCGTCTCATCGGCCGCTCGCTGCGCGCGATCATCGATCTCCAAAAACTCGGCCAGAACACACTCTGGGTAGACTGCGACGTCCTTCAGGCCGACGGCGGCACCCGGACCGCCGCAATCACCGGCGCCTACCTTGCCGCCCGGCTCGCCGTGCAAAAACTGCTCGACGCCAAACGCATCGCAGAGAATCCGCTCGGGGACTCCGTCGCCGCGGTCAGCGTCGGCGTCTTCGACGGACGCGAGCTACTCGATCTGCCCTACGTCGAAGACCGCGACGCGGAAGTTGACTTCAACGTCGTCATGACCGGTCAGGGCCGCTACGTGGAAGTTCAGGGATCCGGCGAGGAGGCGACCTTCACCCACGAGCAATTGCAGTCCCTGCTCGTCCTCGCCAAGGCCGGCCTGAAGGAGATTTCCGCGATGCAGACCACTTTCCTCCTCCGGGAGTTGCTCAAGACCAAGTGAGACGCCGCTCAAGCGGCGGGAATCAGGTCTTCTTCTCGGCCGGCACCGAATCTTTGAGCGCGTTGAAATTGCCGTCTTCAGCCGCCCGCAGGAAGCCCTCGGTCACACTCTTCAGTTCCTCCCATCGCCGGCGAATCTGCTTTGCCTCGTCCTTCGTCACGTGATTGTCAGACGCGGCGGTCGCAATCACCGCCAACATATCGGCAAACTCCTGAACGATCGCATTCGTCGTCGGGATCAGGGAATAGGGGTGCGCCTTTGACGCCTCAGGGTTGGAAATGAAGAAACCACCCGCCCTCTCGCAAACCCATTGCGCGATGCGCGTGTCTTGGGTGATTTTTAACAGCTGATCTACGCGGTCCAAAGGATTATGCGCCCCGCTGCCGGTCGCGTCACTCGGAGGCTCGGCCCATTTATAGATGAGAGAAAGCGACAAGCCCATGTCGGCCGAAATCTGCTTAGCACTCGTTTTTTTCAGAACCTCGCGGAGCACCTCATGCGATTGCATGACACCATCAAGCAACACGCGGGAAGCTTGGCAATCTCCGGAACGAAAAGAGCTCGCTCACTTTTTGGTGTGTCTTCCGTAGCCCAATTCTGGCAAGATCCGGATCTTCATGAACATTCACGAGTATCAGGCCAAGGCACTCTTCGAGAAATTCGGTGTACCTGTACCTAAAGGTGCCGCCGCAAAAGCCGCCTCCGAATTCGACAGCGCCCTCGCCCAATTGCCCGAAGGACCCACAATGGTAAAATCCCAGATCCACGCCGGTGGACGGGGTAAAGGCACCTTTACCGATGGCTTCAAAGGTGGCGTCAAATTCTGCAAGACGAAAGCCGACGCCAAGGAAATGGCCGGCAAGATGATCAACAACACCCTGGTCACGGTTCAAACCGGTCCCGCCGGACGCAAGGTGCAGACCGTCTACTTCACCGTCGCGAGCGACATCAAAAAGGAGTACTACCTCGCCATTCTGCTCGATCGCGCCACGTCGCGGCCGGTGATTGTCGCCTCGACTGAAGGCGGCATGGAGATCGAGAAGGTCGCCCACGAGACGCCAGAGAAGATCTTCAAGGTCTATGTCGATCCCGCCTACGGCCTGGCCGACTTTCAGGTTCGCCAACTAATCCTGGGACTCGGACTCTCCTCGGCAGAAGCCAAGGGTGCCGCGAAGCTGATCCGGAATCTCTACACCATGTTTTGGGAGACGGATGCGGCAATGATCGAGGTCAATCCCCTGATCACCACGCCGACCGGCGACGTCCTCGCGCTGGACGCCAAAGTTTCCTTCGACTCGAACGCACTTTTTCGTCACCCGGAAATCACCGCACTGCGCGATCTCAACGAAGAGGACTCGAAGGAAATTGAAGCCTCGAAGTTCAATCTCTCCTACATCGCGCTCGACGGAAACATCGCCTGTCTCGTCAACGGTGCCGGCTTGGCCATGAGCACCATGGACATCATCAAGCACTACGGCGGCAACCCGGCCAACTTCCTCGATGTCGGCGGCGGCGCCTCCAAGGAGCAGGTCGTGGCGGCGTTCAAGATCATTCTCGGTGACGCCAACGTGAAGGGGATTTTCGTCAACATCTTCGGCGGCATTATGGACTGCAACGTGATCGCCAACGGAATCGTCGAGGCGGTAAAGGAAGTGGGCCTCACCCTGCCTCTCGTGGTTCGCCTCGAGGGCAACAACGTCGCGGCCGGCAAGGCCACGCTGGCCCAAAGCGGGCTGACTATTGTCGGCGGGGATACCATGGCCGACGCGGCCCAGAAGATCGTCAAGCTCGTCGCCTGATCGGACCATCGGAACATACCAGACCAAACTCAAATCGCGAAACTTCCATGGCCATTCTCATCACGCCCGAATCCAAAATCATCGTTCAAGGCATCACCGGTGACTTCGGTGGACGCCACGCCAAACTCTCCCTCGACTACGGCACCCAGGTGGTCGCCGGCGTCACGCCCGGGAAGGGCGGTCAATTTTTTGAATACAAGGAGCACCGTGTGCCGATCTTCAACTCGGTGCACGAGGCGATCGCCGCAACCGGGGCCAAAGTCTCCGTCGTCTTCGTCCCGCCTCCCTTCGCCGCGGATGCCATCGTTGAAGGTGTCGACGCCGGTCTCGAATTGATCGTCACGATCACTGAGGGCATTCCTGTCCGTGACATGGTTCGCGTGAAGCGCGCAATCGCCGGTCGCTCAACGCGGTTGGTCGGACCCAATTGTCCCGGGCTGGTCAGCCCGGGCTCTGGTCCCCAGAGTCACGGTGGTTGCCGAATCGGCATCGCGCCCGGCTATATCCATAAGAAGGGTCATGTCGGCGTGGTTTCCCGTTCCGGAACGCTCACCTACGAGGCGGTCTTCCAATTGACCTCGAAGAATATCGGCCAATCCACCTGCGTTGGCATCGGCGGCGACCCCGTCAACGGGACCTCCCATCTCGATGTCATCAAGATGTTCAACGATGATCCGGAGACGCACGGGATCGTTCTCATCGGCGAAATCGGCGGAACGGCCGAAGTCGAGGCGGCCCGCTGGATCAGAGATAATGTCAAGAAACCGGTGGCCGGCTTCATCGCTGGAGCCACGGCCCCCGCCGGTCGGCGAATGGGTCACGCCGGTGCAATCGTCGGCGGTACCGAGGATACGGCCGCCGCCAAGATCGCTGTCTTCCGGGAGTGCGGGATCGAGGTCGCTGAAACGCCATCGGACATGGCCGACGCCCTCCTCCGCGCCGCCAAGGCCAAGGGTGTCACCCTGACCTGATTCGCATTCAATCCACGCACAAAAAAGGGCCGCGACGACATCGCGGCCCTTTTTGTGCCCCGCGCCGATCGATTGGCGCTGGCGTTGAAATAGGTGGCCAGGCACTCCACGGCACTAGGAGATCGTCGTTACCGTTGCTACCTTCCGGTCCTGGCGGAGTTCACGCGTCTGCCCATGCATGGCACCTGGCCAAGGATCAAGGTGATCAGCTCCGACGGTTGCGCAACTGGTTTCTTGATCGACCCAGTCGAGAACCCAGCAGATCTAGGGCGTTCCGCCCGGTGGGGCTTTCGGACCCGCCGGCAAAGGGGACCTCTCGGTTTCGCGTTTGCCCCCCTCCTTCTCGTCTCGCGGTGGGTTCGGCCGCGCCCGGCCGCGCTCCCGCCACCGCCGCTGCATGTCTTCAAACTCCGTCCGTTGGGTCGCGTCGAGCTCGGCGAGGATGCGGGCATCCATCGCTTGGAAAAGTTTCCCCGTTTCCCGGCGCAACTTTTTCAGTTCCTCCCCAGTCTCCCCGACGATGGCCCCAATCTTGGCCTGCTGGGCCGGGTTCAATTTCAAACGCTCATTCAGGCGTTTGGTGTGTCCGACGATGAATTGGTCGGCGCCCCCTCGGGCTTGGACGAAGTTTTTCGCCAGCCGGAGTGAGGCGAATCCGCCGGTGACAGCACCAGCCAAGAACACCCCGGCGAAAACGAAAGCGACTTTCCAGGATTTGTTCATCGAAGCCATTACTCCAAGAGTTCGGCGATCGGATCTCCGTCAACCACGGCGATTTCATCCCCCAGGGCCTGCAGCACCGGGCTGACATTCGCCGCCACCGCCGCGATCGCCATCAACGAGGCCAAACTTAGCGCACGGAAGGCGAAGGGTTCAAACAGGCTCGCCACCCCACGCTCCACCGGCGCAAACGCCTGGGCGACCACCCGCGTGGCAAAGCCGAGCGGCGCGCTGACGACTCCCTCATCATGGCGAGGGGCCTTACGGGCCAAGTCCACCAACTCCTGCCAATTGCGTGCTTTTGTTGTTTTCATTGGCGTTCCTTTTTTTCCAACTCCTCAAAAAGTTGACGTAGCTTTCGCCGGGCCCGAAAAGCCCGGACTTTGATCAGAGAGGTGTTCCATCCGGTGAGCGAAGCAATCTCGGCGATGGTTTTCTGCTCCAAGTCGAGCATCTGAATCACCATCCGGTCATCTGGCTTGAGCTCCCCAAGCAGCCGATGGACCAATTCCCGGGCTTCGAGCGCGTCATCCGGTGCCCGCTCGCCTTCATTCGTCAGCACGGTGTCCAAAACGTCCGCCTCATTTTCGGATAGATCCGCCCAACGAAACTCCGGCCTGCGCTTCTGCTGTCGCAGCAAATCAATACAGGTCGTCAACGTGATCCGAGATACCCAATGCGTAAACGGAACCGACCCCTGAAACTGTGCAATCCGCGTGAACATTTTCAGAAAAACATCCTGCGCAATATCTTCCTCCGCAACGCGCCGTGGCAAGTGAGCGCGGATGATGCGGATGACCAACGGGTAAAGGTGCTCCACCAGGTCTTTCGCCGCGCGTTGCTCGCCTTGACGCACGCGCTCCAAACAACCGGCCAGGTCAAATGTGGCATCGGCTGCGTCAGACATAACGCCATGGAAGGTGGACCATACACGGAGAGCAAGACGCGGTTCAGTCCACCCGAGTTACAAATCTCCCGGTTCTCCCGCCAACTCCGAACGCACGTTCCAAATCAATCGCCAGTCAATATCTTCAGCAGTCCGTGTAGGCGAATCCGTCGGCTTGACTTTGTCCGACTCGTGCCGATAAACCGACTATCTGATGCGACGCTTCGCCCAGGCGCTTCGACTTACCTAGACGCACGGTCCGTGAGAGCCGCGTGTTCGGCCGACTGTGCGTCCGTGAAGCCCTTTCGCCACCTCGTCGTCGACGGAGTGTGGTTTGTCGTTCTCGTCTATGCTCCTGTCCGTTAATCTTCCGCTCTTTCCGCATCATGCAGTCCGCTCCTGTCACCAAATACCGTCCCTTGCCCACGGTTCACTTGCCTCAACGGCAATGGCCTAACCGAGTCTTAACCCACGCTCCGCTGTGGTGCAGCGTTGATCTCCGCGACGGCAATCAAGCGCTCGCCCAGCCCATGAGCGTCGAGGAAAAACTCGAGTTGTTCGAGCTCCTGGTAAAAATTGGCTTTAAGGAAATCGAGGTTGGCTTTCCCTCCGCCTCCCAAACCGAATTCGATTTCTGCCGGCGTCTAATCGACGAAAATCGCATCCCCGCCGATGTCTCAATCCAGGTTCTCTGCCAATGCCGCGAAGACCTGATCATCCGCTCCGTCGAGGCGCTCCGCGGCGTTCGCCACGCGGTCTTCCATCTCTACAACTCGACGTCGCCCGCGCAGCGTAAGTACGTCTTCAACGCGGATCGAGCCGATATCGTCCGCATCGCCACACGCGGCATCGAATGGCTCAAACATCACGCCCAACCGTTGATCGCCGCGGGCACTGACCTGCGCCTCGAGTATTCCCCCGAGAGCTTCACCAGCACCGAGCTGGCGTTCGCCCTCGAAATTTGCGAAGCCGTGACCGATGTCTGGGGACCGACCCCTGAGTCGAAGATCATTCTCAATCTGCCGGCCACGGTGGAGTACGCCACACCCAACGTGCACGCCGATCAGATCGAGTGGATGAGCACGCACCTGACCCGGCGCGATCGCACTCTCATCTCCTTGCACACCCACAATGATCGGGGCACCGGTGTAGCCGCGAGCGAACTGGCCTTGCTCGCGGGCGCCGACCGCGTCGAAGGCACCCTCTTTGGCAACGGCGAACGCACCGGGAATCTCGATTTGGTGACCATCGCGCTGAACCTCTATACCCACGGGATTCATCCCGGTCTGGACTTCAGCGATCTCCCGAGAATCCGGGAAGTCTACGAGCGCACGACCCGCATGGAAATTCATCCGCGTCACCCCTATGCGGGCGACTTGGTCTTCACCGCCTTCAGCGGCTCCCATCAAGATGCGATCAAGAAGTCCTGGGACCAGCAGGAGCCCGGGGCCCCCTGGGACGTGTTGTACATCCCGATCGACCCCGCCGACATCGGTCGCAACTACAAGGCAATCATTCGGATCAACTCCCAATCCGGCAAAGGCGGCGTCGCTTACGTGCTCGAGCATGAATTCGGCTACCAGTTGCCGAAACTCATGCACAAGGAGATCGGGAAAACGATCAACGACCTCGCCGATTCCACCGGCCGCGAACTCACCCCTCAGGAAATCCACGATGTTTTCGTGCGCGACTATATCGAGCGGTCCTCCCCCGTTTCACTCGGCGAATTCCGGACGATTGAGCGGGGTAGCGTCGTCACCTGCCAGGCTGAACTTCTCATCGAGGGTCAGCGCCGGCTCGTGACCGGAAACGGCAACGGTCCGATCGATGCCTTCGTCCATGCCGTGACGGACGCGGGGCTGCCCGCCTTCGAGTTGCTCAGTTATTCGGAGCACTCCTTGGGCAGCGGCGCACAAGCCCGAGCCGTCAGCTACATCCAGATCAAGACCGCCAAGGGACGCCTCGTCTTTGGTGCAGGCATCGACACCAACATCGAACTCGCGTCGATCAAGGCCGTCGTCAGCGCGCTCAATCGATCGCTCGCGTAGGCGTCCAATCGCCCGCAGCTCACGCGATTCCGGGTTCTTCGTCCTCCGACGGAGAACCCGCTTTCATTTCCCAGATCTCGTGTCCATCTCAGACCCGGCCGAGCCGACTGAAGAGCCACCCCGCAAGTCCGAGGAATCCAAGCGAGGGAATCCACAGGAGGAGGTCTGGCCTGAGCTCGGGTCGGCCATCCAACCAACCGACGCACACCGTCAGGAAATAGTAGGCCATGACCAGCGCGAGCGCGAGGCCGAGGTTGGCCGATGTCTCCTTGCGTGAGACCTTGATGCCCAAGGGGATCGCCAACACCGCGAAGGCAAACACGGCCAACGCCGTGGCTCCTTTTTCATTCGTTGCGTAGGCCACCCGCATCCGTTCCAGCCGGAGCTTCCCAAGATCAGCGTCAGGTGCCTTTTCCAAGGTCAGCAACCGATCCGTTTCGCCCCGCAGTTCCGCCAAGGTCATCCAAGCCAGCTTCTTCCGCACGCTCTGTTTGCCAAAGAGACTATCCAGCTGGAGTTCGATGGGGAATTCCTCCGCCGTATACGGAGCCATCGGGACCGAAAAGTCCTCCAAGCGATCCGTCTTGCGCACCTCAATGTTCACCCGGTGAAGGGTTAACACCAACCGCCCTTCTCCATCCTTGAACGTGACCGTCCCCGACGTCGCCCGCCCCGATCGTTTCACCCGGCTGTTTTTGTCCAACTCCCACATCCAGACGTCGCGCAGGACGCTGCCTTCCTTCTCGCCAACATAGAGGACCACACCCGGAAAGTCGCGGATGAACGTTTTTGGCACAATGAAGCTCAGGGGGTTGCGCTGGACCGCCCGGGCCAGGGTCTCCTTGTAAAGGGCACGAGCCCGGGGCATGTACTCGTAGTTAACCAAGGCCGCCACCGTCGCCGCCAAGGCTCCCAGGATCAGGATCGGGCGCGCAAGGTAGGCAAAACTCAGGCCGGACGCCCGCATGGCCGTGACCTCGTGCTGGGCCGACATCCGACCCAAGACGAGCAGCACGCCCGTCAACACCCCCATCGGCAAAGCATACGCCGCAACGAAGGGTCCCAAAAGGAGGAGGAGCGTGATAAAGGTGTCAGGCGCGAGTTGCCCCCCAAGGACCAACTGGAGGAGATCCTTCAGCGCATTGCCTACCACCAAAACAAACCCGAAGAGCCCCACCGCCGCTGCGCAGGACCCCAGAACGCTGAAGAAAATATGGCGGTGAAGCAGCGACATCCCGGGCGAGCCCGCCCTTCCCAAACGGCGCCATTCGCCCGGGCAGGTCAACCCTAGAGTCAAGCTCTCCGCTCCAGCACGCGCTTCGATTCATCCGTCGATCGGGACTGCGGGGGCGGTTCTCCGAGGGTCGATTGCTCTTCAGGTTTGACCTCTCTCGCGCGCCTGACATGCCTATCTCCCGACGCTTTACAGGGTTCCACTCCCCCCGACGGTGTTACCAGTGTCCACAAGCTCCGAACTCACCTTTACCTACGATCTCGTCCGAGCGGAGCGCTGCGGGACGGTTTTTGAGAAAGTCTGGCACAGCCAACGCAAGCGCGCTCTCGAGCGATTGATGGCCGGGGCTGGCATTCAACCCGCAAGACATACGATTCTCGACATCGGCTGCAACTCGGGCCCGCTGCTGCTTCATTTCGGGGTCAAAGGCTATCGCATCTCCGGAGTGGACCTGAATGCGGAGCTGGTCGACAAGGGCCGGGAATACCTCCGCGAGGCCGGTCTCGACCCGCTAACCCTCACCTTGGGCGACGCCTCCCAGCTCAATTTCCGCGATGAATCTCTCGATTGCGTGCTCTTGATCGACCTCCTCGAACACAGTATCAACGAGGATGCCTTGGTGGAGGAAGCTCGCCGGGTCCTCAAGACCGGCGGACATGCCATCGTCGCGGTCCCGCGCCCTTGGCACCCTATCTGGCACCCACTCTTTAAAAAAGCGCTCAGCGGGCGCTTGGCCGAAGACATCGATCAGCACCCCGACCGCTTCAAGTCGGGCAAGGACCTCGCGAGGCTTTTCGCCAGATTTCGCCGGGTTCGCGGCGGATCTCGGGTCTACGGAGCTTGGATCGTTGGCGTCTTCCAAAAGGTATGACCTTTCGGCTCGAGTTATCCTCAGCCCTGCTCCTCCGCCTCTACCGAGCCTTGGTCGTCTTCGTCACCGGGGTGACGATGCTTTACACGCTGACTCTCTCCCACGGGTTCTTCTGGAAAATGGGAGGCCTGGCCGCCCTCGGAGTCGCCGCCTACCTCTGCCTGCGTCTGGTCGCAAGGATGTCGGCGAAGGACGTCTTCTCCCCGCTCTCCGTGAACGGGTGGGCTCTGTTTGCGTTCATTCTCACTTTCGTCCTTTCCCATGCACCCATCTATCGTGGCGAGTCGTTCCTCGGAGACTGGTCAAAGCATCGCTCGGTGATGCTTTCGCTGCACGACAACATCCTGTCTCCCAAAGCCTCGGGATTTCTCTACGACGAGACCTCCCCAGAGGCGCCGATCCCGGCGAATTTTCGCCTCAACTACTACTGCCTCTCCTACCTCGCTCCGGTCGTGAGCTATCTGCCGTTGGAGGCCTTGATTCCCGATTACTCCCGGGACTCAGTGGCCCGAGTCCTCGCCGCCCTGTTGAGCTTATGGTGTCTGATCTTGCTGCTGTGCTCACTGGCACTCGTGTTCTCCTGCACGCCCCTTCTCTTGCGTACCGGCGCGCCTCTTTCCGAGTCCACCCTCACGCTCTGCCTGCTGATGTTTCCACTCTGGGGCGGCGGCGAGTTCTTCCTTGAAATCTATCGACAAGGACAAATTCCAACGCTGGGGCCGCATTACGACGGCATCTTCTACGAATTCTTCCCGATCCAAGTTCAGAACATGATCAGCCTCTGGAACTGGGCACCCTCACAAATGGCGGGGTCCGCCGTGGGCTTGGCGCTGTTTTTCCCTTTCTGCAAGCGTGTCGACTTGGCCCCTTGGCCGCTGATCGTGGCGTTTCTCATGGGGAGCATCCCGTTCGCACTTTGCGGACTGGGTCCCATAGCCCTTTTCGCCGCACTCCAGTCTCGGGAACGATACACTCTCGCTTGGCTGGGGAGTCATACGAAGCCGCTTTTCCTCACGCTGGTTCTCTCGGTGGCTCTCGGCCTCCAGGCGGTGTTCTTCTTCCGTGGAAAGACGATGCAGGACTCGTTCCAATCGGTTTTCGCGGTGAACCAGGACTATCTGAACTACACCATCTCGGTCGGGCGGGAGTACGTCGTTCCGCTCGTCATCCTTATCGCCCTGACTCTCAATCGTACAATCTCCTGGCTGGCCTTTGCGGGATTAGCACTTCCCCTGCTCGCGATGACCACGCTGTACATGGGCCACTTTAATCCTTGGTCCTTAAAGTCCACAATTCCGCTCACCCTGCTGTTACCCGTTTGTTTTTCCGTACTGGTCTCCTGCATCCCCAGCCGGAGGACAAAGGTCCTCACGGTCGCTCTGGCACTGATCTACTTCCTGCCTTCCTTTTGGTACGAGATCTTCTTCGCGTGGACGGATGCCTCGCATAACGGCGTTCTCGAAAAGACGAAGTGGATCGTTGATCAATACTTGGGAGTGTAGTCGGGCCCCGTCGGTCTTGGTGGATCGCCCTTGCCATTTCTTTAATCGAGGAAGCGGGCAAAGACTGCCTGAACGCAAAAGGCCGAGGGTTGGCTCTAGACTCGCACGCCAATTGGGGAGATACTTTCTGTTTCATGCGTTTTGCGCCCGAATTGCCTCCGCTGACAGGAGAGACCTTGCAGTCTCTCACCGCCCGGCTGCAGGAGCACGGCGAGCCCGCCTTTCGCGCCCGCCAGATCCTCGATTGGGTCTACAAAAAACGCGCCCGCTCTTGGGAGGACATGTCCAACCTTTCAAAGCCGCTCCGGGCATGGCTGGCCTCGACGTTCGACCTGCTGCCCGCCTCGTTGGTGCTCGGCAAGCAATCCGATGACGTCACCGATAAGCTTCTGCTCGAACTGCGCGACCACTCGCTGATTGAGACGGTCATCATCCGGGCCCCCCAGGAGGGAGTGGGCGTCGAGCACTCCCGCAAAACCATCTGCATTTCCACCCAGGTGGGATGCGCCATGGCCTGTGTATTCTGCGCCAGCGGACTGGCCGGCTTGAAACGGGATCTTTCCGCGGGGGAGATCGTCGCCCAGCTGCTCCACGTCTGCTACCTCGAAGATCCCCTCACCGCCCGATCCCGGCAGGAGCTCGCCTCCTTCGACAACATCGTGGTCATGGGCATGGGTGAGCCACTGGCAAACTACGACAACCTCATCCGCGCCCTCACCATTCTGAACGCTGAATGGGGCCTCGGCTTCGGCGCCCGCCGCATCACCGTGTCCACCAGCGGACTCGTGCCTAAAATCCTCAAACTCGCCGACGAGCCCCTCGGTTTTCGTCTCGCCGTCTCCCTCCACGGCGCCACCGACGAGGTCCGCGAGAAAATCATGCCCGTCAACAAGGCCTTCCCGCTCGCCAAACTCCTTCCCGCCGTCCGCACCTTCTCGGAAAAACACGGCCGGATGGTCACCCTCGAATTCATCCTCATCGAGGACGTCAACGACTCCATCGATCAGGCCGGGGAATTGCGCGACATCGCCCGCGACCTGCACGCCCACGTCAATCTCATCCCTTACAATACGGTGCAGGGTCTACCCTGGAAACGCCCCAGCATCAACCGCCAGGAGCGGTTTGCCGACGTGCTCCGCGCGGCCCGTGTGCCCGTGACGCTCCGCCGCGAAAAGGGACATGACATCGACGCCGCCTGCGGGCAGCTCCGTCTGAAAACCGAAAAGGACCGCGACGCCTTGGCGGCGTCGTAGCCTCCAAGCAACACCAGCCGTGAGGTCACCCAGCGCCCCGGGGAAAACCTTCGGCGGCGGACCCATCAGAAATTTTCGCTTGATCACCCACCGATAAAAACCTTACCCAGACAATTCCGTGCTCGTGACGGAACCTTGTCGGCAGGACCCGTTTCCCACGTCCCGTTCATTCCCTCTTCGCCCCCCCATGATTGAAGTCAAAGGCCTGGTCAAAACCTACGGAACGAAACGCGCTGTCAACGGCGTGACCTTCACCGTCAAACGCGGTGAAATCCTCGGCTTTCTCGGACCCAATGGAGCCGGCAAATCGACGACCATGAAAATGATCACCGGTTTTCTCCAACCGACCGCCGGCACCGCGATTATCGACGGCCACGACGTCACCCAGGATCCTGTCGCCGTCAAACGTCGCGTCGGTTACCTGCCGGAAAGCGCCCCTGCCTATGGCGAAATGACCGTCGCCGAGTTCCTCGGATTCATCGCCGAGACGCGGGGTTTCCGTTCCGCCTCCGCCCGCAAAAACCAGGTCGACCGCGCCATCGGTCTCACCCACTTGGATCCCGTGCGGCATCAGTCCATCGAAACCCTCTCCAAGGGCTACAAGCAACGCGTCGGTTTCGCGCAAGCCCTCCTTCACGATCCTGCCGTGCTGGTGCTCGATGAACCGACCGACGGTCTCGATCCCAATCAAAAGAACGAGGTTCGGTCGCTGATCAAATCGATGGCCGCGGAAAAGGCCGTGATCCTTTCGACCCACATCCTCGAGGAAGTCGAGGCCATCTGCACCCGCGTCATCATCATTTCCCAGGGTCGCGTGGTGGTCGACGAGACCCCCGCCCAATTGCAGGCCCGACAGCCGGGAGCACGGCTCGACGCCATCTTCCGCACCCTCACGCTCAGCGACGTCTGAGGTCCCGCCCCAGAACGTTGTCCCTCCGCTTTCACCCTCGATCCTCTGTCCCGATGCTCCAGATCGCCCCTCTTTTTAAACGCGAGTTCCTTGGCTACTTTCGCTCGCCGGTCGGTTACGTGTTTCTCGCCGTCTTCCTGATGGCGAGCGTGATTCTTGCCTTCTTCGTCGGAGGCTTTTTTCGCGCCAACACCGCCAGCCTGGAAAGTCTCTTCAATTTTTACCCCTGGCTCTTCCTTTTCCTGATCCCTGCCGCCGGCATGCGTCTGTGGTCCGAGGAAAAACGTTCCGGGACAATCGAACTGCTCTTCACGCTCCCCATCACCACCTTGGAGGCGGTGCTCGGCAAGTTTCTCGCCGCCTGGGCCTTTCTCGCGCTCGCCATCCTCCTGTCCTTTCCGATGGTCATCACCGTCGCCTTCCTCGGTGACCCCGACTGGGGAGTGCTGATCGCGAGCTACATCGGCAGCATCCTCATGGCGGGCTCCTACCTCGGAATCTGCTCCCTGACTTCGGCTCTGACCAAGAATCAGGTCATCAGCTTCGTGCTCAGCCTGCTCGGCTGCCTCATCCTGCTCTTTCTCGGTCTGAGCGTCTTCAACAACGCCCTTTCCTCCATCTTCCCAACTTGGTTCGTCGATCTGCTGGCGAACTTCAGCTTCAGCACCCACTTCGAGTCCTTCACCAAGGGCATCATCGACCCGAAGGATGTGATCTTCTTCCTCTCGCTCTCAGGTTTCACGCTCTTCCTCAACGTGGTCGCTCTCGAACGCTAGCACCGGACCCCTCGGAACCTCCAACGCTCCCGCCACCATGAAATCCGGCACCAAAGTCCTTTCGATCGCCCTGTTGTTCGTCGCCCTCGTCCTCGTCAACTACCTCGCTTCGCGTCTGCCGTTCCGCGGCGATGCGACGGCACAGAACATCTACACCCTCTCCGACGGCACCAAGTCCCTCCTCGGCAAAGTCGAGGAACCGGTGGTGCTCGACTTCTACTTCTCGAAGTCGGCCAACGGGCTGCCCATCACCTACAAGAACTACGCCGCCCGGGTGCAGGAGATGCTCCGTCAATACGTGCGCGCCTCCGGTGGCCAGATCACCCTCAATGTGATCGATCCCCGGCCTGACACTCCCGAGGAGGAGCGCGCCACCGCCGCCGGCCTCCAGCCACAGCAGCTCCCCACCGGGGAAACGGTTCAGTTCGGGCTTGTCGCGACCCAGGCCGATCAGCAAAAGGTCATCGCCTCGTTCAATCCCCAGCGGGAGTCGTTTCTTGAATACGACCTCTCCCAGCTCGTCTCCAGCGTGCAGACCGTCGCCAAGAAAAAGCTGGGCCTGATCACCAGCCTACCCCTGCAGGCGCCCGCCATGGACATGATGATGATGATGCAGCAGCGCCAGCGCCCGACCGGCCAGATGGTCGCCGACGAGTGGGGCAAGACGTTCGAGCTCGTCACCGTTGAGGCCAGCGCCACCGCACTGCCCGCAGATCTCGATGCCCTCGCCGTCATCCATCCCCAGAACCTCACCGGCAAACTGCAATTCGCCATCGACCAATTCCTGCTCGCCGGAAAACCGGTCTTCCTCGCCGTCGATCCCGCCTCCCAACACTTCAAACGTCAGGGCGGTCAGGCGGCCATGTTCGGCGGACCGCAGCCGAATGTCTCCAGCGACCTGCCTTCCCTGCTCCGGGCGTATGGGGTCACCTACAACGCCCAGAACGTGGTCGGTGACATCGTCAATGCCACCCAGGTTCAAACCGGC
>Ga0154020_10004637_pt1 | contig 16356 bp, 11 predicted proteins | sample Klosneuvirus_201_FD_109709 | JGI IMG/M metagenome (GOLD analysis project Ga0154020, IMG submission 109709) | Active sludge microbial communities from wastewater, Klosterneuburg, Austria - Klosneuvirus_20160825_MG | ecosystem: Engineered > WWTP > Aerobic digester > Activated sludge | place...
ACGCCGTGCCTCGCGAGGTCGAGCGCGCAGTTGAGCGCGGTCTGCCCGCCCATGGTGGGCAGGAGCGCGTCGGGACGTTCCTTGGCGATGATGTTCTCGACCATGCGCCAGGTGATGGGCTCGATGTAGGTGACGTCGGCCATCTCCGGGTCGGTCATGATCGTGGCGGGATTGGAGTTCACCAGGATCACGCGGTAGCCCTCGTCGCGCAGCGCCTTGCAGGCCTGCGCCCCGGAGTAGTCGAACTCGCAGGCCTGGCCGATCACGATCGGTCCCGCGCCGATGATCAGGATGCTCCTGATGTCGGTGCGCCTAGGCATTGCGCTCTTCCATCATCGCGACGAACTTGTCGAAGAGGTAAGACATCTCACGCGGGCCCGGGCTCGCCTCCGGGTGGCCCTGGAAACTGAAGGCCGGCCGGTCGGTGCGCTCGATGCCCTGGAGCGATCCGTCGAAGAGGGAGCGGTGGGTGGCGCGCGCCGTGGCGGGAAGCGTGGCCTCGTCCACCGCGAAGCCATGATTCTGGCTCGTGATGAATACCTGCTTCGTGTCCAGGTCCTGCACCGGGTGGTTCGCGCCGTGGTGGCCGAACTTCCTCTTCACCGTCTTCGCGCCGCTCGCGAGCCCGAGGAGCTGGTGCCCGAGGCAGATGCCGAAGGTGGGCGTGCCGGCGGTCACGATCTCCCCGATGGCCTCGATCGCGTAGGTGCAGGGCTCCGGATCGCCCGGCCCGTTGGAGAGGAACACGCCGTCGGGCGCGAGTTCGAAGACCTCGGCGGCCGGCGTCTGCGCGGGGACCACGGTCACGCGGCAACCGCGCGCGGCAAGGTGGCGAAGGATGTTGTGCTTCACGCCGAAGTCGTAGGCGACGACATGGAAGCGCGGCGCGGCGCCCGCGCCGTAACCGCCACCCAGCGACCACAAAGAACCGGTCCAGTCGTAACGCTCCTGGCAGGAGACGACCCGCGCGAGGTCCTGGCCCGCCATGGACGGGGCGGCGCCGGCGGCCAGGAGGGCGGCCTTCTCGCCCGCCTCGCCGGGCGTGGCCGCCTCGCCGGCCAGGATGCAGCCGTTTTGCGCGCCCTTGGTGCGCAGGATCCGCGTGAGGCGGCGCGTGTCGATGCCGGCGATGGCCACGACTCCGTGCCGCGCGAGGAAGGCGGGAAGCGATTCGGTGTTGCGCCAGTTCGATTCGAGGATCGGCAAGTCGCGGATCACGAGCCCGGCCGCGAAGACGCCGCGCGATTCGACGTCCTCGGCGTTGGTGCCGGTGTTGCCGATGTGCGGGTAGGTGAAGGTGATCACCTGCCCGGCGTAGGAGGGATCGGTGAGGATCTCCTGGTAGCCGGTCATGGCGGTGTTGAAGACCACCTCGCCCACGGTGCGGCCCGGGGCGCCGATGGACGCGCCGCGAAAGACGGACCCGTCGGCGAGAACCAGGAGGGCGGGGGTCTTCTGCGACAAGGACGGCTCCGAAAGCGGGGGAAAACGATGGGCGCAAAAAAACGGGAGGAGCTTGTGCGTGACGCTAGGCTCATCCCGCTTTCATTGGTCGGAAATGATAGCAAATTCGCGTCCTTCCTTCAACGAAAGCGCCGCGCCGGGGGATAATCGCCTCCGCCATGGAAGCCCTCCACGCCCTCGCCGGCACCGCCCTCCTCCTCGCCGTCGCCTGGCTCCTGTCGGAGAATCGCCGGGCCGTGCGCTGGAGAGTCGTCGCCTCCGGAATGGCGCTCACGGCGACGCTCGCGGGGCTCCTGCTCGCGGTGCCCTGGCTGACGGACGCGGTCTTCTCGCTCAACGTGGCCCTCGAGGCGCTGGAGCGATCGACCCAGGCGGGCACCGCGTTCGTCTTCGGTTTCCTCGCCGGAGGCCCGGCGCCTTTCGCACAGACCAACCCCTCGGCCTCGTTCATCCTCGCCTTCCGCGCCCTGCCGCTGGTGCTCGTGGTGAGCGCGCTCTCGGCGCTGCTCTTCCATTGGCGAGTGCTGCCGGCCGTGGTGAAGGCTTTCGCGTGGCTCCTCAACAAGTCCATGGGCCTGGGCGGCGCGGTGGGGGTTTCGGCCGCGGTCAACGTCTTCGTGGGGATGGTGGAGGCGCCGCTCGTGGTGAAGCCCTATCTCTCAAGGCTGTCGCGCGCCGAACTCTTCATGGTGATGGTCTGCGGCATGGCGACCATCGCCGGGACGGTGATGGCGCTCTACGGCGCGATCCTGGCGCCGGTGATCCCGGACGCGATCGGGCACATCATCATCGCTTCCTTCGTCGCCACACCCGCCGCGATCGTGATCTCGGCCCTCATGGTGCCAGGCGAGATGTCGAGCGAAGACGCGGTCGAGATTCCGCGCCAGGACGCGAGCGCCATGGACGCCGTGACCCGCGGCACCGTGGAGGGCGCGCAGCTCCTGGTCCAGATCGTGGCAATGCTGATCGTGCTGATCGCGCTCGTGCATCTGGCGAACGCCGGCCTGTCGCTGCTTCCCGAGGCGGGCGGCGCCCCGCTCACGCTGCAGCGGATGCTCGGGTGGCTCTTCGCCCCGCTCGCCTGGGCCGCGGGCGTGCCCTGGGCGGAGGCGCAGGTGGGCGGCGCGCTCCTGGGAACGAAGACAATCCTGAACGAGTTCGTGGCCTACCTCGACCTCGCGAAGCTGCCGGAAGAGACGATCAGCGCCCGGTCGCGCCTGTTGATGACCTATGCGCTGTGCGGCTTCGCCAACTTCGGAAGCCTGGGCATCCTGATCGGCGGCATGGGCGCGATGGTGCCGGAGCGCCGGGGCGAGATCGTGGCGCTGGGGATGAAGTCGATCGTGGCGGGAACGCTCGCGACCTGCCTCACGGCCGCGGTGGTGGGGTTGTTCATCTAGGCGGCTCCCCAGACCGCATCGGAATAGACGTTCTTGCCGTCGCCCATGTAAGCCTCAAATACGTGTTCGAACAGGACCGAGCACTTCGACTGGAATAGCTCCTTCGAATAGGCCCTCGGGAGTCCTTCGTCGAGGGTGTCTTCGATGGCCAGCCGAACCCTGGCCCGCGACTGGATCTTCTGCCGCCAGCCGAGCACAAGTAGTGCCCTGAGCCGTTCGAGCAAGTGGTGCGCGACCTTCTTCACCTCCGCCCTTTCCTCCGGCGTGAGGTCCGGACCGGGTCGGGTGAGGATGTCGAAAAGCGTCAGTTCCTCTTCGCTCAGGTGCTCTCGTACGTGGCGCCCCTGCTCCTCGGTCAACTCCCGGCTGAGCGCGATCAGGTCCCGGAAGACATCCTCGATGTTGCGGCTGCCGCTGTTGTAGTCGTCGATCAACGTCTGGAATTTCTCCAGGTAGTCGGCGCGCGTTCGGTTGAGGCGGACCATATGCTCCAGATGCGCCCGGACAGCCGCCTTGAGGCGCTCCAAGTCGCTGTTTGTAGGAGCTTTCTTCTCGAAACGCTTGGCGAGCGCCTCGAAATCGATCTTCGACAGGTCGATCGCGTGATAGCAAACGACTTTGTCCGTAATCTTGAACGGCTCCGCGTCAATCGAGCGGTCGAGCAATTCCTGGATACCCTGCATCACGTGCGAGATGTCGGGCGGGTCGGCCCGATTTCGGATGTAGTCGGCTAGCGCACGGATCGAGCCACATCGCGTCGCGAATTCGACCGCCACGGGGTCAGGCTTGACCGCGCCATACAGGGCATCCACGAGACGCGCGTGAGCCAGGAAGTCACGCTTGACCGTTTCCGGAGCAAGCAGTCGATTGGCCCCATCCTCCACTGCTTGAGCCCTCTCGAACTTCTCTGCCGACGCGCCTTCGATCTTGGCGAGGTCCACGCCCCGGGATCCGCAGTAGGCCGTCGCATCCGCGACCGCCTGGCGCAACTCGGCCACCATCGCCTTCTTGTCCCGTACCGGCATCGCGCCGCCGCGGCCCTTGGCGTAGATCGCGAGCGCCCGCTCGAGCGAGGCGAACACGTTGGCGTAGTCCACGATCATGCCGCTGTGCTTGCCGGGAAATACGCGGTTCGCCCGCGCGATCGTCTGCATCAGCGTGTGGTTCCGCATGGGCTTGTCGAGGTAGATCGTCGAACAGCTCGGCGCGTCGAACCCGGTCAGCCACATGGCGCACAGGAACACCAGGCGCAGCGGGTCGTCCGGGTCCTTGAATTTCTCGTCTAGCTTCTGCCCGTTCATGCGCTGCCGGTGCGGCACGATGTCGAGGCCGAGCTTCTTCATCTGCTCGATCTCGTTCTGGCCCGGCGACACCACCACCGCCATGTCCGGCAGAGAAACCGGGCCTCCCGGCCAGTGCTTGCGCACCTTGTCGTACATGCGAAGCGCGGTGGCCTTGTCGATGGACACCACCATCGCCTTGCCCTGGAAGCCCCGGCCGGCGAAATGCCGCCCGATGTCCTTCGCCACCGTGTCCAGCCGGTCGTCCCGTGTGATGAGGTGGTACTGGCGCGACAGCTCCTTGTCCAGGCGCGCCTCCTGCTCCGGGTCGAGTTCCGCCTTTTCGATCAGGTCGTAAATCTCGTCGTTCAGGTCCGGGTTGACGAGCTGCAGTTCGGGCGTCCGGTTCTCATAGAAGAGCGGGACGGTCGCGCGGTCCTCGATCGACTGCTGGAAGTCGTAGACCGAGACGTAGTCGCCGAACACGTCGCGCGTTTTCTCCTCGCCCGCGATCAGCGGCGTGCCGGTGAAGGCGAGGAACAGCGCCTTCGGCATCGCCGCGCGCATGTTCATCGCCAGCGTGTCGTACTGGCTGCGGTGCGCCTCGTCAGTCAGCACGATCACGTCCGCGCGGTCGCACAGCACCTCCGGCGTCTGGAACTTGTGGATCAGCGTGAACACGTAGCGGTGGTTCTCGGCCAGCAGCCGGCGCAGCTCCGCGCCGCTCTGCGCGTGGCAGGCGTCGCCCTCCGCCTCGCTCACCGCCCCGCAGGCCTTGAAGGTCTTGGCGATCTGGTCGTCCAGCTCCACGCGGTCGGTCACCACGACGAAGCTCCAGTTGCCCGGCACCTTGCGCAGGATCTTCTGCGCGAAAAACACCATCGAGAAGCTCTTGCCGCTGCCCTGCGTCTGCCAGAACACCCCGCCACGGCCGTGCCCGGCTTTGCGCGCCTCCAGCGTTGCGGCGATGGCGTTGTTCACCCCGAGGTACTGGTGGTTCTGCGCCATCGCCTTCACCAGGCCGCTCTTGTGCTCCGAAAAGAGCGTGAAGTTCTCCGCGATGTCCAGCAACCGCGCGGGCGCGCAGGTGCCGCGCAGCATCACCTCCAGCGACACCCGGCGCGGCTCGTCCTCGCGCTCGATCCGCTTCCACTCGAAAAACCGCTCCCAGTCCGCCGTGATCGTCCCGACCCGGCTGTCCGTGCCATTCGAGGCGATCAGGAATGCGCTGTACCAGAAGAGTTGCGGAATCCCATTCTGCAGATGCTTGTAGCTCGTCAGGTTCTCGTCGAACGCCTGCCGCGCCGCCACCCCCGGCTTCTTCAGCTCGATCACCACCCACGGCAGCCCGTTCACGAATCCGACCAGATCCGGCCGGCACGTGTAGAGCTGCCCGGTGACCGTCATCTGCGAGACCAGCAGGAATTCGTTCGCCGCGGGATTCTCCCAATCCACCAGCCGCACCCGCTCCTCCCTCAGCCCACCCCGCTCCCGATCCGGCACCTGCACCTTCACGCCATCCTTCAGCAGCCCGCACACCTCCCGGTTCGCACCGGCAAGCGTCATCGCTCCCCGGTCCCGCGCCAGCGCATCAACCGCGCTCGTGATCGCCTCCGCCGGCAATTTTGGATTCAGCTTCTCCAGCGCCGCGCGCAATCGAGGCGCGAGCACTACCTCACCCGACGTCTCTCGCCCGAGCGTGCCGCTGGTCCCAAATACCTCCTCCATCGCGGACACCGTCTTCCACCCGAGCTCCGCGAACAGCCCAATAGCAGGTTGCTCAACGAGCTGATCTTCGGTGTAGGCGTGGGACACGGAATCAAGGACCTTGAAGGGAATGAATCACCTCTGAGCCAAACAACTTGGCCAGAGTGTTTAACGCGTTTCCCGACAGCTTCTGCGTAAACAATAGGGCCAAGCGCTTCTTCGGTCGTGAGCAAGCAACGTAGAACAGATTCCGATTTCTCTCGTAGCTGTCGGCTTTGCCATTCGGAACTTGTGCGGCTCCAGCCCACTCAAGAAACTGGTTGAAATTGTATTGGTTCCAACCACGCCCGAAGACCACCAGGACGTTCTCAAATTCGACTCCCTTCACTCCATGCTTTGTTGAGAACGGCGTCTGCTCTTCGATGAACTTCGCCAGCGCCCTAAGTTGCGTATATGGAATCGCCCGGAGATTCCGAAGCCTTTCGACCGCGTCGGGCTCCTCAGCAACAAGTGGTTCAGGTCTCTGCTCCAATTCGCGTTCCTTTCGCTCTACCGCTTCAGGAATCGCAAATCGATTTCCGTGTCGGAGATGATCCATAACGACACCGATGGCTTGGGACTGGCGCGATTCAATCAGTGTGGTCATGTGGTTGAACCATTTAGCTTTGTTTGCGTGCGACCGCATCGCCGGAAGTCGACCACCCAAGTGCGCAAACATTTCGCCAAACTGATTGCGCTCAAATGCGCTGCAAGCAGGCTCCACGGTGTCCACTAGGAAAGCGATATGCGGGTCTTCCTTCTTAATGAACGAATCATTGCGGGGGAAGACTGCGGCAAGTTCTTGGTACCCCTGCTCCGCAGCGAGGATGTTGTGGGTCAACATCAAAATCTTGCTTGTGCCAGGGGAAAACACCCACCCTTCCGCCTCCAACTTGGCTCGCAAACCTTGAAGGTAAGTGTGGGCGACGGCAGCCGGGAGGTCGTCACCCCAGTGTCCGCCAGCGCGCCGCGTTCCAATCCAATCGTTGGTGTGGAACACAGACACACTTCCCACTGCGTGTGGGTCCTTCACGTGCTGCGGAAGTTCCGGGCGCATTCGGTTCAGGCAACTCACAATTACAGGAACCGACCGAAAGTTGGCCTCTTTGCCAATGAGCTTGAGCTTTGGATGCTCAATCTTTCCGCAACCCGAACCGTATATTTTCTGCCAATGGTCCCCAAAGAATCCAATCAAAGGTCCCTCGTTTGAATCGAGCACGTGCGTTTTTAGCGCGTCAACAAACTCCTTATCGGTATCCTGATACTCGTCGATGAAAACCAGAGGGAAGCGACTAGCAAGAACCCGACGGAACTTTGCGTTCGCCAGCATTTTGGTCGCGAGCACTAAGACATCGTTGTGGCCAAGCGAGACAGTGTCTTGATCCACCTTCGGATATCCGAGGCTGTACTCAACTGCCTGGCCGCCAATTGGTCCGGATTCTTGAAGTCGTTCTGCCCAACTCGGGAAGTTCGGAACTTCTCGTCGCAGCAGGGGCTGATAATCCTTTATGAGCGACCAACAGAACGCGTGAATTGTTGAGGAATAGATGGCCGGGTGACGATCAGTTCGCGCCTCGATCTCTTTGGTTGCGACGTTCGTGTAGGTTATGCAGCCAACTTTCTGGTGATTGCGCAACAACGTTGCGCCGTCCTTATCAAGGACGTAACGCAATGCTTGAATGAGGGAGTAAGTTTTTCCAGCGCCTGCGCCCGCTTCGAGTAGAAAGCTTTGCCGATGGTCAAGGCAGTCTCGGAGTCTCTCCCACGTCTCTAGTGCAGCCAACTCCGCTGGATTCTTATCGGTTTCAGACATTTTTTACCGATTGAGGGTGAGTCACGATCGCTGGGGCGACCACGTCAGGTCTGTGCCGTCGCCTGAATATCTGGAACACGCTTCAGTTGTGCTAGCCAGCGCAACCCCTCCGAGATGTAGCGCGGCACGGTCCAGGTTGTCTTGTCGATCGCGAACTTCAATGCAAAGTCCGCTTTTCCTTCCTCTTTGGCTTTTTCCCCTGCTTCATCTTCTGATGGCTCGGCCATATCAAACAGTGCGAAATTCGCCAGAATGAATGCTTCCTCAAAGCTCCTTCCGCATGGGGCACCTGGTGACTCGGGGACTTCATATGCCAAGCGAAGGATGTCGACGATCTTGTCAGCTTCCGTCTTCTTTACTAGGTCATCGGGTGTGATTTCAGGAGATTTAAACCATGCTTTGATACAGGCATTGCTAGTTCGTTGCCCCTCTGAAACCTTACACGCCACATACCTATTATTTGCATTCTTCCTTGTCGCATCGAGATCGGTGATGACGAGGGTCGGGACCTCAAGGAACTCCAGCAGCGGAAAGAACAAGTGAGCATATGCACCACCCACTTCGACTACGGAAATGTATTGGGTCGACAGCTTCGGCGCTTTCAGCTGCTCGGCTTCAATCTTCTCAATCATCTTCGGAAGAAGTAGCCGCTCCGAAGTTCCTTCAATGAGCACCGCCTTGTCAGCGAAGAGCAGGTCGCAACGCGTCAACGTCATGTATTTCTGAAGAAACTCCAAATTCTCCTTCGTACTACCACCCAGACCTGCGCGAAGGTCCTTTATCTCAGTTGAGCGAAGATTCGCTGTTGATGAGTTCGCGCTCGATAGAAAGTAGCGCATCGCATCAAAGGGCGCCTTATTTGCTAAGTGCGATGAGTGCGTCGTAACTACAAATTGCACGGGCCATTTGCACCCATTACCAATCGTTTTGCTGAACTCGGCCGCAATCTGGCTTAACTGTCCGATGAATACCTCCTGCATCTGCGGATGCAGATGGACCTCGGGCTCCTCGATGAAGACGAGATGAATTCCAGGTGCAGTCTTCTGAGTTAAGTACCCTTTGTAGAACTCCAAGAGCTTTAGCAAGATGAAAATCAGATTTCGTGCTCCGAGCCCGTTGTATGCTTCAGGAAGATTGATTCCGTTGACGCCTGCATAGTGAACCTTTGTGTGGTTCGTCAGGAGCCGTTCAACGTCTAACGTGGTTTCCGTGCGGAGCCCAGGATCGGCAAATCCGGGGTAACCAAAAAGCGAAAAAGCCGGCAAGAGGGCCTGAAGCTGCTGATTGAAGCCCGTGTCGATTCCCGTTTGTATGCCCTGAACAGCGATCTCTAGTTCTTTCGCAATCTTCCGATCCTTCTCGTCAGCCGAATCTGACATTGCGTTTTGCAGCAAGGCCTCCAGGACTTTGCCCAGAACGTCTCTCTCCTTGTTCGTTACGTCGTCTAACCCGCGTTGCGCATTTATGAATCCGCTCGCAATTACCCTTCGAAGAGTCGCCCAATCCAATGTTTTGCTGTTTGTTGGATCGATCGGATCAACTGCCAGTACTGCAGATAAGAAATGCTTGGGAATTCGATCTCGAATGGTTCGAAAAAAAGCCATCCTCTGCGAATCTTCCAGGTTCCCCGATTCAAACTTCGGTAGGTCAGCAAAAAAGGACGCAATATCGCCGTCTCTCAGCTGATAACAAATCTGCACGATGGCTTCCGTGCAATTTGGGTCGAGGTCGATGATGCATTCCCCGAGACCTCCGAGGTCGGAGGCTTCCTTTTCGTATGCAATGGTCAGCTTGACTTCAATTGAAGGAAGCAGCCTTCGGATTTCATCTTCCTCCTTGGCTTCCTGCTGTGCGCAAAACGCTGTCCAGAAATCTTCATGCGCGGATAGAGAAAAGTCCTCCAGGCGAAAGCTCGGGGTTGTGTCTGCTAGAAGTCGCCGGAACAATTCAGTCAGCGAGGTCTTACCGCTGTTATTTCTGCCGACAATCACGGTGGCCTGCTCCTCCAATAGGAGCTGGATCTTCGTGAGCAGTCGGAAGTTTTTAATTTCTATTTTGTGAAGGCGCATAGTCCCGTTCCGCGTGTTCGTTAAGCGCACGAGCCTCTTTAAAATTGACTTGCGCCGAGAGCAACCGGGGCAGCAATAGATCGCGCGTCCGACGGAGGTTCTGGATTTGCCGTTGGAGGACGAACGCGTGTTTCGCCATCGGCTCAACCAAGGACTCAAAGCGCTGCACCAATGACGCGCCCGGATGAAGGAAGTCAATAGTCTTGAACACGCCACGACTGATTTCCTTAAAGGTCGCGCCCGACGCCATCCGCTGGAACGTCGGAACGTTTTCCGTGAGCCAATGGAAAAGAAAGTAAAGCGGCACGCGCTCATTCGGCAAGCAGGTGATGAAGCCTTGGTTCGTACAAGCCTCGTGAGTGTTGATGGCAATCGCGCCGATAGTTGCGCGGCTCGTCATCATCACGCTGAACGCTGTGAATAGACGAGCGGAACTCTTGGCGAGACCGAGTTCTGTGATGTGCTCGGGCGAGTCATCCATGAACATTGTCTCCGCCGCAGTGAGATCGCTCGGCGCAAACCATTGGACAGTGCCGTCCTCCCAGAAGTCGGCGTCCTTTCGTGACGGCGTACCGCCGCCAGAAATCTCGAATGACTCCGCTACAGTCTTTACCTTCCAGCCTTCGGGGATCTCGCCCACTGCGGAGGCGACTCGCGGACGCTTTTCATGCCCAGGGAAGCGGAAGTGGACAAACCACTCGCGATAGAGCGTGCGGGCCATCTCCTCCAATATCCGGATGCGCGTCTGACTGTTCTCCATCAGCTCGTCGTAGGCCGATAGGATGCCCGCTATCCGGTCCTGCATTGGTCGGGGCGGAAGAGAGACTTCCATTTCCTTCGCGGCGCCGATGTTGAAATGTTGCTGAGCAACTCCGACCAAGTTTCCCGCGACTGAGGCCACGCCCCAAGCGGAGTTGAAGATCGCCGCTAGGTAGTACGGGTTGAGTTTCTGCGATGGTGTAATGATGACCAAGTCGGCGCAATTCAATTCAGTGAACGTGTTTGGAATAACGCACGCCGTGCCCGGATAGCCTGTGCGAACCACTGCTACGTCGCCGGGTTGAAGAGCAGACTTGCGCAACTTTTCGTGGAAGTCGCGGGGTACGAACTTGATGTCATCTAGGTTGAGGCGGAACGGCGCAATGTTCTGGGAGCGCAGGAAAGGAATGCCTTCTTCAGTGTATTGGTCTGCCATCGGGCCAACATGACCAACCGTAATGCGGTCACACACGTCCTTCAGCTTAACTCTACGCGTCTCATTGGCCGCCAACATCACGCTTCCAGGATCTGCGCCAGGTTACCAGCGATGGTTTGCTCGAGGTCGCGTGCCTGGGCGTTTAGGGTTTCGAGTCTCTCGTTTAGCGTTTCGATTTGTTCCTTGAAATCCTCGTCGCTAACTTCCTCGCCTGGCGCGACACCAACGTAGCGGCCAGGATTGAGCGACCAGCCCTGCGCTTCGATCTGCTTTAGTGTGGCGGCATTGCATAGGCCGGCAACATCGGCGTATTTCATTCTCTTCCCGAAGGCTTCCGTAAGCTTGGCTTTCGCCTCTTCACCACCGAGCGTGAAATCCGGGTCCTCACCGCGATAAAGGCGGACGAGGTTAGCGAGGAAGCTGATCTGCACCTCGGTCCAGTCGCGGTGAGCGCGGTCTATCTGGCGGTAGATGTGGCGGGCGTCCACGAACAGCGCCTTGTCGGCGCGTGGGGTTTTCTTCTTGCCCCGGTCGAGGAACCACAACGTGCACGGGAGCACGACGGTGTAGAACATGTTCGTGCCGACAGCGACCACGACGTCCACGGCGCGGGACTGGATGAGTTGCTTGCGGATTTCCATCTCGGAGGCGCGGGCGTCGCTGGCGGAGTTGGCCATGACGAAGGCGGCGCGGCCTTTGTCATTGAGGGAGGAGTAGAAGAGTTGGATCCAGAGATAGTTGGCGTTGTCGGTGCGCGGCAGGCCGAAGGGGAAGCGCTGGCCGGGGCCGACGGCGTCCTTGAGGCGGTCCTTGTCCACGGCGTTGACGTTGAACGGCGGATTGGCGAGGGCGAAGTCGAAGGCGCCCACGGCCTTGTGCGGATCGTCGTAGTAGCTGTTGACCTCGCCGCCGTGGCGGATGTCGCCCTCCAGGCCGTGCACGGCGAGGTTCATGCGGCAAAGGCGCCCGGTTTCGTCGGTCTTCTCGACGCCGAAGATCGAGAGCTCGGACGACGGGTTCTTCTTGTGCTCGGCAACAAAGCGCGCGGACTGGACGAACATGCCGCCTGAGCCGCAGGCGGGGTCGAGGATGCGGCCGTGGAAGGGTTCGAGGATCTCGACCATGAGGCGCACGATGGGCGCCGGGGTGTAGAACTCGCCGCCCTTCTGACCCTCGGTGCGGGCGAACTGGCCGAGGAAGTATTCGTAGATGCGCCCGAAGGCGTCGTAGTCGAGGCTGACGGGGATCTCGGAGACTTTCTTCAGCAGTTCCTTGAGCAGGGTGCCGTTGAAGATTTGGTAGTTGCGCGGCAGCACGCCCGCAAGCTGTGGGTTGTGCTTCTCTACATCCGCCATCGCTTCATTGACGACCTTTCCGACGTTGCTGCCTTCGGGGCGTTGCAACAGATAGTCGAAACGGGCGCTCGGCGTGAGGAACAACACGCCTTCGGCATGGTATGCGGCAGGCTCGTCGATGCGGGATGCGCTTCGACGTCCAGATTTGCCGGTCTTTTCGATCGCCGCCCGTCGCTGAGCGAACCGGGCTTCGGCAAAGCGCAGGAAGATCAAGCCGAGAACGGGCCCGGAATATTGTGCCGCCTTCAATCCGGAATTCGCGCGGAACTGGTCCGCCGCCGCCCACAAGCGTCTTTCCAGAGTGTCGTTGGCAGTGTCCTTTTCGGGAGGCGCAACCCAGAGCATGTTTTCCTCTCTCTTGGCGTATCGGCGCTATCTTGTGCCCATCATGGCACCAACCCCAATGCCCTCAGCCACGCCTGAACCTGGCGTTGGGCGTCTGTCTGGACCTGCTCAGGCGTCATGTTGCCGAGGGCCAGAGATTCCGTCACAAATCGCCGGACGCTTTGCGGTCCGAAGTCGTCCTCGGAACGAAATTTGCCAGCAATGTTTTCCCAACCCTGTCGGCACACACCATCCCCGAGCAGAGGGCGGCACGCTTCCGCAAGCGCGTCGATCCCGCCGTCGAAATTCCGGATACAGAACCAGATGTCGTAGGAATCCTTGAGTTTGTCTCGTTGGACGATCGCAAATCCCTTCATGACCAGGAGCGCCGGAATCGTTGCAAAATGCATCACGACCTCGTTCCTTCGCCCGTCGGGCATCTCGCCCTCGATCGCAACTTCCACATGGTTCGCGAGCGCTACCTCTCCTCCATCGATGCCTTGGACCCGAAGGCCTTTGACTAGGGGCGGACGGTTCCTGGCGGTCTTCGCGTCTCGGGGCATGAGGAGATCCACGATGACCGCAATGGGCTGGCCGTCATCCCGCGGGTCCACCATCCGCCGTAGTTGAAAGGGCTTCAGCCCTTCGACGTCGCGTTCATACCCATGGCGGTCCAAGGTCTCGACGAGTTCCGCATATTGGCCTTCCGAGAGCACTTCCGGATCAAGATCGAGATCAATGTCAAGCGTCCCCACATGGCTTGGCTTGGCCTCCCGCATCAGCACTGCAGGAACAGAGCCACCAACGACGACTACGCCTCCACGATAGGCGCCGAGAATTTGGCCGAGCTCAATGAGAACGGACCATGCGGCGCGCGTACCCCGATCGTCGTAGTCGGCAGCAACCTGCTGGTCAGCCATCAATCCTCCTTCCAGCTTGCGGCGATCTTCTGGGACAGGAGGTGGTCTGCCGCCTCCACCCCACGCTCACCACTGACAAAAAGATCGAGATAGGTCTGTACGAGTCCGGTCGTCCAGATGTCAGGAGCCGGTTCGATTCGATCAATGAAGATTCCCTTGTCAGGCGTTCTGCCGATCGAAACGTTGCCCCCGCTCCCGGCAGGTTCGAGTTTAAGGCGCTTCTTGAGCGCCCCTTCGCCTTTGGCGTCCGCATAGAACCACGCGGTGGAAGAGCGGCCGAAAGGCGCAATCCATTGGGCCGCAGTGAACGACGCGAGGACGAGATGCTCGCCGCGACCAGCGTCGAGGAGCGCACTTCGAACTGCAGTATCCAGTGCATTGCCGTGAAGCAATGTATGGAAGCTTGCCCTTTCGACGCGTGACATTGCGTGAGCGTCTCGCCATGCGAACAACACTGTTACGGGATTTTGGACACTAATTCCGCCACCCTCCTCGCGCACCCACTCGCGATCAAGGAGCGCTTTTCGAACATTGCTCACTTGCCCAAGGCTCACCTGGGCCTTTTCGGCGAGTTCCACTACCTTCCATGCTCGATTAGGTGCGCTCAGCAGCAGGCGTAGAATTCGCGCCGACTTCGGCGCAAAAAGCGATCGTTGCTCGCGTCGAACCGATGGTGATTTCTTGTGACCGGTTCTTTCGACGTAAACATGATCGAAGTTCAACCGGCAATTGCCCGCGAGATCGGCATAGCCGACGCCCGCTTCGGCGCAGATGTTCGCGCTTTCCGGCGAGATGTGCTGGGCGAGAAGTACACCGTAGGCGTTGCGCTTGAACGCATGCGCTACGAAGTTCCTGAGTTGAAGTGCCGCGAGGCGCACATGACGCGGCTGGGAGGTCGTCTTTACCTCGCAAACGAGGCTCCAAGTCTTGCCGCCTGCCTCTATCTCGAACACGATGTCCGGCCGCCAACTTGAGGTCTTCTCGATCCGGGGTTGGCGGACGGATTCCACCTTTTCGATGACGGGAAGAGAGTGCAATACCTCTCGGAAGAGACCTGCATAGTCTCTTTCTGAATCATCGTATTTCAGTGATTTAGGCTGTTTCAGCATTTGCTGAAACTACCCTTGCGAGTGAAACCTGTCAAGCCTCGGAGAGGGCCTCACGAGGGAACGCGCCTAGACTCAATTCCGTCAGCCCTTGAGCCCGAGCACGTCGTCCATGTCGTAGAGCCCCGGCGCCCGGCCCGAGAGCCATTTCGCGGCGCGGATCGCGCCCTGCGCGTAGGTCGCGCGGCTGCTGGAGCGGTGCGTGATCTCGATCCGCTCGCCGGTGCCGGCGAAATAGACCGTGTGGTCGCCGACGATGTCGCCGCCGCGGACCACGGAAAAGCCGATCGTGCCCGCCTTCCTCTCGCCGGTCGCCCCGTGGCGGGCAAAGACGCCGTCCTTCGCGAGCGAAGTGCCGCGCGCCGCGGCCGCCACTTCGCCCAGCTTCAACGCCGTGCCCGAGGGCGCGTCGACCTTCAGCTTGTGGTGCGCCTCGAAGACTTCCACGTCGTAGTCCGGTCCCAGCGCCCGCGAGGCGAGATCCACCAGCTTGAAGGCGACCAGCATGCCGATCGCGAAGTTCGGCGCGAAGACGACGGGGATCTCGCCGGCGGCTTCCCGGATGGCCGCCACCTGCGCCGGCTCGAAGCCCGTGGTCCCGATGACGATCGCCTTCCCGGCGGCGCGGCAGGCGGCCAGGTGCGCGAGCGTTCCCGCCGGGCGGGTGAAATCGATGAGGACATCGGCGGCGGAAACGGCCGCGGCCGCATCCGATCCCACCCTCACGCCGGCGGCGCCGGAGGCGAGTTCCCCGGCATCGCGCCCGGCGTGGGGCGACTCCGCGATGTCCAGCGCGGCGCCGATCGTGGTGAGCGGGTCGGTGCAGCCCGCCTCGAGCAGCGCGCGGCCCATGCGGCCGCCGGCCCCGGCGATCGCGAGCCGCAGCGCGCTCACTTGGCCGGTGCCGCGCCCGCGGCCGACAGGGTCGGGCCGCCCTCGACGCGGACCATGCGCTCCTTCTCGAAGAACACGACGAACCGGTTCTCCTCGACCAGACGGCCGCGCTTTTCGTTGCGGAAGTAGTAGTCCCAGCGATCGGCGTGGAAGACGTCCGTGAGCAGCGGCGTGCCCAGGAGCAGGCGCACCTCCGACTTCGTCATGCCCGGCTTCAGGCGTGCGAAGGTCTCGGGCGCGACGAGGTTGCCCTGCTGGATGTCGATGCGGTGGACGATCGAACCGCATCCGGCAAGGGCGAGGGACAGGAAAAACGAGGCGAGGAGGCGCATGGGGGAGGAAGTCGGAAAGTGCCGGGCATTATAGCGCGGGGGGTGGCCCCGCTCCCGTCCCCGGGGGCGGCGAACGCGGTTATGATCCCCGTGCCACTCTTCGGATGCGAGCCCGCCATGAGCGATCCCAAGGAACTTCGCAGCACCGGCCTGAAGGTCACGGCGCCGCGGCTTCGCGTGCTCGACCTCTTCCAGACGAGCCCGGAGCGCCACCTGACCGCCGAGGACGTCTATCGCCGGCTGCTGGGGGAGCACGCCGACATCGGGCTCGCCACCGTCTACCGCGTGCTGACGCAGTTCGAGCAGGCGGGGCTGCTGGTGCGCCACCATTTCGAGGGCGGCAAGGCCGTCTACGAGCTGAACGAGGGCAAGCACCACGACCACCTCGTGTGCCTGCAGTGCGGCAAGGTGGAGGAGTTCTTCGATCCCGAGATCGAGAAGCGCCAGGCGAAGATCGC
>Ga0154020_10004638_pt1 | contig 16355 bp, 14 predicted proteins | sample Klosneuvirus_201_FD_109709 | JGI IMG/M metagenome (GOLD analysis project Ga0154020, IMG submission 109709) | Active sludge microbial communities from wastewater, Klosterneuburg, Austria - Klosneuvirus_20160825_MG | ecosystem: Engineered > WWTP > Aerobic digester > Activated sludge | place...
CGAGCACGAGCACGAGCACGAGCACGAGCACGAGCACGAGCACGAGCACGAGCACGAGCACGAGCACGAGCACGCGGGTCGTGATGGGGCGGAGGGTGAGGGTGGTGCGGGTGCGGGTCGGGGTGCTGGAGATGTGGGCGAGTGCGCGCGAGGGGCGGGTCGAGGGTGGCCTCGGCGAGGGCGAGGTCGAGGTGCTGCTGGAGCGCGGCGAGGATGGCGGCTGCACCGGGGAGGTGCTGGAGAGCGGGCTGGCGGCGATGTTGCGGGTGGCCGGGCCGGGGGCGCAGCGCGAGGTGGTGGCACAGGAGGTGGTCAGGCAGGGCGGCGAGCCCGAAGAGGCCGAGGCGATCGTGGACGGGCTGCTCGCCAGCGGGGTGCTCGAGCATGCGTGAGGGCTGGCGCAGGTTCTATGTCGTCATCAGGCGCATCCCACGTGGGCGGGTCAGCACCTATGCCCAGGTGGCCGCGGTGGCGGGCAATCCCCGGCTGGCGCGCCACGTCGGCTTCGCGCTGGCGGCGCTGAAGGAGACCGAGGAGCCGCACGACGTGCCCTGGCAGCGCGTGCTGGGAGCCCGGCCGCGCGGGCGGGCGCAGATCAGCATCAAGGATCCGGTCGGCGCGGCGCTGCAACGCGAGCTCTTGCTGCGCGAGGGCGTCGAGCTGGATGGGCGTGATCGTGTCGAGCTGGCAAACTATGGCTGGCGACCCCGGGTGCGGAAGGTCGCGCCTGCCGCACGTAACAGCGTGCACAAGAGGAGGCCCTGAATTGAGCAACGGCGAGGCTGCGGTGGTCCCGACCTGGAAGCGTGTGTTCGCGTTCATCGTCGACTTCGTGCTGTCGCTGGTGGTGTTCGGCGGCGCCATCGCGGCGGCGACCGGCAAGCTGGGCCAGCAGCCCGACGGCACCACGGGGTTCTCGCTCGAGGGCGCGCCGGCGGTGGCGGCCATGGCCTGCATGGTGCTGTACTTCTGGCTGGGCGGACGCTACGGGTTCCGCATCGGCAACCTGCTGTTCGGGATCAAGCGCAGGCCTGCGGCGTCTTGACGGGGGCCGTGGGCGCGCTGGTAACCTGAACGCGTGAAGCTGTGGAGTCGGCGTGAGGGCGCGGGCTGGCGGCCATCGTGGGCGTCGGGCAGCGCGCTGCTCGCGATCGAGACCCGGCGCGCCATGGGTGGCGCGGTGGCGCCGACCGCTGGGCCCTATCGCGGCGCGGTGCCGCACCTGACCGGACCGCGTCGGCTGGCGTCGCTGGTGTACGTCGGCGAGCGCCGCGACGTGCCGGTGATCCGGCGCCTCGAGATCGATCCCGAGCACGGCCGGCCCCACCTGCTGTGGGAGGCCGAGATGGCCAGGGGGGCGCGGCTCGAGGAGGGCGGCTTTGGCCGCCTGGGCACGTTGCTGCTGACGCGCGGGCGCGAGGGGCTGCACGCGCGCGACCTCTACACCATGCGCACGCTGTGGCAGCTGGCGGCGCCCTCTCCGGCGGTGGATCTGCTCAGCCTGAGCGACGGTGATCTGTGGGTGCGCATGGCGGATGGCTCGGTGACGATGGTCGACCCGCGCACCGGTGAGGAGCGCCAGCGGCGCGCGGAGCGGCGCTCGGCGGCGGGGGAGATCGCGCGGGGGGCGCTGCCGGTACACGATCCGATGGCGCTGCCGGCGGCGACCCTGCTGTTTTCGGGCGCCTCGATGGAGGTGTCGCACGGTGGGCTGGAGGTGCGCGAGCTGGCTGGCTGGCGCTCGCGCAGCGGCATCGAGGTCACGCCGCCGACGGGGCGGCACGAGCTGCCGGGCTGGATGGTGCAAGGGCCGGTGCTGGCGCTGGGGGACGCGCTGCTGGTGTGGGTGGTGGACGACGCCGATCGATATGCGGTGGTCACGCTGGCGACGGCGACGCTGGAGGTGAAAGGGGTTGCGCAGGTGGGTCGGCTGGTGGCCGGCCGGGTGACCGGGATGTACGGGCTGGATGGGCTGGGCGTGGTGCGTGCCGCGGTGGGGCGTGGCGACGCCACGGCACGGCGGACCTGGGTCATCGATCCCGAGGATGGTCACATGCTGGCGTCGATCGCGTCGGATGGTGAGCTGGTGGCGGAGAGCTGGCGCAGCGGGCTGTAGCGGGCAGGCGTCGGGGGGGCTGGCTAGTTCTTCTGGACCTTGGCGGTGACCTCGCCGACGCCGGTGCCGACGCGGAGCCTGTACTCGACGATGACGGACTTGCCGGGGGCGCCGTTGCCCGAGAGGCCGACCACGGCGCGGGCGAGGCAGCCGCGCTCGGCGGGGGCGAGCGGGGACTCCAGGGGGAAGTAGGCCTTGCGGGCCAGGCCGGTGTCGCCGGTGAAGAGCAGGCCAACCGCGAAGGAGACCGGGCGCGTGAGGTGTGCGGGGGTCAGGCAGGGGCGCGCGGCGTCGGCGAGGCGGTGACCGGCGGCGAGGGGGTCGAAGCTGCCCAAGGCGGCAGGTGCGGCGGGCGCGGGGCTGGCGGCGGCGCTGACGGGCGCAGGCGCGGCAGCAGCAGCAGGAGCCGGTGCGGGGGCGGCGGCGGCTGCGGCGGTGGGAACGGGTGCGGCCGCCGCGGGCGCGGTCGCAGTGGCGGAAGGGGCCGCGGCAGGAGCAATCGCAGGAGCAGCGCGCGCCGCGGGAGCCGGGGCGGCAGCGAGGGCGGACGGGGAGCGGGTCGGCTGGTGGCCGAGGCGCGGCAGGATGACGAGGAAGAAGGCGCTGGCGGCGGCGGCGCCGGTGATGATCCAGAGCAGGGCGGGTGCCAGGTTGCGCTTGCGGCTGCGCAGGTCGGGGATGTCGAAGGTGTCGGTGTGCGGCAGGGGCAGCGGCGTCAGGTCGGGGTCGGTGGCGGCGACGGACCCGGCGTCCGCGGGCGGGGCGGACATGGTGACCGGCGCCGACGCCGAGGCCGCGGGCTGCGGGGCGGGTGCGGGCGCGGTGGGCATCATGGCGACACCGAGGATGGGCTGGTCGACGTTGGTCGGGCCGTCGTCCTCGAAGTCGTTGGCGACCGGGATGGGGCGCTGGCGGGCGGCGGCGCGGGCGGCCTCGGCGCGGGTGCGGGCCTCGGCGGCCTGGGCCCGGGCGCGCGCGGCGCTGGCCTCGTGGCTGACCTCGCTGGCGGCAGCGGCGGGGGCCGGGGTGGGCGCGCCAACGCCGAGGGCGCGCGCGGCGATGCTGGCACGGGCCGCGCTGGCGCTGGCGTCGGAGTTTGCGCGCGGCGCCTTCGGGCGCGCACGAACCTGGGTCGGTGCGTTGGTGACCAGGCGCATGCGCTGCGGCAGCGGGGGGGGCTCGGACGGCAGCCGCTTGTCGCCGCCGGTGCTGATGAACTCTTCGAGCTTGGCGCGCAGGACGGCCAGGCTCTGCCAGCGGTCCTCGGGGAAGGGGCCCATGGCGCCCATCAGCACGTTGCGCAGCCCCGCGGGCAGCTTGGGGAAGTAGCTGACGCCGGAGCCCAGCTCGCCCTTCTTGATGCGGGCGACACGGTTGGGATTGCCCTGCACGCCGAAGGGATGACGCCCGGTCAGCTTCTCGAACAGCAGCACGCCGACCGAGAACACCAGCGAGCGCTCGTCGATGACCTCGCCGCGTGCCTGCTCGGGGGATGCGTAGAGCAGATCGCCGAGCATCTCGTGGCGCCGCAGCAAGGTCAGGAAGTTGAGCGTGTTGACGGTGAGGCCGTCACCGACCGCGCCCTGCTCGAGGGCGTCGAGCACGCGCAGCACATGGCGCACGATCGCGGTCGGGTCGGGCTCGGCACCAGCGGGGCCTGCCGGGCTGTCACCCTCGAGGTCGCGGGCGATGCTCCAGAAGCGCTCGGCCAGGGTCTCGGGGGCTCTCTTGTCGGACTTCGGCAGGCTCATGGGCTTCTCCCGAACCTTCGTGTAGCAAGCGGCGTGCGCAGGGCGCGGCGCGTGATTTCGCGGGCCGAGGCCAAGGTGGGGTGGGGTGACGGGGCTCCGAATCGGGGCGGACCTCCCCGTGCGGTAACGCGACCGGGCGTCGCCGCATCGAAAGCCACGCACCCGGGGCGTCTGTGGGCCGGCGCCGAAAAGCTGAGAGTTCGTCCGCACATATTGCGCGAACGCCTGGCGATGCTCAGGTTGCCTCCTGTCGACCTTCGGGTCGCAGAAAGAGGTCAAGATGTCGCTCCCGCTGCTCAAGCTCGACGAGGTGGTCCTGTTTCCGGGCGCTGCCCTGCCCATGCAGGTCGGCGGTGCGGGAATCGCGCTGGTCGATGCCGTCAAGGATGCCGCCCAGCCGCACGTGCTGGTGGCGACCGCGCGCACGTCCGGCGACGTGACCAAGCTGGAAGATCTCCATCCCATCGCGACCCTGGCGACGCTGTCCCTGGCGGGCCGGGCCGGCTCCGGTCGTCGCAACATCGTCCTCAATGCCATCGAGCGGCGTCGGCTGACCTCACTCGAGGTCGGTGCGCTGCTGCGCGCCGAGTCGGAGCCGGTGCTGGAGACCGGCGCCAGCGGCCCCGAGGCCGAGGCCATGGCCGAGTCGCTGCGCGCCCAGGTCGCCAAGGTGCTGGCGCTGGCGTCGGGAGTCGAGGACCAGGCCACCCAGGCGCTGGCCGCCGCGCACGAGCCAGGCAAGCTGGCGGATCTCGCGGCCATCCTGACCGAGGCACCGGTGGCCGAGCGCGCCTCCGTGCTGACCGAGCTCGACGTGGTCGCGCGTGGCCACGCCGTGCTCAAGATGCTGTCGCACCGCGTCCAGGTGCTGCTGCTCAAGAACCAGATCGACAGCCAGGTCTTCGGCGAGATCTCCAAGCAGCAGCGCGAGAACGTGCTGCGCAAGCAGATGAAGGCGATCCAGGAGGAGCTCGGCGAGGACGGCGGCGAGGACGGCGCGCACGACGAGCTGTCGGACAAGATCGTCGCCGCCAAGATGCCCGAGGACATCGAGAAGGTGGCGCGCAAGCAGCTGGGACGGCTGCGCGCGATGCAGTCGGGCTCGGCCGAGTACCAGGTCGGGCGCACCTACCTCGAGCTGCTGTGCGATCTGCCGTGGTCGAAGCGCAGCGAGGGCAAGGTCGACCTGGCCGCGGCGCGCGCCTCGCTGGAGTCCGATCACCACGGCCTCGACAAGGTCAAGAAGCGCATCCTCGAGTATCTCGCGGTGCGCAAGCTGAGCCCGAGCAAGAAGGGTCCCATCCTGTGCCTGGCGGGCCCGCCAGGGGTCGGCAAGACCTCGCTCGGCAAGTCGATCGCGGCGGCGCTGGGGCGCGACCTGACCCGGGTCTCGCTGGGTGGCGTGCGTGACGAGGCGGCGATTCGCGGCCACCGGCGCACCTACGTCGGCGCGCTGCCGGGTCGCATCATCGATGCGCTGAAGAAGGTCGGCAGCAAGAACCCGGTGATGGTGCTCGACGAGCTCGACAAGCTGGGCAACGACCTGCGCGGTGACCCCGCGGCGGCGCTGCTCGAGGTGCTCGACCCGGAGCAGAACAACAGCTTCACCGACCACTACCTCGAGGTGCCGTTCGATCTGTCGGAGGTCATCTTCCTGGCCACCGCGAACGATCTCGGCAGCATCCCGGGCCCGCTGCGCGACCGGCTCGAAGTCATCGAGCTGCCGGGCTATCCGACCGCCGAGAAGCGCGTCATCGCGGAGCGCCACCTGTGGCCCAAGCAGCTGCGCGAGCACGGCCTGACCGAGGCGCAGGCGTCGATCACGTCGCAGGCGCTGACCGCGGTCATCGAGGGCTACACCCGCGAGGCCGGGGTGCGCAACCTGGAGCGCGAGCTGGCGGCAGTCGCGCGCGCCATCGCGGTCAAGGTGGTGTCGTCAGGTGACGCGGTGACCCCCGAGGTCGTCAGCGAGGCCGACCTCGAGCGTTACCTCGGACCGGCGCGGTTCGAGTCCGACATCGCGGAGCGCACCGGCGACCCCGGTGTGGCAACCGGGCTGGCGTGGACGCCGAATGGCGGCGAGATCCTCTTCATCGAGGCCTCGCGATCGCGCGGCACCGGCAAGCTCACGGTGACCGGGCAGCTGGGTGACGTGATGAAGGAGTCGGCGCAGGCCGCGCTGTCCTACGTGCGTTCGCACGCGGCGGCGTGGGGCATCCCGGCCGAGGCCTTCGAGCGCCACGACCTGCACATCCATGTGCCGCAGGGTGGCGTGCCCAAGGACGGCCCCTCGGCGGGCAACGCGCTGGTCAGCGCCATCATGTCACTGTACACCGGCCGGCGCGTGCGCGGAGATGTCGCCATGACCGGGGAGATCACGCTGCGCGGCGCGGTGCTGCCGGTGGGTGGCATCCAGTCCAAGGTGCTGGCGGCGCACCGGGCGGGGATCCGGCGCGTGGTGCTGCCGGAGCGCAACAGCCGGGACCTCCTCGAGATCCCGGCCGACGTGAAGGCCGACCTGGAGATCATCCTGGTCAAGCGCATCGAGGACACCCTGGCGGCCACGCTGGAGCCGGTCCTGGTGCCGACCATCATTCCGGTGCCGAACGGGCCGGGGAACCAGGCCCACGCCAGCGCGGCCTGAGGCGGCGCCAGAGCTCGGGCAGGCGTTCGAGGGGGAACAGGCCCGCGAACGCCACGCCCGACAGCGGGTAGTGAAACGGGATGCGCATCAGGACGACGATGCCCCAGTGAAAACCGAGCGCGGCCAGGGCCCACACCCTGGCCGCGTTCTTGTGTAGCAGGGTCAGCGGCGCGCCGACCTCGATGAGGACCGCGAAGGCGGCCAGCGGGGTGAACAGCCAGGCGTGGCGCAGGAGCACGCCACCCAGGCTGGAGAAGGGCGCGCCCAGCTCGGCCTTGCGCAGGTTGTCGAAGGCGATGTGGCCGCGCAGGAGATCGCCGGTGACCCAGCCCCAGCCGGCGTTGCGCAGCTTGGCGACGCCGGCCAGGAAGTAGGTCGCCATGGTCAGCGCGGCGAGCAAGCGCAGGGTGAAGCCGTGGGCGGCGCCGTCGGGGTCGGCGGGCGTGGCGGTGGTGGCGGGCGTGGCGGGCGTGGCGGTGCGGCGGCGGCTGCGGCGCCAGGCGTCGAGTGACCAGACGTCGGCGGCGGGCGCCAGCGCCAGCACGCTGAGGTGCAGGAAGAGCAGGTTCTCGGAGTGGAACAGCATGCCCCACGAGCTGCGGTAGCAGGTCACCGCGAGCACCGCGACGGCCAGCAGCGGGGCCACCACGCGATACAGGATGCCGGCCGCGAACAGCACTGACAGGGCCAGGGTGGCGGCGATCAGCGCATCGACCAGCGCCGGGCGCAGCGGCGCGCCGAGCAGCCAGGCCAGCGGGCCCACCGGCGTGAAGATGTCGGGATCCTGGCGCGCCATGTGGCGCAGCAGCGGCAGCCGATAGCTGACGTAGCCCAGCACGAACAGGCCGACCAGGATGCGCACGCCCGCCAGGCGCGCGCGCGGCAGCGGAGCCCACAGGCGCTGCATGACGGCGTTCATTCTCGAGGCACCGGGCAGCGCGCGCGCACGTCACGTTGCAGCGGCTCGCGCTGGCCCTCGAAGTAGGCCAGGCCATCGAAGGTGCTGGAGACCACCTCGATGACGGCGGCGCTGCCCAGGCGGCCGCCGGCGCTGGCGACGCGGGCGGCGATCTCCTCGCACAGCTGCTGCGCGACGTCGGGGCTCTGGGCCGCGCGACCGACGGTCATGGCCACGTGCATGACGTTGTTCGAGGCCACCAGCTGCAGCGGGACGATCATGCGCTGGCCGTTGGCGGACACCGCCTGGACGTGCTCGACCGACATGCGGCGGGCGTGGCGCGCGATCGAGAACATGGGGTAGTTCGACAGCGGATAGCTGTCGCGGGCCAGCGGCCAGGTCAGCGGCCACAGCACCAGGGCCAGCAGCGCGGCGCCGGCGCCGGTGGCCAGCCAGCGCTGCATCAGCGCGGCCTCGTCAGCAGGCGCGCGAAGATGGCCTCGAGCAGCGCGAGGCGGCGACCACCGCGGCCGGGGCTGCTGGGCGACGGGGCGCTCGCGGTGATGGCGAACTGGTCGGCGGCCAGCTCGAGCCGACCGGGGCGGGCGCGCAGCCAGCGGTGGGCCCAGCCGCGCAGCTCGACGATGGGCGCGCTGGGCACGCCGGCCTCGTCGAGCAGCCGCCTGGGGAAGTGGCCCCAGGCGCACCAGACATCGTCGGGGCGCACGAAGGCGGCCCAGCGTTGGCGCAGCTCGGCGGGCGAGATCGCGTCGGCGAAGGCGGCGGCGGGCAGGCCGAGCTGCTGCTCGGTGCCCGGGCTGACACCGGCGCTCGGGCGCACCAGCGCGGCGAAGCGCTCGCCGGTGCTCGGGCGCATGGCGACCCAGTGCACCAGCTCGGCGGGCGGGCGCGCCTCCAGGCTCATGGGCCAGACGTTGCCCTCGCCGTGGACCAGCAGCGCGTGCTCGGTGCGGCCCTGCAGCGGGGCCGGCAGGTACAGCGGGCGCTCGGGGCGATCACGGCGGCGCGGGGCGCGGCGCGCCGAGCGGGCGTGGCCGAGCTGGCGCTCGACCAGCACGTCGAGCGGACGCAGCATGGCGGCGTGGCGCCCCGGTGCGGCCTCGGCGGCATCGAGCGCGGCGGCGACGGCCTCGACGCTGGAGATGCAGGTCGGGGTGGGCTCGCGGCGGATGAGGTAGCGCGACGGCGCCTCGGGGGCGATGCCGTAGGCGGGCAGCGCACGCAGCCAGGGGTTCTTGCGCCAGATCTTGTGCGCCTGCGACCAGGTACCATCGATGACCCAGATGGCCAGGGCGCCGGCGCGCTCGGCCAGCTCGGCGACCGGGCGCGCGCCGGGGCCGGGGTACAGCACGACCGAGGTCGGCTCGGCGGCGAGCAGCTCGGCGATGCGCGGGTCGGCGGCGAAGTCGACGCCGATGAGCAGGCGCGAGCCGGGCAGCGCCAGGTGCGCCATCCGTGCGGTGCCCATCGGGTTGCGCGCCTCACGCGGGTGCTGCAGCACGATCACGCGCGAGCGTGGCGCCAGCACGGGGACATGTGCGCACCAGCAGGCCGAGGTCGCGAGGCGGCACGCGGGACAGCGTGCGCGGGTCTCGGGGGCGGCCTCGGGCTGCATGGGCGGGAGAGTACCCGCGAATGTGGGTGCTGGCACCAGCGGGCGCGCGGACCATGGCGCGGGCTCCATAGGGAGGCTGCGCAAGGGCGGGCGGGGCCACGAGATCGACGGCTTGCGAGCGTGGCGAGCTGGTTCGCTGGTTGCAATCCCCCTCACCATGAAAACGAACACAGATGCGAGAGTGCCGCAGCGGATGTGGGTAGGGCTGGCCATCGCGGGGGTGCTCGCGGGTATGGCGGGGCCGGTGCGTGCGGAGCGGCCGGCGCAGACGCAGGCCCAGGCAGAGATCACCGCGGCCACCTTGAGCGCCCAGGTCCACTTCGCACCGGCGCGCTCCAAGCTGCGCCCCGAGACGCGCCAGGTGCTGCGCCAGCTGGCCGAGGTCATGCTGCAGAGCCCGACCTTGCGGGTGCGCATCGACGGCCACTGTGACGGCCAGGGCAGCGACTTCTACAACCTGCCGCTGGCGTTCAAGCGCGCGCTCAACGTGAAGCGCTTCCTGGTGCGCCATGGGGTGGCGGCGGATCGCCTGGTCATCGGCGGCTACAGCGAGGAGCGACCGCTGGCCAGCAACGAGACCCGCACGGGGCGCGCCGAGAACCGCCGCGTCGCGCTGGCGCTGGAGGTCGCGACGCCCGACACGGACGACCAGATCGCCAGCGCTGACCGCGAGACCGACGCCGAGCGCGAGCGTGAGGCGGGCGGCACGCACTGAGGCGCACGCCTGGCAAGTCCGCCGCGGCGCGGCAAGATCGGGCCGCCAGTAGCGTACATTCGCGCACCGGAGGGTGCATGCGAGCGCGTCGAGGATGGCTGGTCGGACTTGTGGTGGTGCTGGCGGCGGCGGGGTGTGGCGACAAGAAGAAGGGCGACAGCAAGGGCAAGTCGTCGCGCGCGCGGCGCGGTGAGGGCACCCGGCCGCTCGGCGAGCTGATCAAGCCGGGCGCGGGCAAGCCGGTGCTGCCGGCGCCGTTCGAGGGCGCCAAGCTGGGTGGGCCGGCGGCCGACCTGCGCAGCAAGGTCAAGGAGGTCGCGGACGATGACTACTACCGGTCGCCCGACTTCGCGGACGTCAGCTACTACGTCGCGCTGAGCGACGACAAGCAGAGCTTCGAGCAGCTGCGGCTGGGCGTCCCGACCGGGGCGCGGGCGGTGCTGGAGGCGGCCTGGGGCAAGCCCATCGTGCTCGAGGAGCGCGACCAGGAGGTCCCGCTGTGGCTGAACCCGGAGCTCGGCATGCGCGTCACGCTGGAGCAGCTCGGCAGCGACTTCAGTGTGGTGTACCGGGCCTACACGCCGCTGGCGACGCTGCTCGGCGAGGGCAAGGACCACTTCGGCTTCGAGACCGCGTCGATGCTGGGCCAGCCCATCGCGGAGCTCGAGAAGGCCTACGCCAAGCAGCATGAGCGCACGCTGGATACGCTGGCCTTCTTCAAGTGGGGCGCCACCGAGTATGGCGAGCACTTCCAGATGCAGGTCGGCGTCAAGGATGGCAAGGCGACCTCGCAGCAGTTCTGGCTGCACCATGGTGACAACGCCGAGGTCAAGGCGGCGCTGCTCGAGCTGATGGTCAAGAAGTTCGGGCCGTCGCGCGAGGAGGTGCAGAACCCGGGGCCCTACGAGAAGAAGGTCACGCTGTTCGACGGCAACGGCTTCACCGCCCGCATCGCCGAGACCACCGGCGCCTGGGTGGTCGAGACCGAGCCGGCGGCGCCGCCGCCCGCGGTCGAGCCGACGAAGTAGCAGGCCTGCCGGAGCTGCCGAGCTTTGACGTTGAAACCGGGGCGATCTGGGGCTATCTCGCTGGGGTGATCCGTTTTCCCGCTGGCTTCACCTGGGGCGCCGCCACCGCGGCCTATCAGATCGAGGGCGCCTGGGCCGAGGACGGCAAGGGCGAGTCGATCTGGGATCGCTTCTGTCACGGCGGCGGCCAGGTCGTCGGCGGCGACAGCGGGGATCGCGCCTGCGACCACTATCATCGCTGGGGCGAGGACATCGCGCTGCTGCGCGAGCTGGGCGTGGGCGCCTATCGCTTCAGCGTGGCCTGGACGCGGGTCATGCCCGACGGCACCGGGGCGGTCAACCAGCGCGGGCTCGACTTCTACCGCCGCCTGTGTGACGCGCTGCTGGAGGCCGGCATCACGCCGTGGCTGACGCTGTATCACTGGGATCTGCCGCAGGCGCTGCAGGAGCGCGGCGGCTGGGCGCGGCGCGACATCGCCGACTGGTTCGCCGACTATGCGGCGGTGGTGGCGCGCGCGCTGGGTGATCGGGTGCGGCACTGGATCCCGCTCAACGAGCCGCAGGTGTTCGCCATGCTGGGGCACCTGGTCGGGCACCATGCGCCCGGGATCATCAACCCGCTGGGTTTCGGCGCGGTGGCGCACCACGCCAACCTGGCGCACGGACGCGCGGTGGCGGCGCTGCGCGCGGAGGCCGGGCCGGGGGCGCGGGTCGGCACGGCGATGCAGACGCCGCCGATCCATCCGTCGACGTCGTCACCCGAGGACGCCGCGGCGGCGCGGCGCTTCGATGGGCTGATGAACCGCTGGTACCTGGATGCGGTGCTGCTCGGACGCTATCCCGAGGACACCCTGGAGCTGCTGGGGCCGCTGGGCGCGACGGCGGCGATCAAGCCCGGCGACCTGGAGGTCATCGCGGCGCCGCTCGACTTCGTGGGCGTCAACCACTACACGCGGGTCTTCGTGCGCCACGAGCCGGCGGTGCCGCTGGTCGCGCTGCTGCCCGACGAGGCGCGCCGGGTGCCCGGCGCGCAGTACACCGACATGGGCTGGGAGGTCTATCCGGCCGGGCTCGGCGAGGTGCTGGGACGGCTGCGCGACGACTATGGCAACCCCGAGGTCGTCATCACCGAGAACGGCTGCGCCAGCCCGGACCGGGTCGTCGGCGGCGAGGTCCCCGACGCGGCGCGCATCGCCTACCTGGAGGCGTACCTGGGCGAGGCTGCGGCGGCGCTGGCGGCGGGCAGCCGGCTGACCGGGTATTTCCAGTGGAGCCTGCTCGACAACTTCGAGTGGGCGTTTGGCTATGGCAAGCGCTTCGGCCTGGTGCACGTGGACTACGAGACGCTGCGGCGCACGCCGAAGGCCAGCGCGCGCTGGTATGCGGCGCTGGTGAAGAGTGGGGAAATTCGCGGCGGGGCAGGGCGGGGTGTATGATTTTCGCCGAGAAATGACATGAAGATCGGCGAGCTCCTGGTCGAGAAGAAGTTGATCACCTGGGCCCAGCTCGAGGAGGCCCTCGACGCCAAGCGCTACTATGGTGGGCGGCTGGGGTCGAACCTGGTCGAGATGGGCTTCATCAGCGAGGACCAGCTGGCGCTGTGCCTGAGCGAGCAGCTCGAGGTGCCGTATGTGCGCCCCGAGGAGGTCGCGGCCATCCCGATGGAGATCATCGACCGGGTGCCGCGCGCGCTGGCCGAGCGCTATCGCGTGGTGCCGCTGCGGGTGTACAAGCACGAGCTGTACGTGGCGGTCGCGGATCCATCGCTGGTCGACCAGATCGACGAGCTGGGCTTCGCGCTCAACACGCGCATCCGCACGCTGATCATCACCGAGGTCACGCTGAACTACGCGCTGGAGCGCTACTACGGGGTGCCGCGGCCGGTGCGCCTGCTGGCGGTGCCGGGCGGCGAGCGCGCCGACGCTGGTGGGGTGGGTGGTGGCGCGTCGAAGCCGGCGCTGAAGTCGTCGCCCGCGATGCCGGCGGCGCTGAAGTCGTCGCCCGCGATGCAGGCGGCGCTGAAGTCGTCGCCGGCGCTGCGGGCGGCCACGCGTGAGCCGCTGCGACCGCTGCCGCCGCTGACGCCGGCGTCGCTGCAGCGCGCGGTGCTGCAGGCGGCGTCGCCGACGCCGGTCAATGTGCCCATCCCGACCCAGGGCACCTCGCTGGCGGACAGCCCGCACGCGGCCGAGGTGCTGCCCATCGTGCGGCGGGCCGAGCGCCTGCCGGTGGCGCCGCCGCCGCGGCCGCCGCTGCCGCCGGGGCGCATGCCGTCGTCGTCGGGGGCGACGCGGATGTCGGCCGAGTCGCGCGAGCGCGATCCGGTCGGCGCGCTGGCCGAGGCCATGGTCGATGCCGATGTCATGCGCGCGGTGCTGGCGCACTTGACCCAGCTGTTCGAGCGCGTGGTCATGCTGGGCTTCCAGGGTGGCGGCGCGGTCGGGGTCTGCGCGGCCGGCGTGAGCGCGACGCAGAAGGACATCGAGACCATCCACGTGCCGGTGGCGCCGTGGTCGCTGCTGCACGAGGCCAGCATGTCGCCGCGGCTGATCCACGAGGAGCAGACCCAGGACAGCGCGGTGGTGCTGGCGTGCAAGGCGGCGGGCATGGTCCCTGGGTTTCTGACGCTGATCCCGATCCACGAGGGGCGCCGCGCGGTGTACTGCGCCATCGCGCAGGGGCGTGACCTCAGCTGGGTGCAGGGCCACCTGGTGGAGCTGAAGTCGTTCTTGCACAAGGTGTCGTGCGCGCTGCAGATCGTGTCGCTGCGCAGCGAGATCCTGGCCGACGAGTAGCGGACTAGCGGGGCGGGGCGGGGTCAGGACAGCCCTGGCTGGATTCGTTGCGGTTGCCCCAGCCGTCGTTGGCGGCGCGGGCGGCGTGGGCGCGCTCGGGGCCGATGACGCGGGCCAGGGCGGCCTCGAAGGCGTCGCCGGCGCCGGTGCTGCGGCGCATCAGGCGCTCCAGTGGGGACGCCTTGGCCAGGGCGACGGCGGTCGGCGGGCTGGCCTGGCCGGCGCGCTCGGCGGACAGCCGGCGGAAGACGTCCTGGACCTCGGCGGGGGCGGACTTGGCGACGATGTCCTCGCCGAGGGCGCGCGGGGTCAGGCTGTCAGCGCCGGCGCTGTCACCGGTGACCTCGACGTAGAGGGCGCGCAGGGCGGCGACCTCGGTGTTGTTGAACTCGGTCATGACCTGGTTGACGGCGCTGCGCTCGTCGTCGCCGAGACCCCAGCGCGCGGCCTGCTTGGGGCCGAGCTGGTCGGGCTCCAGCTCGAGCGGGGGCGAGTCCCACTTGAGGCGGCACTCGCCGGCCATGGCGAGCAGCTCGTCCTTGCTGGGGGCGAAGAAGGGTGACGCGCTGGGGCCGCCCTTGCGATTGGCGCCCTGGGCCATGTCGCGGGCGATCTCGAGCTCGCGGATGCGCTGCTGCATGCGGCCGAGTTCGCTGCGCTGCTCGGCGTCGCGGGCCAGGAGCTCCTCGCGGCTGGCGCCGGGGGTGGGCGCGGGGCGCGGCGCGGGCGGCGGCTCGAGGGCGGCGGCGCTGGCGAGGTCGCCGGGGCTGGCGGCGCGGGCCGGGCCGGGCGCCGACGGCGGGGCGTCGGGCGTCATGGTGGCGCGCTCGCCGGCGGCCAGCGCGGTGTGGCCGCGCGGGTTGGCGACGCCGACGTGGCCTTCATAGACGGTCACGGCCACGGTGGTGGCCAGGGCGGCGCCGACTCCGGCGCCGATGAGTGCTGCACGTGCGGGCTTCATCTCGAGGACCTCCACCTGGAAACAGGTGCCTGTGACGGTGACGTCGCCGGCCGGGGTGTGGACCACGAAGGGGCCACCGGGCTCGACGCGATAGAAGACGGTGCCGCGCGGCTGATCGATCGAGGCCACGCCGCCGGGTGACACGGTGAAGGTCAGCGCGCTGCCGGGTTCGGCGACGGCGAGGCCGCGGTGGCCGACGCGGATGGACTCGCGCGCGGTCGGGGCGTGGCTGCCGTGGGCGGTGGCGCGCGGGTGCGGGCGGAAGACCAGCGCGGCGAGGACAGCGGCGGCGCTGGCGATCAGCACGGTCAGCGCGAACAGGCGGGTGCGTGGGCGCGTGCCGGGGCCGGGCCGGGGCCGTCGGGCGCCCGGAGCGTCGGCGCCGGCGGGCTGCGCGGCGGCGTCGCGCTGGCGGGCCGCGAGCACGCGGTCGGTGAAGCCGGCGGGGACCTCGGGGTCGGCCCAGCTGCCCAGGAGGTCGGGCGACAGTGGCGCGTCGTCGGGGCGCGGATCGTGGGGCTCAGCCATGGTGCACCTCGGCGAGGTTGGCGCGCAGCTCGGCGCGGGCGCGCGCCAGGCGCGAGCGCACGGTGCCGAGCTCGATGTCGAGGGCGCGGGCGATCTCGTCGTACTCGAGGCCGTGGTACTCGCGCAGCAGGAAGGCGGCGCGGAAGGCGGGGGGCAGCGCGGCGACGGCGGCCTCGAGGGCGCGGCGCAGGGCGCTGCGGTCGGCGCCGACGTCGGCGCCGTCGGCGGCGCGGGCGGGGATGGCGGCGAGGTCGGAGGGATCACGGACATCCCGGACGTCCCGGACAGCTGGCGCGTGCCGCGCCAGCTGGTCGAGCGCGACCCGTGACGCGATGGTGAGGATCCAGGTCGACAGCTTGGCGCTGCCGGCGCGGTCGAAGCGGGGCAGGGCGGTGAACACGCGCATGAAGGTCTCCTGGGCCAGATCCTCGACCTCGGCGCGGCCGAGCAGCATGCGAGCCAGCAGCGCGAACACCGGGCGCTGGTAGCGCTCGACCAGGGCGCGCGTGGCGGCGGCGTCGCCGCGCTGGGCGCGGGCCAGCGTCACCTCGTCGAGCTCGGCGCGCGCGGGCGCGGTCTGCATCGAGTGACTCTGACTCTCCGGAGCGGCCAGCACGCACGGTAGCACGGGGCCGCACGCCGAAAGTTCCCGGCGTCTGGGGCTGACATCTGCAAGTTGCGAGAACCACGAGAGAACAGGCGTGATAAAAGCGGGGCAGGAGGCAGCCATGTCGCGCGCGTTGTGGGCCCGCTACCAGGAGTACCTGTGCGTGCACGAGGCCATCGGTCTCAGCGTGGATCCCAGCCGGATGAAGTTCGGCGACGGCTTCTTCGCCGAGCTGGAGCCGCGCATGCAGGCGGCCTTCAGCGCCATGGACGCGCTGGAGCGCGGCGCCATCGCCAACCCCGACGAGCAGCGCATGGTCGGCCACTACTGGCTGCGCGCGCCGGAGCGGGCGCCGGAGGCGGCGATCGGCGCGGCGGTCACCGGGACGCTGGAGAAGCTCCGGCGCTTCGTGGCGGACGTGCACGCGGGGCGGGTCGTGGGGGCAGGCGGGACGTTCACGCAGCTGCTGGTGGTGGGGATCGGGGGCTCGGCGCTGGGGCCGCAGCTGGTGGCGGCGGCGCTGGGCGGTGCGGGAGCTCGGTTGCGGCCGAGCTTCTTCGACAACACTGACCCGGATGGGTTGGATAGACCGCTCGGCGCGCTGGGGCGCGTCGAGGGTGCGCTGGGGCGCGCGCTTAATATCGTTATCTCGAAGTCGGGTGGCACCAAGGAGACC
>Ga0154020_10004639_pt1 | contig 16353 bp, 13 predicted proteins | sample Klosneuvirus_201_FD_109709 | JGI IMG/M metagenome (GOLD analysis project Ga0154020, IMG submission 109709) | Active sludge microbial communities from wastewater, Klosterneuburg, Austria - Klosneuvirus_20160825_MG | ecosystem: Engineered > WWTP > Aerobic digester > Activated sludge | place...
AGTGGCGCCGTGAACGGCCCGCGCTTTCCGCACCCCGCGCTTGCGACGCCCAGAGCAAGAGTGACGCCGAGCGCGAGCCAGAACAGCTTGGACATTGACCACCGTACGGACGCAAGCTCGCCCGCGTCAATTCCGGCGCTGACGGCGCTCGCGGTTGGGCCGCGCGAACGGCACGTCCAACCCTTTCGTAAACCGTAGGTCTCGAGTTCAAGTCTCGAAGCTGGCTCTGGGAGATTGCAGCGGAATCCCGGACCGCTTGCTGCACCGGTGCAGCAAAGAGTGCAGCAAACGCAACGGTCTGGAGGTCGAGCCGAATGGTCTCGACCTCCTTCCGCATGGCCTCCAGGTCGGTCGCGCTGTAGTGCCGCTTCCGGACGCTCTTCCCGGCCTGGCCAAGGAGGCGATCGACGATGTCGCCGGGCACCTCGTTCGCCTCGAGCCAGCTCGCGAAGCTCCGCCGGGTGGCGTGGAAGTCGATGGGGTACTCGCCGGCGTACTTGGTGGAACAGCCGGCGGCTTCGAGGTCTTCTCGGAGGAGCTCGGCGCTCCGGGGGCGATGGGCGTGGCCGTGCTCGTCAGCGAAGACGGGGTCGGTGGGCTGTGGGCGGCGGCCGACGAGCAGGACCCAGCCAGTGGCCTTCCAGGTCTTCAGCGCCTCGGCGGCGAGCGAGTGGAGCGGGAGCACGCGGTGCGCGTACTTGGTCTTCGGGCGGGTCGGTGTGGCCGCGCGCGTCGAGATCTGCTTGGCGACGCGGACGGTGGAGTCATCGACGTCGGCCCAGGTGAGCCCGGCGAGCTCGCCGTCGCGCATGCCGCTGGTGAACGCCAGCAGGTAGCGAACGCGGCGCTCCTCGGAGAGGCGGGACTTCAGGAGGCGCTCGGCCTCCGCGATCGAGAGGTGAACGATGACATTCTCGCCGGCACGAGTCTCGGCAGCTGGGATTTCCGCGCTGACGAGCCGGGCGCGAGCTGGATTGCTCGCGATGAGCTCTTCGCCGACCGCATCGTCGAGCGCGTCGCGCAGCGTGGCGACGATGTTGCGGACGGTGTGGGCAGCAAGCAAGCGCGTGTCGCAGCGTGCGGCCGACTTCGACCGGAGTGCGATCACGAAGTCCCGGAGCTGCGCCGGGCGGAGCTCGGCCAAGGGCGTGGAGCCGAGCGCGGGCTTCACGTGGATCTCGATGTGGCCCTTGTTGTTGGCCAATGTGGAAGGGCGGACCTTCGGGTTCTTCTCGCGGCGCTCGAGCCAGCGGTCGAGGTAGTCGGCCAAGCTGGTCGCGGGCTCGTTCGAGCGGGGCCGGCTCAGCCATTCGCGAGCCCATGCCTCGGCGTCACGCTTCGTGCGAACGCCGTCGCCGCGAGGGATGCGCTTGTCGCGCCACTTCTCGGCGTCCTTGAAGCGAAGCATCCAGTCGCCGGTGTCGCCGCGTTGGTAGACGCTCCAGGTCATGCGGCCTGCCCTCCCAGAACCTGCTCGAGCTGCGCCACGCTCACGCGCACGCCGCCGCCGGGCAGGCGAACGTGGGGAAGCCGACCGGCGTCGAGCCAGCGGCGCGCGGTGCGTTGCGAAACACCGAGGCGCTCGGCGACCTGCGGCAGCGAAAGGTAGACGATCTCCGCGGCCGGCTGCGGCTTGGCTTCCTCGCGAAGCTCCTGGAGCTCGCGGCGGGTTTCGGCCAGCTCGGTGCGAAGCTCTTCGAGCACGCCAACCAGCGGCTTCTGGGCCTCGATGATCGCGGCCGCCACGAGATCGGAGAAGACATCAGACGCCATCAAGCCACTCCCCAAGAACGTGGCCACAATATAATACCTGGGTGCTAAACGGCAACGTTTTTCGTCGGCGTTCTAACTGAAAATCTACTCACACTGGCGCACGACAACCTTGAAGGTCACCATCGGCGCTGCTGTCTCTCCGGCTGCGGCCGGGGCGCTCCCTCCATCGACCATGGTGCCCCGATCTACGGCGATCAGGCGCCTGGCCAGAACGCCATCCCTGACCAGCACACCGATGACGCTCTTGGCTCGCGCCATTGCTAGCCCGGGAATGCCCTCCGAAGGGTCTGCCTGGCCTTCGACGCGCACCAAGAGGCGGCGACGCTCAATCGACTCGGCCAGGCTCTTGAGGTCTGCGAGCGTCGCCTCGGGGCTCGAGGCCGAACGCAGAGGGAACTCCACTGCCATCCGGATTCGGTAGCCCACCAGGTCGCTCGTGCACTCGCCGCGCTGGGTGTCCGCGGGCCGGCCGGGATCCTGCCCGCCCCCGCTGTCCGCCCTGGTCGGTGGCGGCGCAGCCGATGGTTTGGGCGCTTCAGCGCCCGAGCACGCCACGTGCGCAGCAGCCGCGAGCGCCCCGCACACCAGTGCCCCCAAGAGCGCGCGGCGCTTGACGATCGCGGCAACGAGGCTGAACACTCCAGGGCCAATGGTAGCCGCCAAACGCGCGCCCGGCAGGCCACGAAAACGTGAGACCAAGTTCTCGCGCTGGATCGATGCCTCCGAGATGACCCGCGACGAGGTCGCGGCTGCGCTGGACATCAATCGGACGCACCTCGACAAGGTCTGCCGCGGAGCTCGGCGACCCGGGCTCGCGCTTGCGCTCGGGATCGAGAAGCTCACTCAGGGCGCGATACCGGCGGCGGAGTGGCTGAATGTTCGGATCGAACGCGATGGTCCGTAGACGAACAAATCGTCGTCGTCGTCGGGCCTGTGGACTTGTGGGCAAGCCGCAGGCTTGTCCAAGCGCCTGGGGACAAGCGAGACGGGCATTTTCGTGAAGTGACGGCTTGTCCCCAGGCGCGGCAAGTCCACGGTGCCTCCGTTCTGGCGACCGCACCAGCTCACGACTCCGCCGGGCCGCGCCGGAACATCGCATTCGACCCGTCGCGGGAGCGGGCGTATCCTCGTGCGGGAGCTGCCGGTCATGCAGAAAGTCTCCGCGTACCTACTTGAGCGTCGCGACGGCATGGAGAGCCTCGCAGCACGGGCGTCGGAAGCCGCACGCCTTCGGTCGGAAGTTGAGGCATGGCTTCGCACGAAAGGTGCGACCGAGGTCGGGCCTCGCGGCACCTACTTGCCGGAGGATGGGAGCAGTGGCGTCTTCTTCACCGACGATGCGACGGAGGGCGACGACGCTTGGTGGATGGTTCAGCTTCGTGAAGAGACGATCGAGGGCAGGATTTTCGGAGCCGCTGTTTCGATAACCATGGCCCGAAACCTGGTGTCCGTCTACGCGACGATGGAGGTTGGATCCACCGCACCGCACATCATGCCAGTCCCGAGCGATCCACGTTGTCCGAGAGTGGTGCGCTCGCTTCTTGGCCTTTCTGGCCGTTGGTATCGTGGGGCATCGACGCTCCGCTCATTACAGCCGGTCACTGGCTTCGAGGCTGGCGAGACGCTCGCCGCCGAAATCGAGCACCCGGATCGTACTGTTCCATTTGTCGCGGTCAGTCGAATCGGCGGCGGCGTGGCACTCCCCGAGCTAGACTCGAAACTCGAGTACGATCTCTCTGGGCTGGCCAACATCGTTGTTGTGGACGAGGAGGCCTCGTGGGCGCTCACCGACGCATTGGGGGATGATTTTGCCTGCTTTTGGGGGGCGGTGCGCGTGTACTGGCCTGGCTTCTCGCGGAATCGAGATCGGTACTCCCACTCGCTGTGGACCGCGGAGCGCCTGCGTTCGATTGATGGCGACGCGATCGTCGGACGCGAGCTGTTTCGACGGAGACTCCGTGAGCTGATCTTTCGCGCGGCGGCGCTCAGCATCGTCCGTCCAGACGAAATCGACGAAATCCGAAACGCAGCCGCGAAGCGCGCGCTGGGTGACCTGAGGCAGAAAGCGAAGTCCTTGGCTGAGTTCGAGGCCCTTGCCGACAGCTACGCCAGCGACAACGACAAGCTCAGAGCCGAGCTCGCCTTGGCCCGTGCCCAATTGGGAGACCTTGGCACTCGTGTCGCCCAACTCGAAGGAGAGCGACAGGCACTGGTGGATCATCTGCGGGCCAGCAAGGCCGCACCGGACGAAACGCCCACAGACCCAGTTGCGCCGGTGGTCGACCACGACGGCGCCGGCGCACCGGCCGCCGGCGCGATCCGTTTCTACAAGAAGGTGCATTCAAAGCCGACACACGACGTGATGACGCGAGTCGGAGATTGCGGCTGCAACAACTGGCAAGGCGCCTTCTCGGCCGACAAGGCCCGAAAGGGGATCGCGAAACTGGAGGGTGGCCGAAGCGATTGGAAGTCCATGCAGCACTGCGCCGCGTGCACCGGCGGCGGGATGTGGCGAGTGCGATGGTAGGCCCCCCACGGTCTTGGACGGATCGTTACCGCTCGTGCCCGCGGTGCGGGCCGGGTGACGCGGGAGAACGCATGACCACGGCGGTCAACGCCCAGGCTTCACGGCGGACGCGCTTGCTGACACCATCATGCCGTGAGCGAACAACCAAACGGTGCTGGACCGCCCTCGGTGGTCCTCTCGCCGGGACAGCGGCAGGTCGTCGAGCACCGGGGCTCGGACCTCCAGGTCATCGCGTGTGCGGGTTCCGGCAAGACGGAATCGATTTCGCGTCGTGTCGCGTCGCTGATCCTGGATGGCGCAGAGCCGTCGTCCATCGTGGCGTTCACCTTCACTCAGCGCGCCGCAAGCGAGTTGAAGGAGCGCATCGTGCGGCGAGTCGCGGACGCCAAGGGCATCGAATTTCGCGACCGCCTTGGACCCATGTTCGTGGGAACGATCCACGCGTACTGCTTCCGTCTGCTTCAAGACCACGTCCCACGATACGGCAACTACGACATCCTCGATGAAAACCGGCTCGCGGGGTTCCTTTCGCGCGAGTACAGGTCGATCGGGCTCGGCAAGCTTGGTGCGCGGCACTGGCAACCGATCCGCGACTTCGCGAAGACGGTCGACGTGATGAGCAACGAGCTGATTCGACCGGAGCAGCTCGATGGGACTCCGCTCGGCGAGTGCGTTCGCGCGTTTCGCGAAGCGCTCGAACGCTACCACTTCCTGACGTACGGCTCGCTGATCACCGCGGCGGTCGAGGTTCTCGAAGATCCCGCATCGTTCGAGCGGGTCCACGGTCCGCTGCGCCACCTGCTCGTCGACGAGTACCAGGACATCAACCCGGCTCAGGAGCGGCTCATCGAGTTGCTCGCGCAGGCGCCGGTCCAGCTCTGCGTAGTCGGTGACGACGACCAGTCTATTTACCAGTGGCGCGGCTCCGACGTCTCGAACATCCTCAAGTTCACCCAGCGGCGTCCAGCCGCAAACACCGTAACGCTGGATGCGAACCGCCGGTCGCGGCCGAGGATCGTTCAAGCGGCGAACGCGTTCGCGCGATCGATACCAAGTCGGCTGGCGAAGGAAATGGCGCCCGTTCGAGAGGGCGTCGGCGACGAAATCATCTCCTGGGCGGCAGACACCGACGTCGAAGAAGCCGAGACAATCGCGGAGACGATTCTCCAACTGCGCGAGTCCGGCGTGCTCTTCCGAGACATCGCGGTTCTTTATCGGTCGGTGAGAACCTCGGGGACACCACTCCTCGACGCGCTGGAGGAACGCGAGATCCCCGTCAACTGTGGCGGGCGCACCGGCCTCTTTCTCCAGCCTGAAGTCGCGCTGTTCGGGGAGATCTTCGCGTGGTTTGTCGACGGGGACTGGCGCGACCAACGCTTCGGCAACACACGGCCGGCGAACATTGACGGCATCGTCAACGGGCTGTCGCGCCATTTCGGATCGGGAGACGAGATTCCGAGTTTGCGCAAGTACCTCGACGACTGGAAGGCTTACCAGCTTCGTGGCCTCCGCACGATTTCTCTCGTCGACGACTTCTACCGACTCCTCGCGTTCCTGGGCGCGCACACGATCGACGTGGACACGCCGCTTGGGTCGGCGAGATTCGGCGCGCTCGCCCGTTTCTCCGAACTGCTGGCGGACTTCGAGCACGTCTATCGACGTGGTCACAAGGCGTTCGAGGGTGGCGAGCGCGTGTTTCACGCAGGGCGTGACCGCGGCAAGCCGTACTTCTACGCGCTCCACAACTGCCTTCTGCACTGGGCGCGGGACGCGTACGAGGACTTCGCGGGGGAGTCGTCGGTGGATCTCGACGCAGTCGACGTTCTGACGGTTCACCAAGCGAAGGGCCTCGAATGGCCGGTCGTCTTCCTTCCATCCTTGGTGAAGGGACGGTTCCCGTCGCAACGCGCTGGTCAGCCGCAGGATTGGATGCTCCCGCCCGACGTCTTCTCGCCCCTTCTGCGGAGCCGATACGAAGGCGGCGATCCGGAGGAGCGAAGGCTCTTCTACGTCGCGATGACGCGCGCACGCGACGTCCTCTACTTGTCGTCATTCCAGAGAAAGCAGCGCTCGTTCAGCCCCTCGCCGTACCTTCTCGAGGTGACGGGACGCGCGCCGGCCGTCACGCCGACGCTCACGGTGCCCGCGAGCGCGGGAGCGGGCCGCCCAAACGACGTTCCGACGCTCGAGATCGCGTTCTCCGATCTCGCGCGTGTCGAGGAGTGCGGCCAAGCTCTACAGGGAAGAGGCCACTCCGTCGGGGGAAAGGAGAGTCGTCCTGCGCCCGGCGAACCCGACGTTCGCCCCGCTGATTCTGACGGCATCGGACGAAGGGGGCGTACGCGTCATCGCCGAGCTCGTCGAGGTTCTCGGGCCCGGCTCGGTGTCACGTGAAGAAGCGGAAGCGTGACTGGACGGCGCGGTCGGCGCTGACGTGCTTTAGAATGTCGCCGACGCGTCGAGCAGCGCGAACCGTAATGGGATCTCCGCTGTCGAACTGCGTGTTGTTGAAGTTGAGCTTGGATAGATCGAGTAGCTCCTTCGCGAGCTCGACGGGCGGCGTCTCGCCATCGTCGAGCGTGAACTCGAGGGCTCGCGGAACGTACATCCCTGGATACGTGCGGAAGTACGGCACGGTGCCTTTCAGGTAGACGATCCCGCCTCGGTCATCGAAGGTGAGCGTGGTGCCGCGGACGACTGCGGGCACAGCAGCCCTAAGCAACCGTGTCCCGGCGCGCCGAACGGAAACGAGATCGAGAACTTCGACGCGCTCCGCCTTCGCCGCGGCTCGACACCCCTCGATCTCCGCGTTGTTGAAGTAGGACGTCTTGTGCACGAGAACCCGCGCGGGCATGTTCCCGTGCTCGCGACGGTACGCGGCGAGGCCGTTCGCGAGCAGCTTGTGAGCGTCTTCGGCCGAGAGGTGCGGCGTAAGATCACGCCGGTCGATCGTCGCGTTGCCGCCTTGCAGGATGAGCCCCTCGCCACGCTCGTTGAACACTTGGGCCACGCTGGTCGCCAGGCGGTCTCCCTCGATGCTCTTGAAGAAGCTCGCGCCGACATAACACGTGGGCCGCGCAGCAGAGTGCTTGACGAGCCGCCAGGGGACACCGCCAGCCTTGTAGTAGAGGGCGGTGTGGAAGTTCCAAGCGCGCGTCGCTGGGTCCTGGAGCGTCGGCCGGCGGGAGCCGCGCGTACGCGTGGACCCTCCCCCGTACGTGTCTGGACGGAGGATCTGGCATGGCGCCGCAAGCTCCAGCGCCCGTGCCTTGAAGGTGTCGTGAAAGTTCGGGATGTGCTTCGGCGTCGTATCCTCCTGAGCCTCGTCAAGTGGTGCATCGGCCGGAACGGGTCGCGCGTCTCCCAAGGCGAATACTTCCGCGGACGGTGCGACGACGAGCACGTTCAAGTGACCGCGTGCGGCGAGGTCTCGCGCGTGGTCCATGAAGAGGTCCACCACCCGGCCCATCGGGTTCTGCCCCTCAAGCGCCGCTTGCAGCTCAAGGCGGGAGATCGAGCGCGTTGTGACGTCCGAGATGGCGAGACGCGTGCCGAAGATCTCTTCGCGCATGCCCGGAAACGCGGGACGCAGCTCGGGGAGCTTCTCGTCCGCACGCGACGCGATCCCGTTTCGGCTGGACTCGATCCAGTCGCGGACCTTGTCGAGCGTTGCGGCAGCTCCGATGAGCCCCACGCCGATCGGCACGGGCACGTTGGGCGCACCACGATCGAACGTTCCGTGCTTCGCGAGTCCAGCACGGATGTCGACGTGAACTCCGCCACTCCCGAATTGCAGGCCCGGCTCGGGCAAAACGTGGATCTTCATGCCTCCCCATCCTCCGAGTCGGCGGGTTCGTCCACGGGCGGCTCCTCTGCGGACGAGGCGTCCGGGGGCGGGTTGCTACCGTCGACCGACTCGACCGAGCTGAGTTCGTCGTCCGCGATGGGGCGCTCGATCTCGAACACGGGGAGCGTGTCGAACGCAAGGTGTCTCTTCGGTCGGTCCGGGCCTGGGACGGAGCTAAGGACGTTGCTCCACAGGAGAACCTGGCTCAGCACCGAGCGGTTTCCTTCCCAGCGCTTGATGCCGCTCAGCCGATACTCGTGGAGCCAGGACTTCTTCCTCCCGTCGTGGGTGAAGCGATACGTCGGGCTGACCTCGAGAAACCACGCGCCGCCCAGATTCCGGAAGCGTCCGTCGAAGGCGAGGTGTCGGAGGTATGTCGACTCCGTTCCGTCCTTTGCCACATGCGGGTACTTCGAGACCACCGTCATCGTGCTCCAGAGGCGCACGTTCTTGTACTTGAAGCGGCGCGGCGGCTCCTCGGGCCTGCCGGCGAAGTAGTACACGCCGTCATCCGGCGCGAACCTAACTCCGAAGATCGCAAGGTCGTCGCGCAGTGCGCCGTTGAGCAGGTGAACAAAGATTCGTCGTTCATCGGCGTCGGCAGTCAACGCCCAGTGGCTCGACTCGTGTGCCTCGATCGCAGTCGTGTCGACAATCTTGGCCAAGTAGCCGGACGATGGATCCTCGAAGCTGTAGATGTTCTTGTTGTGGAGGACCCAGGCCTGCGTCACGTAGCTGCTGGCGCCATCCCGGAGACGACCCCACCCCTGCTTGTAGGTAGCGATCGTCGCGGGCGAGACGTACATGGTTGCAGGGTATGCCTTGAGAGGCGCGAGGTTCGCGAAGAGAGTATCGAGGACCGGTGCGCTTTTTCCTGGTGATGGCGCTCCCCTTGCGCCCGCTTCGTTCGCCGACTCCCTCGACTTCGGCTCCACTGGTCGCGTCCGCAGGAACGCACGGGCGAATGCCGCCGCCGTTGCGCAGGCGTACCGTGTCCACGCCTCGCTTCTCTTGAGACCGACGATGTCGCTGATGCCGCGGATCGCGAGCATCGGCCGTCGGTCGCGCGCTGCGCGGTAGACTCCGCCGGACTCCATCTCGATCGCGAGCAAGTGGCGAGCGGTTTGGATCCATGGGAAGAGCACCTTCGGGTCTTTGACCAGCTTGTCGCTCGACGCGATGGGCCCGGCAGCAAAGACGGGGGAGCGGCCGGGAACTCCTCGTCCGAAATGGGCCTGGAGCTTCTCCTTGACCTCCGTCTGCCACGCCTTTGGTCCGTAGAGTGCTCCCGAGCGATTCCAGGAGACTCCCGGCCGCGACGGGAGCTTGGCGGTCCACCGTCCGAGCTCGTGTTCGCGCCCTGCGAGGTTCGCGACGCGCGCCTGCAAGTCCTTCGCGATCGGCCCGCCCGCCATGCTGTAGGTCGGCTTCGCTCGAGCCTTCCTCGCTTCGACGTTGTAGTCGTTCACTCGCATCGAGATTACGACGTCGCCGAGCGTGATGTCGTCGGATGGGAGCCCGCCCGCGATGCCGACAACGAGGAGCAAGGCTGGGTCGAAGTCATCGAGCAAGTCGCGGGCGGCGTCCTGCGCTTCACCGTTCCCTTGCTCGATCTGGCGAAGGATGGCCACGGTGTACTTCGCCCCATCGGCCGTCTCGGCGTGCCTCAACGTGTACTCGCGTTTGCCGCGGTGAACGCCCGCCTTCTTCGGGAACGCTTCGAGCACGGCGCGGAACTCCTCGTCCTTGATGGTGAGGATGCCAATGTCGATGGTGGGGGGTCCGGGTTGCGGCATGAGATCACGCAGCTCGCGGCCGAACGCGCGCACGGAGAACGACATCGCTCGCAACCCAGCCGAGACGGTTCATCGCGACGACGATGTCGTTGTAAACGTCGGCGGTACGTGCCGGGTCCGCGATCGTGATCACCAAGGCCGCACGAATCGCCTCGTTGGCGCTGCCGCTTCGGTCGGTAGCGTCGACGACCAAGCGCCACGTGGCGGCGGCAACGCCGCGCGGCATGCGGCGCCGGTAGACCTTCACCGGGGACCATTTGAATCCGTGCTCTACGAGGGCCCTCTCTTCCGCGGTCGCGGGGGAATGCTGCGGGAACGGATGAACCTGGCGCGCCTGACCGGTCCCGGCCTCCCCACCTCCCCCAAACGTTCCGATCGAGACGTTGACATTGCTCCGGCAGTACTCAGCGCCGAACGTGCCGTCGAGTGGTGGCTCGTATACGAGGGTGGCGATGATCTCGCCCCGCAACTTGCCTTCGGCGTCGCAAAGACAGGCTGGGATCGGAAGTGGAGTTCGCTGCAGATCGAGCCCGGCACGAAGCTCGATCTCGAACAGCAGAGTGGCTCGCCAGGGTTCGCAACCAAGCACAGCGTCGACTGACTGGGGTACTCCGAATCCCCGGTACGGCAGGTCCGCCGGGCTGAGGTTCGCCTCGGCAAGCGCAGCCGAGTGAATTACGAGCGCCTTGGCCATCGCAGCCGACAGGGGCTCGCGCGGAAGTGCCTGCACGTGGGCCAACAGCGCAGCGACGATCGGCGAGGCGAAGCTGGTGCCGATGCTCTCGGCAAGGTTTCCGGCGCCATCGACCGAGAGCACTCCGATCTGCGCGTGACGCCCAAGGGCGTCGCAGTTTCCGCCATAGTGGACTACTTCAGGCTTCGGAAGAAACACCGGCCCTGGGCCGCGACGAGCGAACGGTGAAGGAGCGGGCGCCATGACGCGCGCCGTTGGGCTGTCGCGATGCGCGACGGAGCCAACCGTGAGCGCCCGCGTCGAGTCGGCAGGACCGCAAATCCGGTCGGCGTCGCCGCTGACGCCTGACGCCGGCCAGCCCCGGAAGGGCGGAATGTTGTAGTTGCCCGCGGCCAGGACGAAGGTGACACCGTGCTCCCGCTGAAGGTCATCCAATGCGATAGCGAGGTCGGAGAAGCAGTGGTCGGAGCAAGGCTCGCTACCGCCCAACGAGAGATTCCACACTCGAACCTCCGGGTGCTTCGGTACGACCTCGCGAAGGATCGCGAGAAGCTCGTCCTCGCTGATGCGACCGTCTCCCGGGAGTGCGACGACGTCTAGGATGCGGCACGGGCACTCCGGGAAGCGAGCATCGTTATGATTGACGGCGCGCGCGTGGACAAGCAGCCCGCCGACGAAGGTCCCATGTTCATAGTCGCGGACCTGCACCGGTACGTATTCCTCGCGCGCAGAGATCCATGGCGCCAGCAGAGGATTGCTCGGCGCGATTCCCGTGTCGATGAGACCGACGACGGGATACTCGACACCCTTCTCGGGAGGCGGGAACGATGTGGCGGTGAGCTTTCCGACGGGCTGCGAGGTCGGCTTCACCACGTGGTATTCAGGAAAGGCTCCGAGACTCTGCGTACCGACGAATCGCGCGAGACTGGGAACATGCGTAGGTCGGACGCCGGAGAGGCGAAAGACCGCCAGACTGTCTCCGTAGGCTAGTCGCTCGAAGGCGATGTGCAGGGCGCTGAGCTGCGCCTCCATCGCGTGCTGCAATGCCGTGTCAACAACAGGCAGGCCATGACGAAACATCCGCAGCTTCACGGGCATGTCATGATCCTTCGCAAGTGCGTCGGACAGCTTGGCCAGCGCCGGCTCCTGCAACGCGAACGGCTCGATCGCGCGGATGGTTGAAATGTTGGCGACCAGCTCATTGGTCGATCCGGTTTGAATGGTCGACCGGAGCCGAGGCAGAGACGCGGCGCGAACGCTCACCAACAGCTCGCCAAACCCGCCCACGCCGACGATTGGACAGTCCGTGGACTCGAAGAGCTGATTCGGTCGATGGCTCTTCGCGAGAGCCTCTTCTTTGAGCACGACGCGGGCGACGGCGGCAGCCTTCGGATACGACTGGAAGGCGGACTGAAAGTGCACGGCGAGACCGCTCACCGCGCCGGCCATCCGGTTGCGCACCTGAGGCGTCACGTCGCCAAAGACCTTCTTCTTGCTGCCCCCAGGCTCGGGCCGAAAGTAGTCGCCTTCGCGGATCGCCACTTTCTTGAGCGGCAGTCTTTCATTGTTGCTCATGCTTCACCCCTGTCGCGAAGTAGCCCGGAGACCTTCCCGGTCGAGACTTCGAACATCTCGGCAAGTCGACGTACCGTGAACACCTTGGGGCTCAAGTTCCGCGCGCTCGCAAGACGCTCGCGTAGCGGCAACGAATCAAGTCCCTCGACGCGCGTCCTGGCGAGTCGCAACAGAAGATCCGCCTCCGGGACTTTAGGAACACGCGCAAGCACCGCGGCCCGACGAGCGTCCTCGCAGACGTGTCGGATTTCAGCGCCCGACATTCGAGCGGCTGCTACTGCGACTTGGTCCAGGTCGAGGTTCGCCGGTGCGGCTTTGCCCAGGAACTCGGTGAACAGGGCAGCGCAGGCTTCGGGCCCTGGGAGGTCGATGCGCAGATGGAACGCGAAACGACGCCACAGCGCGCGGTCGAGCAGGTGCTCGTGATTTGTCGCCGCCAAGAGCACGGTCTTGTTGTCGAGCGCGTCGATGTTTTGGAGAAGGCTGACGACGACCCGCTTCAACTCCCCGAGCTCGTGTTGGTCATCCCGGAGCTTGGCTACCGCGTCGGCTTCGTCCAAGAACAGCACGCACGGACGCCCCATCGCGTGCTCGAAGAGCATGCGGAGATTCTTCGACGTGCTCCCCAAGTACGAGGACACGAGCGTGTCGGTCCGCGCCGTAAGCAGCGGGAGTTGGAGTTCCGCCGCGACATGCTTCGCGAGCTCCGTCTTCCCGCAGCCGGGCGGCCCGTACATCAGGAGCGACGGGGCGATGCCGACGCCGTTCGCGATCAACTCGTCCGATGCCCGAACGTGGTCAACGAACTCGTCGACGCGGCGACGCGTCTGTTCGTCGAGGATGATGTGAACGTCGCCGCGTGCCACGACGCGCTCGTCGGCCAAGCCGAGGCGGGACTCGGAGTCCACGGGGAGCCCCGGCAAGACGCGTGAGGCCGCGAGCTCCCTGGTCTTTCCGCCGCGGATGGTTCGACGAACACCTTCGGCGGCCTTCGCATCTCCCTTCGCCTCGAGCTTGGCGGCGAGCTGCTCGGCGTACGCGAGCACCTTCTTTCGGTCGGCGTTCACGGCGCCGTCGAGAATCTTCAAGACCTCCAAGAAGTGCTCCATGAGCTGAACGGTCTATCGAAAGCATGAACGCTGCAAGAGAAATCTGAACGATATAGACAAAAACTGAACGGCATATCCTACAATGTAGGCACACCAGCGGGGGGCCGCGGGCGCCCTAATGGGGTGCCACCCGCGGAGGTGTCACGGTCGCGAGCGCGCTGCTTCGGCGCTTCGGCTTCGGCAGGCTCGGGTGACGATACGGAGCATCGGCGACCGCTTCGCTCTCACCGACGCCTGCCAGGTGGCCTTGCGTGCCGCCGGTTCATGGGGGGCACGAGAGAATGCTCTTCAAGATCACGTCCGATGCGATTGTCCCTTGCTCAACGTGCTTTTGTAAATACGCCACAACCTGGCTCCTGAACGCACCAGAGCCGAGTAGCCTCCTCACATCGCTGTCCAGTCGATTACTCTTCGCCGCATTGCAGCTGCCGCAAATGAGCTGGTAGTTGGGCCAGGAAGTTTCGCCGAAAAGCGAGTACGGCCAACGGTGATCCCCCTGCAGGTAGTCGATCATCGAATGATCGAAGTCTCGCTCGCAGAGCGGGCACCTGTAGACTACGAGCCCATCTCCGCGTGCGACGGCCCTGCGGCGAAACCAGACGTCCCTCCAACCTGGCGGGAAGGTTCGGGACTTCGGGTCGCAGGTAATGAACGCGGGAGGAGCGCCTATTTCTTCGCGATTGTCTGGCATACATCACCCGTCTTTACGATCTGCGAGCGCTGCCCTGGCCACTTCCCCTTGGTGATTGGATAGCTAATCCCCACGGCCTCCTCGATCTTCGTGGGCCCTTGGGTCAGGAACACCTGCACGAGTTCCCACTGCTTCTCCGTGACCTTGTCCGGCGTTCCCCACGCTCCCACCGCCGCCGCAATAAAGAGCGCGATTTTGGTGCCAGAGTTCGTTCCGATAGCAGGCACCTTCGCCGTTTTGATGGCGTTGAACCATAGCTCGAACTCCGAGAACCACGTCTTCAATGTCGCAAGGTCTGAGAGCAACTTCGGCGCGTCGCCGTTGAGCGACTCGCTTTGGAGTTGAGCTGTGTAGAGATCGAGAACGGAAATGGTGGTCTTGTCGTACCGGACTCCGAGAGAGTCCTGTGTCTTCACACTGTCCAGGAGTGAATCCACATTCTTCAGGTCACGCGCAATAACGTAGTAGAGAAACATCTGCGACGGTGCCTGACCAACAGCGTGCGCGCTGTCCTGCCACCATGTGGTCCAGGAGCTCACGTTCTTCCACGGGTAATCGAGCGCATAGCGCTCCTTCGCCGCGTCAATCATTCGGCGCGCTCCTTCCCGATCTGGATCGAAGACGCCGGCGAGTCGGATTAGGTAGACCCGATCCGACTGCCCGAACACGGCGAGCCGCAGGTCGTGGGGGCTCAAAGGAACGCCCGCTTCGTTGATACGACGGAATATCTCGAGGCGGAGACTCAGCTCGAGATCCTTCGGCAGGATGATGATGTTGACGACGTATCGCTTGATCTGCTTCTGAATCGCGTCCGGGAGTTCGCCGAATTTCTTGCCCTGGATGATGGGGCCAACGTTGTCGGCGTACTCCACGTCCGTTTCGGGAGACAGCGCGAAAGTCCCTTTCAAGTAGTCTCGGATCGTGGTCAACCGCTGCTGACCATCGACGATCTGATGCCTCTCGGCGCCGGTGTCCTTGTCCGTTTCCGGGTATACGATAAGCGGCGGAATAGTCATGTTGTTGATCAGCGAGTCGATGAACAGCGACTTCTTGGGCAGATCCCATTGCGAGGAGTCGCGCTGGTAGTCCGGAACGTAGTAGCTGCCATCATCGATCTGGCCAATCAGAGACTCGACGTTTGGCGATTGCGTATTCGTTGCGCCTCGTACGCGTGGGACGAAAGCTGCGGCCGGCACGTTTGTCATGATGCTCTACCTCCAGGGCCAGCGGTCGTTCAGGGCGCGGACGATAGCAGATGCCACTTAAGGCCAGGCTGGTTACGGCGCGCCCCGGCGCTGCCGCCTGACGACGGGCGGGAAGCGTGACCACCCAGCCGTCCCAGGCGGCTCCGCGTAAACGTTCGCCATGCCCGTCGTGACCCAGATCGGAAGCCCGGCACCGGCGAGTGCTCCGAGGTTTCGAGACGCGCCGCTCGCCGCTTCCGGCGGCAGCGACCGCGAGCACCAGAGCGTGCGGGCGGCCGAAAGCCGAAGGCCGGTGGCGACCCACACCACGCAGGCCGATGGCGACCCACACCGCTCGTATCACCGCAAGCAGATGGCGAGCGAGCGCCCGAAAGGGCAATCAGGCCACCCAACTCGTTGAATTTCCGAGCAGGGACGTTGAAGTTGCAGCGCCTCAAACCATTGGCCCCCACGCAGCGGAGGAGGCTCGACCGGTTGGCCCGTGGCCATGCTGCGGGTGCCGGCGGCTTCGCCGCCTTGGGCAAGCACCACTGTTCCCACTGAACCCCGCGGCCCCAGTGCTTGCCCACACCCGCTTGGACAAGCCTTCGGCTTGCCCACATGCCCACAGGCCCGATTACGACGATCGAATGATCTCCTCCAGCAGAGCTCGCGCGCCAGCGACATCCCCGTCCTCGAGCAACGCCAGCGCGCGCCTTGCTGCACATGCAGCATCCGGCGTCGCCGCCAAACCGTTGCTCGCCACGTCCTCCCCGATGACACCCGCGGCCACCACCGGACACCCGCTCTTCTCCGCGCTTTCTTCGCCTGGGACGACATGTCGCTGCTTGGGCCCCGCGTGTCCCGATCCTTCCACCCTTTCGTAAACCGTAGGTCTCGAGCTCGAGTCTCGAAGCTGGCTCAAGGAGATTGCAGCGGCATCTGGCCCGCGCGCTCGGCTCCGGCGCGGGCACGAGCCATCGACCTGGCGTGCTACGCTCGACGGGCCATGATCGGGGGCGCACTTCGCTACGTTCTGATGGCGCTGCTGGCCACTTCAGGTGGGCTCGGGTGTTGGAAGTACTGCACCGACGCCGGCTGCAGTTCGGGCCTCGAGATCACGGTCCTGTCGTCGGCGACCACGTTCGCGCCCGGCG
>Ga0154020_10004640_pt1 | contig 16349 bp, 33 predicted proteins | sample Klosneuvirus_201_FD_109709 | JGI IMG/M metagenome (GOLD analysis project Ga0154020, IMG submission 109709) | Active sludge microbial communities from wastewater, Klosterneuburg, Austria - Klosneuvirus_20160825_MG | ecosystem: Engineered > WWTP > Aerobic digester > Activated sludge | place...
AACATGCTCCACAAGAGCGTTGAGGAAGATCAGATTCAGAATGTTTCTAAGTTTAGAGGACCGCAAACCGAACAGGAAAAGTGGGCCATTCAAGGTATTTTGAGGTTGAGTGGTATGGACCAAGATATGGCTCGTGAGCAAAACAATATTGGATTTAATAAATTGGACACATCTATTGGGAACAGTATTGCTCAGGCTTACATTTCTAATAAGAAACTGAGCGATGCTCAATGGGGTGTGGTTGTTAAGATTATTGCAAAGTATCATAAGCAGGTTGGAAAGTTCAATACCAAACAACAAGTCGCCACGGGAGGGTGATTGGATACATACCAGCATCCAACATTTGATGTTTTTAATATCGTTGATTGGGAAAATAAATGTTATGATCATATTAATGGAGAGGTATTTCTTTCTGATGAATTTTATAATTTTTTGAAATTATCTTCATATATTAGATTTAATTCTATAGATGATAATAATGTTTTAGACTGGAGGCATCGTATTGTTGTAATGAAAGAACTTGATGTTCTTGATCAGAAGTTTGTGGTTTTTACTGATGTGGATTGTTTGAAAAAATATTATGGAATTAAGTTTTTTTATGAGAATTTTAGTGATAAACAGTTTGAAAATATGGTAATTGATATTATGGAAAGCAAAATGGATAAAGGTTAATATTTCTTGTTTCATGAGATGTAAATGTAAAAAATAAGATAAAGGAGGTATTATGAATGGATTCTAATTTAGTTCTAATTAAGACAAATAATAAATCATTCCATTATCATGAGCAGACTATGGAATTATATTGGAGATTTATTACTGAAAGACAAGACATATATATCAGAAGAAAAACCAAAAAAGATCCTCCGTGGACTAATGATCCTATTTTAAAAGAATATAAATTTACAAATGTCCATAGGTCATTAGATAGGACTACAATTTGGTATCAGGATCATATAGGTTCTTTTGAAAGCAAGAAGGATATAGTATTTGCTACATTCATTCATAGATTATTCAATAAAATAGAAACAATGGAGAAGATACTAAAGTATCTACAATTAGATCACTTTAGTATGAGTGGTATTATTGAAGAGCTAGAAAAGATAAGGATGAGCGGCCAATCTGTTTGGACAGATGCTCATATCGTGACAGGTGTTGCATTTGGCGGCTACAAAGATAAACTGTATAATATTCTTCATCTTGTTGATTTGATTTATAAAGAAATAGATGTTATTTATGATAGAATAATAAAGGCTAAATCACTTGAAGAAGTGTATAAGGCTGCAACTGGAGTCCAAGGTTTCGGTCCATTCCTTGGATATCAATACATTCTAGACATGATTAATACTGGAGTTGTTAAATTCAGTCATGATGATTTTGTGGTTGCTGGTCCTGGATGTAAGCGTGGAATCAGGCATGTTTACCCATATGATACTGAAATTTCTTTTGAAGATGCAATGCGATTCACAAGAAAGCATCAGTCATATTTTTTGAATAAGTATAATCTTGAATATCAATACATAGACTCTCTTGGCGGCAAGGAAAAAGGTATTCATCTTGCAGACATAGAGAATACTTTCTGTGAGTTCAGTAAATATTATAAGGCATATCATAAATATGGAAGACCCAGGAATAAGTTTGTTCCTAGAAACGAAAAGAAAAAGAAGCAATTAAGTTTTGAGAATATTTAAAGGATGAAGCAGATGAATAAGAAACTGGAGAAGAAATCTGAAGTTAATATAGATCTAGAGCAATTAGAGTTCGGCATATTCTCTGTTAATTCCAGAAACTTTAATCCGTCCAACAGGAATAATATATTCTTGTTTACTATCTTATTGCTTCAGGCTAGTTTTGAATTTTCTAGTACAGAAAATATCAGTATGAATCACACCATGACTTCTACTTTGTCGACAATAAATCTTAAGATATTTTTTAGTAAGAGTAAATTTGATCATGAGTTGTTTAAGCATTATATTTCAAAAATAATTGAAGATGCTTTTGAGAATGATTTGATTAATGAAGTTTCTGATGCAGACAAAGATGATAATACAGAAAGAAATATAAATATGAAAAAACCAGAGGGTAGTTCATGATTCTTATAAAGATTAAAGGAAAAAATATTCTTTCTTTGTCTACAAATATGGAAACAATTACGAATGAGGTTTCTGAAATTATTGATGATGATAAATTTTTCATTAAAGGATTAAAACCTGATATTGCTTTTGGAAAAACTTATAATAATCTCAGTAAGGCTATTTCAGATAAGGCATGTGTTTTAATTCATTCTAGTGAGTCAAAGAAATATAGATGGACTGTATTAGATTGCACACACATTATCCCGAGGATCCTAAAAACATACACAGATGAAGATCTATGCAAAGGCGAGCAGATATGACAAGGATTATAAGAATCCTGAGAAAAGATTATGGTACATTATTTGAGATTCTAAAAGAGTCACTCAATAAAATGGTGCCTGCTAGATTCCAGGAATATGATCATATTGATTGGTTGATTATTGCCTCACATAGTGTTCTTTTGAAAGCAGATATAGAAGCTAGATCATTAACTGAAGATGAAAGATTTTTGATTTTGAATAATGAATCTGCTTATCTCAGCGACAAAAGGATCAAGGAACTCATGACCCTATTTTGGGTCTTATCTAAGGTTCAATCTGATCCTGACCTCATATCTGTACTTTGTCTTGAGAATTAAAAGTGAATTTATGAAAATTTTTATACTATATACTATGGTTATGTAAAACCGGAGAAAACAAATGCTGGTGTTCAGCGTTGTGGCGATTTGTGATGTATGTGGAGAAGCAATAACAGAAGTAGAATTGTTTAGCGGTACCTTCAAGTCTACTTCTATGTCTGCTGTTGTGAAGCAAGTCAGAAATTCCACAAAGAAGAAACTTAAAGTCTATAAGACCTCCGGAAGATGTATCTGTCCAGACTGTAAGGAAACAGAGCATCTTGCTCCGGCATGGTCTAAGAAGAGTAAGAAGAAGAAGGTTGTTCTAAGAGTAAAACAAAAAGAGCGTGAGTGAGTTTTTATTGAGGTTAGGCTACAAAGCCTTGTTATAATAAAGTAACCAAGGCAATTAAGTCTTGGTAAATGGAGATTCTAATATGAAAAAGAAGACTGATTCTGAAAATACTGTTGTGAAGCCTGAGAAGGTTGTTGAGAAGAAGGTGGGCAAGTTTGAACGCCTCGCCGGTGTTATGGTTCGCACCTCACCCGAGGAAGCGGCTTATGAGCCGATGCGTACCGAGGAGGGGTGGTACACTGGCCTTGGGCATCCCCGCATGCCTGAGAATGCCGTGGATGCGACCATGCTCAGCATCCTGAGTGCAGCCACCAAGGACAAGTGTGCAATCTTTGCCACCACGGGTGGATTGCGCATCATGAAGGATGCAAACGCTCACCAGGGTGTTTGCTTCATTGAAAGGAAGCACCTTCTCACTGGAAAGAAGCTGTATTTGTTTACTGCTGATGAAGATGGTCTGAAGAAGGCAGGGTTTGTGGACATCAAGATTGCGAAGGGCGCCTATGTGGCTCCCCGCAACGAAAAGGGCGAACTCATGCTGGAAAAGTGCTATGAGTTCATGAACAATCACCGCCCCATGGGATGGGTCAGTCATGCATGGGCTGGCTATGAAGTGAAGCCTGAAGAGAAGAAGGTTGCCAAGAAGAAGGAAAAGAAAGAGGGGAAGAAGGATGTTCCAAAGGAAGGCGGAAAGGTCCTCTTCGCGGCAAAGGAAAAAGAGACTGAAGAGAAGCCTGCTGAAAAGAAGAAGCTCAAGAAGAAGAACAAGGAGGAAGTTCAGGCAGCAGCAGGTTGATAGAAGACTAAAGGGTGGTATCTGTATACCCCCTTTATAGGACACATACTTCTTTAGTTTGTATCGGCATTATGCGAGACAGACACCATCTCTCCCTTGGGTGAAGTATGTGTTCTATAAAGGGGGTATACTCTTTAAAAGGGAATAAAGGTGAAGAAAAATTATCCAAGCATAGATCAAGCCCACAAAATAATTAGAGAGGGTTTTTGTGAAATTGTTTGTATTCCATTTAATACGGCCACATTGAATGAGTTTGCATTCAGATCAGGAGTATTATCTAATTTTATAGGATACCATAAGATTAAGTATTTTGCTGATGAGAAATACTTAATGCAGATACTTCTTGAGAAAGGTGTTGTAGTTTTGAAGAATGGATTACAATATCAAACAAGGGATGAGTTTTTTCACGGAATAAGAAAAGTATTAACAAATCGTTCTGAAAAATTAATTTCAAAATATGAAGGAGTTAAAAATGGATAAGGTTGATACTCAGAAAATTCTTAATGAAATAATTAAGGAACGCGGAGATTCTGTTAGTATTATGTTTCTTCATGATAATATATTTATGTATGATCAATATGTTTTACTTAGAAAAATACTTAAAACATGTTTTGATTTGGATATTCCCGAAGACAATTCAGAAGTTATCCCTATGATTGCTGTTGAGGGCTTAACTGATCTATATATAGATTCAAATGCCTTTTGTGAAATTCTGGAAATGAATTTGCAAGAATTTAATGGACATATTATTTATTTTAAGAAACATTCGGGAGGTTGTTTTCCTAATATAAAAAAACAAGACCAAGTAAAGAAATCTTTTAAGTTTGATTTGAATACAAAAAATAAGAATATTAAAAATAAATCATATTTCAAATTTACTGAATGCCTTGACTTTCACGAGAATTGGTTTATTCCAGAGTATCTTGAAAAAAGAAAGAGTAAGTCAAGTAAATCTAAAAAGAAAGAAGTTAAAAATAATTTGGATAATAGGAATGTGGTTCTTGTTAAAACAGAAAAGAAAAAGATGCAGGTAAAGGTATTGTTCGAACAAAATTTGGATTTTCCCAGTAAGATTATTTCAGGTTCTAATAACAGCTTGCGTATTGATTTTCAGAAAATTATGGATGTATGTTCAGACTATTATGATGCAGATTCTGTTGGTCCAAGAATGTCTTTGATTAGAATTAATGGAAATAAGTTTGTTCTTAGAATTGTTGTTGATTTTGATCCTAATAAAGATGAAGAATATAAAGAATTTCAAAGGTTGAAGGATAAATTCTCTAAAGTTAAAATTTTAGATAATTGATTGATTCAACAGAAAGGTTTATACTATGGCATCGCGAAGAAGTAAGTTACGGTCTCTCATTAAGAGAGCAAAGCACTTACATGACCGAATTAACAACCGGCTGGAAGATGGAAAAGATATCAGTTTTGACTCCCAAGAATACCATGCTCTCAGGTGGGCTATTACTGAATTAAACAGTATTCATGATCTTGGTATGAGTTATTTTGATGATGAGAAAGAAGATTTAGTGGATATTCCTGAGAGAAGTGTTGAGTCTTAAAAAACAGTGATTGCAAAAGAGCTTTCTTTATTGTAGGCTGTGCTTAACCTAACCGGGAGCAAATAATTTTCTCTCGGAAACTCACTAAAATGGAGATATTTAAATGCAAAATGACCGCGTGCAGGGTATTGTCAAGTTTTTCAAGAGCGATAAGGGTTATGGATTTATTTGGCCAATGGCTGAGATGAACAAGGAAGAGAAGACCCGTGAGGAGATTTTCTTCCATATCAGCGGCGTAACTCAATCTGAAGGTCAACCTATTGTTACTCTGCGCAAGGGTGATGAGGTTGAGTTTGAGATTACGGAAGGTCAGAACCAGAAACCGTTGGCCGCCGAGATTGTCCGTCTCAGCACCAACAACCGCGCTGCTCTCAGCCTCCCTGCAACCAGTATTAATATTCCGCTCAAGAAGATTCATGTTCCGATTCTTCTTGGTTTCTTTAAGGACCTTCTTTCTGAAACCAACAAGGACAGTATCCGTACAGAAGGCGAACGTGAAGCGTTTCTGAATTTGCAGCGGGCTTTGTCTCATGCTGAGACGAGCATGAATCGTAAGGGTAGTCATACATCCTCTGTGGAAGTTAATGTGACTCAGCCTGCCACTACCGAAACCAAGAAGTCACGGTCTCGTAAGCAGGAAGCAGCAACTCCCGCAAGCTGAATTTAAAGAAGATATAAATAAAAAGGGCGACTTATGGCGGTATGCATAAGTCGCCCTTTTTTTAAGGATAAATTATGAAACAGACTAAAGAAACAGAAATCAAGACACTACTGCCTAACGGAGAATGGTATCCCGCAGGAATAGATATAATTTCTATTGCTTCACTAAGGAACATCAGGAGGTTTTCAGCATTTAATATTCCTGATGGTATTAGATTGAATGTATTAGAGCATAGTGCTTTGTGTGCTGTGATGGTTGAAAAGTATTGTGATTTTATGTATAATCGTTTCAATTTCGAAAAGACACGAGAATACGCCGAAACTTATCAGTCCAGTGATTTCAGGCATAAACTTCTGACCAGTGTTTTGACGCACGATGTAGAAGAAATTGTGATTAATGATATACCTGCTCCTGTTAAAATTCCTGGATTAGATTCTTTTAAAGCAAACATCCGTACCACCATTAGAGATTTTCTAAAAGTTAAAGACAATGAAGTTCATGAAGCTGTATTGGTCGGGGTTAAACAATTGGATGTTGTCGGTGCTTTTATTGAGATATATTTGTATAAAGATTATATGAACTTTCATGAAATGAATTTGTACTATAAGAATAGAATAATTGAAATGCAATTAGAAGATTTTATCTATAATTTGTCTGAGCAGCTACATACATGGTTGGTTGAGGGGAGGAAATGAAACTTCAAAAAACAAGTCTTAAAAAATCCAAAAAAAGATCTAAACAATTGGTTAGCAGTGGTCCATTGTTTACTGTAACCAAAGATAATTTAGATGTTAGAATCAATAAGAATATTAAAGATAAATGGGAAGGTTTTTTGTTTTCTCAATTAAGAGATGACTGGGAAGGGAGAAGACTTTTGACTTGGATTGCACAGGCAGATGGTTTTCCCTCCCGTGTTACAGAAATAGCTGAAGAAATGGTTAGGAGTTTGTGATGTGAAAAACAACCAATTCTAAAACCCTAATGGGGAGAGAAAATTATGACCCGCGTTTTAAAGATAGAAAGGAACATTGAGGAGAAAAAGATTCAAGAACAAGAAAAGAAGCTGCAAGAGCAGCGTGAAAGTATTGAGGCAGAAAAGCCTGCCAAGGCTAAGAAAAAGAATAAGACCAAGGAATTTCTTGAAGAGATAGAGAAAAGAAAAAAGGAAATGAAAGAAAAATCTATGAATATCAAGAGGACCAATGCCTCTGATATTGCAGAGTTAAAAGTAAAAAAGATGGAAAACTCTATCTTAACTGCATCTATTGGCGAATTAATACAGGCCAAAAAAGACGAAAAGACTAAACAGGTAGGATAAGCTGTGATTTGCCATTAGATTAATTTGCCGCGCACCTTGCATGGTTTGGGGTGTTGCGGCAAAATTTTTTAATCCTGTGGCAATCTAGGGGTTCTGAAATGCATCGTAGCGTACGGGTTGGTAGGCTTTACTGTTGTGCTATGGAAGAAGAAGCGCAGCCTATTATAGATCATTATAGGATGTTATTGTTGGATAAGAATACTGTTAAGAAATTTCTTAATCTTGAGAGTAAAATGTTTGGGAATTACTTTTTTAGAATGTCTGATATGATTAAGATATATATGTCTCCTGGTAAACAACATGCTTTGGTTGTGACTGGAATAGGAAAGACAAATGCCGCTATGGTCTCTGCATACGCCATAGAGGTTCTTAATCCAACAGACATTATAAATATAGGATTATGTGGATCATTAAGAAAAGATTTATTTAAGATTGGACAATTTGTTCTTGTAACTCATGTATGCCAACATGATGTATATATTCCAGAAGCATTAAGGTCTGAACAATTCAATGATCTGTATCAAGATATAGAAATACATCACAGTCATATAATTAGGGATAGAGATTTATACTATGGATTGCAGTGTGTGAAATTAGCGACAGGTGATTCCTTTGTTGATTCTGATTTTGTTTCTAATAGAATTATAACTACATTTGGATCACAAATTGTTGATATGGAGGGATACAGTTTAGGAAAAGTTTGCAAGATGTATGGCAAGCAATTAACCATGATTAAAATGATTTCAGATGGCGCTTCTGAAAATGCATCATCTGAATTTAGTAATATTTTTGAATTATACAAGAAGAACATAGTTAGCCTGCTAGACTTGATATAAAAGAAAATAACAATGATCTTAATATTTAAAGGGAAAATAAAATGGTAGAATTAAAAGGAAAGAATTTACCTCTTGGCATCAAAATAACATTTCTTTCAATGAAGACTAGATTTAAGTTGGTTCCTAGCTCTATTACAGGAATGTCTTTCTTAAGTCAAATTATCTCCTATCGCAGTGTTGTTCTTCCAGATTATAAAACCCCAGATGAGATAAGAGATGATTTGAAATTATTGAAGTGGACTGAGGATCCATTTGGTGGAAAATTAGATGTGATAAAACATGCAACATTCATGAAGCAAGCTATGATTAAAGATCCTGGTCATTCAGGTGATTGTGATGATTTTGCGAATTATTATGTTGCGAATCTATTAAAATCTGGAATTGTAAAATCTCCTTCTGATGTTATGTTTGATTTCTTTTATTGGTATAAAGATGATTCAACAAAACAGAACAAAATAAGTGGACATGCTGTCTGTGTGTTCAAATATAAAGATAATTGGTGGTGGGCAGGAAATTGGAATAGATGCCAGCCTATGAAAATTGGTCCGGCATTGTCTGATGCTAAAGCCGAGTTCGAAAAGTATCTTGGTTATAAAATTCATATTCATTGTTCTATTTTTGTTGATAAAGTGAATGATGTTGGTACTGTATTTTATAGAGGACTTAAAGTTCGGTAATGGTTGACTTAACGTATATTCATTTCGTATATTCGACAAACAATGGAAGATTAACAGCATGTGGAGTATGTTTGAGACATAGATGTACTGAGAATTTAGAAGAAGTTAATTGTCCTAGATGTGATCGTATTATCAAAGAAACCAATTTTTTAGAATTAATCAAGGAAGAACTTTAGTGATTGCTAAATATTTGCTCCCGCTATATAGTTTTCAAGACGCCTTCATTGGCGTTCATGTCATGGAGATGGAATATCCTTCTTGCTGGGCTAAAGTATAGTTCTGCGAAAGCACTTGATGTGAGTGAATATTTCATATGAAGAGCAAGAAGGATTTTTTAAAGAAAATAAAGTGAATATATTAAATGTCATTGTGCTAAACTGTAGTTGTAGGTTATAAAAGGGAGAAAACAATGTTCCTCACCATTGCACAAATAAGGAGTGAAAAAATTGATGTAAGTGAGTGCCCAAACAGAAGAACTCTTATGACTCCTGATATTGAATTTGCAGTGGTGAGAATTAAGAAAGTTTATGGATCTACTGTTATTTCATCAAAGAACCGCGCTGTTGTGTCTATGGTGGGCGGCATGGGTCCTGATGGGCTCCATAAAATGAAAGCTGCTCGTCTTTCTAATAGATGTAGGGGAATTTATTTTTGGTCTGAGATTAAAGCTGCTTGCGGAATTTATGTCTCGCTCAATGATATGGTTTTGCGTATTTATTCTGAGGATGTTAGTTTTAGTGATGGGCAACGTCCTGTGCCGCTTGCTTCTTATTATTTGAGTGTGAATGATAAAGAATCAGATGATTTGAATATTTCTATAAAATTTAATGACGGAATTCCATTTATTAGATGTATTAATAGAGATGGAACTTTGTGTCGTCAAGTTAATATTGATGAAGAGAATGAAGAAGAACATGATGAATATGCAGAACTTCATCGCGCCGCGCTTTCCAGAGGACAACCATGAGGGTCGTTAGCTTAATTGGTGAAGCAACTGGCTTTTAACCAGTAGAGTATCGGTTCGAGTCCGATACGACCCACCACTACCGTGTAGGGAATTGTATGGCTTCATACCCCATCACGGCGAATTCTAGCAGTATGAAGCCTACTGAGTATGAGCGGTGAGTGACTCATACGTTTTTGAAATACCTAGCAGGACCTATCCTAACATGGTGCTGAAACCAAGAAAATAGGTGCCTTATGATCCGCTGAATAAATCTGTAATTTAAGGTTAAGAGTACTTCGCGAAACAGTGTAGTCTAAAGTCGAGGTTGTAAAGCTGAGTGCAGGCAGCTTAATTCCTGCACATGATGATTGCTGTCGTTTAACAGGTAAGACAGTATGATGTTCTCATACGTATACAGGTTCAAGCCCTGTCAGCAATCCACTACTTATTGGGAGATTAAAATGCCTATTATTTCTGCTGATGATTATTTTATGAAAGACGGAAAATACAATTTTGATCCTAGGCTTTTGTCTGAGGCTCACAATCATTGCTTCAAGACTTTTGTTAATAGGTTTGATCATAATTATAATTACGGTATTTCTGAAGTGATTATTATGCGGGGTATTTCTGGAAGTGGAAAATCTCGTTATACTGAACAATATTATGCCAAGTATTGTTTTGATATGATTCCTAAAACTGATTATCCTCTTCCGATTATTATTGATAATACCAATCTTGAAGCATGGGAAATTGCTCCGTATATTGCGTATGCGAATATGAAGAAAGTTCCTTATACGATTGTTGAAATTGTTGTTTATGAACAAGACCTTGCCAGGATTGCTGATCGTAACCAACATAGTGTTCCTTATGTTAGTATTCAGAAACAATATGAAAAGTATATGAAATCTAATCTTCCTCCGTTCTGGAATGTTAAGCCTATCTCGTGTTCTTTTTAGATATGCTCTCGTAGCTCAGTTGGATAGTACCATATGTCTATTCCTGGTAGGAGTGATAGAGAATATAGAGAAGAAGAATATAGTAAATGGATTTGCGCGCCCATAACTTAATGAATAAAGTAATGACCTTCTAAGTCATAAATCTGGGTTTGATTCCCAGTGGGCGTATTTAAGATGTTTATAAGGAGAAATACTATGTCTTATAATGAGAAAGAAGATTTAGAGGATATGAAACAAGTAAACAAAAAATCAAAGAAAAAATCTAAACCTCCAAAATCAGAGATGATGTCTGATCTTACAGTTGATGATTGTTATGAAATGATTTGGGAGTATGAACAAACTGTAAGAAAAATGTGTGCTCATTCTTGTCTTGATAATCCTTATACTGCAGAAGATGAAAGACTTCATCAAAAGGGTCAAGCGTTAAGAGAAAAAGCAATTGAACAACGCCAGAAAATTCAGAACATTATGATGTACGGAATTAAAACAGAAACAAAAGAAGAAAGTAATACTGTTTATATTGTGATGTGTGGAAGTGAAATTATAACTATTTTTAGAAAAGAAAATAATGCAGCAGAATTTGTGACAAAAAAGAATATTGGAATTAATGGTAGTTGTGCTCCATATTGGATTAAAACTGTTATTTTCAATAAGAATGAAAAATGAATAATGCTGTAAGGATTGCTGTATCGGCTGCTCTTTCTGGTCCTCCTCGTAGATGCAGACATGGTGCGGTGATTGTTAAAGGGAATAGAATTATCTCTGCGGGATTTAATTCTTCCACAAAAACACACTCTGGTGTTTTGAAATGGTTTAAGTATGCCATTCCACATGCAGAAATGCACGCGGCTCTTAAAGCCGGATTTGATTCTTGTTATAGGGCTGACCTTGTGGTTGTTCGCCTTATGGCTGACGGATCTATAGGTCACTCTAAGCCGTGCTTCAAGTGCGTCAGGATGGCTGAGGATCTACAATTGAGGCGTGTATGGTACACCAATAAGGATGGCGCTCTTGTGATGCTCTGAATCTGTATCAGGAGACGATATGAAAAGAATTACAAAAGATACAATTGTCTATACTAGATATTATTGTAATAAAGGAATAAATTCTTCTGATGTCTCTATAGATCTGAAGCATTGGGGTCCCATGTTTGATGTGTATGATGATGGTGTTGAGGACGAATATAATCACGATTATATTTTAGATGTTATGTTGGGGATAAATAAGAAAGGAAATCTTAGCAATAGTTTTTATCTTTCTTGTATAAAAAGAACATAAGATATTTTAATAATGATAAAATTACACTTCATTGTGTTATGCTGCCGGTAGGGTAGCAGTAAATAGGGAGATACTAATGAAGATATTTTTAGCTGATGATGCTGGTAATCTTCATCTCGTTGTTGATAAAATTTCTAAATACTATCAACAGCGTTTTCATCTTAATGATTTGTTGGTTCTTGATGAAGGGGATCCAATGGATGCAGTAGAGATACTTAAGGATATTCATACAACTATTAAGCAAATTGAAGAAAAAGAAGGAAGAAAATGATTGCAATCACATACTACAAGGATGGAAAAGTAAACGCACAAATTCTTGGTGAAAATTTTGAATCAGGAAAGAAGATGGTAAGTTCTGTAGCATTTGATCATGGTTTGAGTGTAGACGAAAATCATCACGTTGCTTTTAAGAAACTTCTTAAACAATTATCACAGTGGAGTATTTTCAATACTGGATTGTATTATTATTCTGGTTATGAAAAGGGAAATATTTATATGTTCATTAAGAAATATAAGAATATTATTATAAGACAATCAGATTACTGTCATGGTCAGGAACATTATTCAATTTATCTTTTGGGTAAAAGGAGAAATAAAAATGTCTAATACTGAATCTAAAAACAAAAACTATTGCTCCCAATGTGAAACGCACACTACAGAGGAGAGGTGCTTGGTGTGTAATAAGACCTTGCTTGCTGATATCGAATTTGTTAATGAGATGGCTAAGGAACATTTTACGGATACAAAAAAGAAAGCTGAAGAGATGGGAATGTTGGTTAATTTTGAAAACCAAATGAATGTTCTACGTTCTATTGCTTACAACAATAAAAGTAAGGTTGTTCTTTCAAAAGATTTTGCGCCGCTCAGTTTTAATTTCTTTATTCCTGGTATGTATAACGGTGGTTTGATTTTTCACGGAAGTCATGATGGTTTTGGTTCTGGCTCAGCACCAACATTTGCTGTGACTATGAATGCAACCAGAGGGTGGTCTATTCATACATGAGCAATATCTTATGAAAATAGAATTCATTGCTGCTTGTCATATCCCTGGTGCATAATAAATTTATAGTGAATATTTTTTATTTCATTATGGTATACTGGTAACAACAAACAACAGGGATAACACATATGGCTGATAACTTTAGTCTATCAGTAACATCTGGAAGACCAAGTCACCTAAAAGCTGCTATCCAGATGGCTATGGATATTCATACCTCTGCTGTCGGTTGGGCAGTTATACCTACTAGAGGTTTTGTTTTGTATTGGTCTGATATGGATGGTATACATAAATTCCCTGTTCCAATTAAAAATGTAGAAACATTGGTAGGGTTTGTACGAGACTGGCTGGAAGTGCAGGATTATGGAGCGCAGCCCGACCATGATGGAAGTAATTCTAAAGGTTTCACAGTTTATAATGAGTCGTGGGGACATGTAAATGGACAGTGGCAAGCATTTGTGGCTATTAAACCGGAATGGATGATACACGGAAAATAAGTAGACACAACAGGGAGAATACTATGCTTACTTGTGATGAGTGTGGAGTAAATGAAGAAGAAACTGAACTTATTAAGTGTAAGGGCGAAATAATGCTTTGCGATGAATGTTACTTTGAGTTAGATGCAGAAGATGAAGATGAGGACGAAGATATTCAATTCAAGAACCAAGACTCAGCTCTTCGCGCCGCTACTCCAGACAACCCACGTATTTATCCCTGTCCAACATGTAGAGCAGAAAATACTTTAACCATGAAAGATGTTAATCTTGGATATCAGTGTGATGAATGTGCTGATAAACTCGAGTATGGCTATGAGGATGTGCTATGATAAAACTCGAGTGTGGTTATGACTGGTAAGCTGATTAAGCATTCAGTCGAAATAGAATACACTATGCTAGACCCTGTGTTTTGTGAAGTGAACTTCCCTTTAAGTATTATGAATAAAGTTATTCAAAGTATTTCTGAGAAACTTAATCTTAAAATGAAAGAGAATTATAGTTTTGATATGAAAGTGATTTATAAATATCTTTTTCTTGAAAGCACTGAAGATGTATTTGTTGTTCAGGCAAAATTGAATAAGTGTTTTAATGAAATGAATAGTGAATGTTTTTCTTTGTTTGTTCACAGCATTTACCCTATGATAGAATCATGTGAGAAGTGTTTTACAGTTCGTGATTTGAATGAAGAGAAGTGTACTCTGTGTGGTCATACTACTTTAAATGGAGGAATTTGGGATGGATAAAAACTCTGGCATTAAGATTGAAAGCAATGAACATAATAATTTTCATTTGTATCTTGCAAAAGATGTTTTGGATTTTGTTTTGAAGATTTATAATAATGATAAAATTCTTAAAAATGTCGAGAGACTTCTTAAAAAAGAATTGACTATTGCTGAAGAATATGAATGTTCTTTTGAAGGGATGTCGAATAAAAACTATATTGACTCTAGTAGAATTGTTATTATTCTTAAAGCAAGACAAGAAGAACTCAAGAAGATTATCAGAGAAGATTTGATTCAGCTTGGGTATACTTTTTACGAGACCATTGTTCGTTTGTTTCCTAAGAATTTTTTGTGAATAAGACCTCCTGTAGCTCAGTGGTTAGAGCACATGCCTTAAAAATATGTGAGAGTGTATGAAACAGTCAGAAATTAAAAAACATTTTATCAAGTGTAAGATAGATGGATGCGAACATAAATTTATATCCACTAAGGGAATCGCTCAACACGTCAGGTACACTCACGAATCTGATTTAGTTATTGTGGGTCAATATTTTTATGTTGAAAAGTTTAATTATTTCAGGATACCTTGGAAATGGCTGAGCGTAGATTGGAAAAAATTTGTTCTATTGATGAAGAATAAATGGTCTTGTCAGGAATGTGGTTTTGATAAAAGAAGAGATAATGGAGGTGTTATATTAGAAATGGACCATATAGATGGAAATCATAACAATAATTCTAAAGAAAATTTAAGAATATTGTGTCCTAATTGTCATGCAATGACTTTAAATTTTAGAAATTGGGGTAATAAACAAAATCTTAAAAGATCTACAAGGAATATAGGAAAAATTATTCCTCGTAGAAAAGGTCGTAAAAATAAATTTTATGTATCTAAGAGAACATTAACTGAATTAATATGGAAAAATGGATTAACAGGTACTGCTAAACTTTTTGGTGTAAGTCATACAAGTATTGCAAGAAGAGCAAAGAAATTAAGAATAATTATTCCTGATGGTAAAACTTCTTATGAGTATAGAAAAAATAAATATAAAGAACTTTTTGGAAAAGAATTACCTTGATGGCCTATAGTTCAAAGGTTAGAACGGGGTCCTTATAAGACTCTAATTCCGGTTCAATTCCGGATAGGCCTATGTGATTCTTGTAAAGGAGAAAGACATGACAAAAGACAATAGATGCCAACGTAAAGATTGCACATCAGGTAAACCAGGAGAGTATTTACCGAGACTTGTATTTCATCCTCCTGGTGGGCCTATTAAAGATCCAGCACATGCCATACTCAATCTTCTGACATGTTCTGATTGCAGGAATAAAGCTGACTTACATAAAGAATTTTTAGGAGAAGAAGCAAAGAAGAAATTGAAAACAGCTTTTAAAGCAGGAAAGAAGGTTGTACCTGATTTTTCCTTAACTGAATTAGAGTGGGTTGAGGCAGAAAAATTTGAAGGCAAATTTTAGAGAATAAAATGAAAAAAAGATTTTTAATGTTGATAATTGTGTTTGTTCTTTGTGCTAGTGTGGCAACACTAGGCAAGCCCCATCACGAAAAATTGTGGTTCTCATATTATGGAGATAGAATAGAGTTTGTACGAATTGATGATTGTTTCTATATTTTTATGAATGTATATGAAACTTTATTTGAAGGATGTATTTAGTGTGAGGAGTATTTATGGAACACTATGTGGGTCGTTATGAAGTTTATAGGCATCAAAGGTTGCTTTTTCGTACAGATTCAATAAAGTCTGCTGTTCGTTGGGTTTTGGGCTTACCATATGGTCAGACAGCGCCTATATTTGATACAGTAGAGCATAAGACAATATTTGTTCAAGGAAGATGGAAATATTAATTAATCATATGGGAGTATGCCGGAACTGGTCTACGGAAAAGACTTAAAATCTTTCGGTCCTCAGGGACCTTGAGGGTTCGAATCCCTCTACTCCCATTCCAGTATTTTATATAGAATTAAAGTTATGGCCCGAATCCCAACTGGATGCTTCAGCGGAGCAGTGGCCTAGTGGATGAAGACCGGAAACGGCATTCAT
>Ga0154020_10004641_pt1 | contig 16348 bp, 10 predicted proteins | sample Klosneuvirus_201_FD_109709 | JGI IMG/M metagenome (GOLD analysis project Ga0154020, IMG submission 109709) | Active sludge microbial communities from wastewater, Klosterneuburg, Austria - Klosneuvirus_20160825_MG | ecosystem: Engineered > WWTP > Aerobic digester > Activated sludge | place...
AAGGTCAGCCGGGTTTTCAAGGCTCCTGCCCAGCGGAAATAATCCTTCCTCAAGACCGGCGACAAAAACTGCTTCGAATTCCAATCCCTTGGCGGCGTGAATTGTCATCAAGGTAACAGTGTCGCTCTCGCGATCCCAGTTATCGAGATCTGTATAAAGCGAAATCTCCTGCAAGAAATCCGCCAGTGTCGCCTCGGGTCTCTCAACGCCGAAATCACCCGCCGATGATGCCAATTCCGCTACGTTATCCAAACGCCCTTCTGTGCCGCTCGGATCATTCTCCTTGAGATCCTTGTTGAGTCCCGATTGTTCTGCGACCAGTGTCAACAGCGGTTCCAGCGGCAGGGAGCGCGACATCTCCTTAAAGTAGATTATGATCTCAACAAACTTCGCCAGCTTGACGACGACTGTCCTACCCAACTCGGCATTCGCGCCCTTGTCGATCGCCAACTCAAACAGCGATAGATTCTTGGACCGCGCCAACTCGCTCATCGCGGCGACCGTCGTGTCGCCAATTCCCCTCTTGGGATAGTTCACCACGCGCTTGAAACTAACGTCGTCCTTCGGATTCTCGATCAACCGCAGATACGCCATCATGTCCTTGATTTCCTTGCGCTGATAGAATCTCAGCCCGCCGACAATTCGATACGGAATGAATCTCCGCTTGAGCGACTCTTCAATAGCGCGTGATTGTGCGTTGGTGCGATACAGAATTGCAATCTCGCGCCGAATCACGCCCTGTGCTACCAGCGTCTCGATGTTCTCGCAAATCTTTTCGGCTTCGTCGCGATCCGTTTCCACAATCAGCAATGTGACCGGATCACCCTTGTCGCCCACAGAATAAAGCGTCTTGCCCTTGCGCATCTGATTGTATGCGACGACCTCGGAAGCCGCCTTCAGAATCGTTTGCGTCGAGCGATAGTTTTGCTCGAGACGGATGATACGGCAGTTCGGGTAGTCCTTTTCAAAGTTCAGGATATTGTCGATTGTTGCGCCGCGCCATCCATAAATCGACTGGTCCTCGTCACCCACAGCAAACAGATTCTTATGTCCCGCTGTCAACAACTTGGCGAGCATATACTGAGCGTGATTGGTATCTTGATACTCATCGATCATTACATAGTGATACTTGCTTTGCAGCCGCATGCGCGTTTCTTCATTGTCCCGAAGAATCTTAACGGCATAAAACAGCAAGTCATCGAAATCCACTGCTCGCGCCGCAAACAGTTTCTTCTGGTAGAGTTTATATACACGCGCCACACGCTCTGTGATGAAATTCCCTGCCATCGTCAAGTATTTTGCCGAATCTACCAATTGTGATTTCGCGTCACTGATCTTGCTCCGCACCATTTGGGGCGCCGTCGTTTTGATATCCAGGCCCAGTTCAGCAATACTTGTCTTGACGAGGCTCATCGCGTCGTCTTCATCATAGATCGTGTAGTTCTGCGGAACACCGATTCGATCACCGTAGAATCGGAGCATCAATGATGAGAAGGAATGGAAGGTCGAAACTTGCATCCGGCGTTGGTCGATCTCAGTCAACCTCTCGATTCGCGCCTTCATTTCGCCCGCCGCTTTGTTCGTGAAAGTAACCGCCAGAATTTGTTCCGGCGCTGCATGACCTTGCGCCACCAAATGCGCGACACGTGACGTTAGAACTTTCGTCTTACCTGAACCCGCTCCAGCGAGCACAAGTAGTGGACCGTCGACATGCGTCACAGCTTTGAGCTGCTCGCTGTTCAAACCGCCGAGGATTTTGTCTTGACCATTCATGGGTTGCCCAATATACTTGTGACCGATATCATGACAAGTGAAACTTTGCCGATACTTCGCAGTTTGTCCTTATGAAATCACGCTCAAACAACGATCAATTCTACCAACAGCTTGCGCCTGTTTATCATCTCAAGGTTGACTGGAAGAACCGCAGCGGCAAAGAAGATCCGCTCTTCGCATATCTGATCGACTCTCTAAAGCCGTCATCTGTGCTCGATATCGGCTGTGGCGACGGAGGCCACGCCTCCCGCTTTGCTTCAGCAGGAATACGCTATCATGGTCTCGACAGTTCATCTGCGATGATCGAAGCCGCAGTCAAATCGCACTCCTCGCTCTCAGGCGTTACATTCTCAGTCGGTGATATGGCAAAACTTCCGAAGTTATTCTCAGGACAGTTTGATCAGGTTGTTATGCTCGGCAATACACTTCCCCACCTCTTGACTCGTCAGAAGCTGAAGGCTACCCTTACCGGAATCAGCCGCTCATTAATCAATTCGGGATACTTCGTACTGCAAACGGTCAACCCCGGCACATTCGCCGGAAAAGAGATTCACTTCCTGCCTCCGAAATTGACTACCGAAGTCCTCTTCGCTCCGTTCTATTCCAAGCGGGGCGAATTCTGGGATTTCTATATGCCAATATATCGCCTTACAAATGGCGTCGTTTCCTCCTCGAACATCACCTCAACCAGCCTGAAGTTTTGGACTAAGAAGGAAATCGTCGCTCAAGCCCAATCTCTCGGACTCAAATTGACCGCTGCATTTGGTAATGCCAAACTCGACCCGTATCGGACTGCCACAAGCGACAACATGATTCTGATTTTCAGAAAGCTCACCAATGCCCGAACTGCCCGAGGTTGAAACTGTCGTGCGCGGACTGAATGCGCAGGCCAAAGGCCGGACCATCAAGACGATTCCACACATCGCCGAGCATCTTCGCAAACGCGACACCGAATTGCGGACTCTGGCAGGCGATACATTCGTGAATTTTGACAGGCGCGGCAAATACATCATCGCCGAGCTCGCTTCCGGACGGCAGTTGCTGATCCATTTGCGTATGAGCGGTCAGATTCTGTTTATAGATAATCGCGAACGGCGTCAGTCCCATGATCATTTCGTCTCGACCTTCACAACTGGCTCCGACAAGTTGATCTTTCGCGATACACGAAAGTTCGGCATTATGGAGTTTCTCCGGGAAACCAACAACGAAGGTTTCCGCAAGCTCGGCATTGAGGCAACCGCCATCACACCGACTATCCTAGCCAATCTGCTTAGTGTCAGTTCGCGCCCGATCAAAGCGCTTCTCCTTGACCAGTCGGCGCTGGCCGGATTGGGTAACATCTATGCCGATGAATCCCTGTATCTTAGCAGAATTCACCCCTTGCGCCCCTGCAATCAAGTCCAGAAAACAGAAATTGTTGAACTTACTGCAAGTATCCGCAAAGTGCTTGATTCCGCGATTAAGAAAATGGGGACTACGTTCGACAGTTATAGTGGTGTCAACGGCAATCCGGGTGAATATTCCCGCTACCTCCGTGTGTATAATCAGGAAGGTAATTCTTGTAGTCGTTGTGGTGAAACAATTATTAAAATCAGAGCAGTTGGGCGCGGAACACATCTTTGTCCCGGTTGCCAGCAGCTGAAACCAGTTAGAAGAAGAAAGAGAGTCCGATGAAGCTGATTGTAACTCTAATACTGTTCGCTCCGATACTTCTGTTCGGCCAATCGGCCATTCCCAAAGCGGTCAACGAGACTGTTAATGTCACTTCTCGCGCCAAGAAAGGTGACCTGCAGCGATATGAGGTATGGGTGGAATCCCGTGCCCTCAGTGAAAACTCGACGCCTCTCACCTATAAGCGCGACCTGCTCGCGTTTTCGCAATACTGCGCCAGTAACACGCCGGAGAAGGGCCTCGATTATAAAATCACAATCGACTCGTTCGCAGTCGGGCAAAACGGTCCCGCTGAAAAACCGGATCTTCGCCTTCAGACCGTACGCCAGCTCGATGGATTCTCGATTCCTTCTATGCTTACGCGCGCCATCCCCAAAAAGGGAGAATGCTACGATCAGGGAATAGTCATCCCCGACTCGCTGATTTATGTCGAAATCTTCGACTTTGCCGAAGCCTACAAGTATGCCCGTCTGATCGAGCAGCTTCGTTATTCCGCCGCTTCGCAACTCACCAAAATTGGCGATTCCGCCAAGGTGACAATTCCGTACCCGTTATGCATGAAAATAGAGAGCGTCGTCAGGGACTATAAATTAAACCTCGCTCCGATGGTGCTTGAGTTAACCGGCCTGACTAACGTTCAGAATCGCCCTTGCGCGATTGTCTATCTCCACCCTTCGACTTCGCCTTTGAGTATCGAACATTGGGCTGGTCCCACAGCTTCATACTATTGGGAAGGTTCGCTAACTATCACCGCCAGCTTCCTGATAGCCTTGGACGATGGCGATATCCTCGCGGCAAAGGTTAGCGAGAGAGGCGATGCCCAAGTATCCGGGCCGAATGGCAAAGTGTCACCGAGCCATCGCGTGAGAAACTTCGAATTTCGTCAAATCAACTAATCTCCAAGTTTGACTCCTGCAAGCAAGATCAACAGCCCGACGGCAGAGAATCCCTCTGCCGTCGGACTGTGATTTTTCCGAACATTTCAGAAAAACATTCGTAATAAGTTCACGTGGTAGTGTGTCTGCTCAGTTTGGCAGGCTTTTTGTGCTTTGACAAACTGAGAGCAAACCAGTAAACTTAATTGAGCTTTTTTCAGTTAGTGGTTACGTGATTCTTAATTACAATTTTCTTCTCGGCAAATTAACAATTCGTCTTATAACCCCCACAACGCGTCCATTGGAGGAATAACTATGCGTCGCACCATGATCCTCCTCACTTTGTTGGCCTTTGCCGGCTCCATGCTGATTGGAATCAATTCAGCTGAAGCCCGTTATTGGCATAACAAGTCGGGAAAGAGCAATGCCAAAAAGGCGGAAGCGCCTGAGGCCAAGAAGCCGAAACTGAAACCATTCGGCGAAGTCGCCAAGGGTCTAACCAAGGTACCGGGCCTTTTCGATTTCTATGTTGATAAGGACGAAAACAAAGTCCTGATGGCCGTCAAGAAAGACCAGTTTGAAAAGATCTTTCTGTGCAACATGACCCGTTCTGCCGGTGACGGCAGCTTTTTTGATGCCGGCGCTCAAACCGGGTCGTTCCCATTTGAACTCCAGCGTGTCGGCGAACAGCTGCAACTGCTGATGGTCAATCTCCGCGTCCGTGCTGACTCGACGTCTGCTATGTCGCGTGCAATGGACCGTTCGATGACCAAGTCGCTGTTCGGTTCCACCAAGATTCTCTCGAATCCTGACACAGCCGGCACAGTGTTGATCGATCCGACCGAAATGTTCGTTCAGGATATCGGCAACATCAGCTATTTCCTCGGACAGCAAGGAAAGACCGGGTTCCGCTTCGATAAGACCAATAGCTACTTCGGCGCCATTAAGTCTTTCCCGCAAAATTCTGAGATCGACGTCCACCTGCACTATGGCACGAATCAGCCTAACGATGCCGAAACCCTGCCGTCACCTTACAGCATGATTCTCGGTTATCATTATTCTCTCTCGACATTGCCGGAATCCGACTATCGCCCGCGCATCGCAGACGAACGCGCCGGCTATTTCTTGACAATGCATCAAGACTACACCTCGCTGGACAGCGACCAGCCTTACGTCCGTTATATCAACAGATGGCACCTCAAGAAGAAAGACCCGGGTGCCGCAGTTTCCGAACCGGTCGAACCGATCGTGTTCTGGATCGAAAATACCACTCCGGTTGAATACCGCCCCGCTGTAAAGGCCGGTATTGAATTCTGGCAGGGCGCATTTGAAGCCGCCGGCTTTAGAAATGCCATCATTGCCAAAGAAATGCCCGACACCGCTGATTGGGATCCGGCTGATGTGCGCTTCAGCACAGTCCGTTGGTTCGTTTCACCGGGCGCCGGTTATGCCGTCGGCCCGTCGCGCGCCAATCCGTTCACCGGCCAAATTTACGATGCCGATGTCCGCATCAGTGCCGACTTCGTTCGTGGCATGTTCACCTACGCAGAGCGCTTCCTGGAACCGCTTGCCTACGGTAAATCCGAATTCGAAGAACAGCTTCGCAACCCCGGCGACGACCAGTACATGCACGCCCACTTTGGCGAAATGTGTGACTACGGTCCGAAATCAGCAGAGCTTGCCGCTGAAGGCATGGCTACTCTGATGCTGCGTTCCACCCTCGGCGACAAGTCCGAACTGACGCAGAAATACGTCAACGAATACATCACTGAGCTGGTCGCTCACGAAGTTGGCCATTGCCTCGGCTTACGCCACAACTTCCGTGCATCTGCTGCCTTCTCTCGCGCACAGCAGACCGATAAGGCTTTCGTAGCCCAAAACGGCGTCGTTACTACAGTCATGGAATATGCGCCACCGAATCTTGTACCAGACGGCGTACCGCAGCCCGATTTCTATACCACCAGACCCGGCACCTACGATAAGTGGATCATCGAGTATGGTTACAAGGAAATCAATGCGACTTCGATTGAAGAAGAGTACAACGAATTGAAGAAGCTTGCATCGAAGGCCGGTGATCCGCTCTATGCGTTCGCCACCGACGAAGACTGCTTCGGCAATTCCTCTCGCGCCATCGATCCCTATGCCACACAATTCGACCTGGGATCAGACCCGCTTGAGTATTGGAAAATGCGCATTAATCTCGGCAAGGAAATCTGGAGCAAGGTCGAGAGCGAATTCGAGAAGCCCGGTTACAGCTATCAGAGACTTCGCAATGTCTTTGGTTACGGCTGGAGCGGGTTTGCCGGTGGCGGTGCACAAATGGCTCGCTTCATCGGTGGTATCGAAAACAGCCGCGCCCGAATCGGCGATCCGGGCGGCAAACTGCCCTTCACCCCGATTCCTGCTGCAAAGCAGCGCGAGGCGTTGAAGTTTATTGCTGACAACATCTGGTCAACTGATGCATTCAACTTCAATCCGAAATTGCTGGCGAAACTCCAGCCGGAACGCTTCCCTGATTTCAATTGGTCTGTCTACGAAATGCAGCGCATCGAATATCCGTTGCATAACCAAGTCCGTAACGTCCAGATCACTCCGCTCACCTACATCTATAGCCCGACCACATTGGCCCGCGTCAATGACATCGAGAAGCTGTACAACTCAGGTGAGGACGTTTATTCCATGACGGATATCTTCCAGGATGTTCGGCGCGCCATTTGGGCGGAAGTCATCAACGGCAAGAACGTCAATGGCTATCGCCGTAATCTCCAGCGCCGTCACTTGGAGATTCTTGTCAACATGGTGACCGACAAAACCTCGCCTTATCCGGCGGATGCGCGCACACTGGCTCGCGTCGATCTGCGCACTCTGAAGGGCGCAATCGGCACCGCTTTGGGCGGGACTACTGACACGATTACTCGTGGACATTTGGAAGAATCACTGGCGACAGTCAATGCCGCCCTTGAAGCCAACATCGAACTGAAGATGTAGTCCGACGATTTAACTGGTTCGTTCACAACTGAACGACCGTGTAAAGCAATCGCCGCCCGGTTCGTAAACCAGGCGGCGATTCCATTTAGAGTGCTCCCACTTTGACGTAATCTCTTTGTGCTTCCTTCAATTTCAAAATGAGGAAGCCCGGCGGTCGTTCCATCGACGCCGGGCTTTCTTTTGAAGTGAACCCGATCTGAAAGAAGCAAGAACGGTTCTACAGAAAGGCAACTTAATTTACAAGAATCCGCCCGGCCGAGCATGTCCGGGCGGATTCCATTCCCCACAACCCATCACTCCTGAAGATTGGTACCACGCACCAATGTGAGATTGGAGCAGCCGCTACTTCACTGCGACTGACTTAACACATAGCAATCATTATGCCGTTTTGAAACAAACGCTAACAAATCCTGATCAGGCTTCTGATTGGCCCCCTATTTGATTTATTGACAATGACTTATAAGTGAGGGGAGTTTCAGCTCCGCCACCGCCGAAGCGCCATACAGAAACAAAAAAACCGGCCGATGCGCGAGTTGTCGCGCACCGACCGGCACTTTAACAGGAATCACTCCGCTAAGCCACTATGAGTCATGGCGTTAGCGTTCGTAGCGAAATTTCGCGCAGTCGCGTTGAGTCTCACGCTGCGCTAATACGATACTTCTTCATCTTCGACCTCAAAGTCGCCTCTGGCAGTCCCAGTCGGGCGGCTGCACGACGAATGGTGCCGTCGCATGCATTGAGCGCCGAGTGGATAATCGAACGCTCATAAGCCTCAACAGCCTCATTCAACGGCACCGTACCTTCATTCACCTGTGCCGTAATATCCTGCGCCGGCGGAGTCAGACGCGAAATCATCCGCAGGCAGGTTGCCCTCGGGTCGCGCCTTTCCATCACACTGCACAGGTATACTTCACTCTTAAGCTCGCGGACATTGCCCGTCCAGTCGCGGTTAAGCAACTTGGTATTGAGCAGCTCCCGCGTTTGACGGTCAACTCCACGCAAAGAGACTCCTTCGAGCCGCATGAAGTGTTCGAACAATGCCAAGATATCATCTCTGCGCTCGGCAAGACGCGGTACCTTTACGGTCATGATAGCCAAACGGTAGAACAGATCTTTCCTGAAAGAATTATTCTTTGCAGCTTCTTCCAGGTCGACATTCGTTGCTGAGATGATCCGAAAATCAGCCTTGCGTGGAACCAGACCGCCGACACGGCAAACTACCTTCTGCTCCAATGCCGTCAGAAGTTTGACCTGTATCGCTAACGGCAGTTCTCCGACTTCATTCAGGAAGAGCGTTCCGCCTGAAGCAGCTTCAAGATAGCCGATCTTGGTATCATCGGCGCTTGTGAACGCGCCGCGTTCGTGTCCGAATAACTCCGATTCAGCCAGTCCGTGCGGAATTGTGCTGCAATTGACTTCGATAAACTTGCCATTGCAGCGCGACGAATGCTGATGAATGTGCTTCGCGATCATGTCCTTGCCGACGCCGGTTTCACCCAACAAAAGGACGGGGATCTCCGAATCAGCAATCGCGTTGACCTGATCCATTACCTCTGTGAACGACGAGGAACTGCCAATCAGCATCAACCTCGAGGCAAGTTCACTTTCACTGTCAGCAGGTACAGCCGATGATTCGTTCGGGACTCTCAACGAGCGCAGAATGCGTTCAGCTTCGGTCCGGTGCTCGCGAACGTGCGAAGTCTTAGTTGCAACCGATGACCACGATTGATAAGCTCTCGCCAACTCATAGCGAGCGCCGACATCGTCAAGAATTCGCGTTACGGCGCTGAATTCGGAGTCAGTGAGTCGAGTGTCACCATTATGAGCGGCAACCATTGCCAGAATACGTCGACAAGCGGCAACTTCCACACGCTCACCGAGTCTCTCAGCAATCGCCAGAGCTTCGCCGGCAAATTGACCTGCTTCGGCATTGTTGCCGAGACCAAGATTCGCTTCCGCCAGCACTCTGCTGATCTGCGATTGGTCTGAATCTAATCCAGATGCAGAATTCGCAAGAGCCAATCCTTCGGTAGCGAACTCGATCGACCGCGCAAACTCGCCCTGCAGAAGTGCAAGTTGGGCACGATAGTGCAATAACGAGATCCGATTCGCAACTTGATCAACTCCGATCATCTCTTCTGCTGCGTTCAATTCGGCGGCAGCTTCTGAGAAATTATGCAAATGCATTTGCGCAAACGCCTGCGAAAGCAATGTGCGGCTGACGTTGACACCATCACCTTGCGCGAGATTTAGTTCAAGCGACTCGGCAAGATACTCAAGCGCGCGGTGAAACTCGCCGCTGAGATTCAAAATGGTGCCGAGGTTACCGGTGATCATGGCTTTCCACTTGGAGTCATTGATCGCCCGCGCATAGTCCATCGCTTCAAGAAGATGATCAATCGACTTGGCGTATTGACCCTTGATGAAGTGGATTCGCGAAAGCCGGTTCAATGACCGGATTACGCCGATGGTGTTATCGATGCGACGATAAGTGGCGATGAGATCGCGATACGCGCGCTCTGCCTCATTGACCCGGCCCAATTCAACCATACAGCGGCACGCTGTCGATTGCAGTTCGGCAATGAGGAGATTCTCATCTGTACCCTTAATTTTGGCGAGCGCATTCTGAACTACAGCCAGCGCTTCTTCATGTCGAGATAGTTGGAAAAGTGCAGTCCCTCTCATGGACAGGAGACGCACAATGTCTGCGTTGCCCGAAGAAAAGTTCCCGTCAGCGGCCACTACGGCAGTCTTGGCGATAACGTCTGAATAACGTTTCTCGTCAAGCAGCTGACGCAATTCGATGAGCATCGCAATTTCAATGTTTGCGAATGCTTGACTCATCGAATTTCACCCTTCTTGTTCAGGCTCATCGGCTTGGAGGTTCTAACTGTCTTCTTGGTTGTGTTGGTTTCCTTAGTTGCCTTGCTCGTCTTTGAGCCAAGCCAGTTCAACGGCACCTCAATCGAAATCACGATCGGTCCCACTGGGATACTGATAAGAGCAATGTCATCTGGCGAGACATACTGATTGTCATCCTGCCATGGATGAGCCTGATTGTCTCGCGTACTCTCTGGGAACGGTGTGTTTCTTGCTGTCAATGGATTGATCGACACCATCAGCAAACATGCGATGGCGACCAGCGAAATAAGTGATTTGAACCTCATCCTGTAGATCCTCCTGATAAAGTGTTTTTCGATCTAAATCATCAAAGGCAGACTCAATGCCCTTGCGACATTCTATTTTATGCGTTTAGCTACTCTTAAGACGAATTAGGCGGTGAGATGGTACCGGTGAAAATGCACTACCTGAGTTTGCTACCCGAGTATCCACATTTAATTATAGTCTCGATACCGGAGTTTGTCAAGCTAAATTCAAACCGCGTCCGGTCGATAACTGCTTGAGAGGAAGTGAATTACTATGACCAAAGCCAACAGCGAAGCCATTGTTCAAATCGAAGGACACATCGTCGACTCCGATATCTTGAGTGAGGTCTTTGATCTCATCATCAAAGCCGGCGGCAAGTTTGAAATACGCGACTTTGTAATCGGAAAGACTAACGTCGAAACTTCAATCGCTCAACTCCGCGTCACCGCTCCTTCGAAAGACAAACTGACCCTGCTGCTGAACCTGCTCAATGCCAAAGGCTGCTTCGTTGTGACCGAACAGGCTGTCACTCTCAAATCTGCTCTCAAAGATCAGGGCGTGCCCGACGACTTCTACTCGACTACCAATTTTCGCACCGAAATCAGATTGGCTGGCCGCTGGATCAAAGTCGCAAACCAGCGCATGGATGGCGTCATCGTCTTAGCGAGCGGCAAAGCTTCAGTTCGCAAATTGCGCGAAGTCAAAAAGGGCGAGATGATTGTATGCGGCCTCAACGGCGTCAGAGTACACCCGGAATTCAAATCGCGCGAGCGTGGCGACTTCAGCTTCATGTCTAACGAAGTTTCTTCCGAGAAGAAGGTCTCCCTCGCTGTCGACAAAGTCGCCGATATGATTCGTCTACGAAAAGGCAAGCTGGTCATTGTCGCCGGTCCGGTAGTGATTCATACCGGCGCTGTTGATTCCCTTTCCCGGATGATCCGCGGCGGATTTATTGACGGGCTCCTGACCGGTAACGCGCTTGCTGTTCACGATATCGAAAACGCGCTCTTTGGTACATCACTGGGAGTTGATACTTCCGCCGGAACGCCAGTCGACCAAGGTCACCGCAATCACATGCGCGCCATCAATCAAGTCAATCTCGCCGGAGGGATTAAGAACGCCGTCCGCAAGAAAATCCTGCGCACCGGCATCATGTACGAATTGGTGAAAGCCAAAGTCCCCTTTGTGCTGGCTGGCTCGCTCCGGGATGATGGCCCTCTTCCTGAGACAATCACCGACATGAACGAAGCTCAAGCCGCTTACGCCAATGAAATTAAAGGCGCAGAAATGGTGTTGATGCTCTCGACAATGCTCCATTCCATCGCCACCGGCAATATGCTTCCAGCCTCAGTCAAAACCGTCTGCGTCGACATCAACCCATCAGTCGTCACCAAACTCGCCGACCGCGGCTCTTCGCAAGCTCTCGGCATCGTCACCGATGTCGGCCTCTTCTGTCACCTGCTCGCCGACAAACTCTGCAAATAGCCGAGTCTCATACTTGTGTCGATTTTGCCCCGTTTTCATGTTGACTTGAATCGTAGAAATATATCTAATACCTTCTGATCCTTAACCAGTTCAAAGGAAAACGATTCGAGACTATGACACTCTATAACTATCTTGGTATACCGGAAGACAAATCCCGCTACGATACATCACCATACGTTATCCTTCCCGTCCCCTACGAAGGCACAGTTACTTATGGCGCAGGCACCGCTTATGGTCCGAATGCCATCATCGAAGCTTCTCACGAAGTCGAATTATTCGATGACGAACTCGGGGTCGAATCCTACTTAGTCGGTATTCATACCCTGCCGCCATTGGAGACAACTTCCAAAGGTCCCGAAGTCCAGAACGAGATCATCTACTCGCGCATAAAGACACTGCTTGGAGATAACAAAAAGGTCTGCATGCTCGGAGGCGAACACTCTATCAGTTACGGCCCGGTGCGCGCCTGTCTGGAGAAATTCCCGAACTTGACCGTCCTCCAGCTTGATGCCCATGCCGACCTTCGCGATGGCTATCTCAATCAGAAATTCAGCCACGCAGCCGTGATGAGGCGCATCCGCGACTTGACCGACAAAACCGTCAGTGTTGGTATTCGCAATTACTCCATCGAAGAGCACGAATACATCAAAGCCACCAATACCAAGATCGTCTCGGCTCACTACATCAACTCTCATCCCGGCTGGATCGATGAAGTCGTTTCCGGGCTGTCCGGCGATCTCTATATCACCATCGATCTCGACGGCTTCGACCCGTCACTGGTTCCGGCAACAGGAACACCCGAACCGGGCGGCTTGCTTTGGTATCCAACGCTGGAGCTACTTCGGAAAGCTGTATCTAAATGCAATTTGGTGGGATTCGATGTTGTGGAGTTGGCGCCTATCGAAGGCTATCATGCGGCGGATTTCCTGGCAGCCAAACTGATCTACAAGATAATCGGATATGATTCGTTAAAGAAGTAATCCCTGAGTCTACGGCAGATGATAGCTTCCTGCCCGCTGCCAGCCGTCAACACGCCAGCCATCAGTCTGCTTAACTACATAAAATGTCGCATCCTCAACAGCCTCTCTTCCGAGCATATCGACGACTTTGAGGTGAATCCAATAGCGACCATTGTCGTCCCTGACTTCTTGAGTAACCAACTCATAGCCGCCAAGATCCTGCCGTTTCTCGGAGAAGAATGCATAGTAGTCCGTGACGTTCGCCACATTCTGCTTGCGGAGTTCTTCCTTTGCCCGTTGCGAAATCAGCGGATACATCCCGGTCGAGTTGTTTGACTCCCAATGGCTGAGGTATCGCGTCAATACTGCGTTAGGATCAGACGTATCCGTCTTGAAGGCTTTCATGATCGCCAGACCGATGAAAACAAAAACTCCAGCCCACAGAAAAGTCTTGAACGACATACCTGACGCCACCTGTCACATTGTTACGTTTTATCGCTTTGCAGAACCTCTGTCCTGCAAAACTCGGGAACATCCGAACAGAAATTAGCCCTTGTATCATGTATCGGAAAGAAACCTCTCAAGTTTTACCGCCTTTTCATCAAATCTCGATCTATGCCCCTAAACCCATATTGCGCTTGACGATTGCGTTTCAATGGATATACTATCCAAACAACGTTGACCCACCCCCGGAACGCCCGGGTTGTGGGATTATTGCGTTTGTACCAGAATTCTTAAGAAGTATATGACAATTTCGAAATCAGCCTCATCCACACTATCGAACACCTTCGCCGGCACGTCGGCATTCTTGCGTCTGTTCGACCTCCTTCAGTCAAAGGATGAGATCCAGATTGCCGGGCTCGCAGGATCAGCCAACGCATTCCTCATTTCCGAACTTCGTTCGCGACTCAACACGACAATCGTCGTCGTTGTGCCGTTCGAGAAAATCGCCGCCAACCTCATTGGCGACTTGCAGGAATTGTGCGGCGAAGAGACTATCCTGCCGTTTCCAGCCTGGGAGGTCCACCCTTACGATTGGATCGCCCCGCCGCTCGAAAACACGGCCCAGCGCCTTGAGACTATCTGGAAGCTTTCGTCTGGCGTTCCCGCCATAGTCGTGACAACTCCAGATGCGCTTCAGCAGAAGACCCTCACTCGCGAACAACTAATCAGCGGTTGTTTTGACCTCAAGGTTGGCGATGAGTTCGACTTGACTTCTTTGGCTGCCAAACTTGTTGCCCTCGGCTACGAACGTATGCCCATCACCGAAGAGGTCGGCACGTTTTCCGTCCGCGGCGGTATCGTCGACATTTTCCCGTTTACTTCAGCGAATCCAATCCGTTGCGAATTCTTCGGCGACTTCATCGATTCCATTCGCTTGTTCAGCGTCCTTTCGCAACGCTCAATCGAAAAGGTCGAGAAGATCACCATCATCCCGCGACGCGAGATAATAATTAGCCAGGAAGAACTGGAAGTAATCGTCAGCACCTTTGATCAATCGACCACAGACCTGCTCAACCAAAAATGCGTAAACGGCTTCGACCAGCCAGGATTGGAGTGGCTCGCACCGCTTCTCGAAATCCAACAAAGCACCCTGTTTGATCACCTACCGCCAAATGCGGTCTTCTACCTGACTGATCAACCTCTCATAGAGGACCGTCTCGACAACCTGACCAGAGATGCAGACGCACTTTACGGAGAAGTCCGAACTGCATTTCCAGTGGCGCCGACACCAGCACAAATCTATCTGGCTTCTGAATCAATCCAGAACCACATCAAGAACAAGAAGCATATCATTGAGCTCGCTCTCGGCACTTCGCAGGACGGCGTCAACTTCGGTCTGAAAGAACATCCTTCTTTCAACGGTCAAATCTCGGTCCTGCGCGGCTTGGTCGACGACTGGCTCAAAGATCAGAAATCCGTCTACCTGCTGAGCGACAACCAGCTTCAGAAAGAGCGTCTGCTCGAATTGCTGCCTGAGTACGCCGAGCGCATTTCATTCGGCGTGAGCGGCATTCTCAAAGGTTTTGTCATTCCGGAAACCGATACGATTGTCCTAACCGACCACCAGATATTTGAACGTCAGGTGATTCGTCACCGTCGCCGCAAATTCAAGGAAGGTCAGGCAATCAGTTCCTACAACGCTCTTGATATCGGCGACTACATTGTACACGTCGACTATGGTATTGGCCGCTACCGTGGACTTCAAGAGATAAAGATCGACGCACGTCGTCGTGAATGTCTTCTGATCGCTTATGCCGACAACGACAAGCTCTACGTCCCCATCGAAGAGTTTGCCCGGGTCCAGAAATACGTTGGCAAGGAAGGCGCTCCTCAACTCACCAAACTCGGCGGCAAAAGCTGGGAGAAGGTCAAAGCTCGCACCAAGAAGGCTATTGCCGACATGGCGGAAGAACTTATCGCCCTCTACGCCGCACGTAAAGCCAAACCGGGAATGTCTTTCCCGCCTGACGACGACTGGATGCGCCAACTTGAAGCCTCCTTCCCCTTTGAAGAAACCGCCGATCAGCTCACTGCTATCGAAGCGGTCAAGAAGGACATGCTCAGCACCTCACCGATGGATCGCCTCATTTGTGGCGACGTCGGGTTCGGCAAGCCTGATGTCGCCATTCGTGCCGCTCTCAAAGCTGTCGCCGGCGGAGAACAGGTCGCCGTCCTCGTGCCAACCACGATTCTTGCCCAACAGCACTTGGAGACGTTCCGGCGACGTCTTGGTCAGTTCCCGATCCGCATCGAAATGCTCTCTCGTTTCCGCAGTCGTCAGGAGCAGAAAGAAACAATCAAAGAACTTCAGGCGCGAAACGTCGATATCATCATCGGGACTCATAGGCTCTTGCAGAAGGACCTGCAAATACCGAATCTCGGCTTAATTATCGTCGATGAAGAACAACGCTTTGGCGTAGCGCACAAAGAACGCCTGAAACTCCTACGACAAATGGCAGATTGCCTTACCCTGACCGCAACACCAATACCGCGAACTCTGCAAATGTCCCTGCTCGGAGCGCGCGATATGTCGCTGATTAACACCTCACCAAAGGACCGACAGGCAATCGTAACCGAAATCGCGGAGTTTGAACCGAAGATCGTCTATGAAGCAATCAACTTCGAGGTCGCCCGCAAGGGCCAGGTCTATTTCGTCCACAACCGCGTCGAGACAATCGAGTCGATGCATCGCTATCTGGTCAAACTTTTGCCACATATTCGGGTTGGAGTTGCCCACGGTCAAATGGGCGAGCACGAATTGGAAGACGTAATGCTCGGATTCCTCCAGCGCGACTATGATGTCCTACTTTCCAGCGCGATCATCGAATCCGGCATTGATATTCCTTCCGTCAACACGATCATCATCAACCGCGCCGATCGCTTTGGTTTGGCGCAATTGTACCAACTCCGCGGCCGCGTAGGGCGCTCCCAACAACGTGCCTTTGC
>Ga0154020_10004642_pt1 | contig 16348 bp, 14 predicted proteins | sample Klosneuvirus_201_FD_109709 | JGI IMG/M metagenome (GOLD analysis project Ga0154020, IMG submission 109709) | Active sludge microbial communities from wastewater, Klosterneuburg, Austria - Klosneuvirus_20160825_MG | ecosystem: Engineered > WWTP > Aerobic digester > Activated sludge | place...
CCGTGCACAAAATACATGTATTCCTTTTCTCTTATTGTGTTAAACAGATTTGTTTTTAATCCGGAAACGGTATTCCACCCGATCTGTGGCACCTTCAGTTCCTGATTATTTGTAAAACTGAATTTTTTAACGGTTGATTCAAAAATATTTAAACAATCTGTATTTCCTTCTTCTGAATATTTGCACATTAATTGCATGCCAAGGCAAATCCCGAGAATAGGTTGTTTTAATTGTTGTATTGTTTTATCCAGCTGTTTCTCTTTCAAGTAACTCATAGCGCTTGAAGCTTCACCTACACCAGGGAAAATTACCTTATCAGCCGACTGAATGTCTGCAATATTATCAGTCACCATTGGCTCAATACCGATGCGGTTCAGTGCAAACTTAACTGACTGAATATTTCCGGCGTTGTATTTTATAAGTGCGATTTTCATGAAGAGTATAAGAATAAAGTATAAGGAGTAAGAATTAGTTGTTTTTAGATATTGCGGAGGAGTATCCGGAAATTAGTCTCCCAACCTCTTCAGTAATGCTTTCTAATTGGTTAAACTCTTTTTCACTAATAAATTCAAGGTCTTTCGAGAGAATGATATAATATTTTACTTCTTCCAAAGAACCTTCTGAAATATTAAGAAAATTGAGCTTACTGGCTTTGGTTTTCTTTTTGTAACCTTCAGCAATATTAGCCGCAATCGAAACAGAAGCCCTTCTGATTTGATTGGTTAAAGAGTACACTTCTTCCTTTGGGTAAGATTTTGTCACTTTATAAATTTCCAATACAAGTTTGTGGCTCTTTTGCCAAACAATTAATTCTTTAAATGTTTTTGTCTTTTCCATTGTTATAGTTTGCTGATATTCTTATACTTTATTCTTTCTCCTTATACTTTCTCACAAAACTCCTTTAGTTGAAGGAAGGTTCATATTATCGGAATCTCGTTTCAAAGCAAATTTTATCGCCTTCGCAAAAGCTTTAAAAATAGCTTCTATCTTATGGTGTTCGTTGTCGCCTTCAGCTTTAATATTGAGGTTGCATTTGGAAGCATCACTAAACGATTTAAAAAAGTGAAAGAACATTTCAGTAGGCATGTCACCTACTTTTTCTCTCTTAAAAGCCGCTTTCCATTCGATCCAGTTTCTGCCGCCAAAGTCAATTGCTACTTGCGCCAAACAATCATCCATCGGTAAACAGAAACCATATCTTTCAATTCCTTTTTTATTACCTATTGCTTTAGTAAAAACTTCACCTAATGCAATTCCAACATCCTCAATCGTATGGTGCTCATCAATATGTAAATCGCCTTTGGCTTTAATGGTTAAGTCAATAGCACCGTGACGTGCAATTTGCTCTAGCATGTGATCAAAAAAGTTTAATCCTGTATCGATATTAGCTTTACCAGTACCATCAAAATTTAATTTTATGTAAATATCTGTTTCATTTGTTTTTCTCGAATGTTCGGCAATTCTAGGAGGTAATTTTAAAAAATTATAGATCTGTTCCCAATTATCAACTATTGCTTCAATGTTTTCGTTACCAGCAGGTACGTCGTTGTTCTTTAAAAAAATAGCTTTACTTTTCAGGTTGGCTGCCAATTTTACATCTGTTAAGCGGTCGCCTATGACATAGGAATTGGCAAGATCATATCCGCTACCTAAATACTTTGTAAGCATACCTGTATTTGGTTTGCGGGTTGGTTTGTTCTCAAAATCAAAAGATCTGTCTATACAAATCTCTGAGAAGACTATACCTTCTTTTTCCAAAGCTTCTACAATAAAATTTTGTACCGGCCAGAACGTGTTTTCGGGAAATGAATCTGTACCTAAGCCATCCTGATTGGTCACCATTACCAATTCATAATCTAGTTCTTTGGCTATTTTACCTAACCAGGTAAATACGCCTGGCAGGAATTTTAATTTCTCAAAACTGTCGATCTGAAATGTATCGGGTGGTTCCCAGATCAATGTTCCATCACGATCAATAAATAAAACCTTTTTCATTATTTGTATTCTTTTAATGTTTCAATTAGTATTTTGTTTTCTTCTTTTGTGCCAACAGTGATCCGAAGGCAGCCTTCACATAATTCTACTCTGCTTCTGTCTCGGATAATAATTTGTTTTGATGTTAAGTAATTATAAATGGAGATTGCATCAGTTGTTTTAACCAGAATAAAGTTGGCTTCGCTGGGATAAACTCTAATGATAAAATTGAATGAAGTTAATTCTGTAATTATATTTTCTCTTTCTTGAACAGTTTCTTTTATCCATGAATTTATTTTATCGGTGTTGTCGAGTGCTTCCAAGGCCAGCTTTTGAGATGCAATATTAATATTGTACGGTGGCTTGATCTTATTAAAAATATTGATAATTGATTCTGAGGCAAACGCCATTCCAACTCTTAATCCGGCTAAACCCCAGGCTTTAGATAATGTTTGAAGAATTACCAGGTTAGGGTAGTTTAATAATTCAGGAATCAAACTTCTGTAACGGGCAAAATTAATGTAAGCTTCGTCCAGCACAACAATGCCAGAAAAATTTTCTAAGAGTCTCTTGATAGAGTCCCATTTAACGCCATTTCCAGTTGGGTTATTCGGACAACAAATAAAGATTAGTTTTGTGTTTTCATTAATGGCATTAAGAATATTTTCTGTATCAAGTTGAAACTCATCAGGTGTTAAAGGCACTTTTGTCACATTAACATCATTGATATTGGCCGATACTTCGTACATACCATAAGTGGGCGGACAAATTATAATATTATCGGTGCCCGGATTGCAAAAGGCACGGAAAAGAATATCAATGGCTTCATCACTACCATTACCCAAAAAAATATTTTGAATAGGCAGTCCTTTTATCTTGCTTAATTTTTCTTTTACATCAATTTGTAAAGGATCCGGGTAACGGTTGTAATTTGTATTCAAAGGCGAACCATACGAGTTTTCATTCGCATCGAGAAATATGCCTTCCTTACCTTTATATTCATTACGGGCTGATGAATATGGTTTCAGTTTCTTTATATTTTCTCTTGTTATTTTATTTAAATCAAACATATCTATTTTATCCTAAATCCTATTATCCTAAATCCTTAATCCTAATACTAACTGCGTTCTTATGGGCATCTAATCCTTCGGCTTCTGCCATGAGTTCAATTGTTCTTCCAATTGTTTTGACACCTTCTTTGCTCAATTTCTGAAAAGTAATTTTCTTTACAAAACTATCCAAAGATACACCACTGTATGCTTTAGCATAGCCGTTAGTTGGTAAAGTGTGATTAGTTCCTGAGGCATAATCACCGGCGCTTTCGCATGAGTAATTGCCAAGAAAAACGGAACCGGCATTAATCACTTTACCTGCTACTTCTTCATCATTTTTGCAGGCAATAATTAAGTGTTCGGGCGCGTACTCATTCAGTAAATTCATTCCTTCATTTAAATCATGCACCAAAATTGCTTTGCTGTTTTTAAGTGCAGCAGCTGCCATTTCTTTTCTAGGTAATTGATTCAGTTGTTTCTCTAATTCAGTGTTTATTGAGTTAATGACATTTTCATTATTACTTACTAAAATAACCTGACTGTCTGCACCATGTTCAGCTTGAGATAATAAATCGGCAGCAACAAATTCCGGAACACAAGTTTCATCCGCTAAAACTGCAACTTCTGACGGTCCTGCGGGCATATCAATGGCTACTCCCTTTTTATTCACTAATTGTTTGGCACATGTCACATATTGGTTACCCGGTCCAAATATTTTATATACTTGTGGAATACTTTCTGTTCCATAGGCCAAAGCAGCAATTGCCTGGGCACCTCCAACCTTAAATATTTTATTAATGCCGACTAATTTAGCCGTAAACAATATAGCAGCATTAATATTTCCTTTCTTATCACATGGTGTACATAGTATTATTTCTTTGCAACCCGCAATTTGAGCAGGCACACCAAGCATCAACACAGTAGAAAAGAGTGGGGCAGTTCCTCCGGGAATGTATAAGCCTACTTTTTCGATTCCAATAGATTTCCGCCAGCATAAAACACCATTTGAAGTTTCAACTATTTTAGATTCCTCTTTTTGTGAAATGTGAAATTTCTCAATGTTGGTTTTGGCGATTTGAATAGCCTCTTTTAATTCTGTACTTAATTTATTTCCGGAATCATTTATTTCTTTTTCTGAAACCTGTAGTGAATTTAATTGGGCATTATCAAATCTGAATGCGTATTCTCTCAAAGCTGAATCACTATTTTCTTTTACGTTTTTCAGAATAGAACTTACAGTTTCTTCCAATGAAACTGAATCAATGGCCGGACGTTTCAAAATTTCTTTCCACTTACTTTTATCAGGATATTTAATTACTTTCATCATAATTCTTATACTTAATACTTTCTCCTTATACTTTGTTCACTTTAAATAATCATTTTTTCAATGGGTACCACTAAAATTCCCTGGGCTCCGTTTAATTTTAATTTCTCTATAATTTCCCAGAATTGGTTTTCTTCTACCACAGAGTGTACGGAACTCCAGCCTTTTTCTGCTAAAGGTAAAATAGTAGGACTTTTCATTCCGGGTAAGACTTTACAAATAGCATCTAATTTATTATTGGGTGCATTTAATAAAATGTACTTATTGCTTTTTGCACTGCGTAATGCTTTAATTCGGAAAAGTAGTTTGTTCAGTATTTCAGTTTTTTCCTTAGTCAGTTTTTTATTGGCAATGATTACAGCTTCTGATTTAAGAATAACCTCTACCTCTTTTAAACCGTTACTTAATAATGTACTGCCTGAACTAACTAAATCGCATATAGCGTCGGCTAATCCTATGCTTGGTGCAATTTCAACACTGCCGCTAATTTCGTGTATCTCAGCTTTTGCTTTCTGTTGTTTTAAATACTTAGCTAATATGTTGGAGTACGAAGTTGCAATCCGTAAGCCATTAAGATCTTTTATTGATTTATAGGTTTTATCTTTTGGAATAGCCAGAGATAGCCTGCATTTCCCAAAGCCAAGTTTATCAACTGTTTTCACTTGTTTATTTTTTTCAAGTAAAACATTTTCCCCAACTATGCCAATATCCGCTACGCCGTCTTCCACGTATTGCGGAATATCATCATCACGTAGGAAATACAATTCCAGCGGAAAATTATAAGCTTCCGTCTTCAGTTTATTTAATCCGTTATTAATGTCAATGCCGCATTCTTTTAATAAACGGATTGAATCTTCGCTTAAGCGACCTGATTTTTGAATGGCTATTTTTAATTTCATTTGACCTCACCCCCGGCCCCTATCCTATAAGGAGAGGGGAGCGTTGGATTTATTTTAATTAATAAAAAAGGCTTACCGTTTGGTAAGCCTTCATGTATGATTGTTGTTTGTTTTTGTTTCGTTTACACAATACCATTATGACTTACCTTGGTTAGTGAAGCATGATGATGTATGTGGTTCATTGTTTTCATTATGGATACAAATTAAAGGCAAAATTCTTAATTCTCCAAATTTACTGTGAATTCAAGTGTATTTTTCTTTTTTCCTTCTGAAATAAGCTTTACATCATCTCCAATGGCAGCCACAAACAACTTGTTTTTGAGTATATAAGCTTTATTGACTATTAAGTTTTGGAGTTTTATTAAACCAACCACGTAATGATAATTGCCGCCCGTATATTGTTCCTCAATGCTCTCAAATTGGAGTTGTTTTAGATCTTCGTCATTATGATATCTTAAATATACTTTCAATATAACATTGTTGGTGAATTTGATATCCGGATTTTGCTTTTGTTTTTTGTACTCATATTTATAGCCATAGGACAAAGCTGAAATATCAGATAACACCGCTGCACCTGTTGGGTGACCACCCGCGCCACGGCCTTTTAAAAACTGCTCACCTGAAAAAGCGCCATCAACAATAACGCCATTGAACTCATTATCTACACTGAATAAGTGGTTGTCGTTATTCACATATTTCGGTAACACGAAAACACTTACTTTGTCATCAGCTACCTTAGTAATAGTAGGTATCAGTTTGATTTTGTAGCTCTTTTCGCTAGCGTAGTTAATGTCATAATCGCTTAAAGTGGTTATACCAATGTTTAATACATCTTCCGGTTTTGCAAATACCCCAAAAGCGTGTAGTGCAATTATGATAGCTTTAAATTTAGCATCGAATCCTTCCACATCATTTGTTGGGTCGCTTTCTGCAAATCCTTTTTCCTGAGCTTGCTTTAATGCCGCTTCATAAGAAAGTTTTTCAGAGATAGTTTTAGTTAATATGTAATTAGTAGTTCCGTTGAAGATGCCACTCACTTTTTCAATTTGTTCATTGTCGAAATACTCTTCCAAAGTTCTGATAATTGGAATACTGCCACAGCTGGATGCTTCATACAAAAAAGACACATTTTTCTCATGTTGCAAGTCGTACAATTCCTGTAAGTGTTGCGCTACCATTTTCTTATTGGCAGTTACTACGTGTTTGCCTTTGCTCAAGGCATATTTCACAATGTTATACGCTTCGTCTGCATCATCGATTAATTCAACGATTACATCAATTTCAGGATTGTCTAAAATTTCGAGTTTGTCAAATGTAAATACACCTTTGTCAAGCGGACGCTCTTTGGTTTTGTTTTTTACAGCGATCTTTACAATATCTGCTTTGAAGCCCTTGCTGTTATTTAATACGTGGTATAAACCTTGGCCAACACAGCCAAATCCGAATAATCCTATTTTTAAATTTTTTGCCATAATATTTATTTTTTAAACGAGTGATAAAAATTGTTTCTTGGTTTTGTTTGTTGATGTTTTATAAAATTCCTTTAGTAGTTCGGTTAATTGTTTGGTCTCTAATAAAAATCCATCATGGCCATAAAACGAATCAATTAATTTGAATTGCGCATTTGGAATATGTTTTGCCAGAAATTCCTGTTCGCTTGGCGGAAACAAAAGATCAGAACTTATACCAATAACTAGTGTTTTTGATTTAATAGTGCTCAATGCATGTTCAGTTGTTTCTGTTCTGTTTCGTGCCACATTGTGGGCATCCATTGCTTCAGACAGGCGCACATACGAATAGGCATTAAAACGCTTCACCAATTTTTCGCCCTGGTAACGCTGATACGATGATGAGGCGAAATCATTTAGCTTGCTGTGGTTGTCGTCTTGCTGCGTGGCATGATAAGTATTGTAATTTCTATAACTTAACAAAGCAATACTTCTTGCGGCCGATAAACCTTTTTGTCCTCCATCTTCAGTGTTTGAGTAGTAAGTTCTATCCGCCTTTACGGCCAGGCGTTGTGATTCGTTAAAGGCTACACCCCATGGAGAATGCTTCGCATTTGTAGCAATCAAAACTAAATTTTCAACTGTTCCCGGACTTAGTAATACAAATTCCTGTGCAATTTGCGCGCCTTGTGAACCGCCAATTAAAGTATGAACTTTAGTAATACCTAAATGTTCAGCCAAAATATTCAAAACACCTGCCTGATCACGCGTAGTGATGTGAGGAAAATAACTGAACCAAGGCTGATTAGTATCGGGATTAATACTCAAAGGCCCGGTAGTACCATAGCAAGATCCTAAATTATTTGCGCACACAATGAAGTGTTCTTTCGGATTGAAAAAGTCGTTCTCGCCAAACAGCCCTTTCCACCAATCAAACACATCGCTGTTGGCGGTAAGGGCGTGGCTTACCCAGATCACATTATTTTTTTCTTTATTCAGCGTACCGTAAGTGTTATACGTTATCTCTAATGAAGGCAGTGTAGCACCACCCTCCAGCTGAAATACTTTGTTGTATTTATATACTGAAGCACTCATGTTAGTTACCAAAGATTAATTCGTTAAACACTAATTTTTTTAATTCCGTACTTACAAGAATATTCACATCATTAACTAATCTTTTCGATTGAATTGTAGTTTGGTTTTTTAAAATAGCTCCGCCTCTTTGAGCGTATCCGTATGATGTTTGTATTTCTAAAAATTGTTGAAACTTATTTTCTCCAATTAAGTTGTTTGTATTTGTGGTTTGTGTTTTTTTCGGTTTCATGGTTGTAATTTTAATTTGTTTAATAATAGAATAGGTAAACACCCGGACTTGTTGTGCCCGGCATCACTTTTTTCATAAAAAAGAAATGATTAGCACATGCAGCAACAGCAGCACATACAACACATCATGAAATGATGGAGACTTGAATTAATAATTGAACGAGTGCAGGTAACACCGTTAATTTTTTTGTTTTGAATGTTTGTTTTCATTTTCCGTATTTAATTTATTTTCCCCTGTTTTTCATCAGGGTAGGATTTGGCACCTGTTTTCCAATCTGTCATCCTGAACTCGTTTCAGGATCTCGACTTTTAGTTGGTTGCCAGTGGGTCAGTGAGCCTATTCTCTCGCCACTTCTTTATAAACTAACTACGCACTTAGGTGGGTAATTAATTCGGGCACAAATATAATGCATAAATTTCGTTTGCTCCAAATATTTTTTGAAAGCAGCTTAAAATCACTTAATTAAATGGGTTTAGAGGACTATCTTTCCTTTTTGATAGTGGTGTGTGTCAATGGATTCTCTGTTATTTCAGCGTGCAATTTCCGGGTCTTGAAAATATCGATGGACATGTAAAGTGCTTTTTTAAAAGAATCCTCGTTAGCCATATTTTTTCCGGCAATATCGAAACCAGTGCCGTGGTCAGGACTGGTTCTTACGTATTCTAAGCCGGCTGTGTAATTAACACCGTTACCAAACGAAATGGATTTGAAAGGAATCAAGCCCTGATCGTGATACATGGCTAACACTGCATCAAATTGTTTGTAAGTCCCATTACCAAAAAAGCCATCGGCAGAATATGGTCCAAACACCAATTTGTTTTCGTTGCTTGCTTTTTGAACTGCTGGTAAAATAGAATCTTTGTCTTCGTTACCAATTACACCATTATCACCGGCGTGAGGATTTAATCCTAACACAGCAATTTTTGGTTTACGGATACCAAAATCTTTAACCATTGATTTGTAAAGTTGGTTGATCTTATTATAAACCTTATCCGTAGTTATCTTTTGTGCAATGTCTTTTACAGGAACATGTCCGGTCACAACAGCTACTTTAAGGTCATCAGAACATAATAACATTAAAGGCTCTCCTCCAAGCTTACTACCTAAATATTCTGTATGGCCTGGGAAATTGAATTCAGGACTTTGAATATTGTGTTTGTGAATTGGCCCTGTAACTAAAACGTCAACTTGTTTATTCATCAATGCTTCGGTTGCTTTCTCCAAAGAAATAAGCGCGTATTTGCCGCCAACTTCAGATTCTTTACCCATCTCAATATTTACTTCTTCTTCATAACAGGCATATACATTTACCTTTTTGTTATTGAATTGTGAGAAGTCGCGAATTGGATTAAAATTTATTTCTTCTAAGCCTAAAACTTTCCTGTGATATGAAACTGTTTTTTGTGAGCTGAACAATACCGGCGTGCATATTTCTACAATACCCGGTTCCATTAAAGTTTTTAATATTACTTCAAGTCCTATGCCGTTTACATCGCCCTGTGAAATTCCTATTTTAATTTTTTCGTCTGACATTTTATTTCTTTCCTTTTAAGTACAGATAGGATTTAATTAAATCTTGATTCTTAATCTTTAATCCATCCAATTAATGCAACCACATCCTCACAGTCAATTGCTTCCCAGCCCGGTTTTGTGTTATTCCATACAGCCATTCCCTGTTGGTAAGAATCGGTCCCTACAACCAGCTCCTTAACGATACCGGCTATGTTGTTGTCGCATTTGAAATTCTTTAGTTGAAAGTGATATTTGCCAATTTCCTTTCCGTTTAGTTTGATAATGTGACCGTAAGAGTTTGTTTTGCATTCAACTGAAAAATTATTTTCCGGATGACTAAATAATAATTCTGTTACGGTATTCTTTTCTATATCTAACAAAAATCGTTTTTCGCCAAAACTGTATTGGAGTAGTCCATTATTAATTTTAGTGAAGAAACCTAATTCGTTCTGCGGTTTAATGGTTGCTTTTCCAATGATGGTTTGTGTTTTAGTATCAACATTCATTTTTACAAAATCAATATTTGTATTTTCTTTATTGAACTTGCAAAAAATGAAATTCGAGTTGTCAAGCCAAATTAAAGAAGGATCAATTTTTTTATTATCGCTTAAGGTTTGTCCGAATCCGGCATCGGTGGTTAAGGATATTTTAGGTTTACTAGTTGGATATAAATCAATGTGAAATGGCGCAGTAGTTTTATCGAATTCAGCATCTTGTCCTACAATTGCTTTAAAAGTTAATTTCTTCACTTCGCTGTATTGTTTTGTTGTGAAATTATACACCGAATAAAATTTTCCTTTAAAAACATCATTGGTGTAATAAATAGCACTGTCATTACTGCAACGAACTAAATTAGCTCTTTGGTCAAACAGGATTTTTTTGTCTTTTAAGTCAATGATGCTGCCGGCACCGGTGATTAAATAACGGTTTTGATAAATGAAATTATTGCCTTTATCGGTGCGCACATAATCGGCATTATTCATTCGGCCTTTAAACGACATTAATTCTTCCCTTCCCATGTAGTGGCCATTTAAGAAATGGTAGCTGTAAACCAATTGTTTAAAATCAGTTTTGCTTGCAGGGTCATAATGAATTACGATTAAAGAATATTTCGCATTGTCTTGTGAAAACAAATTAAAACTACAGCTTAGCATTACTGCCATCACTAAAATGCTTGCTGAAATTTTATTTCGTATCACAATCCAAAACATACTGTTATTTTGAAAGGTTAGAGAAAAAATCAAATAATAATCTAACACCCACACCACTTGCGCCTTTCGGACGGTAAGAATCTTTCCCTGCAATGAATGCGGGTCCTGCAATGTCTAAGTGCATATAAGGGTAATTAGTAAATTTCGCTAAAAATTTCCCGGCAGTAATGGCACCACCGTAAGGACCGCCAATATTTTTCTGGTCAGCAATATCAGATTTCATTAATTCATCATATTCATCCCAGAAAGGAAATTCTGCTAAGCGTTCGTGCACGCGATGTCCACTTTCTTTTAATCGGTTTACATGACGTTCTCCTGCAGTGCCCATACTTACAATTCCATATTGACCAATGGCTGCTGCGGCCGCTCCTGTTAAAGTAGCCACATCAATTGTTAATTCAGGATTGTATTTTTTTGCGAAATGCAGAGCATCAGCCAAAATCATTCGTCCTTCGGCGTCAGAGTTAAGCATTTCCACTGTGCTGCCATCCATCATAGTAATAATATCACCGGGCGCAAATGCATTAAAGCCTGGCCGGTTATCAGTCGCAGGTACTAATCCAATTACATGAACCTTTAATTTTGCTTTCGCAATAGCGAACATTGTAGCTCCAACTGCCGCGGCTCCTGCCATATCGCACTTCATTGAATCCATGCTGTTTGGTGTAGGTTTTAAACTTAGTCCGCCGGTGTCGTAAACCACACCTTTTCCTACCAAAACATAAGGCTTTTTATTTTTAGCACCTTTTGGTTTGTATTCCATGATGGTGAATGTAGGAGGATCAACACTTCCGGCATTAACAGAAAGTAATCCGCCCATTTTCAATTGCTGAATTTTGGCTTTGTTGTAAACCTCCACCTTAAACCCACCTTGTTTTCCAAAGTTTTTGAAAGCTTCTACTAATCCTTCGGCATTTAAATTATTTACAGGCTCATTCACTAAATCGCGCGCTTTAATAGTTGCGTCAATTACAACTGTTAGGTTGTTTAATTGGGCATCCTTTAAACGGCTGTCATTTATCAGAACCGACTCTAATGTATTTATATTTTTAGCTGCGCTGGGCTTGTGTTTAATAAACTGGTAGTTGCCCAAAGCAATACCCTCGGCCAACGCGATTGAATGCGCACTTTTTAATGTATCATTAATAATTGCAATTTGTTTTCCTTTAATGGAATTAACCCCATCACAAATTGTACTGCCGTTCTTACGCAAAACTTCATTTGTTTTATTAATGTCTTTTTTGGAGTCAATAATAATTACATAAACCAATAGCCCTAAATGGTTAATAGAAACAAACTTTTTTTCAGGATCAGAAAGTTGTTTTGAAATATATTCAGAAACATTGCTGTCTAAATTATATACTGCTTTGTTTTTCCAGTTTTCGCAAATAATGGCCAGGTTTGAACCTTTTACAATTTTGCCTGTTTTTTTAAGAGATGTCATAAATGAATTTAATGCCTACGAATATACAAATTTGTATATATAATTCTAATAATTAAGGGCATTATTGTACCTTTGGAACGATGAATACTAATAGCATTCTAAAAAAGGCCCTAAACCTCGAATTTTTAAGCATTGAGGAGGGTATTTTTCTGTTCGAAAATGCGCCTACAACAGAATTAATGTTTGTAGCTAACGAAATCCGTAATATTAAGAAAAACAATTCTAAAAAGGTTACATGGATTATAGACAGAAATCTAAATACTACTAATGTTTGTATAGCAAACTGTAAATTCTGTAATTTTTACCGTATACCGGGGCATCCCGAATCATATATTACTGATATTGCCACTTATAAAACGAAAATTGAGGAAACAATAAAATATGGGGGTGAGCAATTGCTATTACAGGGCGGCCATCATCCGGACTTAGGACTTGATTTTTACGTAAATACCTTTAGGGAAATTAAAAAAATGTTCCCGCACATTAAATTGCATGCACTAGGGCCACCTGAAATTGCACATATTACCAAACTCGAAAAATCTTCTCATACAGAAGTTTTAAAAGCTTTAAAGGAGGCTGGTTTGGATAGTTTACCCGGAGCAGGGGCAGAGATTTTGAACGACAGGGTTCGTAGGATGATTTCTAAAGGAAAATGTACCGGACGTGAGTGGTTGGAAGTAATGAAAGCAGCGCATCAGGTAGGATTAACCACTTCAGCAACAATGATGTTTGGACATGTGGAAACCATTTATGAACGGTTCGAACATTTGGTATGGTTGCGCGAGGTACAGGCACAAAAACCAAAAGAAGCGAAAGGATTTATTGCATTTATTCCATGGCCTTTTATGGATGATGGTACCTTATTAAAGCGATTAAAAGGAGTAAGTAATAATGTTAGCTCCGACGAATATATACGTATGCTGGCTTTAAGCCGCATCATGTTGCCGAACATTGAGAATATTCAGGCGTCTTGGCTAACGGTGGGCAAAGCTACGGCACAAATTTGTTTACACGCCGGTGCCAATGATTTTGGAAGTATTATGATTGAAGAAAATGTGGTAAGTGCTGCCGGTGCGCCGCATCGTTTCACTTATAAAACTATACAAGATTCCATTAGAGAAACGGGATTTGAGCCGCAGTTACGCAATCAGCAATACGAAGACAGGGAATTGCCTTCTAACATTCAAGAGCAGGTGATTAATTACTAGATGCGTCATTTCGAGCGATAGCGAGGCAATCTTGATAATTAAAACATCACCTCTAAACTTTGTTGTTTCGGTAATAATAATTTTGCACCTTTTTCCGTAATCAACATTTCATCTTCTATTCTAATTCCAAATTCGCCTAAAATATAAATGCCGGGTTCGTTACTCATCATGTTGCCTGCTTCCATTAGGCGTTTATTGCCGCCAACCACATAATACCATTCGTGCCCATCCATACCAATGCCATGCCCAAGCCGGTGCGTGAAATATTTGTAAGCGGGGCCATAACCCGCATCGCTAATTACTTTTCGCGCTACTGCATCAACCGTTTCAAAACTCACGCCGGGCTTAGCGTATTTTAAAGCCTCTTGTTGGGCTTTTAGAACAATGTCAAACACATCGTTCATTTTTTTAGTAGGCTTACCAAAAACAGTTGTGCGTGTAATGTCCGATTCGTATCCTTCCACCGAACAACCACCATCCATTAACACAATATCGTTTTGTTTTAATTTTACTTCTTGGACTAATCCATGCGGATGTGCACTCGCTTCGCCAAACAGAACCAAAGCACCGCCGCCTACGCCAAATTCAGCAAACAACTGGGTGATTATTTTTCCGTATTCGCCTTCGGTCATTCCTTCTTTTAATTGGGTAACGGCCACTTTATAAACTTCCATGGCCATATCGTTGGCTATTTGCATCAATTCAATTTCATGGGCGGTTTTTATGCCGCGGCAACCTGCAGTAACAGGTGTTGCGGAGGTGATCTTTAAATTGATATTGGCGTTTTGTAAACCACGTGTAATAAAATAACGCGTGGTTTCTTCCATGCCAATGGTGTTAAAGCCGGAAGAAATTTCGTTGATTAACTTATTTAATAATTCAAACGGATTTTCATGTTCTTCCCAGCAAAATAAACGCGCAGTTCCTATTTGTTCTTTCGCTCTCGACTCTTCGAACTTAGGCGAAATAAAAATGGGTGAGCCGTTCTTTGGCAATAACATTCCAAATAATCTTTCTGAACGGCCCCACCTTACGCCGGTAAAATAATCTAGAGAAGTACCGCCTTCCATAAAAATGGCATCCAATTTATTTTCCGCCATTAGTTGCTGCGCTTTTACAATACGCTGCCAGCGTTCTTCAACAGATATCGGTACAATTCTTTCGCGTAATTTTTGAATGGTAACAGGATCAATCAGGTTTTTCTTTTCCCTAGTACTTGAAATTGTGTTTGCAAATGATGGAGTAGAAGTAAGCGCGAAGGCTGATGCTAATCCTGTAGTTTTTATAAATCGGCGGCGGTCCATGTTTTAAATTTGACTAAAAGTAATAAAATTAAAAAGCTAAAGCATCACTCATATGACGTGAAAAACAAAACCCCGGCTTTACAGTCGGGGTTTCGTTTCTCTTTCCGCTTGGAAAGGCATCTAATTGAGGTCTCGACTACGCTCGACCTGACATTATTTCTTCAATAACACTTCATCGATCATACCGTATGCTTTTGCTTCTTCTGCAATCATCCAGTAGTCGCGGTCGCTGTCTGCCCAAACCTTATCGTAAGTTTGTCCGCTGTGTAAAGCAATAATTTCGTACAATTCCTTTTTCAATTTCTGAATTTCGCGAGCGGTGATTTCGATATCTGAAGCTTGTCCTTCTGCACCACCTAAAGGTTGGTGAATCATTACACGCGCATGTTTTAAAGCGGTACGTTTTCCTTTTGCACCTGCACATTGTAATACAGCGCCCATACTGGCCGCCATACCTGTACAAATAGTAGCTACATCCGGACGAACAATTTGCATGGTATCATAAATACCTAAACCTGCGTAAACAGAACCACCCGGTGAGTTAATATAGATCTGAATATCTTTCTTAGCGTCTACTGATTCTAAGAATAATAATTGTGCCTGAACAATATTAGCAACCTGGTCGTTAATGCCGGTTCCTAAAAAAATAATGCGATCCATCATCAAACGCGAGAATACGTCCATTTGCGCCACGTTTAACTGACGCTCTTCAATAATATATGGTGTTAAAGAAGATGAAATTTTAGAGGTGTAGCTATCGTAAGTTAAGCTGTTTATGCCAACATGTTTTGTGGCATATTTTTTAAATTCATTATTATCGAACATAATCTTGGTTTTTTATTTGTTTCAAAGTTAATTCTACAAGTCAATAAAGCAAACACTGTGCAAAAAGAGTTTTTAACCTTGTTTTGTCATAAAATCTGACAAAAGCACATTAATAAGCTCTGATGTTTCCGTTCTTGATGATATAATCTACGCCATTAATGGTGAATTTTTTACCGGTAGTTTGTTGCATGAGTGTAGTAATATCCTGTTCTATAGTATGTACTGAACCTTTAGTTTTATAGGCAATATTTAAGTAATCCGGATTAATTTCCATACCTTCCGTGACACCGCACAAAAGAACTCTAACCGGCACTTTAACCCTAGATAAAAGGTTAATATCCCGTACTTTAGCCCAATTATCAGCAATCAAAACCACATTTTCGGTAGTTTTTTTCTTTTTTATGCCATATAATATGGCTTCAATTACATTTTCAGGAGCATCCCCACCTTGTCCGTTTCTAATGGTAAGGTTCATGGCACGTACTAATTGGTCGACATTGGTGGCCGTGCAAAAATACACCCCACCTGTAACACCCACTTTTTTCTCTTCGTCTTTTTTATTATCACCATCATTAAAGAATACAAAACTCTGGCGCAAGGAGTCGCGTGTAAAATGTAATTTTAACCAGGTACTTACCTGTTGCGCATATGGGTACATGCTTCCCGTTAGATCGGCCACAATTAGTGTTTTTTTCCAATTGGTATTTCGTTTAAAAACATTTAATACAATATTGGTTAAAGTGTCTTTGGTATTCGGATTAATATCGCTTTCGGATTCGGTTGTACGGCTCTCAAAACTGAAATGTCCTTTGCGGTTGTAAAC
>Ga0154020_10004643_pt1 | contig 16346 bp, 17 predicted proteins | sample Klosneuvirus_201_FD_109709 | JGI IMG/M metagenome (GOLD analysis project Ga0154020, IMG submission 109709) | Active sludge microbial communities from wastewater, Klosterneuburg, Austria - Klosneuvirus_20160825_MG | ecosystem: Engineered > WWTP > Aerobic digester > Activated sludge | place...
CACCGCCGCGACGGCATTCACCAACCCCAGGAGAAAATCCGGGTCGTCCAACTCATTGCCGCCCACCTTCAGGACAACGATGTAACGTTCCGCAACTGTTTCTGGATCCATGCTTTCCTCTTCTTAGAGGCTATAAAAAAAGAGATATTTTTGACGCACACAGTTACCAATTGCCTAGATCAACCCCGCGATTTCGTCCAGGCCAAAGGCAAGATTCATACACTGCACGGCCTGGCCGCTGGCGCCCTTGAGCAAATTATCCTCGGTTGCCACGATGATGAAATCCCGGCAGGCCGGATCGCCAGGATCATCCGCGGTGATGCTGATGGCGCACCGGTTGGTATGCACCGTGTGACGCAGCGTCGCCTGCTGGCCGGCCGGCAGCAGGTGGATAAAGGGTTCGCCGGCGTAGGTCGCGGCGTACAGGTCGCGTATCTGCGTCTCGGTGACGCCGTCCGGCGCGCGCACGTACATAGTGCTCAGGATGCCGCGGCTGGCGGGCAGCAGGTGCGGCGAAAAGGTGAAATGACACGCGCCGCCTGGCGCGGCGCCGTTCAACACCAGCTCCATCTCGGCAATGTGACGGTGGCGGTAGCCGATCGCATAGGGCGTCATGTTTTCGTTGGCCTCGACAAACATGTAGGGCTGCTTGGCGGTGCGCCCGGCCCCGCTGACGCCGCTCTTGCTGTCAATGATGACGCGGTCGCCCAGCCAGCCGGCCTTTGCCAGCGGGTAGAGCCCCAGATTGACCGTGGTGGGATAGCAGCCGGGCACGGCGATCAGGCGCGCGGTGCGCAGCTTTTCCCGGTTTACCTCACACAGGCCGTAGACAAAGCTCGGCAGCAGTTCCGGCGCCGTGTGCTCCAATCCATACCAGCGGCGATAGGCCTCAGCGCTTTGCAGCCGAAAATCGGCGCTGAGGTCGATGACCGCAATGCCGGCCGCGGCGAAAGTGCGCGCCGCCGTGATCGATTGACCGTGCGGCAGGCAGAGAAAAACGACGTCCACCTCGGCGGCGCGCGCGTAGGCTTCTTCCAGCGTGATCAGCGGGTAATTCCACGGCACGGCGTGCACTTCGGACAATGGTTTGCCGGCGCTGTTGACGCTCGTGATCCAATGGAGTGCAGCCTGCGGATGACGATGCAGCAATTGCACCAGTTCGATGCCTGTGTAACCGGTCGCGCCGGCAATGCCTGCCTTGATCATGATGCGTTTCGTTCCTGCAATTTTGTAAGAAGACAGCAAATAAAAAAGCTCCCCGTCTGGAGAGCTTTGTCAGGCCAATCCGAGCAACGCCTTGCTCATGCCGCGCACAAAGTTCCAGATGATCTCATCCGGTTGACTTCCTCTCAAGCCTGGCGCGCGGACTACAGACAGGTGGTTGCTTTGGCGACATTGTGCGCACAGTGTAACATGTGGAAAAGGGGGTGTCAATCTGATCCCCGAATTTTTTTAGGATTTCGTGTGAAGGATGGATGTGATGAAAAAGACTCACGTTGTTCTGGTGCGGCATGGGGAAACGACGGCCAATCATGAGCAGCGTTGGTACGGCGCGCTCGATGCACCGCTGACCGCACGCGGCGAACTCCAGGTGAGATCAACCGGGGCGCGTTTTGGCGCACGGCAGACAATGGCGCCCGCCGACATCATTTATGTGTCGCCCTTGCCGCGCGCGCGTCGCACGGCCGCGGCCATTGCTGAGGCGATCGGTGTGGAGCCGATCATCGATGACGGCCTGCGCGAGTTCAGCATCGGCGATTGGGAAGGGCGCACCTATCGCGACTTGATCGACAACGAAAATTTGTGGGGGCGCTGGGCGCAGGATCCGACCTTTGCGCCGCCCAACGGTGAATCGCCAGCCACATTGGGCAAGCGCGCGGTGGAGGCGGTGCAGCGCCTGGCCGAGCAGCATCCTGACCAGCGCATCATCATCGTCACGCATGGCGGCATCATCGGTTGCTTGTTGGATAGCTGGTTCGGCGGACGCACAGGCGACTGGGTGCGCTGGGATGCGCATAATTGCGCCGTTTCCGAGTTGGTGTGGGACGGTGCACAGTGGCGCGGCGAGGTGATCAACGATATCAGCCATCTGCCGCCGGAAGCGGTGGTGGCGGTTTTGCCCGCCTACAACCCTGAAGCGGAAACGCAGTGAGAAAAAAGAGCGGAATTGAATTTACCCACAGATGGCGTAGATTTCACAAATTCAGTAGTTCACGATTTGGTCTCACACGAAGACACAAAGTCACAAAGTTAAAGATAGCGTCCTTTGTGCTCTTAGTGGCTTTGTGTGAGTTTCGTGAAGTACTGAGATTTTTTCTATCTTTGCAGTCTTCGTCGCTGCCCAGAGGTGACAGTCACTTTTGGAAGTGACTGTCACCTGAAAAAAATGCAATGATGGTAAGATTTTCTTCTCACCTGTGAAACCTGCGCCATCCTGCGCGTGCGAGGAAAGGTGACGGCAACGCCCCTCGCCCCTCGCAACTCAAATAATCTCCAACTCCTTCAGCTTGGCTTCCGGCACGACGCCGTTCACCCAGCCGCGGTCGGCGTAATACTCCTCCAGCATCAGGTCTAGCTCACAGACGTGGCCTTCGGAGCCGGGCATGGTGCTGGCTTCGTGGGTGAAGCGTTTGGGCAGATAGTCGGAGCCTTCGCGGAAGCCCGCCAGGTTATTGTAGTGGCGCTCCAGGTTGTAGATGCGTTCGCCGCACTTGAGCAACTCGTCCGCCGAATAGCCGAGGCCGGTGACGCCGTTGAACTGCTCGGTGTACTCCTGCAAGCCCTCAGCAAAGGCCGAGAATTTGCACAGGTCAAGCGAATCCGAAATGGCGTGAATATCCTGGAAGATGCGCGTGAGTTTGCCCTTGCCCTTCCATTCCAGCGGGTCAACCTTGAGCGAGCCAAAGGGCATGACGCCCAGTTCTGCCGCGGGTGTGTACGCGCGCAGATGGCAGGCGCCGCGGTTGCTGGTGGCGTAGGCAATGCCCATGCCTTTCATGCCGCGCGGGTCGTAGGCCGGGATCGCCTGTCCCTTCACCGTCATCGAAATCTCCGGGTGGCCGAAGGCCGCCGCGCCGCGCGCCGTGCCGCCGGCCAGCTTGTCGCCGACGCCTTCGCGCATGGCGATCTGGTTGGTGACTTCGACCATCGCCATCGTGTCGCCCCAAGCCAGTGTTCCGTCCCCGTTGGTGTAGCCTTTTTCGCTGGCTTCCATGTACATCGACAGCACGTTGCCCAGCTCGATGGGATCCATGCCATAGTCGTTGCAGCGGTCGATGATATAGGCCACCGCGCGCACGTCGTTGTTGCCACAGTTGGCGCCCAGCGACCACGCCGGCTCGTACTCGACGCTCTCCATCTTGACCTGGAAGGGACCTTCGGTGACTTCGACTTCCTTTTTACAGGCGACGGGGCAGGCATGGCAGGTCGGGTTGTTGATCAGGATGTGGTCGTTGACATACTCGCCGGAGATGAGCTCGGCGTTGTCCTTGCCAAAGGCCGTATATTGCGAATTCATCGCAGGCAGGCCGCCGATGCTCTCGGTGATGTTCATCAGCACGTTGGTGCCATAGACGCTCAGGCCGCCCTTGCGCGGGGAGGTGATGTTTTCCTCCGCCATGATGGCCGCGAGCGCCTTTTTGCGCGCTTCCTTGTCGGCTGCTTTGTCGGCCGGTTCGGGGCGATTCTTCTTGTCGCCTTTGACGATGATCGCTTTGAGGTGTTTGCTGCCGCCGACCGCGCCCGTGCCATTGCGCCCGGCCGCGCGGTCGTTGACATTGAGCCAGCCGGCAAAGCGCACCAGGTTCTCACCGGCCTGACCGATCGCCATGCCGTCGCACTCCTCGCCGTGGCGCTCGCGCAGGATTTTCAGCGTCTCGTGCACGCCCTTGCCCCACAGATCCGAGGCGTCGTGCAGGGTGACTTCCCCGTTCTCGACATAGGCATAAACCGGTTTGTCGGCCTTGCCTTTGAAGACCAGGCCGTCGAAGCCGGCCCACTTCAGCTTGGCCGCGGTCCAGCCGCCCATGTGCGCGTCAGCAACGGTGCCGGTCAGCGGCGACTTGGTCACCACCGCAAGGCGGCCGCTCATATTGACATTGGTGCCGGTCAACGGGCCATTCATCACGCACAGGAGGTTGTCGGGCGACAGCGGCTCGACGTCCGGCCCATTGTCAAAGACGTACTTGACGCCTAACCCGCGCGCGCCGATGTACTTGCGCGCGTCTGTCTCGTCGATCCCTTTATACTCGATATTGCCCGATGTCAGGTCGATCCAGGCAACGCGGTTGGCGAAACCACCGATCATAGGACGCTCCTTTTGTGCTACGAAGACGAAACCACACGAACAGATCAGCTAAACTTGTAGTGACGGTGCTCCACGACAGAGCGCGATATCGATCGCTAGGGGTTGAGGGTCATTTGCTTGGTTTGAGCGTGGAGCCTGACGACGGCTGTGTTGCTGGGTCACTATAGCCGTCAAACGCACTTGAAATCAGAATTAACCTTGCTTAGTTGATATTCTACCGAGGCTTGAGGTGGATGTCAAACAGACTGGCTACACTTTTCGGCTCAACCGGAATTGATGGGGTGGGGTCTTACGTGCCGGGGACGGGCTGAACGTTGTCTGCTCAACCGAAGCACCGCAAGCCCGTCCCCGGCACGTAACCTCACGAGATCCGCTTGACCCCACTTTTCGATCCCTTTGCTGGGAACGCCATGGTCAGGCAGGATAATGTGATTGCGGAGTTAGATTTGGGATCAGTGACTGGTGATTCTCAAGTAAGCGACGCTTGTGGTAGACTCTTGCCACGGTGATACACCTTGCGCGCAGTGACGTTCGGCAGGCAACTTGCGACCATGGAAGCACTCACATTCTGGAAAACGGTTACTATGGATCGTTCTGACTTCCTGGAGAAGCTGATTGCCCTGCTGGCCAAGCATCAGATTCAGTATTGCGTGATCGGGGGGCAGGCGGTCAACGCTTTCGTTGATCCGGTTGTCAGCCTTGATTTGGATCTGGTGGTCGCTGTCGACCAATTGGAAGTGGTAGAGGCATTACTGGCCGAGGCGTTCACAGTAAAGCACTTTCCGCACAGCCTGAACGTTTATCTGGCGGGGTCGGACGTGCGTGTGCAGATTCAGACCGACGCACGCTACGTCGATTTTCCGCAGCGCGCTTCACAGCAAGCGGTGCTTGGCCTGGTTTTGCCCGTTGCCAGCCTGGAAGACACGCTGCAAGGCAAGGTCTGGGCGGCTTTAGACCCGGATCGGCGCGGCAGCAAACGCCAGAAGGATCTGGCTGACATTGCGCGCCTGACCGAGGCGTATCCCCCACTGCGAGATCTTGTGCCGGCGATGCTGCTGGAGCGTCTGTTTTAGAGACAAATGAGGCTAACCATGGGCGCAAACTCATCCTCGCGGCAAGAGCGCGCAACGCCGCCGCCATCACCAGATGCAGCCCAGCGCGAAGTAGCGTTGCGCCGCCGCGTGCTGGCGACGCTGCAAGAACCTCCAGACCAGCCCACCATGACCTATTCCCTGCCAGAAGATGCCTGCACCGTGGCGTCAGCAGGAGGTGATGCGAGATTGCTGACGTTTTGCAATACTTATGGGGAAGGCGCCATGGGAAAAAGAATCTTAGTTCGCGTTCATAAACAACTTCCTGTTTTACACCTTCCAGGATAGCTGCGCAGCTTCCTGGAAGGTATGGATGTAATATCTGGACGAACGCTTAGTCCGCGAACAATATGGGGACGGTGTATGCAGCATCGCGGGGATTTAGGAGAAACAGCATGTTAGCTAACTACCTGGATCAAGCCATGGAACAGGCAGTATATGAAATCATTGAAGATGAAAATATCTACTGGGGTGAGATTCCTGGACTTCAAGGAGTATGGGCGCGTCATCAAACGTTGGAGGGATGTCGTCGAGAGCTGAGAGAGGCGCTTAGCGACTGGGTGGGACTGCGTCTCCGCCTGGGTTTGGCGATTCCCGTGGTCGCTGATATTGATCTCAACCAGCTCGCGCAGGCAGCTTAAGATCACAATATGGCGAGATTGACGCCCGTCTCCCATCGCCAGTTTGTGGAGCGTCGCCGTGCGTTAGGCATGCCCCAACGGAGCACAATCAGCAACGAAAATGCCTACCCCCTTGCCGCTTTGCCTTCAGAGCTATTTTCAAACAGAATCGAAGGTTTTTACCAGACAGTAGCCGGTGCGTTGCCTTATGCGTAGTCGCGACTTTAGTCGCAGCGCTTTCCTGCAATGACTAAAGTCATTACTACCCTCTCTCATTCTATTTGCGCTGTCGCGTACTAGGAAATTAGTATTGCCGCGCGCTGAATTAATGAACTTGACCGCTAAAGTAGCGGGGTGACTGGGTTGCTTTATCCGCAGAGGATGACGTGCAACGCGAAGAAGTGGAGGAAAAGAGATTCTAGAGCATTCTTAACCACACCAAGCACCATCAGGCATGATGGGTCACCAGCAACTCAACGTCAAGCCGGTTGTAGTCCTGATCTGGACATTGTTATTATGGTTGATCAACTGGAAGAAGTAGAGAACCTGCGAATCAAAGATTTTGTTGTAAAACATTTTTCACATAGTATAAACGTTTATCTGGCGGGGTCGAACGTGTGCGTACAGATTCAGACTGATGAACGTTACGCTGATGTGCTTACGAGCGACAGATATGCCGTAGGCTTTGACGGCTAAGGTGCAGGCTCGCTTAGCAGTGGAGATAAAGTGGTGAATATCAGCCGCAAGGTGTGACTTTTGAGTACGACAGCATCGCGATGCGCAGTGTGAAGTAATCGCGCTGTCATATACTGCACAACGACGCGAACGCTGACATGTCTGGAAACGGACTGTTTGACCAAACGTTGTACCCGCAAGGGTCTCAGACATACAGTGTACTAAAGAGAACAACAGCATGTTGGCTAGTTATCTGGATAAGGCAATTTGTTCAAAAGGGCGACGCCCGTTGTGAAAGGCGAGCGAGTCGCCATACAATGCATCGGCAGCCACCCATTGAAAGGGCAAACCGCCTCGTTTCATTGTAGCTTGCAGCAAGGTCAGGCCGATCACGGGTTTACTTTGGTAAGCCAAATCTGCGGGCAGGCCACACGCCTTTCTGTGCGCTGCGTGCGTTGCTGCAAACCACTCATCTGGCACAAACAGTTGGCTGTCCACCAGGCTGTACCCTTTGCGGCTGGCGTAGCCCAGATGGACGCCTATTTGCGAGTTGGCTACCTTCCCCACCGCACCACAGTATTGAGGCGCAACGCCCACCGAGTGCGCACCCTGCTTGACGACGCCAGATTCATCGATAAGCATCACCCCATCCACCTCGCCCAGGCTTTCGGCAAGCAAGCGCTGGTGAATCACCAAGACCGGCTCCTTCGACCACGGGCTTTGCCCCAGAAAATGCTGCAAATCTCGTACATTCACTTGCAACTCCAGCGCCATCCGCTCACTTGTCTTGCGCTGCGTATCACCCAACAAGCCTTTCAGATAGAGCCTGCCCCACTCCACCTAGTCGCAGCGCCGAAAAGCAGGCAACAGCGCCGCATAATGTTCCAATTCTGTCACGAATTGTTCTACGTCCTTTTCACTCAAGTCGCATTCCAGTGCTGGGCAAGTGTCACTAATCCTAAATTCGGGTACAATTCGCTTCGGCATGGTATTGTCTTCTCTTCACTGCTAATGAGTTGAAGAACAATATCATGCTTTCGTTCTAGACCATCCTGCCTTACTTAAGCGAAACCTTGCGCTGTAATAATAGGTGTAAAAAATTAGGTGCTAATGATTGACTATTTTGTTCATAAAAATGGGTTAGTGGACTTAGGGGCGCAAATTGGCGCCAGAACACGGATTTGGGCATTTGTGCACATTCTGCCTGGCGCTCAAGTAGGGGTAGACTGCAATATTTGCGACCACGTCTTCATTGAGAATGATGTCGTGATCGGGAATCGCGTTACCATCAAGTCAGGTGTTCAGTTATGGGACGGGGTCCGTATTGAAGATGACGTATTTATTGGCCCCAATGCTACCTTCACAAATGATCCTTTCCCACGCAGCAAGAAACATTTGAGCAATTACCCACCTACTCAGATCCGTTGCGGTGCATCGATTGGAGCAAACGCAACCATATTACCAGGCATAATTGTCGGACAGGGCGCAATGATAGGCGCCGGAGCAGTCGTAACACAGAACATACCGCCGAATGCTATTGTATATGGAAACCCTGCCAGAATCCATGCGTATGTCACCACAGGCTCCTCGGCAATCTTAGCCTCAGCAGATGCAGTCCCATTCCTACCAGCTATTCAAGTCGAAGGTGTACAGGTTATCCAGCTTCCTGCGTTTGTAGATATACGTGGTAGTCTCGTAGTAGGTGAAATCGAGAGACAAATTCCCTTCGAGGTAGCGCGGTTTTTCATAGTGCATGATGTTCCTTCCCAAAAAGTGCGAGGGGAGCATGCACATCGAGCGTGTTCTCAATTCTTAGTCTGTCCTCATGGAAAGTGTTCTGTGGTTGTTGATAACGGACTGTTTCGCCAAGAGATACTACTGGATCGGCCTTCCCATGGTCTTGTAATACCTCCAATGGTTTGGGCGACCCAGTACAACTATTCACCCGATGCTGTGTTACTTGTGTTGGCATCGCACCCATATGATGCTGAAGACTATATTCGGGATTATGATGAATATTTGACTATGGTGAGGTCAATATCTGATGATAGTACCGTTCATTGATCTGCATGCAAGCTATGTTGAATTGAAAGAAGAGTTGGATGCTGCGTATCATCGTGTGATGGAATCAGGCTGGTACATTCTGGGTACAGAAGTAGAAGCCTTCGAGCACGAGTTTGCTGCCTTCTGTGGGGTACGGCACTGTATTGGTGTGGCTAATGGCCTTGATGCACTTCACTTGATTTTGCGAGCTTATAACATCGGCGAGGGCGATGAAGTAATTGTACCAGCCAATACTTATATTGCAACATGGCTTGCAGTCTCTTTCGCTGGCGCAATACCCGTTCCAGTGGAACCTGAACTGCATACATCGAATATTGATCCTGCTCGGATTGAAGCAGCGATCACCTCAAGAACACGTGCGATTTTGCCTGTTCATCTTTATGGACTACCTGCCAAGATGGTGCCAATCTTGCAAATTGCAGAGCGATACAATCTCAAAGTGATCGAAGATGTCGCGCAAGCTCAAGGCGCCATCTACGATGGACGCCGGACAGGTTCACTGGGTCACGCAGCCGGCTTCAGTTTTTATCCAGGAAAAAACCTTGGTGCGTTCGGAGATGCCGGCGCGGTGACTACTAACGATGATGACTTGGCAGAACGCGTTCGCATATTGCGAAATTACGGTTCGCACATCAAATATTACAATGAGGTCAAGGGCTATAACTCTCGATTAGACCCACTGCAAGCAGGTTTTTTACGTGTTCGTTTGAAATATATTGATGAATGGAATCAAAGACGGATCAGCGTCGCACAACATTATCTTGCCATGCTCAGAGGGATGTCGGCGCCGCATATTATTCTTCCATTCGCAGCAGATGATGCTGGATCCGTTTGGCATATTTTCCCAATCCATTGCGAATATCGAGATGCACTTTCGCTCTATCTTCAAGAGCAGGGACTTGCCACCTTAATTCATTATCCAGTGCCTCCCCATCTATCCAAGGCATATGCTGGCACATGTTTCAGGGACGGCCAATTTCCCATAACTGAGCAATTGGCCAAAACTGAACTTAGCCTGCCTATAGGCCCCCATTTGACTCAGCAGCAACAGGATGTGATTGTTTTACGAATCCTCACCTGGTTAAGGACACATTGAGGCATGGCGCAAAAGTAAATGTAAACAATATATAAATGAAGAGGTTGGCCAATGCGCGAAATCATTAAAGCATTTACCAAGACTACATCAGGGACGATTATCAGTCTTATCTTCAATACTGTCACAGTCAAAATTCTGGCTGTGTTTCTCGGCCCGTCGGGAATAGGTATGCTCTCCCTGTTGCGTCAGATATATAGTACTACCTTGATCGCTGCAACGATGAGTGGACAGACTGCATTAGTGCAAGGTGGGTCTTCTCGCGATGGAGACAGCCGTGTCAACTATCTACGCACCGTTTTGATATTGTTTATTATCTCCAGCCTCATTTGCGCATTGTTGTTGATCGTACTTGCACCCTTCTTAGCAAGGTGGATGTTAAACCGCACCGATGAGGCCGCAGTTTGGTTGATCCGCTTATTAGCGGTTCCTGTATTTCTGACAGTCATCAATGGTTTCTTTTTTGGAGTACTCAACATCTTCCGCCATTTAGGCCGTATGGCTGCAATCCAGATCATTGCAGCAGCAGCGACAGCTCTGCTTGCTTACCCCATTGCGTTTTGGGTTCAACAAGGATATGAGCAAGCGATAATCGGAGTGGTGCTATTTGCTCCATTAGTTACTTTTGGATTGATATTAGTTCCAATTTACGAAATGAAGCTTCTTGGGCCATTATTCTCGTCATTTCACACAGGTTTTCAATGGAGAATGGCTCAAAAGTTCTACTCTTTTGCTGGCGTTACGCTAGTTACGGCGCTTCTGCAAAGCGGCATTTTATTACTTATCCGAAGTTGGATTGTGGCTGACAAAGGATTATCTGGCGCTGGCATCTTCGATGCTGCATGGACATTGAGCATGACTTACATCACATTGATCACCACGGCATTCGGAACCTACTACCTGCCAACGTTAAGTTCACTCGATTCAAAGCTAGAACGAGTCCAGTTAATGCAAACAATGTTTCGCTTCACTACTATTCTCATAGTCCCAATGATCTTAAGTGTAGTAGTATTGAAGCCCTATATTTTGCGCCTGCTTTTTTCTGCAGAATTCTTGCCTGCGATTCCTCTTATAAGTTGGATGCTGATTGGCGACTATTTCAAGCTAACTAGTTGGGTGAAAGCATATCCAATGTTAGCGTTTGCAGAGTTAAAAATATTTTTCTGGGTGGAACTTGTATTCCAGTTGATGTTTCTAGTTGGAGCCGGAGCATCTGTACGTATATTCCATAGCATGGAAGGAATTGCTGTTACATTCACTGTGATGTATGTTCTCTATTACATTGCGAGCTCGGTATATGCATTTAAACGTCACAACTTTCTGGTTGTACGTCACTCCCAAATGAACTGGTGGATCGGTCTTGCACTCATCGTCTTTTCTTCTGTTATAACATGGCAAAGCGCCGAGATTCAGTGGTGGATAGTATTTGCAATGCCCTGTGTTTCCTTTTTGTATGTATTTTTCTCGCTTCGGAAAGATGAGCGTAGTCTAGCTTATCAGCTTCTGCATTCTCGGCTTCGCCAATGGCAAGCAGCCTAGCGAGCAGCGCTCACTTTTGATGCAGATCACTAATGACAGTCTGTGAGCCTGAACTATTCCTATCCCAAATTGAATTGCCAATTCTAACTATAGAAAACTTTAGGTAACCTAATGCGTATCACGATACCAGTATTGGGCTTTGGCCGCGCTGGAGGTAATCGGGTAATTGCCGAACTTGCCTCCTGCTGGGTCGACATGGGGCATGAAGTTTGCATTCTGTCACGCGATTCGAGTATGTCACCTTATTTCCCAACGCGTGCAAAGATTATTTGGCTAAAACCCGATGGCACTCAGGCAATTGTAAATAATCCTGATTCTGCCGAAAAGCGATTGGGATATCGAGGAGTGTTATCCAATCTACATTCACTCAAAATTGGCATGGAAACATATGCATTCGATTCCGACATTGTCTTGGCTAATCATGCGCTAACTGCTTGGCCAGTTTCCTGGGCGAGAATTCTAGCCCGTAAATTCTTTTATGTTCAGGCCTATGAGCCTGAATATTACGCACTTGCTCGTGGACTGAACAATAGGCTGCTTCAGGCATTATGTACTGGCAGCTATTTTTTGCCTTTGCAGCGTATTGTGAATGCACCTATTTATTTTAAATATCGTTTTTTGCGTGCAAAGCATTTCGTTCCGCCTGGAATTGACTTCTCTTTGATGTATCCAAAGGAAGATTCATCTTTTAGCCCAACCGGCGTCATAATTCTTGGTTGTATTGGCCGTAACGAACCTCAAAAAGGAATTCGCTATGCAATAGAAGCTTTCAATAAACTCAGAGAAGCTGGGTACAAAGTCAAATTGCTGATTGCTTATGGAAATCTCCCTCCTGGCTTGGAATTGTCACCTGACAGCGAGATAGTAACTCCAAAGAACGACAAAGAACTTGGTGATTTTTATAGGTCTCTCGATATCCTTATTGCACCAGGAACTGTACAACTTGGTGCGCCGCATTATCCTGTTATGGAAGCCATGGCTTGCGGTATTCCTGTGATTACCACAGGTTATATGCCGGCAGATCTAAGTAACGCGTGGATCGTCCAAACGCATGACAGCCAGTCAATTGCTACTACAGTATCTATTATGCTTGCAGATTGGCAAACAGTCCGGAACAAAGCACAAATAGCTTATCAGGCCATCCAATCATTTTCATGGGAAATCGTATCGAAAAAAATGATAGGTATATTTTCCGAATAATGATACTTTCTCAGACTTTGATGAAATTGATTTGCGTTACCCTATTACGCTATGTGCTTATCTTTCCAAATGGGTACGAACAGGAACTATCGATTGAAACGATATAGAATCCGGCACACCACATCAAAGATAATCATATGCTTTATTGCCGTAATTGGTCTATATCTTCCAACATCCAGTGGTGGAAATATAAATGATGTGATAAAGCTGACATATATTGCCAGCCTTTGTATTTGTTTAGGCCTGCTAATACTTCTAAACGGAGTTGTTTCACCCTATTCAATATTGACGTCTCTTCTAATTCTCTTATCAATAACATTAGCAACACTTGTATCTTCACTCCCAGGATTTGCACCTGGGGGACTAATTGCGTTTATCGTCCTTGCCCTGCTTTTTATGGTTAATCTACGCTATTTGACCATGTCACGCTTGATTAAGGCAACTTATATAGGCATTAACTTGGTTAACCTAGTGGTCGGCTGGGCTATTGTATTAAACATAGAGATAGTAGATCAATTACTTCTGAGTTGGTATAATGACTTCTATCCTATGTTGTTGACCAATATGGTGGGCTGGTACAACAAGCCTGTCCTAAGTTTCGGCAGTCACTCCATTGCCGGACTATTTATGTTTTTGTTCATGTATTTAGCAATACGTTCCTATTTTGCGTATCGCAACCCGATGTATCTGTTTTTAGCATTTAGCTATGTCTCATTCCTGTGGTTTCTGCAATCTGTAACATCATTGATTCTGGCAGTTGTGGCTATCATTTATTGTATTGTGGCATTGCGTCCTGCTAGCAAGCGTGCTGTTAATTATTTATTCCTAATTTTTCCCCTTGTTACTCTTCTGTTAGGTGTCATAACTTTGCTGAAGTTTAGCGAAATCCTCATTGCACTGAATACTGGTTTTGAAACTATCCTTGGAGTGCTGACATCACCACTAAATGGTTTTTGGGGTCGCTTTTCTGAAGATGGGATTCTGAAACAGAATCTGGCTTTTATTGCAAACAGTTGGTATCGTCCCGCAGGTTTGCGAACTGAGGATGGTCTCTTTTTCGGTGATTCAGGCCCCATCGAATATATGGTACGCGGTTCATTCCTCATGCTATTCAGCATATATGGCGGGCTCTATATCTTCCTATCCAAAAATCTCCGTCGTCAACACACCGCAATATTTCTTTTTCTCTTAATACTTGCAGCTGAAATTGGATTCACGCACATTAAATACTTCCGGCTTACAAGTTTATTACCCTTTGTCGTTGTGTATCTCAACGCCCTACCACAACTGCAAACTCCCTCTAGGTCGATATGAATATTGCTGCTTACACTGGAGGGAAGCATAACCCCAGTTCGAGATTCCGCGTTGGTCAGTATATTTCTTTGCTCAGAGATTTTGGCTGCAAGGTTTCGCATTTTGATGCGCCGTTCGGCGCCTTTCCTCCACCTGAACGTTGGAAAAGGCCCTGGTGGGGACTCGCTTCCTTGACAAGTCGCGTACCGCAGATTGCATTGTCATATAGGCACGATCTGGTATGGATGCAACGCGAGATGCTTTCAACCTTTTATACATTGGAACGTTTTACACAGAAGCCGCGAGTATTCGATGTGGATGACGCAATCTGGGTGCACAGGCGCGGTCAGTTTGCAGGTCGTCTGGCTAATCAATGTGATTCTATTATCTGTGGCAATCAATTTCTTGCAGAATACTTCTCCAGGTGGAATCCCCATGTAACGATTATTCCTACGGGCGTTGATGTAGATAGATTTGTTCCAGCAAACGCACCTGAAAAAGGCAACCGGTTGATTCTTGGGTGGAGCGGGACAAGCTCCAATTTTGTGCATCTTGAGCTTATTCAGGATGCACTTGATATAGTGTTGAGACGCAATCCCCATGTGATTTTTCGCATTGTTGCTGATCGGTGCCCTGCGCTACACAAGTTGCCTCCAGAGCAAGTTGAGATCATTCGTTGGTCGCCACAGAACGAGGTTGAGACAATTCAGGCGATGGACGTAGGGCTAATGCCCTTAGGCGACAGTGATATCACGCGTGGGAAATGTAGTTATAAAATGCTGCTATATATGGCTTGCGGTTTGCCCGTTGTTGTTTCACCCGTAGGGATGAATAAAGAGGTGTTAGGTTTAGGTGCAGTTGGATTTGGTCCTAATAGCATCGCTTCGTGGCGCGAATCTCTTGAATGCCTCATCCAACAATCTGCTCTAAGGAGTGCAATGGGCGTCCAAGGAAGGTCAGTAGCCGTCAGCCATTTTGGTCTAGCAAAGGTTGCTAGCGAACTCGCATTTCATTTCCGACAATTTTCATAACTGGACGCCATCTAGTATGTATAGCGCATTGCATTACTATAGGATATTCACCCTAAAGTACACCCTTGTCCTGATGACTCTTGTGCTATTGACATCTCTTGTCCAGTCATCGATAGGCGCTGCGATGAATTGGGCGCAACTGTTAAGACTGCGAAACGAGTCGGCGGCTGCGGCAAGTATTCTAGCGAATGTTTATGCTCGGCATCCATCTAGCGAACATATACGATGGCAAGCAGCCTCTGCTTATGCAAGCGCTGGTGAAGATAAAAATGCCATCAAAATACTGACAGATTCTAAAAATATACAGAGTGTGAATCCAGCAATGAATACGCTACTGCTGGATTTACTTGTAAAAAATGATGAGTTGGATCAAGCGATTGAACATTTTCGTTCTCTGGCTCAATTTTCAATTCCCTCGCCTAGAGTCGCAGCCGCGATTTTGAGCAGATCATCGACGTATCCGACGCCTCTAGACAATGAGCAAATTGCAATATTACTCAAACAAGCACTCGACTTTAAAAATGTACCTGGCGTCAAAACTGGTCAAGACGAATTCCTTTATCTTGCCGAAAACATTAATAATCTCGAACAATGGAGCGATAGCTTAAGTGGGAGGGTGCTTGGCTCCGTAGCGTGGAAATCTCATCTACCATTGCAAGCGATGCCCTGCGAATCGAAAGAAAGACAGATAGATAATAGCTCGAGAATTGCAGAACAGTTAGGAGTCCCTAAGAATACTCTAAAAGAAGGCAACAACTTGGCGTCGAATGGAAGTTTCAGTTATTTTGATTCTGACACAACGACTCTGAATAATTGGCAATATGTTCTCTTGAGCGGTTCAAACAAATATGCATTCAATCACCGGAATACAAATCGTGCAGCTTTTGTCACTGGACTTGATAGTTTGAACACATACCGAGGTTGTCCAACGCTCCGCATCGATGGGCTTGTTATGGAGAATTTTTCGCAACTTGACCCAGCCGTAGCTTCTTTTCAGCATGGGCCGATAAAATTTCCCCCGAATACTTGGTACATTGTGCAGTTCGTTTATCGAACCGAAAATATGAACAATACAAATCTCCAAATTCTATTGGCTGAGAATTATGGATTTTCTTTGCCCGACACTGCTGGTACATGGCAGACGGCGAATATTATTGCACACACCGGTGTTCAAGGAAATATTATTATGCCTACACTTAGGTCGTTCAGCTTAGGCAGTGTATGGTTTGCAGATTTTGCAGTTCATACGCTTGATGGAATGGGTATATCAAAACTGACAGATGAACCTCTGTTTTTTGTGAGCAATGATGACTAAAGTAAAGCTACATTCAGAATCATAGTTTTGCGATACATGGACAGGTCTGGTAAAACCCTCCTCATACGGATGTATTGAACAGAGAGACAGAGAGGAGGGCAAGATGGTGCGACCAGACC
>Ga0154020_10004644_pt1 | contig 16345 bp, 26 predicted proteins | sample Klosneuvirus_201_FD_109709 | JGI IMG/M metagenome (GOLD analysis project Ga0154020, IMG submission 109709) | Active sludge microbial communities from wastewater, Klosterneuburg, Austria - Klosneuvirus_20160825_MG | ecosystem: Engineered > WWTP > Aerobic digester > Activated sludge | place...
GAGGGTGCACTCCTTGCATTTACCTCGCAAGAGGACTTCTATGCATTTCTTGTGTGGGCTGCCAATAGTCAACCTTTTGGAGTCGGTATCGAAGATCTTGTAGAGACGTTCGATTTCGATTTTCGCTGCTCTACTCGGGAGGAAGAGGAGTGTGTTCTAACGTGGAACGAAAGCCATATTCACAAATATGAACATTCACTATTTCCAACTGAATACCCGTGCGCACTCATAACAGCTGCGTTGATGTCTGAACAAGAGGAAGTTGAACTATTCATCTATGCTAGCTCATTCGGGAAGGTAGTTTACGAAGCAATGATGCGATAATATGCCGGAGCATTCCTTTAAATTCAACAAAGCACTTGTGGGGTTTGATTACTATTATTGCACCAAGTGCGGAATAAGAAAATCTGTAGGGTCGCTTATGTTTTCGTTTCCAGACCCGCGAGATAACTTTTGCAAAGTTCCAGATCCCGAACCTGGCGAAACAATTCAGTTGCAAAATCCTCAAGAAACACTACAATGATTCTGTTATGCGTTACACACAGCCGCTGATCCAAAACGATTTCTACAAACAAGGTCACTACCGAATGTACCCGAAGGGTACCACAAAAGTGTATTCCAACTTGACCGCGCGCAAAAGTCGCGTCGAGGGTGTCAACACTGTTGTGGTATTCGGGCTCCAATACTTCATCAAGGAGTACTTGATGCACCAGTGGCGTGTGAACTTCTTCGACAAGCCATTCAGCGAAGTTGAAACCGCATACCTTCGCATGATCAACGCCACGCTTGGTCCGGGTGCAGTGACGACCGACCACATCAAGCAGCTTCACGATCTCGGTTACTTACCGTTGCGCATCAAGTCGTTACCTGAAGGGTCGAGCTGCGCAATTCGGGTACCATGCATGACCATCACCAACACTGTTGACCATGCTTACTGGCTTGTCAACTTCTTGGAAAGCATCTGGAGCTGCACGACCTGGCAGCCAATTACCAGTGCAACCATCGCCAAGGAGTTTCGTAAGATGCTCAACAAGTATGCAATGGATACGGTCGGTGAAACCAGCTTTGTGCAATGGCAGGGTCACGATTTCAGCTTCCGTGGTATGAGCAGCATGGAAAGTGCCCGTATCAGTGGCGCTGCTCACTTGCTCAGTTTTACCGGGACGGACACTATCCCGGCGATCGAATTCTTGGAGCAGTATTACAATGCTGATGTCACAAAAGAGCTCGTTGGGGCCAGCGTACCTGCCAGCGAGCACGCGGTTGCCTCGTTCAACATCATCTTCGGACCTGAGAAGTATGCAGAAGCTTTGCAGGAATTCGTGGAGCGGACACCCGTGGGGTGGACACCGGTTAACGAATTAACCCTGGATCCGAAGCTGGTCAAGGAGTACGCGTTCCTCAAGTGGTATATCACTGAGGGGTTCCCGAAGGGTATCGTGTCGTATGTGGGTGACACCTACAATCTTTTCAGCGTGGTGGCAGAAATTCTACCTCGCCTCAAGCCGGAGATCATGGCTCGCACGGGCGGTTTCCCGATTGATCGACTCGTGATTCGCCCGGACTCGTTCTGGACAGATCCGATTGATTGCCTCTGCGGTTACGAGGGTTATCACCCACAGATGCAGAAGCTTACTGACCGCGAAAAGCGCGTAGTGCGTAAAGGGCTCATCGAAGCACTCTGGGACATCTTCGGCGGTACAGTCAGTCAGAAGGGGTTCAAGTTGCTCGATTCCCACATTGGCGCTATCTATGGCGACTCGATCACAAAAGAGCGCGGTGAAAAGATCTGCATCCGTCTCAAGCTGAAGGGGTTCGCATCGACGAACTCGGTGTATGGCATCGGATCATACACATACCAATACAACACCCGCGACACATTCGGGCTCGCAATCAAAGCGACCTACGGTATCGTAAACGGTCAACCGATCGAGGTTTACAAGGACCCTGTTTCGGATGACGGTATGAAGAAGTCGGCGAAGGGACTAGTCCGGGTAGACAAAGATCCAACCGGTGGCTACACTTACACCGACTGCGTAACACCCGAGGAGGAGATGCGCGGCGAGTTGCAGACTGTCTTCCTGGATGGTAAGCTGCTCGTCAACGATTCGCTCGCACAGATTCGCGAGCGTCTTGCGGCAGATATGTGATTTGTTGGGGTCAAGGTTGAAGCCGGTGGGGAAAACTCACCGGCTTCTTTTGTCTAGTAAGCTAAATACTGGTATGCAATCATTCAAGCAATACGTTACAGGTGGAGCTCCGCTCGATAAGCCAACACATACACCGGAACAGATTGCTCTTAAGCACAGCGTATCTTTGGAGAAGATTCTTAGTCAACTTGAAAAAGGTATCGAAGTCGAAGCAGAGCACACAAGTGATAAAGCTGCTGCGCGAGAAATCGCGCTCGACCACCTCTGGGAGAGAGCAGATTACTACACTAAACTAGCTGCTGCTAATCTTTAAGCTGTAGCGGAGAGTGAGAGTACCCGGAACGCCCATTGATCGTAAATCTCCATAGCCGTTGCAGGTGGGGTTAAGGTGTAATCAATACGGATGGCAGAGGTCGCAGGATACTTGGTGCTATTCGCAGCCGTGAGATTGACAAACGATTGTGAAAATCGAGTTGTCAGCGAATCAACGTTGTTGTATGTAATTGCCATGTCAATATTTATTCTCCGCGTCTAGAGAATCTCGTTGATGTTTCCCATAAAGCTAATACACTGTTTCTAACGATATGAGCAACGTACTAACACGCAAAGTATTCGTCCTAAACAAGTTTTGGAAGCTTGTAAACGAAGTCACCGTTCAGGATGCCATTAAGCAAATGGTAACTGATGTTGCTACAGCTCTCGACTTTAGCGGTGACATGTACATGCCAGTCAAATGGGCGGACTGGGTCAAGCTTGCTCCGTTTTCTGAAGAAGAAACAATTCACACTCTTACAGCAAAGATTCGAATGCCTACAGTCATAGTTGCAGTTAACTATGACAAGGTGCACCCACGGCGCAAGAAGGTTAGCGTGAAGACCATCGCAGAGCGCGACGGTAATCGCGATTACGTGACGAACGAGATTTTAAAGCCGCACGAGATGTCAATTGACCATTTGGATCCAATTAGTCGTGGTGGCAGCAAGACAGATCCACGAAACATGGCTCTGCTACGCAAAGATCGCAACAATAAAAAGGGTGCTAAGACTCCGGAAGAGATGGGGTGGACTCGCCCGAAGACGAAGCCTCTCGGTATGGTTGTTCCGAAGCCTTCGCATCCGCATCATGAGCACTTCGTCACAAAATCCTGAGATCTTTACAGACGAAAAGATTGATAAGATGGCTGGCAACTTTTTGCTGTGCTGTCAGCCAATGACCAATTATCGCGCCACTTACAAAAATGTCTTGTTTATAGCGGAACGTGGATACTGGTGGGTAAACGGAAAAGGGTGTGGTCTCATTACCGAAGTTCGCGATGAGATCAACCGCATGATAGAATATGAACGATTAGCAGGATTGTCTGCACCATTCGATCCGTTTGTTGAAGAATCGCAACCACAATAAACCTCTGGATTTATTCAACAAAACAACATAGACTTAATTATGGTAAATGACACTTCAATAGCTGCGTCGACAGCGCTTATACGGCGTTGCAGTATATGCGACACAGTTAACGCCATCGATCTGGACAACACACCAGCGCACTACGCTGAGATGCGTAAAGAGTACTGCATCATTGAGATGGTGTCGAAAGATGAAGCAAAGAGGCTCTGGAATGCGGCGAAGCGGTGTGAGTGTGGTAAGCGTACGAAATCAACCGATGCGGAGCATGAACGACTAATGAACCAGTACGCTGCAAAGCGGCAGGTATGATGGTATGCGCACGGAAGAATCTAACAATCGGCGAAGCAAAAATCCTCAAGCACGAGGAGGGTCATCTAGTCGCTATTCAGCGCGATGTGGCGCGCGATGGTGATGGTTACATGTATCTGGTAGATTTCAAACAACACGGTCAATTATCAATCGACAGTAAAGATCTTGACATCCTCAACATACGACCAAAATATGTACCAAAAGCGGACAGAGATAAAGCGGACAAAGACGATTCAATTTAGCATCAAAGGTGCTGGGCGGGTCTGGGTGGCAGCTATCTATAACGTCTCTGCTATAGGTTGGGGCAACAAACCACTGCAACACAACTGGCAGTATCCAAAATGTTACCCAGAGGCGAGCGCCCGGGCGACACGACCCTAACATATGAGTGCTGAGACTCTGTTTACCAAAAACCGTGAACGCGGTTTCCCGACATTTGCCAATATCAATTTGCTCGGTAAGTGCAATGTTGATTGCTATTTCTGTCTCGGGAAGGACATCCCAGACTTGCTGAACAAGCACGACCAGACGCAGGTTCACTTCAACGATTGGAAGAATTTTGAGCCCTTCCTGGCTGCTTGTAAGGAGAAAGGTATCCAAAAGATTTACATCACTGGGCAGAACACAGACGCTCTGGTGTATAAATTTGTCGAGGAGTTGATTGACATGCTCAAAGAACGCGGCTTCAAGGTAGGCATGCGAACGAATGGGTATCTCGCGCCACGGAAAATGGCTGCAGTGAACAAGTGCAATCTCTCTGTAGGGTACTCGATTCATACGCTTGACCCGGAGATGAATTGCTACATAATGAAGCGCCGTGATATTCCGAATTGGGAGCAGATTATACCTGCGACCAACGGGCCGCGCGTTCAGATCGTTGTCAACAGGTACAATAAAGACGAGTTTATTGATTTAGTGAAGTATGCAGCAAAGTTCCCGAATGTCAAATACATCCAAGCACGCCGCATTTGTACGGATACACGCGCTGAAGAACTCGCAGAGGATGTTCGGGTGTACGAAGACATCTTTGATCAGGTGTCGCAGACATACCAAAACTGTGGTAACTACCACACAGCAGAAATTTTTGACATGTTTGGAAAGCCGGTATGTTTTTGGCGGACTGTGAAGACCACTGTAAACAGTTTCAACTACTTTACAGATGGTACGTTCGACAAAGGGTATTTTGTAGTTGAAGGGTATCGCAACCAGAACGAACAATGCAAGACGCTTTAACAGTTGAAGGGCTGATAGCTAAACTGCGGCAGTTGCTGAACACAGATAAGATTCAGCTAACTGACTCTATAGTCTGGACCCACCGCGAATGGGGGTGCGTCGCAGTTGCTGATGTTGTTCCTGTTGACCACGCCGCTGCGAATGACCCGGGGTTATATGGGTGCGTAACGTTTGTTCCATGCAAACACGTTCCCAAGGAAACAAGTGACCACTATTTTGAAATTACTGTAGAACGTGTACCCGGTGATCAAAAGATTGCTACGATCAAAGCGTTCCGCATGGTTACGACCGATCTCAAAGGCAGCATGGGGCTGGCGGAAGCTAAACAAGCCGTTGAATCGGTACCTATATTCAATGGTGGGAGTGAATCACCGGGACGCCCATATGTCTTCTCACCAATACCACCGCATTTGTTTAAGCAGTGTGAAGCATATTTTGTAAACATCCCCGGGCTGCATTATAGCAGCAATGAGCACAACCCAGATACAGAGGAGGGACCGTTTCCGCTCAGCGTGTCGTCCACCTAATGCGTTTAATCTAGTTGCATATACAATTTACACCCTGTATAATCAATAATATTCGATATGTCCAACACTGCAAACAATGTAAGCAAGTATAAGTTGGTAGACACAGAGACTGGGGCTGTGGAGAAAACGGGCAAACTCACACACGCTGAGGCAATCGTGCTGAACTACGCCTACGCACTCAACGGCTCTACTAAACGGTGGAAAACATGGTAATCGCACGCTTTCATTTTCAGATCATGGATCAGCAACGGATTGAGATGCCGCGAAGTGCAACTATCCTCACATTCAATGTTAAAATGCCTGCTGCGGGTTCATCCTTTTCAGCGTCTCCATCAGTTGAAATGTTTGCAGCTGTTAACCCCACTGATGTGACAACTGTATACCGAGATTTTATCACGCTTTCAAGCGGCCAGAAAGGCCCCGACGCGGGGGTGATTTACATTGGCAGCTTTTTCATCCACAACGTTGGGTGCCACGTGTTCGAGGTCATTGAACGTGAAGATCCAGAAAATTTGGAAGGTGTTATTTGATTTATCCCAGGGTAGCTCAATTGGTAGAGCGGCTGACATTTAATCAGCGATAGCATGCTGCGAGTCGGGAAACTGCGCGCGGTAAGTATGCGACCTGTTGCATATGGAAGACATGTGTTAATTTAGAAGCCAGTTTACTGGTGGATAATTAAAGACGGGTGGTAGAGGTTCGACCCCTCTCTCTGGTGCCTTTTTAGTCGCTAGTCTTAGAAGAACATGCAAACGAAAGAAGAAATACAGCTCTGGTAACAGCTGCAGAGGGCAGCTGAGACGTGTGACTGGAGAATGGGATTGGAACGGAAACGGTGCAAGCTGACCATGTACGTTCGGGAAGACCCTTATCTGGTTCGCTGTGTTGTTGCAGGCGGTGGCTGACTGCAAAATGATAGTTACGTGAGCACTCTTTTACGGTTTGGAATGCCGGGTAAGACGCGAGGTTCAAATCCTCAATGCGACACCATTTTTGGGCCGAATTGGTTCGAAGTCGGATCCAGTTTGCATAGAACAAATAACAACTCTAGCTAAACAGAGTAACTGTTATAGTTCATACATTCATGACCGCCTTCAGCGTAGGTGAGGTGAAAGGTTTGGCGAGTACCGTGTCCGAGACGTCGCACTTGGAAAGCCGTTCACGAGTAACCAGAGTACGCAGGCGAGGTTCGAGTCCTCGCCGGTCCACCTCTTTATGAAAGCAGGACAACGAGTAAAAGTTACAAAATTAGCAGCTCTGCCAAACGCAGCAGTTGCCACCGCCAAATGGGAAGAGTATGTACCTGGTCAAGGTGCAACTGGTGGGCGGGTATTGAGTCTGCCCGTTGACTACACAGCGACAGGTGTACTCATCGCAGATATTGTTATCGGCCGCGGCGTAACAATAGATCGTGAAGAGCGTAACGGTGTACAGTGCCCTGGGTTCATGCATACTACGAGTGTTACGGAGATTACACCAACTTCCTTCAAAACCCGAAACAGCGAGTACTTGATTGAATTAGCTCCCTCCGGAGCTAATAACTAAACAAGCAGATTATCCTTGACTAAATCTGATAGTCGGATGTCGCAGCTTACAATGTGTCTCAGGCTGCTCACAACTTCGAGGTGAACCGGCGCGTCGTCTTCTACAATGGCATCACTGGAGACTACATCCTGACAATCGAAGGGCTGTTGTCTGTCACACCGGAAGACAAGAAGCTGTCTGTTATCGTGAAGACAGGGCCGAACCAATACAAGAAGCACTACCTCGGAGTCTCCGACAACGTGACATGGTTCTGTGAGCAGATCGAATCCGTCCCCGCTGATCCGTTCCATTACCGTGTCGTGTTCCGCCCGACAACCATCATACCGGACGTGCAAATCAAGACTCGCTAACAAATCGAAACACTCTACACTACACAATGCATACAATTATGTTAGGCCTCTTTCAGTTTCCACCCATGGCGGAAATTGTCGACGCGTTGCCCATCATCTTCTCGCTCATTCTCATCGAAGGGCTTCTCTCAGTGGACAATGCACTCGCTATTGCAGCAATGGCTTCTCACCTTCCCGGCAAGCAAAAGACGCAAGCGCTGCGGTGGGGCATCATTGGAGCATACCTGTTCCGCGGCATCTGCCTATTTGCGGCAGCATGGATCATTTCAAATCCTTGGCTGAAGATTGTAGGTGCTACCTACCTAGTGTATCTCATGTGCAACCACTTTGTCAATAATGCGGATGAGGATGCGAACCCTTCCGCCCCTGTGAAAAAGCACGGACTATTGATGACTATCATCGCGATCGAAATCATGGACTTAAGTCTCAGCGTGGATAATGTCATTGCAGCTGTTGCCTTCAGTCCAAAGCTCTGGATTGTGTGCACCGGTGTCTTTATCGGTATTCTCGCGCTTCGATTCGTAGCAGGGTTCTGTATCAAGCTGATTGAGAAGTTCCCAATTCTGGAACACACTGCATTCTTGCTCATTGGCTACGTAGGGTGTATTTTGTGCCTCGAGCTCTTTGCTCATGTTGATGTTACATCAACACAGAAGTTCATCGGCATCATGACTATTGTGATTGCGAGCATCGTGTACTCTAAGACTCCTTCGCTGCAGGCTGTCTGCATACCGTTGGAGAGCGGTGCTGTGCTCTGCATGCGCCCTGTAGCGTTCGTTGTAGGAACTGCTGTCAGCATTATCTGCTGGCCATTCAAGACCATTTATCATAATCTCATTCCGAACAAAGCGTAACGCTTTTCCGAAATACCAAACTATGAACACATCAACAGCTCCGGTGATTGATCTGGACCCCAGTGGGAATCCACTCAGTCAACAACCCATGGTGCAAGTAGCGTCCCGCCCGCAAGTCACCATTAACCTTCTACCAGTTCAGCAGAATCGCGTCCGGGAGCTGACTGCTTCCAAGAGCGTCGAATCGATGGCGCCGAACGAGATTGCACTCTATGGCGCAGAGCGCCAGGTTGCGTTCTCCAAGTCGCTCGACACGCTCCTCGCGAGCATTACCAAGGGAACGTCTCCGCTGTTGTTCCAGCTCTTCAAGGATCTTCAGGTCGCCGGTGAGAAGGCTGATGTACCCAAGCTGGAAGCGGACATTCGCACTTCGCTGCAGACCACCTGGTGGAACCGGCTGCTCGATGCTGTTCATTTGGACAATGTTGCGAAGCGCGTGGCTCGCGTTAACAAGCGCATCGGCGACTCGCTCACCTCGAAAACCACTTCGTTGCTTGATGTGATGAAGAAGATGGAAGATGGTGTGAACGCTGAGATGCAGAAGCTCATTCAGGATGCTCTGCGCCTGGACGTTCTCGGCAAGGAGTTCATCATGAACGGTGAAGAGTTCGCCGTGTCAGTTGTTGCGGGCCGCACGATGCTTGATGGTGCCAAGAAGCACTGTCTCGAGCTTCAGCGAATCGCTGGCGATGACATGCTCAAAGTGCAAGATGCCAAAAACTTCGAGCAGAAGACTCAGCTCTTCGAGAGCCGCCTGATGGTCCTGGAGACCGCCTACGTCAAGAGCTTCGGGAACTTGGATGCCATTCGCCTAGCGAAAGGTGCATCTGTTACGACGCTGGCTGAAACTGCCAATTCGGTGCTGTCGGAATTTACTGACATCAAGACCTCTCTGGTCAACCTCAGCGTTGCCTACCAGATTCAATCGGTGCAAGCCCTCAATGCGGCACGCCGCGAATTGCGCGCGACTCTGGAGAAGCACAGCACGTCGGTATTGGGCACCGTTGCGACGACCGCTGCGAAAATGCAGGGTGACAACCGGCTCGAAGACGCTCAGCTCCTCAGTGCGCTCGTTACCAGTCTCAAGCAGATCGGCGCCAGCGTCGAACAGGAGCACAAGCTCAACGAGCAGAAGTTCGCTGACGCCCGCACCAAGCTGGTGGAAGCTCAAAAGGCACTGTCGGAAATCCCGTCAAACAAGGCCTTGTTCACCAAGTAACCATATGAAAAACACGCACAACCTAACACCGGCTCAGATCAAGCGTAACCGCTTGTTTGTGACAGCGCTCCGTATGAACAAAAAGAAGGCCCGCAACACCATGCGCAATGATAAAGGTGGCCGCTGCTGCCTCTGCGTCGCCTATGATGTGGCTCAGGCAAACGGAGCAAAGCTACCCAAACTGCCCGATGGTTCTAGCTTCCCACCGCCGCATATTGGAAACTGGTACGGGTGGGACAGCTACGATCCCGTGCTTGGGCGTATGGGGCGTACTGCTTCAGAATACAACGATGGTAGCGACAATGCCGCCATCTCGCATCGCAAAATCGCCGCTTTGTTCGAGAGCAAATATCTCAAGTGATTAACATCTTAAAGCGAACTGTATCATGGCTGAAGCAGCCGACGATGCGGTACAACGTGTACGAAAATACGCTCAATGGTGTTACCTACCAATATTGGGATGAGTGGTCAATTTCTTGGCACCGGTGCGGGTTCGGGTACGAAAAATTCTGGTATGATGGGGAGTACAAAACTTGGTGGTTTGGTATAGGGAGTTTAAACTCCTACGGCAACGACAACCACCGCGAGATGCGAACAAAGAACCACTAATATGGGATGCATGAGACTAGGCAGCGGTAGCAGCTGGGATAAAGCCAGGGGTAACCCGTGGGACGCAGAGGCACAGTATGGCCCAGCAGGTTACCCACCATCAATAACTGGGACATTGCTACCATCTCAGAATACCCAGCAGCCTGCAACCGGAAACCCAGACCCTGCATCTTACACCCTGCAACGCTCTGAACAGATTGGGGCATTTTTAATTCTGAAGATCAATTACCCTGATTGTGCGAATTACGAGGGTGATAAAATCCTTGTCTTTAAAGATGTCACATGGAAGCAGCTTGCTGAGCAAAAGCTAATTGACCCACATTTTAGCAACAACAAAGAAAAGATTTCCCCGATTGCGCGATTCGAGCCTACAGAACAAGGGTGGGAATGGGCACGATGGTTCGCTGCATCACAAATATGAATAAGAAAACTACAAACCGCACGGATACATTCGAGTTAGCTATCATGACCAATTCGTATGCAGGTAATTTCGAGCGTGAACTATGCGCTCATCTGTTCGGGTGGGCATCCGAGTACGCGTCAGAAGATGCAGAAAAACTCAAAGAACAAGCTAACAAGTTTTGGTCTGCAAAGCATAATATGGATTCATTCGACCATATCGATATCTACGATGATGAGCACGGGCCCACGTGCTGTGAACTCTATGGTAATAAATGCTTTGGTATTAACGTTAAGTTTACCTCTGACCCGTCGGAGTTCATGCCTGATATCATCGAGCGTATTGGGTCGTTCCCTGCTGCGTGGGTAGAAGTAGACAAATATGCCGATCCGAAGCTTGAAATGAAATCTTACAAACTTGTACGTATCAGCCACGAGGAAGCGACGTTAATGGAGAGCAAGATAAAGTAACATTTTGTCGTTGATTCATCGCATCGAATTTCATATTATTCACAGGTAAGTTTAACAACACAAACGAAAACAACATATGCAAGTCAACTTGAAAAAGGGTCTCTCTTTCAACCTCCAGAAATCCATCGCGCGCATCTCGGTGCAAACCGGGTGGGACGTTTCCACCAAGCCCGGTGAGCAGTTCGATGTCGATCTGTGGGTTCTCGGGCTGTCGCAGTCGCCGAGCGGTTCCAAGCTCTACAACGATGGTTCCCACGCCGTGCTGTATGCTAACCCGGGGCTGAAAAAGCTCCCGAACAAGAGCTTCCAGACCCACGATGGCTCCATCACCCACACTGGCGACAACCGCACTGGTGTTGGTGGCGGCGTCGATGAGCAGATTGACATCGATCTCGACAAACTACCACCGGAAGTGGACGAGATCACAGTGTTCATCAGCATTCACGAGGCTGCAGCCCGTAAGCAGACGTTCGGCCAGGTCAAATCCACGTTCATCCGGGTGCAGAACTCCGACACGAAAGAAGACCTCTGCCAGTACGACATGGCCAAGGAATTTACCAACGACACTGTCGTGCAAGTCGGCGCGCTGATCAAGGAGAGCGGTATCTGGTCGTTCAAAGCCATTGGAGCAGGTGCCGCGGCACCTGCTGATATCAACACGGTGCTGGCAAATTACTAAGCATGCGATATGGGTCGTGAACCCTCATTCGCCTTTGGACCTCCTCGGGTAAAGCAGCAACCCGAGGAGGTCGTTGTTATTCCGATCGCACCTGTTGAGTCTCCGATTCCAGTGCGCCGGGAACCAGTCTCTATTTTTGGTGCTCGTCGTTTACCTGACGCATCGATACCTCCGAAAACTGATGGGCCGAAGGTACCTACGCTAGCGTTCGCTGGAGCCGTTCAGCGCAAACAGATCCTGCTAGGCTACGATGAGGTTAAGTTAAAGTTTCCTCACCTTTCATCGACCCAAATTGCGCTCGTTATTGAGAATGTACGCGAGACGAATATTCAAGTCGATAGCTGGCAGTTGCTCCTAGAGTGGGGCGTAGACTCGCAAAAGCAATTAGGGACAATGCTTGATAAAGAGCTTCAGATGGTTCAATCAGGAACTATTACCGAATCGAAAGAACGAATTGCCGCTATTATTTCCCAATTAGGGGAGTTTAACAATATCGTTAGCAACGATGGGTCATTCGGCAATCGGTTAAAAGGTCTCTTTTACGACCCGAAGAAAGAATTTGACAAGAAGTATGCTGCTTTGAAGCTCATTGTCGATGCGCTCGATGCATCGGTACCCCGCCTGCTGCAATTTGCGCGGGATACAGAAACATATCAGAAAGCAGCAGAAGCAATCAAGGCAGACGTGGAGTCGGCGATTGCTGCGGGCACGTGCGTGCTCGAATATATCGCTGCGCATAGGGCTGAGCTACCTAATGCGCCCGTATCGCTACTCGACAGCCGAGTTACAAGTTTGATAACCACTCTAGGTACACTTGCCATGAGCAACACTCAACGTGGATTGCTTAAAGGCACGATCAACCACCTTGTCGATTGTATTCAGAACGTCCTGCTAACAGAGCTGCCTGCTTGGCGAGCTAACTACATGGCTGTCGTAACATTAGATGCCAGCGATTCACAAAAGCGCCAAGAGGTTGTTGAAAAATTCATTTGCAGTCAGACAAAATTACTCACAAAATTAAACGTATGACGCAGTCCCTTATTGGTTGGTTGATCTTTTTCATCTTGGCAGGTATCGCAACCTTCTCTGGTTGGCAGATTTACCGACACAGCGATTTCGTTTACAAGCGGCTTGATGATATTTGGGATCGTGCTCGCAAAGCACATACGCGAGGCGAATTACAGCAATTGCATGATGAACTCTCTGAGTTCTACCACCAGCACTGCCACCTGCGCCAATACGGGGACTATGCCCGCCAAGTAAAAAACTTTATCGAAGGTAAGTCATCCGTTCTACCTCAATGAGGATGTCTATAGTCAGATCGCAAAAGAGAAGGCTCGCGAAAGTGACACCACAAAACAGTAAAATGCTGACAATGCTGGTAGAGAACTTGTGCAGCACTGATCGAGTTCTGACCTCAATAGCTCCAGCAGCTTGCATTGTACATGAGCTAGAAGAGATTTTGGATGCAATGAAGATCCACCCCAGCGATCGGCATATAGCTGTTTTGATGCGAATGCAAGAGTCTATAGTTGAGGAGCGGAACCACGCTTTTAGCGAGATAGTTGCAATGCCACCAGCAGAAAAGCCTTGAATTTCGGACAAACATAAACGACAATACATACGACATATGAAACAGTTCAACCTCGAAAAAGAAAAACAAAAGGTAGCGTTCACGCTCTCGAAGCGTAACCTGCCGCAAATGCGCGCCAGTGTCGGACTCGCTCTCGACATTAGCGGTTCAACCGCCAACCTCTACAAGCGTGGTGTGATTCAGCGCCTCGTTGAGCAGATCATCCCTGTCGGTCTCCGCTTCGACGACAACGGCAATCTCGATGTTTACACGTTCGCTGATGGTGACGCCATCGGGCAGGTTACCGGCGCGACCGAGCACAATTACGCGGACTTCGTCAAGCGCGAAATTCTCGACAACAACGCTGTCAGCAAATGGGGCGGCACGAGCTATGCTCCTGTCATCGAACAAATGCTCAGCGATTACGGCTTCCGCTACACTGCGAAGACCGGCGGGTTCGCCGGCTTTGGTGGTAAGCAAACGCGCATGCTCAAGGAAAGCTCCACTTCCGGTGAAGCAGTCATCAACTACTTCATCACCGACGGCGTCAACGACGACAAGAAGGCAACTGAAGCGTTGCTGCAGGAATGCCAGGACGCGAAGGCGAACATGTATTTCTGCATCATCGGCGTCGGCGATGCTGATTTCAGCTTCATCGAGCATCTTGGTGAGAAGTTTGGTAACGTCGGCTTCCTCAACGTCTCCGACCTCCAGAAGTTCGTTGACGGCGACGATATCTACGAGCAACTGCTTCCGACCGAGATGACGGACTGGCTGAAGCAGAAAACGATCTGATGCAAACACCGGGTCCAGTTAACCGCCGCCTGTGTACAAAAGCTCTCGCCGAGTACACAGGCGGCGGCCTGCTCAAATTTCTGTATAGCCGTAGTGAACTGAATGCAACGGAAGTGACCTACGCGTATTGGCACGTGTGGTTTGCAGGAAATAACGCAGGTATCGCTGCACCTGAAAAAGTTGATAACGTCGTCCCGGTGCAAGTAGCTATCCGCAACATCGAGTTCTTTATTGAGAACCGGTACAGCAATGCAGAGGCGCATGTAATGGCTGCATTTGCTGAGCGCTCTGAAGTTCCACAATTTACAGTTGACCCCCTAATCATCGACAATGAATCAGATCCTTAATGGTGTGCTCGTGTTTGGTAAGCACGATCAAAACACTCTCGACCAAATTGTAATGTGCAAGAACACAGAAGCAGCGCATGCTGTTCTCTGTGCAGATGGCCATTACGGATACAATCACCCAATCGGTGGTGTTGTCGCGCTCAAAGAGAAGATTTCTATCTCTGCAGTTGGGTTCGATATTGGCTGCGGTAATCTTGCAGTGCGCCTTGATGCAAAGCGTTCCGATATTGCGCCGAAGATCAACACCATCATGGATGACATCGTAAAGAATATCTCTTTCGGTGTGGGCCGCACCAACAATCTCCCAGTTGATCACCCTGTCCTGCACGATCCCTTATTTCAAACTGAACCATATAAGAGCTGGCTCGCAGATGCAACCGCTCAGCTTGGAACCGTTGGATCTGGAAACCACTACGTCGACATCTTTGCGGATGAAAATGATGATGTGTGGGTTGGTGTCCATTTTGGTTCTCGCGGTCTTGGGCACAAAACAGCAACACACTTTCTCAAAGCAGCGGGTGCTGATAACTCGATGGCTGCACCACCGTGCATTGTCGACGCATCGACTGCGCTCGGCAGCGATTACATCGCCGGTATGAAACTTGCCGGTGAGTACGCTTATGCAGGTCGCCAGCAAGTCGTGGATGTGGTTACTAAAATGCTCGGAGCAACTGTGCTTGAGAGCATCCACAACCACCACAATTTCGCTTGGTTGGAGGATCACTTCGGTGAAGACTTCTGGGTCGTGCGCAAAGGCTCCACTCCAGCATTCCCAGGGCAGAAAGGCTTTGTTGGCGGCTCCATGGGAGACAATGCGGTAATCCTCGAAGGCGTTGATTCTGAACTCTCCAAGAAAGCACTGTACTCTACGGTGCACGGTGCCGGGCGTATCATGTCGCGCAATGCTGCAAAGGGTAAATTTGTCAAGGATGCAGCAGGTAAAAAGCAGCGTCAACCCGGTCTCGTTCGGCACGATGAGATGGTCAAGTGGCTATCGGAAAAAGGTGTTGTGCTCCGCGGTGGAGATCTCGATGAGGCTCCGCAAGCATACCGCCGCTTACCCGATGTGATTGCAGACCAGGGTGAAACTGTGCGCGTTATTCGTACGTTGCAACCGCTCGGTGTCGCAATGGCTGGTAGTGATATTATTGACCCCTACAAAGATTAATGCACACCATTGCAATAGTCGGTACAGCGGGTCGCGGTGATGATGAAAATAAATTGTCACCAGCAGTATACACCGCGATGCGGGAAATAGTAAAGCAGGTGATTGCCCCGTATAAAGCTGTTCGGTTGGTTAGCGGTGGTGCGGCTGTTGCGGATCACCTTGCTGTTCAGCTATTTCTCACCAACCCAGACATGGAACTCCGGTTGCACTTACCTGCACCGTTCGATGCGACCGTGCAGCAGTTTGTGGCCTCTACAAGTATCTTTAACCCAGGTAATACGTCCAACTTCTACCATCGAAAGTTTGCTAAATCATGCGGTGTAAACTCACTAGGTGAAATCGCCGAAGCCATCTTGAAGCGAAACGCTGAGGTGATTGTCACTCCCGGGTTTAAACAACGCAACACTAAAGTTGCAAAAGATGCTGATGTGCTTATCGCACTTACATTTGGTAGCGGGCCGACAGTTAAGGACGGGGGCACCGCTGACACGGTCCGAAAGTTTCAACTTGGTCGCCGCGGGCAAACATACCACATTGATTGTCACACAATGCAGGTGTATACCCCCGCCTTTGTCAGTGAAGCCTAGTATTTACTCTTGACAAAATTCTACGGTTCACCTATACTTCCTGTAAGAAATATGGAATCAACGCAACATGCGAAGGTGTTAGCGCAGCGAGCTGCAGACGAAATAACGACACTTGTTCACCAGAAAGCA
>Ga0154020_10004645_pt1 | contig 16345 bp, 9 predicted proteins | sample Klosneuvirus_201_FD_109709 | JGI IMG/M metagenome (GOLD analysis project Ga0154020, IMG submission 109709) | Active sludge microbial communities from wastewater, Klosterneuburg, Austria - Klosneuvirus_20160825_MG | ecosystem: Engineered > WWTP > Aerobic digester > Activated sludge | place...
CGGGGATCGCGCCGCCGCCCATCTCGGCGTCGAGCACGAGGTCGGGGTCGAAGGCGACGATCTGCTCGAGGCTCAGCGTGGGGTAGGCCGCGCCGCTCGCGACCACGTTGGTGGCGTGCGCGAGCGCGAGCATCTCGTCCGGAAAACTCCCTGGACCGGCGGCCGTGATCGGCTTCTTCGAGAACAGCAGCAGCACCCGCTTCTTCGGCCGGCCGGCGAGCTCGTGGACGAGGGTCGCGCGCTCGCTGCGCAGCCGCTCGACGAGCGCGGCGGCGTCGGTCGCGTGCCCCGTGCGCGCGCCGATCCCCTCGATCATCCGGAAGATGTCGTCGATGCGCTCGGTCTCGGGGAACCAGGTGGCGATGCCGCGCTCCTCGAGGGTGCGCGAGAAGCCCGGCCCCGCCGGTCCCCGGGCTCCCACGACGAGATCGGGCTCGAGCGCCAGCACTGCCTCGAGGCTCGGATCCACGAAGCCACCGACCACCGGCAGCCCGAGTGCCTCCTTCGGATGATCGCAGAACTTGGAGCGACCGACGACGAGACCACCCGCGCCGACCGCGAACAACGCCTCGGTGGTCGAGGCCGAGATCGACACCACCCGCCGCGCGATGCCCGCCCGCTTGGCGCGCCGGCAGGCCGACAGCGCCACGAGCGAGGCGAGGAAGTGGCGGCGGACGATCACGTCGCGGCGCTCACGGCCTGGAGCAGCCCCCGGGATGAATCCCGGGGCACCGACAGCCGTGGAAGCCCGCTCCGCGGGCTCGCGAAGGCGAGGGCTCGTCGGGGCCGTTCCGAGGATGAAAACGAGGCCTTCCGTGCTTCAGCACGGGGGATGGCTCGTGCGCTCACTTGGGCTTCACGTCCTTGGGCGGCGCGATCGGCTTCGCGACCGTCGGCTTGGTCGAGGCGGTGGGCTTGGCGCCCGTGCCGGGCTTGGCCGACGTGGGCGGCGTCACGCGGATCACGCTGAGGAAGCCGTCGTCGACGAGGCGCGTGTTGGCGGTGAAGGCCTCGAACTTCTTCGGCTCGACCACGCCGGTGGGCAGCGAGAAGGTGAAGTCCTCGGTGAGCGTCGTGCCGTCGACCTTCACCTTGCGGGTGGCCTTGAGCGACGAGGTCTCGTCCGTGACGTCGACCGCCGGCAGCGGCGTGGCGATCGCGGTGCCGGCGGGCAGCCGGATCACGCGGTGGATCGTGTAGTCGATGGCGTCGCGGATGGAGAGGGCGGTGGTGCGCTTGGCCTGCGCGGCGTAGGTCTGGCCGAGGGTCATCGAGCGACCCGCGCCGTGCACGGGCGCGGTGCCGCCGATGGCGAAGCGCGTGCCGTCGGGCACGAGCAGCCCCGGGATCTCGATCTTGGCGGTGATCATCACCTGCCAGGTCTCGGCGCTCGCCTTGACCTCGGTGATGTCGGCGCCCGGCACCCAGCCGTGCACGTAGGCGCGGAGAGCGTCGTCGATCTCGTCGCCCGCGACCTCTTCGAGGATCGCGGCGACGTCCTGCGCGTCGCGGCTCTTGAGGAGCAGCGCGAACGTGCCCTTGGCGTTGCCCGCGTCGTCGACGCCGAGGTCGATGGTGGCGACGTCGGGGTCGAGGACGGCGTTGGGCGGCACCGGCAGGATGTTGCCCTGCGTGTCGATGGCGACGCGACCGCGCAGCTCGGGCGACGTGCGTCCGGGAGGCGGCGGGTTGCCGTCGACGTCGGGGTCGAGCCACACCGGCTCGAGGGGACCGCCCGGCGTCTTGCTGACCCACGCGATGATCATCGCGTGCGAGAAGCGCCAGGTGCGCGCGACCATCTTGGGCTCGGCCGAATACGGCGAGAGCTCCGACCAGACGATCTGGTTCTTGATGCCGAGCTGCTCGAGGGCACGGCGCATGAGCGCGACGCGCGAGCCCTGGGCGTCGAGGAGCACCGTGCGCGCGTCGTAGCTCTGGTAGCCGGCGACCCCGCCGACACCCGTGGACAGATAGCCGACGCGCGGGATGGCGCGCTTGGTGGCCTTCGCGAGCCGCGCGAGGAGCTCCAGCGTCGGGGCGCGGTCCTTGCCGGCCGCGGCGTCGACCCAGGCGCTGGTCTCGGGCCAGCGCTCGTCGTCGGCCATGATCCAGTCGCGCGCGTCGCGGGCGATGCGGCCCCAGCTCCAGGTGCCCATGCGCACCGAGACGGAGCCGTCCATCGGGGCCTGGCCCTTCTCGGAGCGGCGGACGTCGTGGTCCTTCATGCTCCAGGTCTGCAAGACCTTGCCGCCGGCCTCGGTCACGGCGGGCTTGCCGAGCTCGGTGTGCGACCACACCTCGGCGTTGGCCGCCTTGGGCATCGCGAGCGTGATCGTGGCGTCCATGACGGCGGTGCGCGCCGGCAAGAGGTCGGGCGTGTCGAGGTCGAGGGCTCCGTCGGGCCGCGCGAGGAACCAGCCCTCGCTCACGAGCTCGACGTAGTCGCCCGGCTCGATCTGCGAGAGCTCCGCGCCGGCCTGCGCCGCGGCGATGCGGTCGGGCTCGACGATCGTGCCGTCGGCCTTGTGGATGCGGTGGAGGGTGCGCCCGAGCCAGCCCGCGCCGGCCGAGGTGGCACCCACCCGGGCGACCGCGTTCGAGTCGACGTCCTGCGTGCCGCCGAGGCGCCGCAGATCGTAGACCACCGCGTGGACGAAGCCGTCGGCCTCGACCTCGTAGCTCTCCTCACGCGCGAGGATCAGCGTTCCGGCGTCGGGGCGCGCGGGCTTCTTGCGGTCGGCCTCGATGGCCGCCTTGGTCTTGGCGCCGAACGCCGAGGCGGGCGAAGCGGGGGCGCTCGCGTCGCCGAGCGCGCGGCGCGCGTTGATGGTGTCGAGGAGCGCGCGGGGGTCGCCCTCGTTCTTGCGGATTTCACCGCGCAGCCACGTGAGGCCGGCGGCCCCGGCAGGCGTCAGCGCGAAGGCGGTGCGCATCGAGCGCTCGCCCGGCTCGGCAGCGTCGTACACGGCCTTGGCCGCGCCGAGGTCGCCCATCTTGACGAGGAGCGAGGCCTCGTACTCGGTGCCGAGCTTGGGCTGGTGCTTGAGCACGCGGAGGCGCTTCACCTCGGCGAGCGAGCCGGCGTAGTCGCCCATCGCGGTCTTGGCGCTCGCGCAGTCGAAGCGCGAGACGTCGATGCGTGCAGGGTCGCACTCGATCTTCAGGATCTGGTCGTCGGCCTCGCGCGCGAGGACGCGCGACAGCCGGTAGCCGGCCCACGTGCCGGCGAGCTTGGGCTTCACGCGCGCGTAGGAGTCCTCGCCGACGCCGTAGATGCCGTCGCCGACGATCGCGAGGTAGGCGTCGATCAGCGGATCGGCCGCCGCGCCGGCCTTGTCGCGGGCCGTGCGCGCTTCGGCGATGGCGTCGACGTGGCCGGCGCCGCCGCGCCGGAGGGCCGCGACGATCTCGGCGTGGGCGATGATCGACTCCCAGTTGGCCGGCCACGCGGCGAGCACCGCCTCGTAGGCCGCGCGCATGCGCTCGAGGCGCTTGTGCGAGGGGAGATCGCGCGCGAAGTTGAGCGCGCGACCGTAGGCGAGCGAGGTCGCCGGGCCGGTCTTGCCGCCACCTGCGGTGACGGCGGTGCCGAGGGTGACCTCGGCGACCCGCACGTCGCCGAGCGCGAGGCGACCGAGCGCCCACGCGGTCGCGCCAGCGGCGTCGGTGGGCGCGGGGGTGGCGTCGGCCTTCACGGCGCCGATGCCGGTCTTCGGCGCGGCGCCCGGCGCGGGCGCCTTGGTGGGCAGCGGGTGCCCCTCGGCGTCGAACACCGTCACGAGGAGCGAGTCCGACGACGACCAAGCGCCGACCTTGGCGACGAGGCGCACGGTGCCGGGCGCGGTGACCTCGATGGTGCCGTAGCGCTGCGTCCGCGCGGCGATCTCGCCGTACGGCACCGAGAGGACGCGCTTGCCGCCGGTGAACAGGTGCAGCGGCATCGCGGTCTCGACGCCGACCTGGATGGTCTGCGCGGAGGGCACCTCGACGTCGACCATCACCCAGCGGAGGCCGCCGACGCGGTAGGGGCCGACGAGGTCGAGGTTGCAGCCGTGGCCGCTCGTCTTCTGCGCGCGCTTCGGGAGCCCGAGCGCGTGGGTGGGCGGGACCTCGGCCTGGAACGTGCCCGCGTCCTCCGGGTGGGTGTCCGAGAGCGGTCCGAGGGTCGAATAGGCGATGGGGCCGACGATGGTGGCCTCGGTGGCGCAGCCGCTCTCGGCGATCGCCTTGCCGTAGCCGTTGGCGTCGCCCTTGATGGCGGCGAGGCTCGCGCGCCACTGGCCGGCGTTCTTGTGCACCGCCGGGTCGAGCGGGTACTCGGCGCCGAGGAGCTCGTCGAGGAGCTTCGCGAACTTCTCCTGGCCACCAGGGAGGCGGTCGGCGAGGCCGGGATTGGAGAGCGACTCGAGGCCGAGCACCTCGCGACCGCCGAGGGCGGCCATCGCGGCCATCGCGGCCTCGCGCGCGAGCGGGGTTCCCGGCACCGCCGCGGCCTTGCGCAGCACGCCGGACCAGGCCTCGAAGGCGTCGGCGGCGGGGCGCGTGGCCTCGATCTGCACGGCCTCGCCGACGTCCTTGGCGAGCACGTTGGGGTCGCCCTTGGGGACGACGACGGGACCGCTCGGGCAATCGAGCAGCGCGACGGGGAGCAGCGCGACGAGGAGGTGGGCGCGCATCACGAACCCCCCTTCACGAAGCGAATCTCGCGGTGGAGCAGCAGATCGACCTTGGTCAGGAAGGCGCGCCATTTCTGGTACTCGTCGACTTTGATGAAGGATTGATCGAGCACGACGGTGCGCTGGAGGATCACCGCGCCCTTCGGGCCCTTCTTGAGGGTGAGGGTGGCCTTGCCGAACGCGCCGCCGTCGACCACGTCGCCGGGCGGGAGCTCGCCGGCGGTCCAGCCGGGCGGCGGGACGAGGGTGATCTCGTACGACTGCTTGGAGGGCGCCATCTGGTGGGGGAGCACCACCGGGGTCTTGCGCTCGATGAGCGGCGCGAGGCTCTGCTTGAGCGAGCCGCTGCCCGCGGCGACGACCAGGTCGGTGCCCTCGCGCCGGGCGAGGGCGGAGCTCTTGGCGGAGAGCTCGAGCTTCGCGCGACCGAGGGGCAGCTCGCCGTCGAATTTCACGGTCGGGAGCACCTCGATCTGCGGCAGCGACGCCACCGCGTGGTTCTTCTCGAGCCAGGTCGCGGCGGAGGCAGCCTGCTTGAGCGAGCTGCGCAGCCAGAACGCGCTGTCGCCGCCGTGGGTCTCCTTGATGCCGATCTGGGCGCTGCCGTCCGGGCCCAGCGTGAAGGTCCACGCGCCGTCGACGCCGTGGTCGTCGGGGATGCCTGCGGGCAGGATGACGACCGGCGTGGTCCCACCGGGCACGATGCGGATGGCGACCGCGCGTGCGTCCATGGCGGGCAGGGGGCCGATGCGCGACTCGGGGCTCGTCGCGTCGAGGTAGCGCTCGAGGGTCTTGCCGTCCTTGGGGAGGAACGCGATGCCGTGGTCGAACAGCGGCGCGACGGCGCCCTTGGCGGTGATCACGCTCGGCATGCCCGTGTAGCGGGTCTGCACGAGCACCTCCTGCGCCTCGTTGATGCCCACCGCCTTGAGCATGGTGATGAGCAGCATGGCCTTGTCGTCGCAGTCGCCTTGCATGCGGTCGAGGACGTTCTGCGGGCGGTTCGGGAGCCACTGCTCCGCGGAGACGTAGTTCACGTACTTCACCTGGTCGGCGATCCAGTTGAAGATCATCGTGATCTTCTCCTCCTTGGACTTGGCCTTCTTGGTGATCTCCTCGGCCTTGCGCTTGACCCGCGGGTCGACGCTGGCGAAGGACTCGATGCCGGCCTTGTACCAGGTGACGAAGTCGTCCCAGGTTTGGAACTGCGAGCCGATCAGCGTCGGGAACAGCTCGGTGCCCCGCGGCTGCAGCGGCTCCTCCGGGTAGGTGATCGGGTTCTTCCAGACGTAGCGCTCGACCTTGCGCCCGAGCTTGTCGGTGCTGACGTCGTGCACGTCGGAGAGCGGCGTGTTGACGACCGCGGTGTAGAGCGGGTGCTTCTTGGGCGCGCGGACGATGATCTCGTTCCACAGCACCGGGTGCGTGGACGGGCCGCCCGCGTAGTCGAAGAAGTAGAACGGCGGCGCCGCCCGGTCGCCGATGGGCAGCTCGGTGTAACCACGCGTGGCGACCTCGACGACGTCGCCCGGCTTCAGATCGGTCCAGCGGATGCCGATGTTGTTGCCCTCGTCGATCTGCTGGGGCACCGCGACGGTGCCATCCGGGTGGTGCACGCGCGCGCGCACGACCTCGACGATGTCACCCTCGGCGGGCACGTGCGGCTCGTCGAGATCGCTCGAGTCCTTGGGGGCTTTGACGATCTCGCGGGTGTAGTGGATCAGCTGGGCGACGCGGCCCGCGTCGTCGACGGTCACCACGCGCAGCCAGTCGAGCTCGCGGTCGTAGACGTCGAGCGGCGGCTGCGAGCCGTCGGGGTTGGGCTTGGGCGCGCCCTTGCGGCGGGCGAGGAACGTGGCCGGGTCGGGCATGAACTGCTCGTCGTCCGGGTGGTTCGGGCCGAACGCGAGGTTCTCCTCCGCGCGCAGGAACGGGTTGCCCGGGTCGAGGTCGCGCGCGCGGGCGAGGGCCTGCTTGGCGAGCTCCTTCTCCTTCGGGTCGGTCGAGGCCGCGAGGGCCTGGGTGAGCGACTCCCAGGTGGCCTTGTGGTTCGGCGCCCAGGCCGTCGAGAGCAGGAGCATGCGCTTGTGCTCCTCGACGAGGCCGACGCTCTTGAGCAGGTTCGCCGCGCCGTCGAGGTCGTTCGTGCCGGAGAAGAGGCGGAACGTGGACTTGACCGCGGCCTTCACCTCGGCCGAACCCTGCGTACGGCGGCTCGAGGCGAAGGCGATGGGCGACTCGTTCGGCCAGACGTCGAGCGCCTGCTTGCGCGCCAGGCCGCTGGCCGGCACGCGGTTGAACCCGGCGATCGCTCGGAGCACGTAGGTCGGCGTGTCCTTGCCGAGCTGGTCCCAGATGCCCTTCCACTGCTGGTAGGCGGGCTCCTCCTGGCCGAGGGCCTGGGCGAGGCGCGCGCGCAGGATGCGGGCGTCGAGGTCGGTGGCCTTCTGCAGCTCCGAGCCGGCCATCGAGGCCGCGGCCCAGTCGACGTAGCCCGCCGAGAGTCGCGCGGTGAACAGCGTGCGGCGCGCGTCCTTGCCGACCGCGTCGTACGCGGCGGGCTCCGCCTCGGCGCCCTTGATGGCGAGGCCGAGCCAGCCCGTGAGGTTCGCGCGCGAGGGCGAGAGCACCGCGGCCCACGAGAGGATGTCGGGGCGCGGGTTGTGGGTGACGACGAGATCGAGCAAGCCCTGGGTCTTCGGGCTCCGCGAGTCCTCGGCGCCGCCGAGCTTGCGCGCCATCGCGGCCGCGAGCGCCTCGTCGACGAGCCGCTCCTCGAGTGCGTTGGGCGCCTTGTCGGGCGTGGGCTCGGAGACCTTGTCGGTCACCACCGCGAGCGCCTTCGCGAGGGGCGAGGGGACCACGGCCACCGCCTTGGGCGCGGCGCCGTTGCCCGGCAGCGAGGCCAGATCGTCGGTGACCTTGCCGATCGGGTTGCCCTCCTCGTCGGTCACCCGCGCGAGGAAGCGGCCGTCGTCCGCGTTGGGCCCCGCGCAGATCTTGAGCGCGAAGAGGTGGGTGCCCTTCTGCGCGTCGACGCGCACCGAGAGGCGCGTGCCATCGGAGCCGGGGTGCTGCTCGTCGTCCTTGGCGACCGAGAAGCCGTCCCAGAGCACGCGCACGGCGCCGGCCGACGCGACGTGCAGCACCACCTTGGCGTCGACGTCGAGCGTGACGGCGGAGGCGACGTAGGTGCAGGCCTCCTTGCGCGGGTAGACGAGCAGCTCGAGCGGCACGCCGCGCGCCGAGATCACGTCGGAGGGCACCGCGCGGAACGCGACGTCGTACGCGCCGTCGTCCCACCGCGCGTCGGCCTGCTTCCAGAGCGCGAGCGAGACGCTGGTGGGCTTCGGCAGCTCCGGCTTGGCCTTCCCGTCCTTCTTGGGCTCGGGCTTCTTCGGTTCGGGCTTCTTCGGCTCGGGCTTCTTGTCCTTCTTCGCGTCGCCCTTCTCCTCGAGGAACGACGACGGCGCGGGGACCTCGGGGCCCTCGGCGCGGTCGAGGCCGGTGCCGCCGGTGTCCTTGAACGGACCGACGACGCGCCACGCGGGCACGAGCCCGAGCTTGGCCTCCTCGACCTTGGCGCTCGGCAGCCCCACGTCGGGCGCGATGCCGCGCGCGAGCAGCCACGCCTCGCGACCGAGGTCGCGCGACTCCTTGGTCTTGCCCGCGAGGAGCGCCTTGCTGATGCGCTCGAGCGCGGCGCGCGCGGCGCCGGCCTTCGCCGAGTCGGCGAGCGCGGGGATCGCGAGGATGGGACCGATGGCCATCGCCTGCCCCGCGAGGCCCTCCTTGGTCGCGCGCCGCTCGAGGGTCGCGATGGTGTCGTCGGCGGTGGCGCCGACCCACTGGTCCTCCGGCTTCGGCGCGGGGCCGGGCTTGCCGAGGATCTTCTTCTCCTTCTCGGGCTTCTCCGGCAGGGCAGGCGCCGCCGCCTTGGGGCCGGGCTTGGCCGAGGCGGCGGGCGCGGGCTCCTTCTTCGGTTGAGCGCCGACGTCGGAGGCGATCACCAGGCCCAGGGCAGGGCCGAAGACGAGGGCGATCGGGAGGAGCGGAGTCCGGCTCTTCATCGCCGCGTGCGTAACCCGGAACCGCACGCGCGTCCCCGCGAAAAGCTCCCTCGGCCGTGCGGAATAGCCGGGCCGTGCGGGCCGTTGGGCGCCCCATGCGCCCCCGGATCGTCGTGCTCTTCGTGGCCGGTGGCCTCGCCGCCACCGCCGGTCTCGCGTGCAGTCGCCCCGGGCCTCGCGCCGCGAGCGCGGACGCGGGGCCGAGTGTCGTCGCCCACGAGCGCCGGATGCCGAGCGACGTGCCGGGCGTCGACATCGTCGTCACCACGCAGGCGGCCAACGGGGCCTACGTGGCGCATACGGAGAGCGGCGTCCCGCTCACGCATCCGTACGCCATCGAGCGCGACGCGCACAAAGGCCTCGTGCACCTGCACTGCGTCGAGGGCGCGGGCGCCGACCAGCGCGTGCACGGCTGGAGCGCGAAGCCGGGCTCTTTCGAGAAGGTGATCTCGATGCGGTACGACATGGACGTGCTCGATCGCTGGGACGTGCTCGTCTCGGACACCCGCCTCCGCTTCGTGCACACGACCATCGCCAACGCTGGCGTCTTCGTCACCAGCGACGTGTACGAGCTGCCCCGCCTCGGCAGCCCCATCACCTACAAGCGCGCTCTCGGAGCTCTGCCGGAGGCCTGCGCGCCCGACCCACTGGTCCTCGCCGAGGCCGTCCACAGCCTCTAGCGGAGGAAAGCCGCCTGAAAATCGCCGTTCTCTCCCGGGCGCGAAAAATGTTTCGCAGGCCCCTTGCGCATCTCGCTGGCGAGCGCTAACTGGTCATACCACTTGACTGGTCATACCAGTTGGTGGCGAAAGATCAGGAGGCAGGAGTGGCACCCAAGGACGGCGGAAAGCGGAAAGCGGCCGAAGAAGCGACGGATAGTCTCCGCTCGGCGATCCTGCGGGGAGAATACCGCGCTGGCTCGGACTTGCCAGGAGAACGTGAGCTGTCGGCCAGCCTGGGGGTGAGTCGCCTCACGCTGCGGTCCGCCCTGGCCCGCCTCGAGTCCGAGGGGCTCGTGCGCCCCATCCACGGCTCGGGCAACCGGGTGCTCGACCTGCACGAGCACGGCACCATCGACCTGATCGGGCATCTCGTGGCCCACGCCGACGAGCTGAGCGAGTCCACGCCGATGCTCGCGCAGCTCCTCGAGGTGCGGCGGTTCGCGGCGGTCGAGGCCATCGGCGTGGCGACCGAGCGCGCCACCGACGAGGACATCCTCGCGCTCAAGGCGAACATCGAGCTGCAGGCCTCGCTCATCGACAAGCCCGAGGAGTACATCCGCGCCGACCTGCGGTTCGCGCGCCTGCTCACCCGCGCCACCCACAACACGGCCTTCATCCTCCTCTCCAACAGCATCGTGCGGATCATCGAGTCCGCGCCCGGCATCACGGTCAGCTTCTTCCTCGACCCCAAGGGGACGCTGGTCATCTACCGCAAGTTCGTCCAGCTCATCGAGGCGCGTGACCCGCACTACTCGCGCGCGCTCGCCAATCGGCTCATCGCCAAGTTCGACCGCGGTCTCGTCGATCGCCTCATCCGGATCAAGAGGGCCTTCGAAGAGGCCAAGGAGCCCTGACATGGCCGCCCACATGACCAACGCGGAGCGCCGCATCGGCGTCGCCATCCTCGAGGGGTTCGCGCCGCCGAGCGCGGACCCGAAGGCGATCGTCCCGCTCGAGGGCGAGGTCGATTTCGGCGGGACCCTCGACCTGATGGTCGACGGGGGCAACCCCCGCGCCCGCATCGGCACCCGGCTCGCCATCCTGGTGGTGAACCTCGCGCCGCTCTACCTGCTCATGTACCCGCGCACCATGGCCGGCCTCCCGCGCGACAAGCGCTCCAGGGTGCTCGATCGCATGCTCGCGTCGGACGTGTTCATCGTCCGCGAGCTCGCGCTGCTCCTCAAGCTCACGGCGAGCTTCGCGCTGCTCGGCGTCGCGAGCGTGGTCGAGCGCAGCCACTACTACCAGGGCCGCCCGGCTTCTCTCCCGCTCGGCCGCCACCTGCCGCCCGACCACGATCACCCGGTCACGCCCGCGCCCCGCAAGCTCGCGGTGCTCCAGGAGGTGCGCTGATGTTGCTCGAAGACGACGCGGACTGGGTCATCGTCGGCACGGGAGCGGGAGGCGCCACCGCGGCGCGCGTGCTCTCCGAGACCGGCTCGGTGGTCATGCTCGAAGAGGGCGCGCTCCTCGACACCAAGAACCGCCCGCGCGCCATGGTCCACGCCATGCGTCAGGCGTTCCGTGACATGGGCACCAACACCACGCTCGGTGCCCACCCGCTGCCGATCCTGCAGGGCCGGTGCGTGGGCGGCAGCACGGCGATCAACTCGGGGATCATCTGGCGCCTGCCCGACGACGTGCGCGTCGACTGGACCCAGCGCTTCGGCCTCGGCGACCTCGTCGAGGAGCGCGCCCTCGACCGCATCTTCGACCAGATCGAGCGCGAGATCGACGTGCAGCCGACCAGCGACGAGGTGCTCGGTCGGAACGGCAGCCTGATGAAGGACGCGGCGAAGAAGCTCGGCTTGCCCGGCAAGGCCATCGCCCGCAACGCGGGCGCGTGCAAGGGCCGCGGCGAGTGCCTGCAGGGGTGTCCCGGTGAGGCGCGCCAGAGCATGGACGTCTCCTACGTGCCGCGCGCGATCAAGGCCGGCGCCCGCCTGCACCCGCTCGCCCGCGCGCAGAAGATCGTGATGGAGGGTCGCCGCGCCGTCGCCGTCGAGGGCGACCTGCTCGACGACCACCGCAAGAAGATCGGCACCTTCCGCGTTCGCGCCAAGAAGGGCGTCATCGTCGCCGCGAGTGTGATCTACACGCCGGTGCTCCTGCGCCGGAGCGGCCTCGGCGGCCTGGTCGGCGACCGCCTGCAGCTGCACCCGGGCTCCGCGGTGGTCGGTCGGTTCGACGAGCCCGTCGGCATGGGCTTCGGCGCCACGCAGGGCTACGAGATCCCGCAGCGCGAGCGCGGGTTCAAGATCGAGTCGCTGAGCCTCCCGCCGGAGATGCTCGCGGCCCGGCTCCCCGGGGCGGGCGCCGAGTGGCAGCGGCGCCTCGGCGAGCTCGACCACTACGCGCAGTGGGCCGTGCAGGTGCGCATGCGCGCCCACGGCACCGTGCGACCCGCCGGCAACAACGGCGAGGCGGCCATCCACTTCACGCCGCTCCCGGAGGACATTCGCAAGATCAAGGACGGCATCGTCACCATCTGCAAGCTGTTCTTCGCCGCCGGGGCCACCGAGGTCCTGCCCGGGATCGGGCGGCTGCCCGTGGTGCTCCGGGACCCGTCCGAGGTCGAGCTCGTCGAGCGCGCCAACATCGAGCAGAAGGACCTGCACATGATGGCCTCCCACCTCTTCGGCACGGCCGTGGCCGGGGCCGACGCGGCGACCAGCGTGGTCGGGCCGGATCTGCAGCACCACGACGTGCGCGGCCTCTACGTGATGGACGCCAGCGTCTTCCCCACCAATCTCGGGGTCAACCCGCAGCACTCGATCATGGGTATCGTGTGGCGGGCCGCCGAGCGCCTCGCCGAGGTCAGGAGCGCAGCAGCATGAACACGACGGAGATCCAGAGCACCCCCATGACCAGCATCGAATCGTTCTTCGACCGTGGCGACATCGACCTCCCCGGCCTCGCTTCGTTCCTCGACGGCCTCGACCACCAGGGCCGCGTGCGCGAGACGCGCAAGCTGACCAAGGGCCTCCAGTCCAAGCTGTTCGAGGCGGCGAAGTCCAAGCACCCGATCTCGCTGACCGACTTCGTCCCCGAGAGCACCCCGGTGCTCACCGAGGTCATCCACGACGGGCGCAACACGCTCCCCGCGTTCAACTTCTTCCAGAAGCGCTTCTGCCGGCCCGAGGGCAAGACCGACGAGCTCTGGGGTTACAACGAGGGCAACACGCGCTGGCTCGTCGGCCCGGGGTACTTCGTCACCAGGCTCAGCGAGCCCGGCGAGGTGGTCATCGACTACTACGAGATCCCCCCCGGCAAGGCGCCGAGCTGGCCCGACATCAAGCAGAACTCGGCCGGCCTGAGCCGCCTCGTCTACTTCCACATGCGCGACTACATGCGCGGCATCAGCAAGCACGTGAGCATCGGCCGCGCGTTCAAGAACGACAAGGCGATGGACGCCTGGTTCGTCCTCACCCGCGCCTGAGACTGCGCGCACTGACCGACGATGGAGTGAGTGGTACCCTCTCGAGCATGAGCGGCGCGGCTTCCACCCTGACCCCGATGTCGGTCGAGGCGTGGGCGGCGCTCGACGAGGACGAGCCCGGTGAGCTCGTCGACGGTCACCTTGCGGAGGAAGAAGTGCCGACGTGGGCGCACGAGCTCGTGGTGTCCTGGTTGATCCGCGTCCTCGGTGCCTGGACGATTCCCCGCGGCGGGTTCGTGCTCGGCTCCGAGAGCAAGCTCGGCATCTCGGCGCGTCGCGGCCGCAAGCCGGACGTCCTCGTGTTCTTCTCCGCGAGGGCACTGCCAGCGCGCTCCACTTCGCTGACTCGGTCACCTCCGGACATCGTCGTCGAGGTGGTCACGCCCACGCCCCGCGACCAGCGCCGCGACCGTGTGGAGAAGAAGGCAGACTACGCCACGCTCGGTGTGGGCCAGTACTGGATCATCGACCCCGAGGCCCGCACCTTCGAGGTCCTCGGTCGCACGGACGGCGGGCGCTTCGTCGAGCTCCTCGCCGTCTCGACCGGCGTTCATCCCGTGCCCGGCTGCGTCGACCTCGAGCTCGACGTCGACGCGTTGTGGACCGAGCTGGACCGCTGGCCTGCCGAGTGAAGGCCACTTGGTGACCTCGGCGTAGAGGTTCACCGCCGCCTGATCGGCTACCCTCCGTGCATGGACCCCGCGCGGAAGATCCCGACCCTCGCGGACCTGGAGGCCCTGCCCCCGGGTGTGAAGGGAGAGATCATCGAGGGCGTCCTCTACACGATGACGCGCCCGCGGGGGCCCCATCAGCGCGCCGAACGGGTCATCGGATCGAGCGTCGGCGATCCGTTCGATCAGGGCCGTGGTGGCCCGGGTGGCTGGTGGATCCTCCCGGAGCCGGGCATAGAGCTCGCGAACACTCCGGAGATCGCCCCCGACGTCGCGGGCTGGCGGCGCGAGCGGCTGCCTGTTCTGCCCGCCGACGCGCCGATCCAGGTCGTGCCCGACTGGGTGTGCGAGATCCTCTCCCCGGGCACGCGCCGCCACGACCTGCTCGTGAAGAAGCCGTACTACGCGAAGATCGGCGTGCCGTTCCACTGGCTCGTCGACCTCGAGGCCAGGACCCTCACGGCGTATCGCCTCGAAGGCGGTCGCTGGGTGGAGCTGGGCGTCTTCGGCGACGAGCGCGACGCGCGCGTCGAGCCGTTCGAAGCCATCGCGCTCGATGTCGCCGGCTTCTGGAGCTGAGCCTGCGGTGTTCGCTACTTGGTGGCCTCGGCGTAGAGGTTCACCGAGGTGTAGTGGCCCGCGGCGATCTTCGTGCGGCCGCTGTCGATGTCGTACTTCTGCTTGTACGTGCACCCGGTCTTCGCGCCGGTGAACGTGTCGGCAGGCAGGATGCCGGGCGTGAGCCCCGCCACGTACGCGAGCCCCTTCTTGGTGGTCACGGTGCCGGTGGTGGCCGCGGGCGGATCGCCGTCCACATAGACCACCTTGGCGCCAGTGATCCCGTTGAGGGTGATCGCGACCCCGTTCACGTCCTTGCACGGGCCCGTGGTGGGCGCAGCGATGCTGACCCCGACATACCCCTTGGTGTCGTCCCAGCCGGGCATCAGCGTCTTCCACGTGTCGGCCTTGCGCAGCGCCGTGTCCCACGTGTCGTAGTCGAAGCCCCACGCGAGCTCGTTGCTGATGGCGGAGATGTACCCGGCGAAGGTCGTGGTGCGGAAGCTGGGCATCTTGGCCGAGATCCACACGTTCCACTTGCCGTCCTTGTCGGTGGTCGCCGTCACGCCGGAGCAGGCATCGAACGCGACGCTGGCCCCGAGGATGCCCGGGCCCTTGGTGCCGTCGGTCATGCGGTCGTAGACCGTGCCGCCGAGCAGGTACCAGGGCGCGGGCCCGCACGCCGGGTACTTGTCCCGCACGAACAGCGCCGCGCGCGACACCGTGCCCGCCTCGACCAGCACGCCGCCAGGCTCGAACTCGGTGACCACGTCGCACGTGGGGTGCTTGCCCTGCACCTCGATCTTGGTGCCCTTGGCGATGCCGCTGATGGTCGCGATCCCGATGCTGCTCGTCGCGGTGAGGCCGGTGTCGGGGCCGTAGGGCTTCGATGACCCGTGGTACTTCACGACGGCCTCGGGGTGGTCCTTCACCGTCACCGTCACGCCCTCGGCGCTGCACGAGCCGACGCTCGGGGCGCTCACGTTGACCATGATCGCGCCCTCGTCGAGCGCGGGCAGCTGCGGCTTGGCCGAGGCCTCGAGCACCGTGAAGCCCGGCGGCTCCGACCAGGCGCGCACGGTCTGCTCGGCCCAGCGCGTGGGGAGCTGGGTGGTGCCGGGCGGCTCGAAGCGCAGCGAGAACGGCTTGTCGATCGTGGTCTTGATGACGATGTAGCCCTCGGCGTCGGTGAGCATCGCCACCTCGGGGCACGCGGTGCTGATCACCTTCACCGGGCCCGACGGCGCCTTGCCGAGGTCGGCGATGGTCTGGCCGCGCACCGAGAAGTCCATGCTCAGGTAGGGGCCGGGGCCGCAGGTGTATTCGGGGTAGATCGGCCCCGTGTCGGGCCGCACCTCGGGGCCCGTGTCGGCGGCGGCCTCGCTGCCCGTGTCGACGCCGGTGTCGGCCGTGGCGGGCGGGTCGCTCGACGACGAGCACGCGACCACGGAGAGGGGCAGGGCGGCGAGGACGAAGCGGCGCATCCGTCCGTCATGCCGGATCCCGGGCCTACTGTCGAGCGCCGCGCTTCGCTTCGGCGGCGGCCTGCTCGGCCTCGGCCTGCTCCTGGATGGCCCGGCCCTCGGCGAGCTCATCCTCCACGCGCACGAAGCCGTCCGCGGCGACGCGGTACTTCACGCCGAACTTGTCCTTGTGGGCCCCGATGCCGGCGAGCTTGTAGAAGAGGCCGCCGTGATCGTCGACCTCGAGGCTCACGTAGTCCGGGTAGACCTTGGTCATCTCGGTGAGCACGCGATCGGCCTCGTCGGTGCTCATCTTGAGCGTGCGCCCGACGTCGACCGCGGTGACCACGCCCTGGCGGGTGGCGGCCATCGCGTAGACCGCCTCGAAGCGCGCATCGCGCTGCGCCTGGGCGCCGCTCTTGCTCAGCTTGCCGCCGCCGAACAGCGAGAGCCCGCCGACGATCAGGGCGAGCAACCCGATGGGCACGCCGAGGGCCCAGCCGAGGAAGCCGGCGGGCCAGAGCGCCTGGAACACCGCGATGACCGTGCCCGAGAGGAGCAGGCCGCCGATCAGCGCGGCCCACCCGAACACGCGCGCGACCGCGCCGCCGATCTTCGAGGGTTGCCCCGCGAGGTCGATCGACTTGGCCGAGAACGGAGGCCGCGGCGCGCCGCACGCGGTGCAGTACGCGAGCACGCCGCGGTAGACGATCGGCGCGTTCTGGCGGCAGTGCGGGCACATGCCC